>Ga0209023_10004071_pt1 | contig 16916 bp, 13 predicted proteins | sample LakOneMetagenome_FD_187468 | JGI IMG/M metagenome (GOLD analysis project Ga0209023, IMG submission 187468) | Freshwater and sediment microbial communities from Lake Erie, Canada (SPAdes) (version 2) | ecosystem: Environmental > Aquatic > Freshwater > Lentic | place: Lake Erie, Canada... | reverse complement strand
CCCAAGGCAATGGCCGCCCGCGTATAGTCCGAATGCGTTGCATCCGGCGAAGCGACAATGACGGCATCCACTTCCGCGATCAGCGCACGGGCGTCGGTAAATACCCTGGCACCCGACGCTACCGCCTCCGCACGTTCCACCGCCACATCGCACACACCAGCAAGGCACGCGCCGGAGATCTCCTCGCGTAACAGCCGCGCATGTTCTGCGCCCATCACGCCAGTCCCGATAACCCCGACGCGGAGCATCACCTCACCTCGATCCAACGCTGCTCGCGCGAAGAAATCTGTATCGCTTCCACCAGCGTCTGAATGCGCAGACCCTTGCGGAAGTTGAACGGTTCCGGCGATTTCCCGGCAATGGCGTTGATATAGCCCGCCACCTCGATGGCCTTCAGATCATTGAAGCCAAGTTGATGCCCTGGTGCCACGCAAAACAGCCCATAGGGCGCGTGGTCCGGCCCCGCCTCGATCCGGCGGAAGCCTTGCCGACCCTTGGCATCCGCTGTCGAAAAGAAGTTCAGCACATTGAAATGTTCCTGACTGAAGGCCAGCGCGCCCTTGGTGCCATAGACCTCGAAATCATGCTGCATCTTGCGACCGGTGGCGATCCAGTTGCCCTCGATCGAGCCCGTCGCGCCATTCTCGAACCGGATGAAGGCGCGACCCACGTCATCGACCTCCACCGCCTTGCGCCCGCCGCGCCCGTCTGGGCGCTCTGCGATCATCGTGACGCAATCACCCATGACCCGCGTGATCGGCCCGCACAGGAACTCCGCTGTGGCCAGCGCATGACTGCCGATGTCGGCCAATGCACCGCCACCAGCCGGATCATGGCGGAAGGTGAACTGGCCATTCGGGTCGGCCATGTAGTCCTCGCAGTGTATCCCGCGATAGCCGCGGATCTCGCCCAACTCACCCGCCGCGATCATCTCGCGCGCCAGTCCCAGCATCGGGTTGCAAAGGTAGTTGAACCCCACTTGCGTCTTGATGCCCTTGGCATCTGCCGCCTCGGCCATCTCGCGGGCGTCCGCAGACAACGGCGCCAGCGGTTTTTCGCAATAGACATGCTTTCCGGCCGCGGTAGCTGCCAGCGACATTTCCTTGTGCAGGGCGTTCGGTGCAGTGATCGACACAAGGTCGATCTCTGGGTTGGCGATGATGTCGCGCCAGTTTGCCGTGGCATGGGCAAAGCCCAGAGTCTGCGCCGCGCGCGCCGCCGCCTCGGGCGTCACATCCGCGACGGTGTGCAGCACCAGATCAAACGGCAATTCAAAGACGCGCGGGGCCGAGGTGAAACCGAACACATGGGCCTTGCCCATGAAGCCGGTGCCGATCAGTCCGATACGAAGACGGGGTTTGGTCATTCTAGAGCGTCCTTGTTCACAATCAGCGCCGGGTCAAGCCGCCCGGCAAGGAAATCCAGCACATTCTGAACCGAAGAAATCGCCATCCGCTCGGCGCTCTCACGGCTCAGTCCGGCAATGTGCGGCGTCAAGATCACCTGATCCAGCGCCAGCAGCGGATTGCCGCGCAGGGGCGGTTCATCGTCGAAGACATCGAGCCCTGCGGCACCAATATGGCCGGACCGGACCGCCTCGACCAGAGCCGCCTCGTCAATAATCCCGCCGCGCGCCGTGTTCACCAGAATGGCCCCGCGCTTCATCGCGGCAATCTCCGCTGCACCAAGGATCGGGCTGTCGGCCTTAGGCAGGTTCACCGAAACCACATCGGCCCATGCCAACCCCTCGGCCAGCGCCCGTACCGGCTTCACGGACCCGTCCGGCCAACCATGCCCGGCCAGATAGGGGTCATAGGCGCGGATATCCATGCCAAACCCTGCCGCCATACGGGCCAGCGCCCGCCCGATCCGCCCATAGCCAAGGATCAGCAATCTCCTGCCGGAAATCTCACCCGCCTCCAGCCGATTGCGCCATTCCCAAGGTCCGGTCCGCACCGCCATCTCGGCCAGCCGCACCCTCTTGGCCGCAGCAAGGATCAGCATCATCGCATGTTCTGCTACAGAAACCGTATTCACATCACCCACAATGCAAAGCGGAATGCCGCGCGCGTTCAGCGCCGCCACATCGACCGCGTCATAGCCAACCCCATGCCGCGATACGATCCTGAGCCGACGCGCTTTCTCGACCGAGGCCGCCGACAGCGGCTGAGTGCGGATCACAACCGCGTCGGCCTGCTCCAGATAGGGCCGGTAGGCCGCCTCGCTGATCTCCTCGACATGGTCGAACGTGATACCTTCGGCCTGCTCAAGCAACGCAAGGCCCGACGGATGCAGCTTTCCGGCGACAAGGACATGCGCCATCAGTAAGCCCCCTTTTCGCCCTTGGCCCCGGCTGTCTCGGTCAGCTTGCGGAACCCCTGAACGGCAGCGGACGCCGCCGCCGCAAGAAACCGCGTGTCGCCACCAACCGTCGTCATGTTGAAGCCCCAGCCGATGGCCCGCGCCGCATAGTCCGGTGTCCCGCAATGCAGGGCGGCGCGAATGTCGTTGGCCTTGCAGGCCGCAACGATCTTTTGGAGGGCTGCAATCATTTCCGGCTCTTCCCGGTCGAACCCCGGCGGCAATCGGCCTTGCGTCAGGCTCAGCGTCAGGTCCGCAGGGCCCACGTAGATGCCGTCAAGCCCCGGCGTCGCGGCGATGGCGTCAAGGTTTGCCATCCCGTCGGCCGTCTCGATCATCGCAAAGGCAAGCATGTTGCCGTTGGCTTCGCCCGCATAGTTTGCGCCAGCCGCAAAGCTGACACGGGTCGGACCGAAACTTCTCTGACCCAGCGGCGGATAGCGCATATAGCTGACAAACCGCGCCGCCTCCTCGGCAGTGTTCACCATCGGGCAGATGATCCCATAGGCGCCCGCATCGAGCGCCTTCATGATGATCCCCGGCTCCAGCCACGGCACCCGCGCCAACAGTGTCGCGCCGCTGGCCCGCATTGCCTGAAACATCGGCAGCAGCGCGGAATAATCCAGCGCCCCATGCTGCATATCAATGGTGATGCTGTCGAACCCCTGTGCCGCCATGATCTCGGCCGTGAACGGATTGCCGATCGAGCACCAGCCGTTGATCGTCGGCCTGCCGTCGGCCCAAAGCTCTTTGAGTCGGTTCGCGATCATGCCCACACCACTTGCGAAGATTTCACGTCCAGATAGTCGCGGATGCCTTCGGTGCCACCCTCGCGGCCCATGCCCGAATGGTTGGTCCCGCCAAACGGAGCTTCTGACGCCGCCATTGCAAACGAGTTGATCCCCACCATCCCGGCCTTCAGTTCGGCAACCGCCCGCCGCGCCCGCAGGGGCGAGCGCGTGAAGGCATAGGCCGATAATCCCATGTCTGACGCATTCGCGCGCGCCAGAACTTCGTCATCCGAGGTAAAACGGGTGATTGCCGCCACAGGCCCGAAGTTTTCCTCGGCCATTACCGCCATATCGTCAGTGCAATCCGTCAAGACAGCCGGCTCATGGAAATAGCCCGCGTTGAACCCGGCAGGACGGACACCACCAGACACCAGCGTCGCCCCGGCCGTCAGTGCTCCGCCGACGACACCCTCAATGTCGCTGAGCCGTCGCGCGTTGATCAACGGCCCCATGCCCACCGACGGGTCAAGGCCGTCGCCCAATTTGATTGCCTTCGCCCGCTCGACAAAGCCCTTCACGAACTGATCGTGCAGGCTTTCATGCACATAGAAACGGTCTGGTGTCACACAGACCTGCCCGGCATTGGCGAACTTCGTGGGCACCGCGACATTCAGCGCGCCCTCGATGTCTGCATCGTCAAAGACAATCATCGGAGCGTTGCCGCCCAATTCCATCGACACTTTCTTCAGCGTCGTCGCCGCATCGCGGATCATCTGCTGACCGACACGGGTAGACCCGGTGAGCGATACCTTACGCACTGACTTCGCCGCCATGATCGGCGCATAGGTCGTCTCGGTCGGGCCGACGACCAGGTTCACCACGCCGTCCGGCAAATTTCCCGCGCGGCAGCAGTCGACCATCACCATCGCCACGCCCGGCGTCTGGCTCGACGGCCGCACGATCACCGAACAGCCCGCCGCCAGTGCCGGAGCCATCTTGCGCGCCACCAACGCCGCTGGAAAGTTCCATGCGGTAAACGCCGCAACCACGCCAACCGGCTCGTGATGGATCTCGAACCGTCCACCCGGCACCCGGCTTTCCACGATACGTCCGTAGATGCGCCGCGCTTCCTCTGCGTACCAGCGGAACTGATCCACTGACAATGCCCACTCCCGCTGCGCCTGTGCGACAGGCTTGCCGGTTTCGCTTGAAATCATTCGCGCGGCTTCATCTGTCCGGCGCTTCATCTCGTCTGCAATCGCATGAAGCGCATCCGCGCGGTCAAAGGCCGCCTTCGCCTTCCAGGCCGCAAATCCGGCTTCTGCCGCGCCCAGCGCCGCTTCAGTGTCTGCAATCCCTGCAACCGGGCAATCGCCAAGCGGCAACTCTGTCACCGGACTGAAGACTGGAGCCGTGTCTCCTGACTGCGACCTGACCCAGCGCCCCCCAATGAAGAGGCCAAAGTTTCTATACATTCCTGCCCCCTGCCAAGCCGCCAGCACCACCATTGCGCGGATTGGATGCGACCATCATCCAGCCGCGCCGAAAACCTGCACTGCACGTCATCGCAAATCCTCCCGCAACGATTTCGCAATTATCATTGCAAAAAATTGATATTGTCAATAATCAATGTTTAGGTCTATGGTGTGTTCGTCACCAGGGGAGGAAATAACATGGGTCCGGCAACGGTTCGTCTGACAATGGCTCAGGCTTTGGTGCGCTGGCTGACTGTCCAGTTCACCGAGATCGACGGTCAAAAAGTTCCACTCTTTGCGGGGGTGTTCGGCATCTTCGGTCATGGCAATGTTACCTGCCTCTCCGAAGCGCTGGAAGCCGTGCAGGACCAGCTTCCGACATGGCGCGGCCAGAACGAACAATCGATGGCGCTGGCGGCCGTCGGCTTCGCCAAGGCCAAGCGGCGGCGGCAGATCATGGTCGCTACATCCTCTGTTGGGCCGGGCGCGCTCAATATGGTCACGGCAGCCGGGACGGCCCACGCCAACCGCCTGCCGATCCTGCTGATCGCGGGCGACACCTTCACAAATCGCCTGCCTGATCCGGTCTTGCAGCAGGTCGAGCACTTCAACAACCCGACCCATACAGTGAATGACGCCTTCAAGTCCGTGACCCGCTACTGGGACAGAATCACCCATCCGGCGCAGATCATCTCCTCTCTGCCGCAGGCCGTCGCCGCGATGCTGGATCCGGCAGACTGCGGACCCGCATTCATCGGCCTGCCGCAAGACACCCAGGAACTGGCCTTCGACTATCCCGAGGTTTTCTTCACGCCGCGCCTTTGGTCAATTCCGCGCCCGCGCGCCGATCGGGCTGCGCTTGCTGCGGCTGCCAGGCTTCTGAAAACCGCCAAGAAACCTCTGATCATCTCCGGCGGAGGCGTGCGCTATTCGCAGGCCGAGGAAGCCGTCGCCGCCTTCGCCGCCAAACGCGGCATCCCGGTTGTCGAGACCATCGCAGGCAAAGGTGGCCTGACCCACTATCACCCGGTCCATGCTGGCCCCATCGGCATCATCGGCTCCACTTCGGCCAACGCGCTTGCAGCCGAAGCCGATGTGATCCTTGCCATCGGCACACGCCTTCAGGATTTCACCACCGGCAGCTGGACCGCCTTTTCTCACGATGCGCAGTTCATCTCGATCAACGCCGCGCGCTTCGATGCGATGAAGCACCGCGCACTGGCGGTTGTGGGCGACGCGCTCGAAACAGTGTCAGAACTCGACGCAAGTCTTGGCGAGTGGAAGGCTCCGGCGGGCCATCTGCCACAGGCCAAGGCGCTTTTTGCGGAATGGGACGCGCTTCTCGACACCCATCAGACGCCCACCAACACCCCGGTGCCGACCTACGCTCAGGTGGTCAATATGGTGAACCTCGCGGCAGGCGACACCGACACTCTTATCTCCGCCGCAGGCGGCATCCCCGGCGAAGTTGCAAAGGGCTGGCGGGTAAAGGCACCCAACACGTTCGACCTTGAATTCGGCTTTTCCTGCATGGGCTACGAGATCGCCGCAGGCTGGGGCTGCGCCATGGCGCAAGAAGGCCCCGGAGCGGTAGGCGGCACACCCATCGTCATGCTCGGCGATGGCACCTACATGATGATGAACTCCGACATCTATTCGGCGGTGCTGTCGGGCCACAAGATGATCGTCATCGTCTGCGACAACGGCGGATATGCGGTCATCAGCCGCCTGCAACAGTTCAAGGGCGTCCCCGGTTTCAACAATCTCCTCAAGGACTGCCGCATCCAGAACGCCTCCGATCCGCTCCACGTTGATTTCGCCGCCCACGCCGCCGCAATGGGGGCCGCCAGCCGCAAGTGCGAAAGCCTCGCCGACTTGAAGGCCGCCCTCGAATGGGCCAAGGGCAATGACCGGACAACGGTTCTGTCCATCGTCACCGATGCTCATGCGTGGGTGCCGGGCGATGCTGACTGGGATGTGGGCGTGCCGGAAGTCTCAAACCGGGAAAGCGTGGCCAAGGCCCGCGCCCATCAGGAAGAAATTCGCGCCAAGCAGCGTGTGGGAGTCTGACGCATGAAAGCCAAACTGGGTATCGCCCCGATAGCATGGTGGAACGACGATCTGGCGGAATTGTCCGACGACGTGAGCCTTGAGGAATGCCTGCGTCAGGCCTCGACTGCCGGGTTCACCGGCATGGAAACCGGCCGCCGTTTCCCGATGGACATGGCCGAACTTGGCCCGATCCTGGCAAAGTACAGCATCTCGGTCTGCGGTGGCTGGTTCTCGGGCCTGCTCCTCGACGGCGATCTGGAAACCGAAAAGGACCGCATCGCCGCGCAGATGGCCTTCTTCAAGGCGGCGGGCGCGCCCTGCATCGTCTACGGCGAAACCGCGCGTTCCGTTCAGGGCGTCAAGTCCGCACCCCTGTCTACCAAACCCAAACTGTCCGAGGCGGAAACCGCCGCCTATGGTCGCAAGATGAGCGACTTTGCCGATTGGTGTGCGGGGCAGGGGATGCCGATCAGCTATCACCACCACATGGCGGCGGCGATCGAGACCGAGGCCGAGCTTGACCTCTTCATGAAGCACTCGTCGGTGCCGCTTCTGTTCGACGCGGGCCACATGGCCTTTGCAGGGGGCGACGTTCTTCGCGTTCTCGACAACCACCACAAACGCATCACCCACGTCCACACCAAGGACATCCGCCGCCCAGTGATCGACAAACTGGACCGCACCCGGGAAAGCTTCCTCGACGCCGTGGTGAAAGGCGCCTTCACCGTCCCCGGCGACGGCAGCCTTGACTTCGAAGCCATCGTCAAACGTTGCGCCCACTACGGTTACGAAGGCTGGTTCGTCGTCGAGGCCGAGCAGGACCCGAAGGTCTCGCCGCCCCTCGAAATGGCGAAGAAGGGCCACAAGGAACTTCTGCGGGTCATGGCAGCGGCTGGCTACGAGGTCGTGCAATGAACCACATGGACGGCAAGATCTGCGTCGTCTCTGGCGCGACGCAGGGCCTTGGCGCCGCCATCGCCCGCAGATTGGCCGCCGCTGGCGCTGCGGGCATCGTCATCACCGGGCGCAATCCTGAGCGCGGAAACGCCGTTGCACAGTCGATCACCGCCGCACATGGCACGCCGGCACAGTTCGTGCGTGCCGACTTCGGCAGTCCTGAAGATTGCGCCCGCGTTCTGGCTGAGACAGACGCCACCTTTGGCCGCGTCAACGTGCTGGTCAACGCAGGCGCCATGACCGACCGCGGCACCATACTCGACACCACCCCGGACCTCTTCGACCGCATGTTTGCGACCAACGTGCGCGGGCCGTTCTTCCTGATGCAAAACGCCATCAAGCTGATGATCCGCGACGGCATCGAAGGCGCGATCTGTAACATCGGTTCGATCTCGTCGCTGGCAGGCCAGCCCTTCATCAACGTCTATTGCGCCTCGAAAGGGGCGCTGACGACGCTGACCGCCAACACCGCCTTTTCGGTCATGGCCAACCGCATCCGTGTAAATCAGTTGAACGTCGGCTGGATGGCCTCAGACGCCGAACAAGCACTTCAGGTCCGCGAAAGCGGTGATGCCGACTGGATGGCCAAGGCCGCAGCCAAACTGCCCTTTGGCCGTCTTGTCGATCCGAACGAGGCGGCGCGGGCTGTGAACTTTCTGGTCTCCGACGATGCCGGCCTGATGACCGGTGCCATCGTCAACTTCGACCAATCGGTTTGGGGCGCCGTCGCGGGCGGTATGCCTGTCCCCGATGGACCGATGCACCTCGCCTGAACGGACCTGCCAAGGTCCATCGGTCTAGTTGCTGGTGACTGTCGGAATCCGTGGGTGATCGCTGTCCTTTTGCAGACGCGCGGCCAACGCCACACACAGCGCCTGCGCCAGACACATCGGCGCAGCGAGCGAACGGGAGAAGGTATATTCATGCTCCGGAACGGCGAACAACACTTCGGCAGACTTCGCCAGCGGCGACAATGTGCTGTCGGTGATCGCGACAATCGGCACAGACCGCGCGGCGGTCTGCTCAACGACATTCACCACCTCGGTTGCGTAGAACCGGAACGACACGGCGAACAGCAGGTCATTCTTCCGCATCACCTTGGCCATATGCGTTGCCAGCCCACCTCCCGGATCAAGCAGCACCGTGCGCTTGCCAAGCATCGTCAGGACATAGCGCAACAATTCCACCACCGGGATCGAGCGCAACTGGCCAACCAGATAGATCGTGTCGGCTTTCTCCATCAACGCAGCGGCCTTGCTGATCTGCTCGGCGGTAATGTCGCTCAGAAGATCTTGCAGCGAGGTGACATCTCGCACCACCAGATCGCGCAAGAACCCCAGTTCGCCCCCGGCATTTGTACCCAGCTCCGTCTCCAGCGCCTTGATGCGCGCATCGAATCCGGGCGCTGCCGTGGACAGCCTGCGCTGGAAGACCGCCTGCAACTCCTTGAACCCCGAAAAGCCCAGAGACTGGGCATATCGCACGAAGTTCGAGGCGTGGATTCCGCACCGTTCCGCAATGGCATTCACCGAAAGCACCGCCACATCGTTGGGGTTCTGCGTCAGGTAAAGCGCGATCGTCTGATAGGACTTGCTCATCTCCTCGTAGCGATCATGGATCACCCGAATCAGGTCCTCATAGGAGTCCGGCGTTTTGGTCCCTGTCATCTCACCTCTCCTCCCCGCGTCGCCCTCGATAGGGTCAGGCGAAGGCCCGAATCAAAATGTGTAACGTTGGCATTGCTTTGATTCGCTGAACCCGCTTACCGGAATGCTGTTGGCTGTTAGCGCTGACCGGCGCGCGTATTTTCTTGTCTGTCAAAGCCCTTGATCTACCATAAGATATTCATTTGCAACAGTTTTTGACGAAAGTTCTTTTTGACAAACGCATAGGACTCACGCAAGACTGACGCATGGCGGAAAACGCCGGACCAGCCTGCAAGGGTTGGGAAATCCAGGGAGGATTAACTTATGAAGAAAACAGTTCTGCTGGCGGCCGCTCTGGCTGCCGGAACAACCGCGCTGTCCAGCCCGGTTTTTGCCGCTGGCGAGAAAGTCTGCGTTAGCTGGTCGAACTTCCGTGAAGAGCGTTGGAAGACGGACGAAGCTGCAATCAAGGGTGCCTTGGATGCTGCTGGCGCCGAATATATCTCGGCCGACGCGCAGACCTCTGCCACCAAGCAGCTTGCAGACATCGAGGGCCTGATCACGCAGGGCTGCAACGCGCTGATCATTCTGGCACAGGACTCTGCCTCAATCAGCCCGGCGCTCGACGCTGCTGCCGACGCTGGCATCCCGGTCGTGGGCTATGACCGCATGATCGACGATCCGCGCGCCTTCTACCTGACGTTCGACAACGTTGAGGTAGGTCGGATGCAGGCCGCCGAAGTGTTCAAAGCCGCGCCGAAGGGCCGCTATGTCATGATCAAGGGCTCGCCCGTCGATCCGAACTCTGACTTCCTGCGCGGCGGGCAGCAAGAAGTGCTGCAAGCTGCAATCGACTCGGGTGACATCACCATCGTCGGTGAAACCTACACCGACGACTGGCAGCCCGCGAACGCCCAGAAAGAGATGGAGCAGATCCTGACCCAGACCTCGAATGGCGTTGACGCAGTTGTCTCGTCGAACGACGGCATGGCAGGCGGCGTTGTTGCGGCGCTGACCGCTCAGGGCATGGCCGGCATCCCGGTCTCGGGCCAGGACGGTGACCAGGCTGCACTGAACCGCGTTGCTCTCGGCACTCAGACCGTGTCTGTCTGGAAAGACAGCCGCGCGCTGGGCAAGGCCGCTGGCGAAATCGCAGTTGCGCTGGCTGGTGGTACCGCCATGGACAAGATCGAAGGCGCTGCACCGTTCAAGTCGCCCTCGGGCAAAGATCTGACCTCGATGCTCCTGAAGCCGATCCCGGTGACAAAGGACAATCTGAATGTCGTTCTCGACGCAGGCTGGATCACCAAGGACGTGCTCTGCCAGGGCAGCCCGGCTGTTGACGTCTGCAAATAATCTGACGTCATGAAAGACCGAGATTCCCCGGCCATCGTGCCGGGGAATTTCCAACAAGAAAAAACTTACCAAGTAACAGGGTCAGGTGACCGGGGAGGGGATCCGCCATGAACAATGCAGGAAGCACTGCACAACAAAGTGGTCAGCGCCGCAGTTTCGCGGACACGCTTGAACTCGACAAACGCCTATTCGGCATGCTGATCGCCTTTGCGATCTTGTGTGGGGTGTTCCACCTCGCGACCCACGGCACATTTCTGACGCCGCGCAACATCTTCAACATCTCCGTGCAGACCGTGTCGGTCGGTATCATGGCGACAGGCATGGTCTTCGTGATCGTTGCGCGCCATATCGACCTGTCCGTCGGCTCGATGCTGGCGATCTGTTCCGCCGTCATGGCCATTCTTCAGACCCGCTTCCTGCCGCCGATGGTTGGCCTTGGCAGCCCGATCATTCTGCCGGTGACCATCGTCGCAGGGCTCCTCCTTGGCACATGCGTGGGGGCTCTCACCGGCTACATGGTCGGCTATCAGCGCATCCCGTCGTTCATCGTGACCCTCGGCGGTCTGCTGATCTACCGCAACCTCGCCTGGTACGCGACAAACGGTCAGTCTGTAGCGCTGACCGACCCGAACGTTCTGATGTTTGGCGGTTCGGAAGGCGTCCTCGGGCCGACGGTCAGCTGGCTTATTGGGGCCGTTGCCTCGGTCCTCGCGGTGGTCGCCGTTCTAAACTCGCGCCGCGCCAAGCAGCGTCACGGTTTCATGGTCAAGCCCGCCTGGGCGGAAGGCACACTGATCGCGCTGATCGTCGGTGCCATCATGGGCTTCATCACCATCCTGAATTCCTACGAAATTCCTGCGCAAAAGCTGAAGCGCCTGTTCGAAGCGCGGGGCGAGACGATGCCGGAAGGCTATGTTGCCTACCACGGCCTGCCGATCTCGGTTCTCATCTTGATCGTCGTCGCCGTCATCATGACGCTGGTCGCGCAGAAAACCCGCCTTGGCCGCTATATCTTCGCGACCGGCGGCAACCCTGACGCCGCCGAGCTTTCGGGGATCAACACCCGCTACCTGACCGTCAAGATCTTCGCGCTGATGGGCTTCCTCTGTGCGCTTGCGGGCCTGATCGCCCAAGCGCGCCTCCAAAGCCACGGTAACGACATCGGCACACTGGACGAACTGAAGGTCATCGCTGCGACCGTCATTGGCGGCACGGCCCTGTCCGGTGGTATCGGCACTATCTACGGCGCTTTGCTTGGCGCCCTCGTCATGCAAAGCCTTCAGTCCGGCATGGCTATGGTGGGCGTTGATACGCCCTTCCAGAACATCGTTGTCGGTGCCGTGCTCATCGTCGCGGTCTGGATCGACATCATCTACCGCAAGAGCACGGGAGCCCTGAAATGAACCAGCAAACGCATCCCACGCCACTTCTGGAAATGCGCGACATCTCGGTGTCATTCGGGGGTATCAAGGCCGTTGATCACGTCAGTATCGACGTCCATGCGGGCGAAGTCGTCGGGCTTCTGGGCCACAACGGCGCAGGAAAATCGACGCTGATCAAGGTCTTGTCCGGTGCCTATCAGGCCGACTCCGGCGAAATTCTTCTCAACGGGAAGAAGATCGAGATCAACAACCCCCGTGACGCGCGCTCCCACAATATCGAGACGATCTACCAGACGCTCGCTCTGTCGGACAATCTCGACGCGGCCTCGAACCTCTTTCTGGGGCGCGAGCTTGTTACGCCTTACGGGTTGGTCGATGACTCCCGCATGGAAGCCGAGACGCGCAAGATCATGGGCCGTCTCAACCCGAACTTCCGCAAGTTCAGCGTCCCGGTCTCGGCCCTGTCCGGTGGTCAGCGCCAGTCTGTCGCCATCGCGCGCGCCGTCTACTTCGACGCACGCATCTTGATCATGGACGAACCAACCGCCGCGCTTGGTCCGCACGAAACTCAAATGGTTGCAGAACTCATTCAGGAGCTGAAGGCCCAGGGCCTCGGCATCTTCCTGATCGAGCATGACATCCACAACGTCATGAAGCTCTGCGACCGCGCCTCGGTGATGAAGAACGGCCAGCTTGTCGGCACCGTCGATGTCAAGAAAGTCACCGACGACGACATTCTGGGCATGATCATCCTCGGCAAGAAACCGGCCATCGCGGCCTGATCCGAAACCTTTAGCGGGGCGCCTCCGGGCGCCCCGTCCAGCTTTGCCCGAGAGTGCCATGACCGACTATTTCAAGAACATCCCGGCCATCCGATACGAAGGCCCTGACAGCAGTAACGAATTCGCTTTCAGGCACTACAACCCCGACGAAGTGGTCATGGGCAAGCGGCTCGAAGATCACCTGCGCTTTGCCGTCGCCTACTGGCACAGCTTCGCCTATCAGGGCCACGATCCGTTCGGCGGCCAGACCTTCTTGCGCCCGTGGTTCGGCGAAACCATTGAACTGGCGAAACTCAAGGCCGATGCCGCCTTCGAGATGTTCGATATCCTCGGCGTTCCCTACTATTGCTTCCACGACGCCGATGTTCGCCCCGAGGGCGCGACCTTCGCCGAGTCCAAGCGCAACCTCGACGAAATCGTCGATTACCTTGGCCAGAAGCAGACCTCGCACAAGGCCAGGTTGCTGTGGGGCACCGCCAACCTCTTTTCCAACCGCCGCTGGATGTCCGGCGCGGCCACCAACCCCGATCCGGATGTCTATGCCTATGCCGCCGCGACGGTGAAGGCCAACATGGACGCCACCCACAAGCTCGGCGGGGCAAACTATGTGCTCTGGGGCGGGCGCGAAGGCTATGAAACCCTTCTCAACACCGACCTTGCCGCCGAGCGTGACCACGCCGGGCGCTTCCTCCAGCAGGTCGTCGAGTACAAGCACAAGATCGGCTTCAAGGGTGCGATCCTGATCGAACCAAAGCCGCAGGAACCCTCCAAGCACCAGTATGATTTCGACGTGGCCACCGTCTATGGCTTCCTCGTCCAGTTCGGGCTGGAGAAGGAAGTGAAGGTCAATATCGAACAGGGTCACGCCATTCTGGCCGGTCATTCCTTCGAACATGAACTGGCGCTCGCCACCTCGCTCGGCATCCTCGGTTCGATCGACATGAACCGCAACGACTACCAGTCCGGCTGGGACACCGACCAGTTCCCGCACAACCACCCGGAAATGGCTCTGGCCTATTACGAGATCCTGAAGGCCGGTGGCCTGACCACTGGCGGCATCAACTTCGACGCCAAGATCCGTCGTCAGTCGCTTGACCCCGAAGATCTGATCCTCGCTCATGTCGGCGGTATGGACACCTGCGCACGGGCGCTCAAATCGGCTGCGGCGCTGCTCGCGGATGGGTCGCTGGAAAAGGCACGAGCCGAGCGTTACGCAGGATGGAAGACCCCGGCGGCACAGGCCATGCTCAAGGGTGGTCTCGCCGACGCAGCCGCTCGCGTCACCGCCGAAGGGCTGGAGCCGCAACCCAAGTCGGGCCGTCAGGAGCGACTCGAAAACCTCTGGAACCGCTTCGTATAAAGCCAAAGCGGCGCGCGCCTTCGGGCCGCGCCGTACCTGCAAATATCTTGCAGATCGCGTGATCGGTGCCAGTGTTCCTCTGACATTGCCAACGGGGTGAGAGAATGGACAGACGGCAATTCCTTGGCGCAAGCGCCGCCCTTGCGCTGATCGCCGGGACGGGAAGCGCACTGGCCGACAGCCGCGAGAATGTCTGCGCGCAGATCGTTGCCACCTGGTACCGGCTCACGCTCGAACTGGTACGCCATACGCCCACCTACACGCCCCCCGTCGCCAGCCGCGCGCTCGCCTACATTGGCATCGGCGCTTACGAGGCGTTGGCGAGCGGAATGCCTGACCGCTACCAAAGCCTCGCGGGGCAATTGACCGGCCTTGCATCCTTGCCGGCCCGCACCCCGGCTCAGGATCATGACAATGCCGTTGTCCTGAACACCGTGTTCGACCTTCTGGTTCACGACCTGTTCGCCAACACTGGCCCCACTGGCCAACATGCCATGAAAACCCTGTCGGCGCGCCTTGCGGCACAGGCTGCGACCGATGTGGCCGAGCCTGTCGCCGAGACAAGCAGGGCCTATGGCACCGACCTTGCAAATGCCATTCTGGACTGGAGCCGCTCCGACGGCGGGGCCGCGATTGCGAACATGGGTTTTCCGGCCAAGTATGCCCTCAATCCAGAACCCGGCCATTGGCTGCCAACCTCGAAGATCGTCCTTCAACAGGCACCGCTTTTGCCCGACTGGGGCAAGAACCGCCCCTTCGCCATGCAGGAGATCGCCACCTGCGTCTCCGCCGATCCGACGCCCTATTCCGAAGATCCCGGCTCGACCTTCTACAAGGAGGCGATGGAGGTCTACGAGACAGGCAAATCACTGACCAAGGAACAGACCTTCATTGCGCGTTTCTGGTCCGACGATGCGATGCTGTCCTTCACGCCGCCCGGCCATTGGGTCGCAATCCTCAATCAGGTCGTCGAGGAAAAGCAACTCGGCATCATGGATCATGTCGAGGGTCTCGCCCGTATCGGCGTCGCGATGGCCGATGCCTTCATCGGCTGCTGGAACGCCAAGTTCCACTACGACACCATCCGCCCGATCTCCTACATCAAGAAGGTGATCGACGCGAAATGGGAGCCGCTTCTGAACACGCCGCCTTTCCCGGAATATCCCTCCGGTCATTCCGTGCAATCCGCTGCCGCCGCCTCGGTCCTGACCGCGCTTTTCGGTGACAGCTACAGTTTCGCCGACCACAGCCCGACGCCCGACGGCGTACCAGAGCGCAGCTTCACCGGCTTCAATGCTGCCGCAGACGAGGCTGCGATTTCGCGGCTCTATGGTGGCATCCACTTCCGCCCCGCCATCGAGAAAGGGCAGGAACTCGGCCGTTGCATCGCGCAGAATGCCATCCAGCTTCGGACGAGGGTCTGACGATGCGCACCCTTGCAATCATCCTCCTCGCGACGCCCGCGCTGGCCGACGAAGGCCCGGTCGTCCCGCACTTCACTGACGAAACCGCGACCGCAGGTCTTGCCACCAGTTACACTGGCGAATGGGAATTCATGGCGGGCGGCGGTGTCGCCGCATTCGACTGTTCCGGCGATGGCAAGCCCGAGCTTTACACTGCGGGTGGCACGTCGCCTTCGACGCTCTTTCTGAATGAAAGCCCGACAGGCGGGGCGCTCAAATTTACGGCCAAGCCTTCCGGCGCGGAACTGGATCGCGTGACCGGAGCCTATCCGCTCGACATCGACAGCGACGGGATCATGGACCTTGTGGTCTTGCGCTCGGGCGAAGATGTCGTAATGCGCGGGCAGGGGGATTGCCACTTCACCCGCGCCAACGAGGACTGGGGCTTTACCGGTGGCGACGCTTGGTCCACCGCCTTTTCCGCGACATGGGAGAAGGGCCAGAACTGGCCAACACTGGCCATCGGCACCTACATCGACCGCACGCAAGACGCTTTCCCTTGGGGCTCTTGCACCGACAACTGGCTCTTGCGCCCGAACGGTCAGAAGTTCGACCCGCCCATCCCGCTGAAGCCTTCCTTCTGTTCGCTCTCGATGCTTTTTACCGACTGGAACCGTTCCGGCACCCCCTCGCTCCGCGTTTCGAACGACCGCGAATATTACAAGGGCGGCACCGAACAGATGTGGCAGATCAAGCCGGGAGAACCTCCCGCGCTCTACACCGTTGCCGAGGGCTGGAAGCCCCTGAAGATCTGGGGCATGGGCATCGCCTCGACCGACGTGAACGGTGACGGCTTTCCCGATTACTTCATGACCTCGATGGCCGACAGCAAGCTTCAGGTGCTGGCCGATGGCCCGGAAAAGGTCACCTACAAGGATGTAGCCTTCCCGCTCCACGCCATCGCCCAGCGCCCCTATACCGGCGACGACATCCGTCCCTCGACCGGCTGGCACGCCGAATTTCAGGACGTGAACAACGACGGGCGGCAAGACTTGTTCATTGCCAAGGGCAATGTCTCCGACATGCCCGATTTTGCCCAGCAGGATCCCAACAACCTGCTTCTCGGCCAGCCTGACGGCACGTTTCAGGAGGCAGGCGACCGCGCTGGCGTGGCCAGCATGGCCCAGTCGCGCGGCGCTTCGGTCGTTGACCTGAACGGCGATGGCCAGCTTGATCTGGTCGTGGTGAACCGCAACGCCCCGGCTGAAGTCTGGCGCAACACCGGCGAGGGGCTTGGCAACTGGCTGCAACTGGCGCTCCATCTGGACGGAACCAACCGCAACGGCATCGGCGCATGGATCGAAGTCCGCAATGGCGACACGGTGCAGCGCCGCGAGATAACGTCAGGCGG
>Ga0209023_10004070_pt1 | contig 16916 bp, 11 predicted proteins | sample LakOneMetagenome_FD_187468 | JGI IMG/M metagenome (GOLD analysis project Ga0209023, IMG submission 187468) | Freshwater and sediment microbial communities from Lake Erie, Canada (SPAdes) (version 2) | ecosystem: Environmental > Aquatic > Freshwater > Lentic | place: Lake Erie, Canada... | reverse complement strand
CGTAGTCGTGATCCCAGCGGGCAGAGTGGAAACTGTGGCCGGCGAACGCCTCGATGCCCTCGACGCGCGGGTAGGCCGGGTGGTGCAGCTGTCCCGTGGCGATGATGACGGCGTCGGACTCCCACGCGCGGCCGTCGGCTGCGGTGACGGTCCAGCGGCGCGTGTCGTCGTCCCAGCTGCAGGCGCTCACGTCGACGTTGGGCTCGACGAGCCGGTCGACGCCGTAGTCGCGGGCGACGCCCTGGGCGTACTCGAGGATCTCGTCCTGCGGCGAGCACAGCCGCGACCAGTCGCGGCGCTGGGCGAACGAGTACGAGTACATGTGGCTCGGCACGTCGCAGGCGGCGCCCGGGTAGCTGTTCTGCAGCCAGGTGCCGCCGACACCGCTGTCGCGCTCGAGGATCGTGATGTTCCGCAGCCCGTGCGACTGCAGTTCGATCGCGGCGGCCATTCCACCGAACCCGGCGCCGATGATCAGGATTTCCAGATCGCGTTCCGCAGCCATGCGCGGCACGCTAACGCGTTGTGCGGGTCTGAGAAGCGCGAGACGGGGTTCGAACCCGCGACCCTCAGCTTGGAAGGCTGATGCTCTACCAACTGAGCTACTCGCGCGTGGGGGCCAAGGATAACGACGCGCACTAGACTGGCCGTGCACCACGGGGAGTGGCGCAGTCTGGTAGCGCACCCGGCTGGGGGCCGGGCGGTCGCAGGTTCAAATCCTGTCTCCCCGATGCGGGCACCCGCGAGGTCGGTCGCAAGATAGGCCCCGCGGTTTGCCCTTTGTTTATCCGGGGTCCGGAACTGCTCGCAAGTTCGGGCGAGTTGCTCGCAAGTTCGACCCCGGGTTTGGACGGTGTTGGTCGCAAGTTAGCTCGCAAGATAAATCTTGCTCGCCGGCGCTTGGTGCTGGCTTGGCCGGTCTTGCGAACGCAGAAAGGGGTGGGAGCGTGTGCTCCCACCCCTTTCCTGGCGGCGGCGGTTTGGTGGTGGTCTGGCTTAGGCGGCGGCGAGTTCCTCGCGCGGGGTCATCTGGATGCGGTCGAGTGTCGGTTTCGTCCAGGTGCTTGCGCGGCGAGCGGACTTGATGAGGCGCTGGCGCTCGGTGGTGGCGGCTTCTCTACCGGCGAACGTGGTGTCGGCGTTGGGGGCTTCGATGAGTCCGAGGCTGATGGCTTCGGTCAGGGCGCGGTCGTACGCACCGGTGTCCTGGGCGATGATGCGCGCGTTGTGTCCGCAGCTGGCGAGCAGGATGAGCCACCGCATCTCGGTGTCCCCGGCCCACTTGGCGCGGAGGCAGCCCTCGGCACCGAGCCCACTGTTCTTGAGCGTCGAGAAGCAGCTTTCGACGCGGTTGCGACGCGCGAGCAGCTGCGCGCGCAGCCGTGCGCGTGCGTGGTCGCCGGCGCGGTGCAGGTAGGTGTATACCCGGGCGTCATCGCGCACCCAGGTGGTCGCCGTCTCGCTGCAGCCGAGGGCATCGCACACCCAGCGGTTGCGCGCCGAGCGGTTCTTCACAGCCTCCCCGCGTTCGATGCCGAGCTTGTGGCGGTGCTCGACGGTGATGAAGTCGCTGCTGTCCTTGAACCTCATCGGGCGCAGGGATCCGTCGTTGTCGGAGGTATGGATCGGGCAGCAGGGCACGCCCTGGATCCCGGGCTTGTCCTTGTTGTCCTCGACGTAGGGAAACGTCTTCGCGTACTTGCCGTGGCGCGGGAACACAGGATGGATCGACCACTTGAACCACAGCTCGTCGGCGAAGTCGATGCGGTTGTCGTACAACGAGTCGCCGACGAGAAAGCGGAAGCGATCGAAGCCTTTCCACAGCTCGAAGAAGCGGGTGATCAGCTTCATGACTGCTTCGCGTTCACCCACGTTGGCGGGGAACTTGTCGGCGATCATGGTCGCGCCGGTGTCCTGGTCGACCAGGGCCACCATCTTCCATCCGTGGCAGCTCTCGATGATCACGGCTCCGCCCGACTTCTTCTTTTCGGCGGTCCGGCCTGGCTCCTGTTCGGCCGAGACGGTCGAGGTGTAGATGATCCATCCGGTGTCCTTGAACTTCTCTCCGCGCATCGCCTGTGCGTCTGCCTCGTCGCGCGGCGCGCGCTGAGGCAGGTGCGCCTGCATGAGCGTGGCGTCTGCCAGGACGACGGTTCCGGCGTCCGGGTAGCGCAGGTCCCCGTTCCCATCGCGCAGCTCGCAGATCGCCCGGAACTGGTCGACAAGGACGTGCTGGAGATAGTCAGAGTCCTTGGCGGCCAGCACCAAGTGCATCTGCTTGAGCGCCGCGGTGGTGTGGAACGGGCCGGTCGGGTCGTGGAAGGAATGGCGCAACAGGGGCTGCTTCTGAAACTGCTGATAGACGTCTTCGTAGCTGGGACGTTCCATGCTCAGCCCGATGTGGAAGACGGTGGCCAGCGGCCGCCCGCGTTCCGGGGTGGGACCGCAGCGCTTGATCGGGTCGGGGAGTGTCAGCTCTTCGTAGGCGAACCGCAGGCACGGGTCGGCGTCAAGCATCGCCGCGACCATGACTTCGTCGTGCTCGCCGTCGCGGCGTGGCGCCGTACGGGTCGGCGCCGTAGCCTCGCGTGCGGCGGCACTGCGGTCGCGGTGCTCGCGCAGCTGACGCTCGAGGCGCGTGCAAGCCTGATCGAGCGCCGTCCCGTGCGTGATCTCAGGCTCGAGCCGCAGCTCGTCGCGCATCAGTTCGAGCAGCGCGCTGGTCAGCCGTGCACGGTTCGGGTTGGCGCCCACGTTTACGAGCTTGGGGTCCGGGCCACCGCGCTTACGCAGCGGCTTGAGATCAAGCTCGACGCTCTGGACGCCGGGGCGCAGCGCCTCGCGCGCCTTCTCGAGCCGCCCCATGAGGCGGTCAAGCTCGGAGGCCTGGTTGGTCGGGGCGGGCCGCTTGGGCGCGCCGTTGGTCGGGATAGCGGAATGGGTCATAGGCATCCGTATCCGCTGGCAGCGTCCGTGGTCGGAGCCGGCCCTACCTCGGAACGTGCAGCCTGAAGCCAGCCTGTCGAGTTGAGGTTCTTCCACCGGCGGTGAGTGCGCCGGCGCATCAAGCCGTCCCTCCGCTGCGCAGGCAGAGCATGTGCGAGTGGGCCTGCTCGGCCTCCTCAGCCGCTCTGCGCGAGTCGTCGAGCAGCTTGGTCGAAAGCGCGACGGAGGGCTCAACGGGCGACCGTGTACCGAGCGCACGCTTGACGGCGGTGATCTGGTCAGTCACGAAGTCCCAGCCCAGGTGTGTGGGACCAGTCGTGATTGCGCTTCCGATCACCTCGAGCATGCCTGCGGCCCCGGTGCTGCCGATGGCTCTGAGGTCCCGCGCGGCGCTGTACAGCGTTGCGACCGCAGTGACGTCGGCCATCACCGCTTCCACGGATGCCGCGTATGGCGAGTTTGTCCGGCTCACGCTGCGGCCTCCCCGTGCGCGATGGTGCGACGGAGCGACCGCAGCGCGCGCCGCTCGACGCTCCGGACGACGGCGGGAGCGAGGTTCAGCCTCTCGGCGACCTGGTTAATCCGCAGCTCGTCCTGCTCGAAGAGTCCGAAGCGCGAGACGATCACGCGCTGCTCGAGCGGCGGGAGCGTTGCGACGGCGCCCAGTGCGCGAGCGACGCCGGAGTCCACCGGTTCGGTGCTTGAGGTGTCAACGGGGCGGACGGCGGACTGCATCTCGTACAGCAACGTGGAACCTCCTGTCCCGGCGGGCGGGATGCCTCGCCGTGTTCCATCGCAGTGGAACACGCGGGGCGGCGCGAGTCGGGGTCGCGGGTTCACGGCTGCGTCCGCGTACGCCGCGCACTGTGTCTGCGCTGGCGCGTCTCGCACCCGTTGGCGGTTCACGAGCGCATGGGGCCCGGGTCGCTCCAGGTGGAACCGGCGGTCGACTAGCGGGCAGCGCGATGGCGCCGCGGGCTAGCTCGGTGCGGGATCCACGAGAGTGCTCAAGGGAACGTCCAAAGCCGCGCTGATCTGGACGAGGACGGAGTAGCTGGGATCCGTCTTGCCGGTCTCGATGTTGCTGATGGTCTTGTGGTTCAGGGCTGTGCGGCGCGCGAGCTCGCGTTGACTCACGCCGGCCCCGGTCCGCGCAGAACGGACGGACACCCCGAGCGCGACTAGAACCGCGGGATCACGGGGCATCGCCGTCGCGCCTACCCGCGCCGAGCTCCGGGACGATCGCCTGCCAGCAGACCAGGTGCACATCGTCAGGCGTGATGACTGGCAGCGGCTCCGGGCTAGGGGCAGGCTGGAGTCCGAGCTCCGCGACACGGGCGGCAATCGCTCGGGCCTGGTCGGTCGGGTTCTCGCTGGAGCGGAGGGCTTCACGGATCACGCGCTGGATGCGCGGCCCGTACGGCGCTTCGACTGCGTCGACCAACCGGTCGAGGTCCCGCTGCTCGAGCTCGGGCGGCGGGTTGGTGCGGAGGATGTCGGCGGCGTCGCGCATCGCCTTGGGGATCGCCGGCTGAAGGTTGCGCGGGTCGGTCGCGTGTTGCCAGTCGTTGAAGATCCGAGCGCGGGCCGCCGCCCAGGCCTCGTACGCCAGGCGATGTGTCTCGTCGTCCATCACGCGCGGCGTCTCCGGGTCGGCGTGCGCGTGGGACAGGCAGGTGAGGGTGTCGGTGACCACGTCCGGCGGCCCGTCGTCCTCGAAGGCCACGTACGCAAAGGTGGGGTCAGGGTGATCGGCGATGCGCGCGCAGAAGACGTAGCCGCGCTGATCGCCCGTGCGTGCGAGCCCGCTGCCAGAGCCCCAAGGCAGGGCACGGATGAGCGCGGCCACTTGCGGGTCGGCGAGACCCGCGCGCAGCTCCTGGCGGTACTCCTCGCCACTGAACGCGTGGTGGAGTTCGCCGCCCGTCTCAAACAGCGTCGCGTCCTTGCCACGCAGACGTTCGATCTCCTCGCGGGTCTCGGCAAAAGTCTGCTCGCTGATCTCCGAGCCGGGAAGCACCTCGTCTTCGACGCCGATCGACTTGGCAGCCTGGCTGATCTTGCGAAGCAGCCGCTCTTCGAGCCCGAGCAGCGCGTCCAGCTGCTTGTCCGGGAACGTGCAGCGAATGAACACGCGATCGTGCGGGCTCCCGATCCGGTCGATGCGCCCGTGTCGCTGGACGAGGCGCATCGGGTTCCACGGCAGGTCGTAGTTGATGATGTGCCGGGCCTGCTGCAGGTTGACGCCCTCGGCCAGAACGTCGGTGGACACCAGGAGGTCGTAGGTGTCCGGGTGGCCCTCTGGCGCCTCGGCGGACTTCGGCGCGAAGCCGAACAGAATCTCGGTCCGGTTGCCATCGCTACCGGTGACCGTGGTCATACGCTCGCGGTAGCCGGCAAGGTCGTCTCGCTCGACGATGGCGTGCTCGAGGTGGTCGCGGATCCAGGAGACCGTGTCGGCGTAGTAGCTGAAGACGATCACCTTGCGCAGCGTGCGCTCGTCGTCCTCGCCGATCGCCTCCGCCTTAGACTCCGCGGCGATCGCCGCGAGATGCTCGGTGAGCGCGGCGAGCTTGGTGTCGCTGTGGCGGTCGATCTCGCTCGCTTTGGTCCCGAAGGTGCGAAGCATGTCCCGGTCGGCCTCGACCGCGGCACGCAGTGCAGGGACGTCGTAGGCCGCGGCAGCGTCGAGGTTGTCACGGTGGAGCGTCAAGAACCCGTCGACGTCCTCGGTGTCCGTGCTAAGCCAGTCCGACAGTGCGGTGCCCGCTGCCACTTGACCCTCGTCGAGAAGGTCGAGAAACGCGTCGTGGCTGTCAGCCATGCGCTGGCAGGTACGCGCAAACGCATACGCGGATGACTCGAAGCGCTTGAGCAGGCCTGATCTCAGCAAGCCGGCGAGCTGCAGCTGGTAACCCTCGATCTCACCGGTGCGCAGGAACTGCGAGGGCGCGTAGCGGGCGAGGCTCAGGGTGGGCTCATCTCGGACCGGGGCATCGTGCTCGCACTCGTTATTCGTGCAGTCCAGAGCGTGCGCGAACCGCTCGAAGAATCCAGGGAGCGCGGCGTCCAGGTCGTAGGTGACATCACGGACTTCAGGCTTGGGGAATGTGATGGCCATAGGCGCGCCGTCGACCATCACGGTGTCGTGCGGGTAGTAGCGCTTGACGAAATGCCTCGTCCGACGAACAGCGACCGAGTCAAGGACATCGAAGAGGTGCTCGGCTGAGAGATCCTCGGGGTCGACCGCCATGGCGGCAGCGAAGTAGTCGCGCAGTGACCCGACGCCGTTTCCCGCGAACGCTGCGTCGTTTCGCACGAAGTAGGAGATCAGGTAGTAGAGGTCCCACAGGCTGTTGTTGACCGGCGTCGCGGTCAGCAGCACGACTTCTTTGGGTGGAGTGCCCTGAAGGAGCTTGCGCAGGACGTTGGCGCGCAGCGTGTCGGGGTTTCGGTAGGCGTGAGCTTCGTCAATCACGACCATCGCGTACTCGTCCAACCCGAAGCGCAGGTGCGCGGACTGTGAGTCGTTGTTCAGCTGGCGGTCGCTGCTGAGCTCCTCATACGACAGGCATTCGATTCCCAGGCCGTGGCGCAGCAGGAAGTGGCGCCACGGACCGTCGCGCAGCGCGGCGGGCGCGATGAGCAAGACGCGCTGCCGGCGTTCCTGGACGGCCTCCCGGATTAGCTCGCCGGCGAGGAACGTCTTGCCCAGTCCGACGCCGTCGGCAACGAGGACGCCCTGCCGCTCGCGCAGGATGCGCTTCGCGCGCCACACACCGTCCCGCTGGAAGGTCGTCAGGTGCAGTCCGACGCCGTCCTCAGCTGCCTCTTCCTCGATCTCGGCGCCATAGCGCTCGAGCAGCATCCGGAGATAGATGACGTGGGGGTTGTGGGGCTCGAAGCGCGCCTCGTACAGAGCGGCCAGATCGAACGGCACGGAACGCTGCCACATCTCCTCGTACCAGGCAGCGACTTGCTTCACGACATGCGGCTGGTATTGGCCGAGGTTGAGCTCGTGGTTGACCGCGAGGCCGGCGAACGTGAAGTTCGAGGAACCGGCGATTACGCCGTCGTCATCGGTCGTCACGAGGAATGCTTTGCCGTGCAGGAAGCCATCCTCGAACCGGCGCACCTCGACGCGTCCCGAGCGGAGCCAGCCGATGAGTCGCCGGGCGCTCGCGTCTCCCTCGACCTCGAAGCCGAGCAGGTCGCGGTCTTCCTCGATGCCGCGCAGATGACCTGTCAGCGCGTTTCGCAGTCGGGCTTGCTCAACGGACTCCGCAGAGCCCGTCCCAGTGAGGTGCCGTACTCCGCGGTCGGGGAGGTCGGGCGACACCCCGAGGAGCAGACGCACCTTCGCAACGCGCTCCAGCTGTCCAGCAATGAGCGAGAAGCCCCCAGGGTTGAAGTAGGCCGTAGCTATCGCCAACTCGAATGGTGCCGCCCGCGTCTCGAGCAGCCACTGCAGGTGCCCGCCGATTGCGTCGGCTACGCGCTCGCCTTCCCGGTTGGTGGCGAACTCCGGCTTGGCGGTCATGACAGGGCCTCGAAATCGGCGAGCGTTGCGAGCAGCGTCGGCTCGTAGTCCCAGCCTTCGTGAAACGTCTCAAAGATATGGACGACGTCATCTCGGTCGAGTTCGTAGGCGTGTGCGACGAGCGCATCGAGTCGCGTCACCAGTCCTTGCTTGTCGTCGGCATCTAGTGGCCCGTGATCCACACCAACGGCGTCAGCCCACTGCGCGTATCGCTCGTCGGTGGCAGCAAGTCGGCCACTCGCCTGCTCAATGTTCTGGCGCAGCGCACTGGTTCGGTCTAGCGCTGGGATTGGGAACGAGTTCAGGATGTGGAAGTTCATGCTGATTTCGACAACTCGGCGCGCGTACCAGTCCAGCGGCCTGGAGCACAGCACGCCCAGCAGGAACGCCTGATCTCTCTCGTCACCGCGCGGCCACAGGAAGTAGGGCGCCTTGTTGGTCAGGGGGCGCTCGGGTGGGATCAGCGCCGCGCGCAGCGTCCGAGTGTCGGTGCCGCGGGTCACGTCCCGAAACGCGATGCGGACTTGACGGGCTGGCAGGGTCTCTGGATCCTCGCGCCAGCTTGCAGGCATTTCGCTGAAGGCTGACTTCGAGCTCTTGCCCGCCTTGAGCCGTCGCAGCTGCAGCACCTCGGTGATGTGCCCGGGATCCGCCCACGCGTAGTACTTCCCCGTGTCGTTCACCCACAGGTCGAAGGAAGCCCCCGTGTAGACCGGCCAGAGATCGTCCCGTCCCGCGGGATCCAGGACCATCGCGCCCTTGTCGTTGGTCGCATGGAGCTCTGCGACTGGGCGGGCTCGCCACGTATGAGCGTCGAGATCATCGAGGCGTCGTTGCGCGCGCAGCTTTGCAAACACGACGCCGGACGCTGGAGCGGGGAGCAACGGGAAGGCCGCGCCGCTCAGCCAGGTGCGAAACTCGCTCGCGTCGAAACGGGCTGGCGGTTCGGCGCGGGCGCCTTCGTACTGCGCGAGCGATGAGAACGGACCTCTGAGGATGACCGCGCCTCTGTGGTCGGCTCCCTTCCGAATCGCAACGAGGCCGACTGTGTATCGCGGCTCTACCTCGTCGAAGACCCAGCCGGCGCGGTTGAGAAGGAGTGTTACGTCCGAGAACTGCCCATCGTCGAAGACGGCCTCGCGCCATGGCCCGCTGCCAGCGGCTGAGAGCGCCGAGCGCGGGAGCACGACGCCGATCGCTCCACCCTCGCGGATGAGCTGCCAGAAGCGCCACGTAAACGCCTTGTACAGGTCCGGGTCTCCGACACCCATCCCGTCAAATGGCCCAGCCATGAGCGCCTCACGGAGGAACTCGGCTTCCTCGATGAGCTCCTCCAGTTCGGCGACGAGATCCGGCCGCGACTTGCGAATCCGAGCCACCTCGGTCTTCTGTTTCGCCTGCGACATCGCCTTGAGACCAGGGGCGTGTGAGTTCCAGAAGCGGAGCTCCTCAACAGTCGCCTCTTCCCAGGGCGGATTCCCAATGATGCAATCGAACCCAGGTCGCTCGCGCAGGAAGACCTCCGGGAACCAGACAGGGAAGTGAAGTGCTGCCAGATCGTTGGCAAGCGAGACCGCCGTGCCGAGGTCTGGATTGTTGGTGACAGCCTCGGCTGCGTAGTCCTCAATCGATTGCGCCTCCCCCAACCGGATCGCCACGAGCAGGTCAAGCAGGTCTCGCACCGGAGCGACGGCCTCGCGGGCCTCGCGCTCGGCCTTTCGCGCTGCCTTGATCTCAGCGGCAGAGGCGTCGCTCGCCCGCCCGAGGCGACCTAGCGCCTCGGTCGCCTCTCCGAGCCATGTGCGCATCTGCTCCCCGAAGAGTGATCCTGTGCCACCGGCCGCCGCGTCGGGATCGAGGATCGCCGCAGCTTCGTCGATGCTTCCGATTCCAGTCAGGCTGTCGCCGACGCGCAGATTGTGGTCGAGGAACCCGAGCGGCAGACCCGGCACAAAGGTGTGGATCCAGAGACCAAGCCGCGCGAGCTCGACGGCGATCTCATTTCGGTCCACGCCGTAGATGCACCTGCGGGCAACTTGCCGGCGGAGCAGACTGGCGTGCTCGATCTCCACTCCTGCCCCGACCTCTCCGAGCGCGACCAGGGCGGCCTGCTTGAGCCGTTCGAGCTCGTCGAGGACGCCGGGCAGTGGATGCGACGCCAGGAACGAGGACAGCCGCGCCTCGATGCGATCCACGGCGGCAACCAGGAAGTGTCCGGACCCCATGGCGATGTCGGCGCAGCGAAAGTCGAAGAAGGCCGCTGCTGCCGCGTGTTCGTCGTCCGCCGCGATCAACGACTCCAGGCGGCCGACGTGCTCGGCGAGAACTGGTTCGAGCGCGTGGTCGAGGAGGTGTTCGACAGCGAATGCTTTCGTGAAGTAAGAGCCCGTGGCCCGCCGGGCTCCCGAGCGGTCGTGCAGGTAGATCTGTCCCGCCGGCACGACGACCTCATCCTTGCCTCCGGCTGGGAGGTAGGTGCCGTAATCATCGACGGCTAGTGGTTCGGGTGCGACCGAGAGATTCGACTCGAGAAGTCCCTCGTAGATGGTCCCGAACTCGCGCACGGAGAGGCTGCGGAAATCGACTGGGCCGTACAGGCCGTCGTCGCCGCGGTCGATCAACAGCGCGAAGAGGGCAGGGCCAAACTCTGCGTTGGTCAGAGTGAGTTGGTCGACCGCGGCGCCGACCGCGTTGACGTCGGGGTCGGAGCTGAAGAGTCCGCCGTTGTAGGCGGGGACATCGAGGTCATGGTTCCCGAGATCGACCGCCCGGCAGAGCTCCTCGAACTCGACCCAGTGGTTCGTCGCCCTGTCGTCGAAGTCGAGCGCGCCGTCGTTGGCGCGATCTGCGAGCTCTCGGGCGATGGTCTTAAGCGCATGGCGCTGGTAGGCACCGCTGCTTCGGTACGGGAGGAGGTCTTTGTCCTCTGCGTAAGCGATGAAAAGCAGACGGAACAGGACGAACAACGCCTGCTCGTACAGGAGTTGGAGGTCGGCCTCATCGGCCTGACCTCGTGAATGGGCCGCAACGGCCCGGCTGAGTGCCGGGACTGCGTCCTCGTAGACCCGACCACGCAGCCGCTCTCCCAGGCTCGTGGCGAAGTCGCGTGAGCTCTCGAGGACCTGTTGGAACGTGCCGGCGGTGCCAAGTGCTCCGGAACCGAACAGCAGCGGCAGGTATCCGGCGGCATCGTCCGGCAGCAGCGCGAGGTTCGCCTCGATCATCGTCTCGGCGCGCCCCTTCCGACCGACGCCAAGGTTTGGATCGGTCGCGTACACACGGATCTGTGGTCCCCGCGTCAGCACGACGTACGGCAGGTTCTGTGCGTCCGCGGCGGCAAGCCCTTGGGAGATAGGCGTCGATCCGTCGAACCGCGTGGAGGCGCCTTCGGGCGTCTCCGCCTCGTCCAGAAAGACGGCAATGGCGCGACGCTGCCCTCCCGCGGTCAGCACCGACGTGTTCGTGCCGAGCTGGTCGATCGTGAATCCGAGCCCTTCGATCAGGTCCTTGCCGCGCTTGTCGAGCAGGGGCTTTCCGTTCTCGCAGGCGGCCGCCCAGTCGGGCCGGGACGGCACGCCATCGCGCAGATCGTGCGTGGCGAACATGCCTGCGTTCCGCAGGCCCGGTAGGTCCTGCGGCGCTTCGGGAAGCGTGGCCTGCAGGAAGCGCACCGCGGCGTGGCGATCGGGCTCAGCGAGTGCCGTCGCGGCGATGCGAGTGACCTGCCCCGGATCAAGATCCAGCAGGACGACTGGGTCCGATCCGACGGCCCCACACGCCGCACAACGATCTCCGTCGCTGGCTGAATAGGCCACGACCAGGAGCAGCGGGCTCGGGGTGTTGCCCTTCCGTGCCTGCCAGAGCGACCTGACGGCCGTCACCGTCGGCCGACTGGTCGACGTCGCACTGGCGACCTCGAGAGGCGAGTTGCCGTTCCCAAGCCAGTAGCCGGAGGCTGTCATACCGGCTGGGGCGTCCTCAGGGAGATCCCAGGGGCGGGGCAGGCTCTCGAGCGAGAGCGTCGGGGTCACTGTCCCTGCCTGTGCGAAGCGGTCGGGTGCCTCTCCATGCCGCGACTCTATTCGGCACTCACGCGGATACTCGCGTCTGTGCGCCGGCGCGGTTCCGTCGCGCGGCCACCCGTAAGCTGCGCGCGATGCAGGTTCAGAACGCCACGCTCAAGGCACTCGTCCAGGGAGAGAAACAGTTCACGGTGCCGATCTGGCAACGCCAGTACACATGGCGTGATGCTCAGCATGAGCAGCTCTGGCACGACCTCTCAGAGCAGTACGACCATCTTTGCGCCGGCGAAGGCGGAGTAGCTGCCGGTCACTTCCTCGGGAGCTTCGTCCTCTCACCAGTTGATCCAACGGCAGCTGGAGTGCAGACGTTCCTCGTAATCGACGGTCAGCAGCGCCTAACGACGCTGATGCTGGTGCTCTGCGCGCTCCGCGACTTGGGCGCGGAGCAAACTGCCTCCACTGTCGATCGGTTCAACAAGCTGTATCTGATCAACGAGTTCCAGGAGGGCGCGGCGCGTTACCGGCTGCAGCCAACAGAGGAAGACCGGGCCAGCCTTCGCGCCCGCGTCGATCGGGATCCTGACGCGGGCACACGTGACCTCATCAGCGACGCGTACCGGTTCTACAGCCGGCGCCTGAATGAGCCCCGTCCTGATGGCAGTGCCATCGACGTGCCGCTCTTCGAGCGCGTCGTCGTCGAGCGCATGGCAATCGTTGAGATCACCACCCAGCATGGAGACAACGCCCACCGAATCTTCCAGTCGCTCAACGGCACGGGCGTGGAGCTGAACCAGGCGGACCTGCTGCGAAACTACGTGTTCATGCTGCTCCCGACCCGCGCCGAGAGCGTGTACGAGCAGGTGTGGCGGCCGATGGAAACGCTCCTGGGCGTGAATAACCTCGCCGGCCTCGCGCGCGTCGACTTGCAGCGGCGCGGCCAGGACGTCGCCAAAGACGACGTGTACGCAGTCCATCAGCGCCGCCTCGACCCGATCTCGCACGACGAGGGGCGGATCGAGGCCGAAGTCCGGGATCTTGCCCTACGCGCGACGCACTACAAGAAACTGATCGACCCCATATCCGAGCCCGATCCGGACCTCGCTGCCGGGCTCGGCCGGCTCGCGCGCTGGGGCGCCCAGACAAGCCACCCCGTGCTCATGGTCGCCTACGACTTGCGTCAGCGCGGACTGATTGACACGGCTGAGCTGCGCCGGGTGGTCGCGCTGATCGAGTCGTTCCTTGTGCGCCGGCAGCTTGCGCGAATCCCGACGAACGCACTGAACAGGCTGTTCCTGCAGCTCATCGAGCGCCTCCCAGACGGCGCCGGGTTCGCTGACTCGCTACACCGGGAGCTTTCCCGCGAGCGCTTGTACTGGCCCGACGACGAGTGGCTCCGCAGTGCAATCAAGTCGCAACCGTTCTTCCACATCGGGCGCTGGCATCAGCGCAAGATGATCTTGGAGCGCCTTGAAAGCTCGTTTGAGCATCCGGAGAAGCTCGACTTCGACCAGTCGGATCTCCAGATCGAGCACATCATGCCGCAGACGCTCTCGAGTGAATGGAGAGAGCATCTGGAGTCACTCGGGCAGGATCCGGATGCCGTCCACGGTGAGCTCGTTCACACCCTGGGCAATCTCACGCTCACGGCGTTCAACGGGACGCTCAGCAACATCCCGTTCGAGCGAAAGAAGGAGATCTACGGTGATAGCCACCTGGAGCTCAACCGTGCGCTGGAAGAGAACGAGGCCTGGGGAAGGGATCAGATCCTGGATCGCGCTGACGGGCTTGCTGACAAGATCGCTGAGATCTGGATTGCTCCGCTGCCGGGGATCCCGGACGCGTCTGGCGACGGGTTCGATTGGAGCCGCGTAGAGGCGGGGATCGCTGCGATCCCGGCTGGACGCTGGACGAGCTATGGCGACCTCGCAGAACTCGCGGGCACCGCGGCGCAGCCCGTCGGTAACTTCGTGACCAGTCTCCCCGCTGGCTCCAATGCCTACAGAGTTCTGTCCTCCGACGGAACGGTCAGCCCGTCCTTCACGTGGGCGGACCCAACCGACACTCGAGACGTTCAGGAGGTTCTCGCGGCGGAAGGAGTCGCCTTCGAGGAGGGCCACGCCACTGCTGACGGTCGGATCATGAGCGAGGAGCTCGCCAGCCTGATCGAGGACTCCGACTCGGACGACCTTGCGATCAGTGAGTTGGTGCTCGAGCCGTAGTCGGCCTCGACGCGAACGCTCCGACCTCGGAGGTGCGTGACGGCGCTGCCGGGGCGGCGCCTCCGCGACCGGTGCGAGGTCTAGCTTTGAGGTGTGCCAGGACCTCGCCAGGTGCTTGAGGTGTTCATCGCCCCGCCCGGTGATGTCCCGCAGGAGCGGGAGATCGTTCGACGCGTGGCAACCGAGCGCACGCACGAAGTCGGGCGCCACCATGGGTGGTCCGTTTCGGTCGTCGGGTGGGAGCAGCGTCGACCGGGCCTCGGCCGCGCGCAGGACCTCATCAACCCGCTCGTGGACTCGTGCGCCGTTCTGGTCGGAATACTCGCGGGCCGCTGGGGGACACCAACAGGGGATTACACCTCAGGGTTCGAGGAGGAGTTCGAGCGGGTGCGCCAGCGCAAGGACGATGGCGAGCAGGTCGACGCCCTGCTCTAAATCGCGTGTAGAGAGCGACACCCTCGACTTGCTCGCGGAACTCCAGGTTCCGCTCGTCGGCGAGTGTGGTTCTTCGTCGCTGGCCGCTGCCGCTTTGCGTCCGCAAGCGGGAGCCGGCCGGGAGCTCAGAGATGCATCTCGCAGGCCGCTTCTACGAGACGAATGCCTTGCGAACGGAGGAGGCCGTCCACCGGTTCGTCCCGTGGATCGTCGGAACGTTCTGCTCGTTCAGCTGTGTGGCGATGTCGTCCAGCGACATCCGCTTCCCGAGCATCGCGTTGATCTGCATCCGCCAGGTGTAGTCACGCCGGTTGCAGAGGCGATGCGCAAGCCGGACGTTGTCGGGGGTGAGGTGACCCCCGTGCGTCTTGAGCCTCGGATAGTGGTCGGCAGTCGGCTCCCAATCAGACCCCGGCTTCGATCTCGGATCGAAGGACTGACGACCCCGGGGGCAGTAGCACTGGGGCATCTCGCAGCGCACGTCGACGATCTGGCCGTGCTGGGCAAGCTGTCGGAGGATTCCGCGGACTCCGAGGCCCTCAAGCTCCTCAAGGGCTGATGCTTCGGCGGCCGCTGGTGCCCCTGGAGGTCCGGGTTGAGGTACCTGCTGCTCGTGATCCACTCTTGGATTCTGAATCCTCGAACGGCGAGAGCTTCCGGTCACGTACTGGCCGGAGCTTCCCGCCGCCTTGCCGGGTTGGGTACCAGCGCCAGCGCGAATCCGCGTGCAGCCGTCCGTCGCGGCTTCGCCAAAGACCACCCGGGAGGTCGGCCGCGCAACCACAGCTTCCGGACCGCGTGTTGCGGAGCTTCCCGCCGCCGGTCCCGACCGGGTACCAGCGCCAGCGCGGGTCCACGTGAAGCGTTCCGTCAGCCGAGCGCCAGATTCCATCGTCGATCTTCATTTCCAACCCCTTGATTGACTAGGCGCGGGCGAGTGGACTCGCCCGCGGGGTTCAGTCGTCGAAAACGGCATCGACGACCTTGAGTGCCAAGGCCGTAAGTGCCGTCTCGAGGACCGTGAGAAGAATGCGGTTCATGGGTGTTCACCTCCTTCCTCACTCCTTACCGAACGTCGAGTAGGGACCGTGACTCGCCGCTCAACCACATGCCGAACGCGGGCGAGCACGAAACCGGGAAAGCTGCTTCCGCACGGCAGCCGGCGACTTGCCGGTGTGCGCAGCGATGGCTGGCCCATCCCAACCCGCCCAGTCCAGCAACACGACGGTTCGAGTCTCAACAGGGACTTTGCTGAGCGCCGTCGCCGCTTCGTCAAGCGAGACAAAGCCTGTCGCGGGGTCGCACCAGCCAGGCGCCTCAAGGTCTTGGTCTTCGACGGCGAGCCAATCGCTCGAAAGCGCGTCGACCCTCGCGTCAGCGCGTCGGATCTGGTCAATGAGCCGGTCGCGGAGACGCATCCGAGCAAGCCGACAGACGCTTTCCCTCGACGGGCGACCGTCCCGATCGCAACCCCAGCCAGGACGAACCGAGGTGGCAGCGAGGAGCTCGCAATAGGTCTGGTGGAGGCCCTGCAGGTACTGCTCGCGCGTCACCCCGAGCGCGCTGCCCTGCACGTGGACCGTGACGACCACGCTTTCGTTGGGGAACTTGCGATCAGCCCAAGAGGTGGACCGCAGATACCAAGCGGCCAGCTCGCTGGCGCGCAGATCAACCCGCTGAACGTCGGTAGGTCGGGACATACGCATCTTCCGCTCGTGCACCGAACTGCCGAGGCCTTCTCAGCGTGGTGCGACTCAGGAACAACTGAGCCGAAGGACTGCGTATGTGAACGGGAGTCTATCTCGTGGCGGCGGAGGACTTCAAGGACCGGATTACCTAACTGGGTCGACAGCGGCGGTTACTGCATATGACCAGCGTCGATGTGTAGGTTCAGCCGGCGATGGCGTCACCAGCTGTACAGATCGTCGGGGACCGGTTCGTCCTCGCGCCGGGCGAGCCACCCCGAGTTGGGGGCACATCACATGTGCATAAGGCCACTGACCACCAGACCGGGCAAACCGTCGCGGTCAAGATCTACGACGGCGCAGCGCTCGAGGACAATCTCCGGAAGGAGAGCTTCCAGAGGGAGCGGGACGCGCTCACTGCGCTGCAGCACCCCAACATCGTCCGGCTCGTCACGGCAGGCTTTGAGGAGTCCACGGGACGTTACTTCGTGGCCCTCGAATGGCTCGAAGAGCACTTGCTGGAGTACTGCGATCGCGTCGGCGCGGATCGTCGGCAGGACCCCCTCGTCGGGAGCTGGGAGGCCTACGCGCAGAACGTGCTCAAGCCGCTGCTGCAGGCGCTGTCCACGGCGCATGGCCGTCGGATACTCCACCGGGACATCAAGCCGCAGAACATCATGCTCGGCGCGGATGGGCGCCCGAAGCTCACCGACTTCGGTCTGGCAAAGCTGCTCGACAGCCTCCGCGAAGGATTCACGGTGCAGCATTTCCTGTCGCGGCCCTACGCAGCCCCGGAGCAGCACCGCGGAGCGGATGTCGACGTGCGCACGGACCTGTATGCACTCGGCGTTTCGTCTGTCAGATGTCTACTTCCCGCGGGGTCCGAACTCCGGGACGACAACCTGCAGGACGCGATCGGCGCACTCCCGGTCTCGGAGGACGCCCAGTTCTTCCTGCGAAGCCTCGTGGAGCCCGATCCAGAGGATCGACCGATCAACAGTCGGCTCGCGCTTGCGGAGCTAGAGAAGCTGTTGCTGTGGGTTCCGTCTGCGACGCCGGTGGTGCGGAG
>Ga0209023_10004069_pt1 | contig 16921 bp, 17 predicted proteins | sample LakOneMetagenome_FD_187468 | JGI IMG/M metagenome (GOLD analysis project Ga0209023, IMG submission 187468) | Freshwater and sediment microbial communities from Lake Erie, Canada (SPAdes) (version 2) | ecosystem: Environmental > Aquatic > Freshwater > Lentic | place: Lake Erie, Canada... | reverse complement strand
GCGGCCCAGGGCAATTGCACCAAGCGACATCGCCAGCATCAAGCCGATTTCGTGAATCGCAGGATGGAGAAGGACGCCCCCAGCCGTTGCCAGCACCGTCACGATCACCGCGCTCAGGATGCAATGCGCAAGGCAAAGGCCCGAAAGGCCAATCGCCAGCCGGTCAAGGCCTCCCTGTTTGAGCACAGCATTCAACACATTCGATTCCTTTTCGTCATGATATAATGGCACGTCATTCTGAAAGATACAACATCACATCGCGCGATGCGGCCGAAAAATTGTTGAATGCGCCATCAGTCCGCCGCATAGCCGCCAACGATGATCCGTCTGCGTCCCAATGCGATTGCCAACTGGCTGCTTGCGGTCGCCGCTCTTGTTTTTGCCATGGTCGTGGTCGGCGGCATTACCCGCCTCACCGAATCGGGGCTTTCGATCACCGAGTGGAAGCCCGTTTCGGGCGCCATTCCGCCGCTGAGCGAAGGTGCCTGGCAAGAGGCCTTTGCGAAGTATCAGCAGATCCCCGAATACCAGTTGATCAACAAGGGCATGACGCTCGCCCAGTTCAAGTTCATCTATTTCTGGGAATTCATCCACCGGCTGCTCGGGCGGCTGATTGGTGTGGCCTTTGCCTTGCCGCTTATCTGGTTCGCAGTTCGGCGCGCCATTCCCAAAGGCTATGGGTGGCGGCTGACGGCCTTGCTGGCGCTGGGTGGGTTTCAGGGAGCGATCGGCTGGTGGATGGTGGCCTCGGGCCTGACCTTGCGAACCGATGTCAGCCATTATCGGCTTGCGACGCACTTGCTGACCGCGCTCTTCATTTTCGGCGGGCTGATCTGGACGGCCCTCGACCTCAAGGCACTGGCGGCGAACCCCGCATCGCGCCCCGCAAGACTGACCGGATTTGGCGTGGGCGTGCTGGCAATCCTTGCCGTTCAGCTACTCTTCGGCGCTTATACCGCCGGGCTGAACGCCGGACTGGTCACTGACGAATGGCCATTGATGAACGGGCAATTCTTTCCGGGTGCAACGCAATCGGGCCGTTCGCCGTTCGATGCGATCTTCAACGATCCGGCGATTGTCCATTTCATTCATCGCTGGTGGGCCTGGGTGGTGGTCGGCGCGCTTATTCTGCTCGCGCGGCGCGTGAAGGCCGCAGGCAACCGGCGCGCGTCGGTTGCGATCCACAGCGCGTTCGGCACCCAGATCCTGCTCGGCATTGGCACGGTCATGACCGGGGTTAGCCTACCCGTCGCCGTCCTCCATCAGGCGGTCGGCGCGCTGGTTGTTGCGGCCACTGTCTGGGGCGTGCATGTTGCGGGAAAGACTCGGGAGAGCGCATCATGACCGCACAAAAACCCATCGCATCGCCTTTCGGCATGCGTTCGACGGCATCGGATGTCATCAACGGGATCGACCTTCAGGGCAAGACCGCGCTGGTCACGGGCGGATATTCGGGGCTCGGCCTCGAAACCGTCCGTGCGCTTGCCGGCGCAGGCGCCAAAATATTCGTCGGCGCAAGGCGTCCCGACGCAGCTGCTGCCGATCTTGAGGGCATTGTCGGCGATATCACGATCCTCACGCTCGACCTGTCCGATCCGGCGTCGATCGATGCGTTCGCCACCGACCTTGCGGGCCGCACGAGCAAGATCGACATCCTCATCAACAATGCGGCGATCATGGCCTGCCCGCTCGCCCGCGACGCCCGCGGTTATGAAAGCCAGTTTGCCACCAATCACCTCGGTCATTTCCAGCTGACTGCCAGGGTCTGGCCGCTGCTCAAGGCGGCAGGCCCCGGAACACGCGTTGTGGCGCTGTCTTCGATCGGCCATGCCCGCAGCGGGGTCGACCTTGAAGACCCGCATTTCGAACGGCGCGACTATGAGAAATGGACGGCCTATGGCCAGGCCAAGTCTGCCAATGCACAGTTCGCGATCCATCTCGATGAGATTGGCAAGCCCTTCGGTATCCGTGCCTTTGCGGTCCATCCCGGCGGGATCAAGACGCCGCTCCAGCGCCACCTTACGGTCGAGGAGCAGATCGCAATGGGGTGGATCGACAAGGACGGGAATATCAATCCGCTGTTCAAGTCAGTCGAGGAAGGGGCCGCGACCAGCGTATGGTGCGCGGTTTCGCCGCTGCTGGATGGCGAAGGCGGCGTCTATTGCGAGGATTGCAATATCGCGGCTTTCTGGGAAGAGGGGATGCACCCCTATTCGGCTGTTCGCCCCCACGCCGTCGATCGCGAAAAGGCCGCCGCGCTCTGGGCCGCCTCCGAGAAGATGACTGGCGTTCCCTTCCCTGCCTAGAGCCGGTCGCGCCCGCTGCCCTTGTTGACATCGATACAGGCGATCATCGCCGGCCAGCGGCGCATCGCTTCGGGCGCAAAGCCTACCTCGACATCGGCGCGCAGCGGGTTGGCATAGGTTCCGAAGATCATGTCCCAGACCGGCATGTCACCGAAATTGCGGGCGTGCACGTCGCGCTCATGATGGAGCATGTGCGCCTCGGGCCGTTGAATGATGAAGCCCACCCAGCGCGGCGTGGCGATGTTCCAGTGCTGGTAGAGCGCAATGAAGAAGCCGAGGCCACCCGCAACTGCCGCCGCTTCCGGCGTCGCGCCGAGCAGCAGGCCGGCCAGCAGCGTCATCGTCACCTGCACGGCTACATCGATCGGATGGAAGATCATCGCAGACGCAATGTCGACCCGCGCCACCCCGTGATGCAACTGGTGCCCCAGCCGCCAGAGAGCATCAAAGCGATGCTGGATGCGATGCGACCAGTAGGTGAAGAATGTCGTCAGCACGACGACGGGGATCGCGGCCCAAAGCCCGAAGGGTGCGAGTCCGACCAGTTCGAATTTCGGCAGCAGCGGCAACAGGAACAGGGGCATCAGGGCATTGCAGGCCAGGGTTACGAGCAGCGCAGCGGCGCCGATCCAGCGCCATCCGCGCACATGTGGCATTGCCCGCCCGGTGCCGATCATCGGCTCCAGCGCCATCATCAGGAAAAACATGAGCGGCAACGCCAGCCCGATCGCAGTGTCGATTGTCATGATTGCGCCCCTCCTTCCTCGCGTGGAATGTATACCAACATTCCGCTGGAAATGGATGCAGGAACATCGACAGGCGAATGCGGTATTATTTTACCCGTTTCAGAAGCCGCCCATATCCTTGACTTCCTGTGCATTCGCTGCAAAAGGGCCGCCATCGACGCGGGGCCCGTGCCTCGCGCGTTTTCGTTTTAGATGAGGTCAAAGCGCCATGAAGGCTCTGTTGAAGACCACCAAGTCGGTCAAGCCGGCTGATGTGGAAAAGAAATGGCATCTGGTTGATGCAGACGGTCTGGTCGTTGGCCGTGCCGCCACGATCATTGCCAATATCCTGCGCGGCAAGCACAAGCCGAGCTTCACCCCGCATGTCGATTGCGGCGACAATGTCGTCGTCATCAACGCCGACAAGATCCGCTTCACCGGCCGCAAGCTCGACCAGAAGGTGTATTACCGCCACACCGGCTATCCGGGCGGCATCAAGGGGATCACCGCCGGCAAGGTCCTTGAAGGACGCTTCCCCGAACGTGTGCTTGAAAAGGCCGTAGAGCGCATGATCCCGCGCGGCCCGCTTGGCCGCCAGCAGATGCGCAACCTGCGCATCTTTGCCGGCACCGAACATCCGCATGCCGCGCAAAACCCTGAAATTCTCGATATCGCGGCGCGCAACCGCAAGAACAAGGTGGGTGCATAATGTCCGAAGATACCCGTCAGTCGCTTTCCGATCTCAAGGACCTGACGTCTGCGGCGCCTGCCGTCGCGACCGAAGCTCCGGTTGAGGAAGCCGCTCCGCCGGCACCGGTGGTCAAATCGACGCTTGCCGTGCTTCGCGAACGCGAAATCGATGCGCAGGGCCGTTCCTACGCCACCGGACGCCGCAAGGATGCGGTGGCCCGCGTCTGGCTGAAGCCGGGCACTGGCCGCATCATCGTCAATGGCCGCGATCAGACTGCCTATTTCGCGCGTCCGACGCTGCGTCTCGTCATCAACCAGCCCTTCGCGATCGCCGACCGTGCCGAGCAGTTCGACGTGATCGCCACCGTCAAGGGCGGCGGGCTTTCGGGCCAGGCCGGTGCCGTGAAGCACGGCATTGCCCAGGCGCTCTCGAAATATGAGCCGACCCTGCGTCCGCTCGTGAAGGCCGCGGGGTTCCTGACCCGCGACAGCCGCACGGTCGAACGCAAGAAATACGGCCGCGCCAAGGCCCGCAAGAGCTTCCAGTTCTCGAAGCGCTAGGGTTTCTCGTCATTTTGCCAAACAGGGCGGCCTCGGGGGAACCCGGGGCCGTTTTGTTTTGGAGCTATCCTCCCATCAACGTCCGTTCTTCGCCATTTTCATAGGCCTTCACGCTCACTTCGAACACCTTGGCGCTGCCCAGCACTGCGTTGAAGGCAGCCATGTGCGGGCTCGCGAAATGGGTGGCGATCGCTTCATTGTCGCGCCAGCGTTCGCTGATGATCAGCGTGTCGGGATCGAGCACGTCGCGCGAGAAACCGTAGTGGAGGCATCCATCCTCGGCGCGAGTCGCGGCAATTTGGGTCGCCATCTCGGCGGCAAGGCGGTCAATCTCTCCCGCGCCCAGTTTCGCATGGCCCATCACGATGATCATTGCATTCTCTCCTTCGCTTCCCCACTTGACGTGCTTGTTGCGCCGATAGCCCCGATTTGTTAGGCGCGCCAGCAATCGCGGGAACATCTCCCCTTACTTTCGCAAATTGGAATTTGGATGCTTATTACACCCGCTTACGCCCAGGCCGCCGCAGGAGCCGCCGCCCCGGGGGGAGCCGCCGTTTTCTTGACGAATGCTGTGCCGCTGGTGCTCATCTTCGTCATCTTCTGGTTCCTTCTGATCCGCCCGCAGCAGCAGCGTGCGAAACAGCACCGCGCGATGATCGACGCCGTCAAGAAGGGTGACAGCATCGTGACCGGCGGCGGACTTGTCGGGAAAGTGACAAAAGTCGAAGGCGACATCGTCGAGGTCGAGATCGCAAGCGGCGTAAAGGTCAAGGCCGTCAAGGCGACCCTTTCAGATATCACGCCGCTCGGCTCCTCCAAGCCCGCAAACGACTGAGCCACACATGCTTGATTTTCCCCGCTGGAAGGTGTGGCTGACCGTCTTGACGATGGTCATCGGCGTCGGTTTTGCCTTGCCGAGCGTCCTTCCACCAAGCGTCACTCGCTATCTGCCCGCAAAATTTGCAAGCACCAAGATCAACCTGGGTCTCGACCTGGCCGGGGGCAGCCACCTGCTGCTCGAAGCCGATGTCCGCGACGTAGCCAAACAAAGGATCGAGCGGATGGAGGAAGGCGTGCGCACCGAAATGCGCCGCGCCGATCCGCGAATCGAAATAGGGGACATTTCCACCACGGGCGGCGAGCTGTCCTTCTTTGTGCGCGATCCGCGCCAGGTCGATTCAGCAGTCGAACATGTTCGCAGCCTGACAACGGGCATCGGCGTGACCGGCCAGCGCGACTGGAATGTTGCGGTGCGCGACACCAATCGTGTCGTCATGACGCCCACCGCCGCCGGGCTCGACAAGGAAGTCAACAACGCGATGGATACGGCGCGCGAAGTCGTCCTCAAGCGCATCGATCCCGAAGGCACCAAAGAAACCACCGTTGTCCGCCAGGGCCCGGACCGCATTCTGGTCCAGGTGCCCGGACTCCAGGATCCGCAGCAGCTGAAAGATACGCTTGGCAAGACCGCAAAGCTTGAATTCAAGCTGGTCGACCTCAATGCCGATCCGGCGCAGGTGGCGCAGGGCAATGCCCCGCCGGGAAGCCAGGTTCTGCCCTATCCCGACGATCCTTCGGGCGCCAAGAAGATCGCCGTCCAGCGCCGCGTGATGGTGTCGGGCGACCAGCTGATCAACGCCAACCAGAGCTATGACCAGCAGGACAACCGTCCTAATGTGGACATCACCTTCGATGGCCAGGGCGGTCGTCGTTTCGCGCGTGTAACACAGGAAAATGTCGGCAAGCCCTTTGCCATCATCCTCGACAATGTCGTGATCTCGGCGCCGAACATCAACGAACCCATCCTTGGCGGCCGCGCCCAGATTTCGGGCAACTTCACCGTCGACAGCGCCAACCAGCTGGCTATCCAGCTTCGTTCTGGCAAACTGCCGGTGGCATTGAAGGTCATAGAGGAAAGCACGATCCGTCCTGAACTGGGCGCGGATTCGATCCGGAAGGGCGTCCTCGCCGGCGTGGTCGCGACCATCGCGCTGATGACGTTCATGATCCTGACCTATATGCGCTTCGGCGTGTACACGACGATCGCGCTGTTCCTGAACGCGCTGCTGATCCTCGGCGCAATGGCAATCTTCAACGCGACGCTGACGCTACCGGGCATTGCCGGCTTCGTTCTGACGATCGGCGCCGCAGTTGACGCAAACGTGCTGATCTTCGAACGCATCCGTGAGGAAGTCAGGCGCGGACGCAATACGCTCGCGTCTTGCGAATTCGGTTACAAGGAAGCCCGCAGCGCGATTTTCGACGCGAACATCACCAACGTGATTTCGGCGATCATCATGTTCTGGTTCGGCTCGGGCCCGATTCGCGGCTTTGCGGTCGTGCTTTCGATCGGGATTGCCACCTCGGTCTTTACGGGTGTGACGTTCACCAGGCTGATGGTTTCCGAATATCTCAAGCGCGCTCGCCCGCGCGAACTCAATCTCTAAAGGCCAGTCCCGATGCGCCCGATCAAACTCGTTCCGGACAATACCAATGTCCCCTTCCTCTCCTATCGCTGGTGGGCGATGGGAATGTCGATCCTGTTGCTCATCGGTTCAGTGACGCTGGTCGGTGTCCGCGGCCTCAATCTCGGGGTCGACTTTTCGGGCGGCCAACAGTTCCGTGTGACGTTCGCAGCCCCCGCACAAGTTGACGACCTGCGGAGCCGCGTGAGCAATCTCGGGCTTGGCGATGCTTCGGTCCAGCAATTCGGCGATCCGACGAAAGTCGCGATCCGCATGCATTTGCCCGAAGGCGACAAGGAAGCGACGGACAAGGCCGTTGCGACGGTGCGCACGGCCATTACCGCCAAATATCCCGATGCCCGGTTCGACAATGTCGAAGCGGTTTCGGGCAAGGTTTCGGCCGAACTGCTTCGCACCGGCGCCCTTGCGCTGACCCTCGCGATGATCGGCATCGCGCTCTACATCTGGTTCCGCTTCGAATGGCAGTTCGGCGTGGGGGCGTTGTTCACACTTTTCCATGACGTCGTCCTGACTTTCGGCTTTTTTGCACTGACCCAGCTCGAATTCGACCTGAATGTCGTGGCCGCGATCCTGACGATCATCGGCTATTCCTTGAACGACACGATCGTCGTCTATGACCGGATCCGCGAAGACCTGAAGAAATGGCGCAAGATGGAAATCGAGCCGCTGCTCAACATGTCGGTCAACGAAACCCTGTCACGGACGATCGTGACGTCGCTTTCGCTGATCCTGACCCTGACCATCCTGCTCGTGCTTGGCCCGGATGTAAGCTTCGGCTTTACCGCGGCGATGCTGCTCGGGATCGTGATCGGTACTTTCTCATCGATCTATGTCTCTGCGCCGATCCTGATCTGGCTGAAGGTTGGCTCCAACAGCTTCGTGCCAGCGGCGGTCGTGGGCGTGAATGAGCGGAACGCGAAGCCCGAGGGCTTCGTCAAATAGGCAGCGAAAGCGCGAGCCTGCGAATCTTCAGCCGAGCGCGAAGGGCCGAGGGCTGGCGAACAGCGCCTCGCTGCCCGGCTCGATCGATACGCTCGCGCCCCGATCGACAATCCAGCACTCGCCGGCGGAAAACAGCGATCCGTCAATCTGCCCCGCTCCCCTGACGGGGACGAACCAGCCGTCTGCGGCGAGCTCCAGCACTCGCCGCCCCGACCAGATCCAGCGTTCGAGAACGAACTTGTCGGTCGCGGCCAGGACCTGCCGGCCCGCTGCTTCCGTTTCAGGAGACGGCACCGCAAACGGGACTGGATCGGACACCGCAATGCCATCCTCAAGATGGAGTTCGCGCGGGCGGCCATAATCGTAGAGCCTGTAGGTCAGGTCGACATTCTGCTGGACTTCGATCAGCGTGATCCCGGCGCCGATCGCGTGAATTGTGTTGGCCGGCGAATAGATCGTATCGCCCGCAGACACCGGCTTCCAGTCCATCAGCGCCACGATGCTGCCATCAAGCGCCGCCGCGCGCAGCTCCTCGCGAGATACCGGTCGAACCGTGCCAAGCGCAATCGTCGAGTTGGGCTGCGCATCGAGAATCACCCAGGCTTCATCCTTGCCGCGCGCAAAGCCCCGTGCACGCGCCTGCGCATCGTCGGGATGGACCTGGATCGAAAGTTTTTCGCTGGTGAAGAGATATTTGACGAGCAATTCCGCCCCACGGCCCGCTGGAGCGTCGAACCAAATCTCGCCAATCGGCGATTCATCGGGGGCCGGATCGGCAAATCCCGGCCAGAGCTGCCGTCGCCCCCAGGGCTTTTCAACGCGAATGGTCGAGAGACGCATAGAGCTCATGCGGGGGGCCATATCGGAAAACGGTTAAACAACACAATCTCGGCGCTTGGCGAAGGGCAAGACAGCAGCTAAGACGCTCGCCCATGCGCATTGTACCCTCCAAGTCCGTCGCCCTGATTGCTGCTCTTGCCGTGATCATTCCCCTTGCCGGTTGCGCCCGCAGCGGCGTGAAACGCGATACATCCTATGTCGCGCGCGACGTGGACACGCTCTATACTGCAGCGAAGGACCGGCTCGATCGCGGCCAGTACAAGCTTGCAGCGGCGCTGTTCGATGAAACCGAGCGCCAGCATCCCTATTCGGTCTGGGCGCGCCGCGCGCAGCTGATGAGCGCATTCAGTTATTACATGGCGAAGGACTTCACCGAATCGACCAATTCGGCGCAGCGCTTCCTGTCGATCCATCCGGGCAACCGCGACGCGCCCTATGCCTATTACCTGATCGCGCTCAATTATTACGAGCAGATCACCGACGTGACGCGCGACCAGAAGATCACCCAGCAGGCGCTCGATGCGATGGGAGAGCTGATCCGGCGCTATCCGACGACGCGTTATGCCGCCGATGCGCGGCTGAAGGTCGACCTGATCCGCGACCATCTGGCGGGCAAGGAAATGGAGATCGGCCGCTTCTACGAACGGCGCGCGCAATGGCTGGCAGCGGCGATCCGCTTCCGCACCGTTGTCGACAAATATGACAGCACGAGCCACACGCCCGAGGCGCTGATGCGGCTGACCGAAGCCTATCTGGCGCTCGGCATCCCCGAGGAAGCCAAAAAGGCTGCGGCCGTGCTCGGCGCCAACTATCCGGGCAGCAAATGGTATGATCGCGCCTATCAGCTGATGCAGAAGCATCCCGCCTGACGGCTGCCATTCCATGTTGACCAGCCTGTCGATCCGCGATGTTGTGCTGATCGAGGCGCTTGATCTTGATTTCGCAGCCGGACTTGGCGTGCTGACCGGAGAAACCGGCGCGGGCAAATCGATCCTGCTCGATGCGCTGGGGCTTGCGCTTGGCGACCGGGCCGATAGCGGACTGGTGCGGGCGGGCGTTGCACAAGCCAGCGTCACGGCGAGCTTCGAGCCCTCCGCCGACGCGTCGGCCCTGCTGTCCATGAACGATCTCATACTGGGTGCGGGCGAGGAACTGATCGTCCGTCGCACCGTCAAGGCCGATGGCGGCAGCCGCGCCTTTGTGAACGACCAGCCGGTTTCTGCCGCGCTGCTCCGCGAACTGGGCGGGCTGCTGGTGGAGATTCACGGACAGCATGACGATCGCGGGCTGATCAACCCCAGAGGCCATCGCGCCCTGCTCGACAGTTTTGCCCGCGCGAACACGGCGGGAGTCGCCGCGGCACATGATGCGATGCGCACCGCCGAACAGGCGCTCGAAACCGCGCGGACGGCGCTGGCCGACGCCGAGCGGGACCGCGACTGGCTGTCTCATGCCGTCACCGAGCTGCGCGCCTTTGCCCCCGAACCGGGCGAGGAAGCCGACCTTGCCGAGCGCCGCGCGACGATGCAGCGCGGCCAGAAGATCGCCGATGAACTGACCCAGGTCAGCGCGCTGATCGAGGATGGCGATGGCGGGCTTTCGAAGCTCCGCCAGGCCGCGCGTATCCTCGACCGGATTGCCGGCGACCATCCGGCGCTTGCCGACGCGCTGGCCGCGGTCGACCGGGCGATCAACGAAGGATCGGTTGCCGAGGATCGCCTGCGCGATGCGGAACGGGCGCTTGCCTATGATCCCGCCGCGCTCGAGGCGGACGAGGCGCGGCTGTTCGATCTGCGCGCACTGGCGCGAAAGCACCGCGTCCAGCCCGATCAGCTTGCCGAACTGACCGAGGAACTGGCCGCACGCTTCGACGCGATCGAAGCCGGGAGCGAGGGGCTGGCCCAGCTTGAGGCCGCGCTCTCCGCGGCGCGTGACGCCTATCGCACATCGGCGACGGCGCTCAGCGAACAACGGATTGTCGCCGCAGCGAAACTCGACGCGGCCGTTGCCGCCGAACTGGCGCCATTGAAGCTCGATTCCGCCCGCTTCAGGACCGTTGTCGCGCCACTGGCCGAACCGCAATGGGGGCCGCACGGCATGGACCGGGTCGAATTCGAGATCTCGACCAACCCCGGCGCACCGTTCGGCCCGCTTATCAAGATCGCCAGCGGCGGCGAATTGTCGCGCTTCATTCTCGCGCTGAAAGTCGCGCTCGCCGAACAGGGCGGGGCCGCCACGATGATCTTTGACGAAATCGATCGCGGCGTCGGCGGCGCCGTCGCCTCGGCGATTGGCGAACGGCTTTCGCGGCTGGCGGAGGGAGCGCAGGTCATCGTCGTCACCCACAGTCCGCAAGTCGCGGCGCGCGGCGACACCCATTTGCTGATCGCCAAATCGTCCGACGGCACCGTTACCCGCACCGGGGTCCGCGCGCTCGACGACAGCCACCGCCGCGAGGAAATCGCGCGGATGCTATCGGGGGCCGAAGTGACGGATGAGGCCCGGGCGCAGGCCGGGCGGTTGCTGGAGGCAGCGTGAACACCGAAGCCGAAGCCGCCGCCGAACTCGAACGCCTCGCGCGCGCGATCGCCTATCATTCGCGGCTCTATCACACCGATGATGCGCCCGAGATCAGCGATGCGGATTATGACGTGCTGGTCAAACGCAACAATGAGCTGGAAGCACAATTCCCGCACCTCGTCCGCGCCGATTCGCCTTCGAAGCTGGTCGGGGCGGCACCGGCTTCGCATCTGTCCAAGGTTGCGCATTCCAAGCCGATGCTGAGCCTCGACAATGCGTTCGACGATCAGGAGGTCGAAGACTTTGTCGGGCGGATACGGCGCTTCCTGAACCTTGCCGACGATGCGCCGGTGGCGCTGACCGCCGAGACCAAGATCGACGGCCTGTCCTGCTCGCTCCGCTACGAAAAGGGGCACCTGGCCCTGGCGGCGACGCGCGGCGACGGCATGGTTGGCGAAGACGTGACCGCCAATGTGCGGACCATATCCGACATTCCCGAAAGGTTGCATGGAGATGCGCCGGAAATCTTCGAGATTCGCGGCGAAGTCTATATGTCGAAGGCCGATTTTGCTGCGCTCAATGCTGCGCAGCAAAAAGTGGACGGAAAGCTGTTTGCCAACCCTCGCAATGCTGCTGCGGGATCGCTCCGGCAAAAGGATCCGGACATTACCGCCGCTCGCCCGTTGCGCTTCTTCGCGCATGGCTGGGGCGAAGCGTCGGACCTGCCCGCCGACACGCAAGCCGGCGTGATGGCCGCGATTGCCGCCTGGGGGCTTCCCGTCGATTCGCGCTTTGCAGTGACCGAGACGGTCGAGGCCGCGCTCGCCCATTACGCCGCGATCGAGGCCGAGCGTTCGGACCTGCCCTTCGACATCGACGGTGTGGTCTACAAGGTCAACCGGCTCGACTGGCAGGCGCGGCTAGGCTTTGTCGCCAAGGCGCCGCGCTGGGCGATCGCGCACAAATTCCCGGCCGAACAGGCGCAGACGACGCTGCTTGCCATCGACATACAGGTCGGGCGGACAGGCAAGCTGACGCCGGTCGGGCGGCTCCAGCCGGTCACGGTCGGCGGCGTGGTCGTCTCGAACGTCACACTGCACAATCGCGACGAGATTGGCCGACTGGGCGTCCGCCCCGGGGATCGGGTGCTGGTCCAGCGCGCGGGCGACGTCATCCCGCAGATCGTCGAGAACCTGACCCGAAGCGAGGACCGGCCAGCCTTCGCGTTTCCCGATCACTGTCCTGAATGCGGCTCCGAAGCCGTTGCCGAGGAGGGCGAGGTCGATGTCCGCTGCACGGGCGGCCTCATCTGCCCGGCGCAGCGCGTGGAGCGGTTGCGGCATTTCGTCAGCCGCGCTGCGATGGATATCGACGGGCTGGGCGAGAAATCCATCGGCGAATTCTTCGATCTGGGCTGGCTCCATTCGCCGGCCGACATCTTCCGGCTCGCGGACCACCGCGACGAACTACTCACCCGTGAGGGCTGGAAGGAAAAGTCGGTCGACAATCTGCTCGCCGCGATCGAGGCGAAACGCGTCGCCGATCCGGTGCGGCTGCTCTTCGGGCTCGGCATCCGCCATGTCGGGGCTGTCACGGCAAAGGACCTGCTCAGGGCCTTCGGAACTGTCGGGCAGGTCGAACAGGTCGCACGGAGCGAGGACGCGCAGGAACAGCTGACCGCGATCGAAGGCGTGGGGCCCGTCGTTGCCGAGGCTTTGACCGAGTTCTTCCACGAACCGCACAACCGCGATGCCTGGGCCGACCTGATGAGCGTGACCGATCCCCAACCCTTCGTCTCCAACGTCCGGGCGTCGGCGGTATCGGGCAAGACCATCGTCTTCACAGGCAGCCTTGAGACAATGAGCCGCGACGAAGCCAAGGCCCAGGCCGAGGCGCTGGGCGCGAAGACGGCGGGTTCGGTTTCGGCGAAGACGGATCTCGTGGTTGCCGGGCCCGGCGCGGGATCGAAGCTCAAGAAGGCGCAGGAATTGGGGATCAGCGTGATCGACGAAGCCGAATGGGCGGCGATTGTGGGTGGATGACCTGTTGAGTGGCCTTCCGGCCAAAGGCTGAGCAGGTTTCGGGAAGAAAGTGCCCCCTGGATGCCCCGTGAGGATTCGAACCTCAATAAACGGAGTCAGAGTCCGGTGTCTTACCGTTAGACGACGGGGCATCGGGCAGGCGCGCGAGATAGGTTGGCTCGTCCTGTAAGTCAACGCCCCGATATTTGCGATTTGCCTCATATTGGATTAACGTCGGCCCCAAGTACCGACGGCATGTGCCGTGCGGAGAACAGAAAAGTTGCCGGGCATGACCCAATTTGCTGCCCAGGGGCCGTCGCGGCGACGCCGTGACCCGACCGCCCCGCCCGATCGGCCCGACACGGGCTATCGCGCCCGCTTCCCTGCGCGCCGGTCTTATGCCGCGCTCGATCTTGGAACCAACAATTGCCGGATGCTGATCGCGCGGCCCGATGGCGACCAGTTCTTCATCATCGATGCCTTTTCGCGAATCGTCCGGCTTGGCGAAGGCCTGGGCGCCAGCGGGCGGCTGAGCGAAGCGGCGATGGACCGTGCGGTGTCCGCGCTCTCGGTCTGCGCCGACAAGCTGATGCGGCGCAACGTCCATCTCGCCCGTTCGGTGGCGACCGAGGCGTGCCGGCGCGCCGAGAATGGCGCGGAATTCGTCGACCGCGTCTATCGCGAGACCGGAATCAAGCTCGATGTCATCCCGGCGGAGGAGGAGGCGCGGCTGGCCGTCGTGGGCTGCCACCGGCTGCTTGAGGAGGGCGATGGCCCGGCTCTGGTGTTCGATATAGGCGGCGGTTCGACCGAGCTTGTGATCGTCGACACGAGCGGAGAGGAACCGCGCACGCTCGATTGGTTGAGCGTGCCCTGGGGCGTCGTTTCGCTTGCCGAATCGGAAGGCCCCGATCCCGATTGCATCCACAAGCGGCTTGCCGCCTATGAACGGATGCGCGCGCGGGTTGCGGAAAGCTTCGTGCATTTTGCCGAGCGCCAGGACTTCGGGCGCACAGACCTGCGCCTGCTTGGCACCAGCGGGACGGTGACGACGCTGGCCAGCGTCCATCTCGGGCTCCCGAGCTATGACCGGAAACTGGTCGACGGCCTTATCGTTCCCAGCGAGTCGATGCGCGGGATCAGTGCCCATCTGTCGCGCTGCTCGCTTGTCGAACGCTCAAGGCTTGCCTGTATCGGCCAGGAGCGGGCGGACCTTGTCGTCGCGGGCTGCGCGATCCTTGAAGCGATCCTCGACATCTGGCCAGCTGCGCGCGTGGGTGTCGCGGATCGCGGCATTCGCGAAGGCATATTGCGGCAGCTGATGCGGCTGGGGGCGCGGGCATGAGCCGGGGCGGCTCGGGCGGGCATACCCGCGTCAAGACCGCGCGCGGGCGCACCGCATCCTCGACCCGCTGGCTCGAGCGGCAGTTGAACGATCCTTATGTGAAGCGTGCCCATGCCGACGGCTTTCGCAGCCGGGCCGCCTACAAGCTGATCGAACTCAACGAGAAGTTCGGCTTTCTCAAAGGGGCAAAGCGCGTCGTAGACCTTGGCATCGCGCCTGGCGGCTGGGCGCAGGTGGTGCGGCGGCAATGCCCCGCGGCGGCCGTGGTGGGGATCGACTTGCTACCGGTCGACCCGATCGAAGGCGTGACGATCGCGCAGATGGACTTCATGGACGATGCAGCACCCGGCTGGCTGACAGACGCGCTGGGCGGGCCCGCCGATCTCGTCCTCTCTGACATGGCCGCAAATACGGTCGGCCACCAGCAGACCGACCATTTGCGGACAATGGCGCTGGTCGAGGCCGGGGCCTATTTCGCGGTGCAGGTTTTGAAGCCGGGCGGCGCCTTCATTGCCAAGTCGCTTGCCGGGGGATCGGACAGCGATCTTGTGACGCTGCTCAAGCGCAATTTTACGACCGTCAAACATGCCAAGCCCCCTGCCAGCCGCAAGGGGTCGTCCGAATGGTATGTGGTGGCTCAGGGCTTCAAGGGCACGAACGAAGCATCGTAGCGATCGATTTCCGCGAGATGTGCAGCGATGGCCTCGCGCGGCAGAAATGAGCCCTCGAAGCTGTTCTTCGCCAGCGCCACCAGGTCGGCTCGGGAAAGATCGAGCGCGTCCGCCACGGCGTTGAAATTGTCGTTCACATAGCCGCCGAAATATGCCGGATCGTCCGAATTGACAGTGGCGCGAAGGCCAAGGTCGAGCATCGTCTTCAGCGGATGCGCCTTGAGATCATCCACCACGCACAGTTTGAGGTTGGAGAGCGGGCAGACCGTCAGCGTCATGCCGCTTGCGACCAGCCGCGCGACCAGCGCTTCGTCCTCGAGCGCGCGGTTGCCGTGATCGATGCGATCGACCTTGAGCAAGTCGAGCGCTTCCCACACATAGGACGGCGGCCCTTCTTCGCCTGCGTGCGCAACGACCTTCAGGTCGAGACGACGAGCTTCGGTAAAGACGCGCGCGAACTTTGCCGGCGGATGGCCAAGCTCGGACGAGGCGAGGCCCACGCCCTCTATCCGCCCCAGCCAGGGCCGGAACGCTTCGAGCGTTTCGAACGCAACCTCCTCGCTCAGGTGCCGCAGGAAGCAGGGGATCAACCGCGATGTCAGCCCCCATTGCCGTTCCGCGTCGTCGAGTGCGCGCAGGATGCCGTCCATCGCCGTTGCAAGCGCGATCCCGCGATCGGTATGGCTCTGCGGATCGAAGAACAGCTCGACATGGCGGACAGTGTCGGCATGGACCCGCGCCAGATAGGCCGCGGTCAGGTCATGGAAATCCTGCGCGGTCGTGAGGACGTTCGTCCCTTGATGATAGATGTCGAGAAAATCCTGCAGCTTCGAAAAATCATACGCCGCCCGGATCGCTTCGGCCGATGCGAAAGGAATCTGGATGCCGTTCCGCCTGGCGAATTCCAGCATCTGTTCAGGTTCGAGACTGCCTTCGAGATGAAGGTGCAGTTCCGCCTTGGGCAGGCCGGCAATGAAGCGCGCGCGGTCGAAAATTTCAATCATCGAGTATCACCTCGGCGCCGGGCTTGTGCGCGCGGATTTCATCGCGCGTCAGCCCAGCGAGTTCGTGGGGAAAGACCAGCCAGTCGGAGCTTTCATGAATGAAGAAATCGGGCTTGCGCTTCGTGCGGTTCCGGCTTGGCTTGTAATAGGCAGTCGCGACGCGAATATCGCCGGGGATGTTGGCCCCGCATTGCTGGCTGAGTTCGGCGAACAAGGCCTCGACGCTCCGGCCCGAATCGAAAACATCGTCGACAATCAGGAGATTGTCTTCCGGCCGAAGGCGCTCGACGAGGTAGCCGAGCGCGAAGACCTTGATCTCCGGGCTTTGCTGGTCAAGCCCGGTATAGGAGGAAATCCGGATCGCGATGTGATCGGTCTCTACGCCGTGATAGGAAAACACTTCCTGGACCGCGATCCCGATCGGCGCACCGCCGCGCCAGACGCCTACGATGAAGCTGGGGCGGAAGCCGCTGCGCAGCACCTTCATCGCCAGGCGGTAGGAATCGGTGAGCAGGCTTTCGGCGCCGATATAGGTCTTTTGCAGGGTCATGCGGGGTTCTTAGGGAATGGCGCGGAGTTCGCCTAGGGCCTGCGATTGCATCAGGCACGCGAAAGCTTCCCGGCGAGCGGGGGCGGGACGGTCGGCGCGGAAGCCTTGGGGGGCGTCCGGCGGGTTTTGCCTTTGTGCGGCTTGAAGATGCCTCGAGTGCGTAACCGGCTGCCCGTCTCGAAGCACCGCCTTCTCGCCCGGCGCGTTCCTGCAAGGGGTAAGGCCCGAAAGCCCCCGCAAGACCAAAGGACAAGGGATCG
>Ga0209023_10004068_pt1 | contig 16924 bp, 12 predicted proteins | sample LakOneMetagenome_FD_187468 | JGI IMG/M metagenome (GOLD analysis project Ga0209023, IMG submission 187468) | Freshwater and sediment microbial communities from Lake Erie, Canada (SPAdes) (version 2) | ecosystem: Environmental > Aquatic > Freshwater > Lentic | place: Lake Erie, Canada... | reverse complement strand
GTCCCCGTCGATCGAGCGCGTGTCTGCGCGCATCAGCGACGGGGAGGAAGTACTCGCGCGTGATCTCGATGAGCAGCAGCAGCGGTGGCGTTACCGCATCCACGAGGGCCGCGTCTGGTTTGACGACGAAGTGCGCCGGATACATGCGCGGCTGCGCCAGCGGATCCCGGCTTACATACGAACGGGGAGCCTGCTTAGCCTGGTGACCGCGCCGGTCATCTATTCGCTGATTGTGCCGTTGGTGATCCTGGATGGGTGGATCAGCCTGTATCAGTGGATCTGTTTTCCGATCTACGGAATCCCCAAGGTGCCACGAGGAAAGTATTTCACGCTGGACCGGCGGAAGCTGGGGTACTTGAACGCGGTGGAAAAGGTCAGTTGCACGTTCTGCAGCTATGCGAACGGCCTGATTGCCTACGTGCGCGAGGTGGCGGCCCGGACCGAAGAGTACTGGTGCCCGATTCGACACGCCAGTCCGGTGCCCGCACCCCACGCGCGCTATCGCCTGTTCTTCGACTACGGCGACGGCGAGCGCTACCACGGCGAGCTGATCGCGCTGCGGCGCTCGATGGGGACGTCGACGGAGCCGAAGGACCCGATCGCTGGCAAGCCGGAAAAGAGTCCAACCTCTGCTAAGACCTGACGCGAGGCGCGCCCATTCAACCAGGTGGCTGTCGTGGCTCCTCGGCGCTGCTTTACTGGCTGCGGTCGTGGGCGCCGCGCTCCACGGGGCAGAGGCGCACGCGTTCGTGCGGTTGGCCGAACGCGCCCGGCCGTGGTGGTTGGCCGGCGCGTTCGGATTGCAAGCCGGCACCTATGTGGCGCAGGGCTGGATCTGGCGTGTGGTCGGTGCCGCGGCGGGCTTCGGCCTGTCTCGAACGGCCGCGCTCGAGCTGGCGTTCGCAAAGCTCTTCGCCGACCAGGCGCTCCCGTCCGCGGGCGTGAGCAGCAGCATCCTGATTGCCAAAGCGCTAGAGAAGCGCCAGGTGCGGTCCGGTGCCGTCAACGCGTCCGTACTGGTGAACCTGGCGTCGTACCACCTGGCGTACGTCGTGGCCCTCGCAGGGGCGTTGGCGATCGCGCAGTGGCGAGGCGACACGAACACGCTCGTCATCGTCACGTCTGTGATCTTCCTCGCCTTCTCCCTGGCGTTGAGTATCGGCGTGCTGACGTGGTCAGGACACAGGCTCAGTTGGCTCACAGGCTTTGCGGCAAAGGTGCCTGCGGTGAGGACGCTGTGCGCGTTCATGGCTGGCGCCGACGAGACGCTCGTTCGCAACGCCCGCGTGCTCGGCCAGGCCGTCAGCCTTCAGGGCGCGATCGTGCTCCTCGACGCGGCGACGATGTGGACCCTGGTCAAGGCGTTGGGCGTGGCGGCGCACCCGAGTGGCATCTTCGTCAGCTTCATGGTGGCCAGCCTGTTTCGGACGATGGGAATCGTGCCTGGGGGGCTGGGTACCTTCGAAGCCACGTCGGTGCTGATGCTCAGGACGATGGGTATGGACGTGGCCGTCGCACTGTCAGCCACCTTACTCTTTCGCGGGCTCAGCTTCTGGCTGCCGATGCTGCCTGGGTACTGGTGCTCGAGACGGGTGCTCGCCAGTCCACACGTCACGATGCGAGTCGGGACAACCGACCTCGCATCGTGACATACCTGCCCACGGGTGGGCTGGAGTCCGCCAGCCAGGGCCTCGCGGCTTCAGCCGTGGTGGACCAGATGAGCGACCTTGCGGCCGCCGTCTTCTGAGTAGTGGACGATCACTTCACCGCCCGCCTTGAACGCGTGTCCGGTTGCCTCGGCGCCGTGCTCGATGCCACGCGCGCCATCGACGACCACACGCTCAGCGAAGTGGTATGTCTCCTCCGCGCCGGCTTCCGTCTCGACGACGATCCATTTGCCGGCCTTGTCAACCCGCACGATTGTCCCCTTGGCGGACGCGAGCGGGTGCCTGCCGACGTGCTCGATGGCGATGGCCGTCTTCTCAGCGCCTTCCCCGACATACGTCACCACGACGGTCGCGCCTTCGAGGCCAGCCTTGGCGCTGACGTCCGTCGCGTGTCCCACGGCCTTCAGCCCGCGAACCGTCGTTCGCTCGGTGAACTTGACCGTCTCGTCGACGCTGTTCGCAGTGTGAATGACGACCTCTTTCGCGCCGTGTTCGACGGTCCGGACTTCGCCGGCCACCGCGTGCTCGGCGCGTGCGGCACGCCCCTTGGTGTTGGGTGCTTGCGATGCATGAGCCGAGGGCGGAAACAGGGCGACGGCCGCCAGGGCGATGCCAAGCGCGATTGTCAGGGAGCTACCAGTGCGGTTCAAGATGTCTACCTCCAGAAATGCGTGTGCCAGGTGAGGGTGACTGTGATGCCACCGGTCAGCAGCCTAATCCTAGGACTGCGTCCGAGCGTTGGATGTCTTCGATTGAACAGAGCGGTACGCGCCGCTACGAGATCATGGCCACAACGAGACATGACATACGCGTCGAGGTCCACAGGTCGGAGTTCCATGCGTTCGACCCGGCTCTGGCAGCGGCGCCGATGACGACCACCTCGCTGAGTCAGGGCTTGAGCGGGATCGAGGCGGCGCGGCTCCTGGCCGAGGTCGGACCGAATGAAGCCGTGCCAGTTCGGCGTCTGTCGGCCCTCCGCCAGCTGCTGCAGCTCTTCGCCAATCCGCTCGTCATCATCCTGCTGATCGCCGGCGCCGTGTCTGGGGTTCTCGGGCAGCGTGCCGACGCATTCATCATCGTGACGATGGTGCTGCTTGGGGTGACGGTGAACTTCTGGCAGTCTTATCGGTCGCAGCAGGCCGCTGACCGCCTCCGGTCGTCGGTCGTGCCGACCGCCACGGTACGTCGTGATGGCGCGTGGGTCGAAGTGCCGCTCCGGTCGGTCGTGCCAGGCGATGTCTTCCGCCTATCGGCTGGCGACATGGTGCCTGCCGACGCGACGCTCCTCGAGTCACGCGACCTGTCAGTGCAACAGGCGATGCTGACGGGGGAATCGCAGCCCGCCGACAAGGAGGCCACCCCCACCCAATCAAACGCGTCGGGGCCAGACGCTCCCGACCTGGTGTTCCTGGGCACGTCTGTCGTCAGCGGCACGGGCACCGCGCTCGCGACGGACACCGGGGCGCGCACCCTCTTCGGCGACATCGCCGTGCGGCTGCGGAACCGTCCACCGGAGACCGAGTTCGAGCATGGGCTGCGACAGTTCAGCATGCTGATTCTGCGGACCACCGTGGTGCTCGTGCTGTTCATCGTGCTGATGGGCATCGTGTTCAGGCACAACGCGTTCGAGACGCTGCTCTTCGCCGTGGCGCTTGGCGTGGGGCTGACCCCGGAGTTCCTGCCGATGATCAGCGCGGTGACGCTTACCCAGGGCGCCCTGCGCATGGCGCGCGAACAGGTCATCGTCAAGCGGCTGCCCGCCATCCAGAACTTCGGCAGCATCGACATTCTCTGCAGTGACAAGACCGGCACGCTCACGAGCGGAATCATGCAGTTCGACCGGGCTGTGGACGCCGCCGGCGCCGCGTCGCCGCGGCCGTTGACGCTGGCCTTCGTCAATAGCCGTCTGGAAACGGGCATCCGCAGTCCGCTGGACGCCGCCATCCTGCAGCAGACCGTTGCGGACGCCAGCGGATACGTGAAGGTGGACGAGGTGCCTTTCGACTTCCAGCGCCGCCGCCTCTCAGTGGTCGTCGAAGTGCCCGGCATCTCCGACCGCCGCCTGCTGATCACGAAGGGTGCACCGGAAGCGATTGTCAGCCTGTGCACGGCGACGGAAGTGGCCGGGGAGCTGGTGCCCCTGACAGCGGAGGCGGCGCAGGGCAGTGTTTCTGTCTACGAGCGCATGAGTGAGGATGGCCTGCGCGTGCTCGCGGTGGCGTACCGCTGGCTGGAGACGCGGGCCGCCTATACGAAAGATGACGAGGCGACGCTTGTGCTCGCCGGCTTCGTGAGCTTTGTCGACCCCGTTCTGCCGGACGCGGCGGAGGTACTAGCGGAGCTGAAGCGCGACGGCGTTACCGTGAAGATTCTGACTGGCGACAACGAGCGAGTGGCGAGGCACGTGTGCCGGGCGGTCTCCTTGAACGAGCTCCAGATCGTCACGGGCGACACCGTGGCCGAGGCCGACGACACGGCGCTGGGCCAGATGGCGGAGGAGACGTCAGTCTTCGCGCGCGTCTCCCCCGCGCAAAAGGACCGCATCATCGTGGCCCTCAAGCGGCGCGGGCACGTCGTTGGCTACATGGGGGACGGGATCAACGATGCCCCGTCGTTGCACACCGCTGACGTGGGCATCTCCGTCATGACCGCCGCGGATGTGGCCCGGGACGCCGCCGACGTCATCCTGCGGCAGCCAAGTCTCCGCGTGCTTCACCGCGGTATTCTCGAAGGACGTCGCGCCTCCGGCAACATGATGAAGTACCTGCTGATGGGCACGAGTTCGAACTTCGGCAACATGTTCAGCATGGCCGTGGCTTCGGTGTTCCTCCCGTTCCTGCCGATGCTGCCGACGCAGATCCTCTTGAACAGCTTTCTGTACGACGTCGCCCAACTCGCCATTCCCGGCGACAATGTCGACGACGCGTATCTGCGACGGCCGCAGCGGCTCGACATGCGGGTGATTCGCGACTTCATGGTCTTCATCGGACCGATCAGCTCGCTGTTCGACGTCCTGACGTTCTACGTGCTGCTCCGCTACTTCCATGCCGGCGAGGCGCTATTCCACACGGGCTGGTTCGTCGAATCGTTGGCGACGCAAACGTTGGTCCTGTTCGTCATACGCTCGATGGGGAATCCATGGCAGAGCCGTCCGAGCCGCTGGCTCACGATGACTGTCCTTGCGGTCGTCGTTGTAGGCATCGCGCTCCCCGTGACGCCTTTGGGGCCGTGGCTGGGATTCACGCGTCTGCCGTCCTCGTATTTCGCCTTTCTCATTCCCACAACAGTGGTCTATCTCGCCGCCGTCGATGTCGCGAAGCGCCAACTCGTGCGTCGTCTACGGGCGCCAGTTTCAGCCTGAGCGGGCCGCCACGGTTTGCGAGGTGCGGCGATCGAGCACCGAAGTAGTTGGCGACCGTGACCCTCGGTCTCGCGCACCGCAGTGTCCCAGAGTGAACAGGGAGCGTCTACAGGAGGCGTTACTCTCGGAAGTGAGCCTCTGATGCTCTCGTGTGGCCGCCTCTAAGGCGAGGCCTCGCCGCACTCCTGACTGAGTGGCGGCGAAGCGGCACGCATAGCAATCGTTGCGACGCCTTGTCGTCTGGAGATCAACACATGCCGTCAAGAATCATTGGAATCGACCTGGGTACGACCAACTCTGTCGTTGCGGTGATGGAAGCGGGCGAGCCCACCGTCATCGTCAATCATGAAGGCGCCCGCACCACGCCGTCGGTCGTCGCCTTCGCCAAGGATGGTGAGCGACTCGTCGGCCAGGTGGCGAAGCGACAGTCCGTGACGAACCCGGAGAACACCATCTTCTCGATCAAGCGCTTCATGGGGCGCAAGTACGATGAAGTCACGGCAGAAATCACGCGCGTGCCCTACAAGGTGGTGCGCGCCTCCAATGGCGACGCTTCGGTTGAGATCCGCGGCAAAGTCTCTTCCCCTCCCGAAATCTCCGCGCTCATCCTGAGGAAGCTGAAGGAAGCCGCGGAGGCCTACCTGGGCGGCCCGGTCACTGACGCGGTCGTCACGGTCCCGGCCTACTTCAACGACGCGCAGCGCCAGGCGACCAAGGACGCGGGACAGATTGCCGGTCTCAACGTGCAGCGCATCATCAACGAGCCGACGGCGGCGGCGCTGGCCTACGGCCTGGACAAGAAGAAGGACGAGACGATCGTCGTGTACGACTTCGGCGGCGGCACGTTCGACGTGTCCGTGCTCGAAGTGGGTGACGGCATCGTGGAGGTCAAGGCCACCAATGGCGACACACACCTTGGCGGCGACGATCTCGATCAGCGCATCATCGAGTGGATCGCGAAGGAGTTCCAGAAGAGCGACGGCATCGATCTCAGCAAAGATCGCATGGCGCTGCAGCGCCTGAAGGAAGCCGGCGAAAAGGCGAAGATTGAACTGTCGTCCGTCCTCGAGACCGACATCAATCTGCCGTTCATCACCGCCGACGCCAGCGGTCCCCGGCACCTGGCACTGAAGCTCTCGCGCGCGAAGCTCGAATCGCTTGTCGACGACCTGCTCCAGCGGACGATTGCTCCGCTGCAGCAAGCACTGACCGACGCCGGCGTGGAAGCCAAGGACATCGACGAGGTCGTGCTGGTCGGCGGCATGACGCGGATGCCGCGGATCCAGCAACTCGTCAAGGACGTCTTCGGTAAAGATCCGCACAAGGGCGTCAACCCGGATGAAGTCGTCGCCATTGGCGCGGCCGTCCAGGCGGGCGTGCTCGCGGGCGACGTGAAGGACCTGCTCCTGCTGGACGTCACGCCGCTCTCGCTCGGTATCGAGACGCTCGGCGGTGTGATGACCACGCTCATCCCGCGCAACGCCACGATTCCCACCAAGAAGAGCGAGATGTTCTCGACAGCCGCCGACAACCAGTCGGATGTCGAGGTACACGTGCTGCAGGGCGAGCGTCCGTTGGCCAGGGACAACCGCACGCTTGGCAGGTTTCACCTGGGTGGTCTTCCGCCCGCGCCGCGTGGGCAGGCGAAGGTTGAAGTCACCTTCGATGTTGACGCGAACGGCATCGTCAATGTCTCGGCGAAAGATCAGACCACCGGCAAGGAACAGACGATCACCATCACGTCGTCAAGCGGCCTCTCGAAAGAGGATGTCGATCGGTTGGTGAAGGAGGCGCAGGCGCACGCGGACGACGACCGCAAGCGTCGGGAGGAAATCGAGACACGCAACGAGGCCGATACGCGTGCCTATCAGGCGGAGCGTGCCGCGAAGACGCCACCGCCACAGCCCGAGGCGCCGAGTCCATCAGACGTCGTTGACGCAGAGGTGATCAATGCCGAGCCTGTGGAGACCCACTAGGATGATGTCCGGGCGCCTGTCGCCCTCCGGCCGGATCGCACGGTCACATCGCGCCGCCTCACCGCGTCCGTCGCCAAGAGAGGGCCGAGCCACTGCCACGCGGGCCACGCGCCGAGGACCAGCGTGGGGACCGTGAACGGCCGTTGATACGTGGTGGGATAGGGGAGCAGGACCGGGCGCACGGGGCACGGTGCGCAGTGTGTCCAAGGACGTTGTCTGCCGGACGCATTCGTCAGCAAAACCCCGCGCGTGCCTGCTCTCTATCGCCTGCCGACCCCGCCAGGACCGCCAACGGCGTGGATGTCCACGCACAGTTGTCGCGCACGATGAATAGAAGACGGTCGACGCGTCAGCGGCGTAGCGGCCAGAGAGGTTCTCACCATGACAACTGCACTCACGACTCACAACGGGCACACTGTGGCGGCTAACGGCCGGCCGAAGCCACCGCACGACGGAGCGTCGTCCATATTCAGGGTACGCAACACACCGTCGACACAGGTCGCACTGTCGGTCGGCAGCGCCACCTGGACGATGCCTAGCGGTCAAGCTGACGCACGGTTCTCATCTTTGCCGCGGCCGGCTGCCCCGGCGAACGTGCGCACGACCCCAGAGGACGGAGACATTGTGATCCGTGAGGAGCAGCGAGCCGGAATGTGTGTGTACGTGTTGCACACCGCTCCCCGTGCCGACCAGGCGGAGTTCCTCCGGCGTGAACAGGCCATCGTCCAGGCCGTTGCGTTGGCTCGTCGCCAAGACGTCCGGGCGTGGCTCACCGATGAAGGATACGACTTCGTGCTCCTGGAGAGCTTTCGCCTGTCAGGTGCCAACCCACAGTGATACGCGAGCGGCCATCCGTTGGGTGGGGCTGGCCGGGTGCCCCAGGCATTGGCGGTGTCTGGCGACTCGTGTCGCACGTGGATGTTGACGTCGTGAGGTCTCGATGACGACGCGTGCGCAGGAGAGTCAACTCGAGGTCCTCTGCGTCAACACCCTCCGGATGCTGTCGGTTGACATGGTTCAGCGTGCGAACTCGGGTCATCCCGGCATGCCGATGGGTGCGGCGACGATGGCCTACGTCCTGTGGACGCGACACCTTCGACACAGTCCGCAGAATCCGAAGTGGCCCGATCGCGATCGGTTCGTGCTCTCGGCCGGGCACGCCAGCGCGCTTCTCTACAGTCTGCTCTTCCTGACAGGCTACGCCCTCACGCTCGCGGACCTCGAGCAGTTCCGCCAATGGAAGAGTCGCACGCCCGGCCATCCTGAGCACGGAAGTACCCCGGCGTGGAGGTCACCACGGGACCTCTCGGGCAGGGCATCGGCAACAGCGTCGGCATGGCGATCGCGGAGCGCTGGCTTGCCGCGACCTTCAATCGTCATGGCGACGATGTGGTGGATCACTACACGTATGTCCTGGCCAGCGACGGCGACCTCATGGAAGGGGTCGCGTCAGAAGCGGCGTCGCTCGCCGGCACGCTTCGGCTCGGTCGCCTGATCGTGCTCTACGACGCGAATCTGATCACGCTGTCCGCGACCATGAACGTCACGTGTGCAGAGGACGTGGGCGCGCGGTTCGAGGCCTATGGCTGGCACGTGCAACGGATCGACGGTCAGGACGTTGCGGCTGTGGACGCGGCGTTGACCGCGGCACGCGCGGTCGCGGATCGGCCGTCGCTCATCATGGGACGGACGCACATCGGCTACGGTAGTCCTCACAAGCAGGATACCTGGCACGCGCACGGCGAGCCACTTGGGGTCGAGGAAGTACGCCTGACGAAGGTTGCGCTTGACTGGCCAGGCGATCGCTCCTTCTATGTGCCGGATGAGGCCCTGCAGGAGTTTCGCAGGGCGATCGAGCAGGGCGCTGGACTCGACGCGGCGTGGCAGCGGCGGGTGGATGCCTATGCCATCGCGCACCCAGACCTGGCGCCACGATTTGCGCGGGCCATCGCTGGTGAGCTGCCCGAAGGCTGGGAGGCCTGCCTGCCGACCTTTACGCCGGCCGACGGTGACATGGCGACGCGCGACGCGGGCGGTGCAGTCATCCAGGCACTTGCGGCAGTGGTGACGAACCTGGTTGGAGGTTCGGCCGATCTTGATCCGTCGACGCGCACGGCCATGACCGGATGCGGCGACTTCGAGAGCCCGCCGCAACCGCGGTTTGACGAAGGACTGCCGACCCAGGGCGCGGCGGGCGGCGTCTGGGGGTTTGCGGGACGCAATATCCACTTCGGCCTTCGTGAACACGCCATGGCCGCCGCGCTGACCGGGATGGCGCTACACGGCGGGGTGCGCCCGTTCGGTGCGACGTTCTTCTCGTTCTCCGACTACATGCGGCCAGGCATCCGACTCGCGGCGCTGAGCCGTGCGCGCGTGATCTACGTCTGGACGCATGACAGTGTCGCGCTGGGCGAGGATGGTCCGACCCATCAGCCCGTTGAGCAACTGGCGGGCCTGCGCGCCATGCCCAACATGCTAGTGCTGCGACCGAGCGATGCCACAGAAACGGTGGAAGCGTGGCGTGTGGCGCTCCGGCACCAGGGAGGGCCAGTCGGGCTCGTCCTTACACGTCAGAAGCTGCCGGTGCTCGACCGGGGGAGGTATGCGCCCGCGACGGGTCTGGCGCAGGGCGGATACATCCTCGCCGAGAGCGGTCCGGGTGTGCCCGCGGTCATTCTGATCGCGACCGGCTCGGAGGTCCAACTCGCGCTGGACGCGCACACCACGCTTACCAATGACGGGATCGGCAGCCGGGTCGTGTCGATGCCCTGCTGGGAGTTGTTCGATGCGCAACCGCCGTCCTATCGTGACGCGGTGCTTCCGCCGGCCATCCGCGCCCGTGTCAGCATCGAGGCGGCTGCGCCGTTCGGGTGGGAGCGCTACGTCGGGCCGGCCGGCGCCATCATCGGAGTTGATGGCTTCGGCGCGTCGGCGCCGGGCGACATCCTCATGCGCGAGCTCGGATTCACTGTGGCGCACGTCGTCCAGACGGCGAAGGACGTGCTGATGCGGAGCGAAGGAGATGGTTTGCCGTGACACGTCGGGGTAAGGAAGACGGCGTGGAGTGACCAAATCTCGTCGATGGACCAGAACTGGTGCGGCAGTCTTGAGATCATCGCTCCTCACGCGAGTAGATAAAGTGCCGCACAACCGGTAGGTCTCGAGCGGACAGCCGCACCGCCTCCTCGACGAGTTGATCGGCCTTGACCGATCGCGCGTGCTGACGGAGATGCTCGGCCCACGAGTTGACGATGAAGGTCTCGACGTATCGCTCGATGGACTCCGTGTCTCTGAAGATTCCCCAGCGTGAGGCGCCGTCGCGACGCCTCAGACGACCCAGCCGGTGCGCCGCGTGAACGAACGACACGCGCTGCTCGGGCTCGACGCGGTACTCGACCATGATCAGCACCGGACCATCGTTCGGGCCGACGCCCCGGTCTGGGACCAGCGCCGGTGCGGCCCAATGGTCCCATGCGGTCAAGTCGATATCGATGTCAGGGAGCGGCGCGAGAAAGCGAAACAGGATCGCCGCGGCTGTTCCCCCGGCTGCCACAACAAATGCGGACGTCAGGCTCCGATACTCCGCTATCAATCCCCAGACGACGCTGCCAAGCGCCATGCTGCCTTGGAAGACGAGCAGGAATACTGCGAGTACGCGGGCCCGGACCCAGGCCGGCGCCAGTTGCTGCGCCATCGTGACGAGGAGCGAGATGAACATCATCCACGCGGCGCCGCCACAGACCAGGACGGGACACAGCGCGTTGAAGGACGTTAGCGTTCCGGTCGCCAGGAGCACGACACTCAGGATACCCAGCGACAGCGTCAGGACGGCTTCGAGCGACAGTCGAGTCCGGAGACGGGGGAGGGTGATGGCGCCGAGGATTGCACCCGACCCGAAAAACCCCAGCAGCACGCCGTAGCCGAGCGAACTGCCGCTGATCCGGTGCGCGACCACCGGGAGCAGCGCCATGATGGCGGTGGCGAAGAACATCGCGCCCCCTGTCCTGAGAAGCAGCGCGCGAATCGTGGGCGAGTGACGGACATACCGCAGCGCGGCGATGGTCGCGCCCCCCAGCGTCTCGGTTGGTGTCGTCGTCCGCCGAGCCGGCGGGTGCCATCGAGTGACCACGGCGATCACGGCGAAGAAGGACGCCGCATTCACGACGAAGGCGGCGCTGACTCCCGTCCCTGCGATGAGCAGCCCGGCCAGCGCGGGGCCGACTGCGCGAGCGAGGTTGAACTCCATGCCGTTGAGCGCGGAGGCCGCAGGCAGGTCCTCGGGGTCGACAAGGTCTGGAAGGAGTGCCCGCCACGACGGTGCCTGACAGGCGTCGCCGGCCGACAGGACGAAGGTGAGACCGAGCAGTAGCCACGGCGACATCGCACCGAGGAGCGTGACCACCGCGAGTGCGATCGCGGCTGCAAGCATCCAGTACTCGGTCACCAGGATGAGACGTCGGCGATCCATGATGTCGCCCAATGCTCCGGCTGGCATCGCCAGAACGAAGAACGGCAGCGTGGATGCGGTCTGGATGAGCGCGACCTTCATTGGGCCGGCACCGAGAGAGACCATCAGCCATGCCGCGCCAACCGTCTGCATGAAGGCCCCGATGTCGGACGCGAGATTCGCGAGCAGCAGATCTCGAAATATCTGACTCTTCAGGGGCCGCCACGGTAGCGAGGGTGACGCGGATGGGTGCGCAGGAGGTGCCACTACCGTCTCACCTGGCTTCGGACGGTACCGATCCGACAAGGGTGCTGTGGCACATTCGCCATCGTATCGGACCTGGTCATCGTGTGATTACGACCTACCCACGGATATCCCCGTGTGCCGTTGGGCACATGCCGCACATCAGCGAGAGAGATAGGCTGACGAAGCGCGGCTCGACGAGCATGTCACGGTGGGGGCGCAGAGGACGAAAATGACACTGAGCCGGCAGTTGATATTTCTGATCGTCCTTGCGATTCCTATTGCCTCCATCGCGTGGACCGTTACTCACGAAGAAGTGTTTCGCGAGCCACACGAGTGGTGTGTCGCGAAGAGCAAGTCGTGCCGCCATCTGCTCTCACGAAAGGCGTTCTATCTTTTTACGTGCGAGTACTGCTTCAGCCATTGGGTGACTGCACTCTTCCTCCTGATCACCCGGTACAGACTGCTCTTCGATGACTGGCGAGGCTACCTCATCGCCGGCTTCTCATTGGTGTGGCTCGCTAACGTCTACATGAGCGTCTTTGGTCGCCTGCGGCTGGAGATTCGCGAGGATCGCATGGAGATTGCCAGAGCAGAATCAAAGGCGCGTTCATCCGCAGCCGTCGGGGGCGGGGTCGCCGCATGTGGCGTGTTGGCGTGTTCCCTTCAGCACACCGACCTCGTGCTCGCCTGGCACATCCTGACGTGACACACGGACAAGAGCGCGCGGTCGAGGGCTGAGCAAGGAAACTTGGTGGTTGCGGAGGCCGGCCAACTCGGCGAACACGCGAGTCCCTTGACGTCCTCGCTCAATTATGCGGACAGGCTCCGCAAGCAGTGGTGGCCCACCACACGCTCGATGAAGGGATCAAACGATGACGAGAACCCTATGGCTCGGACCATCCGTTGCAATCGTGCTGCTATCTGCATCGGTATGTGTGGCTCAGACTCCGCTGGCGACATCGTTACACGCCCGAACGAATTCGCTGACCGTTCGTGGATGCATCCGCAGAGCGGTGGACATGGATGCCACGAGCGAAGATAACCGCGCCTTGTCTGCTCCGGATACCGCGACCGAGTTCGTGCTCATCAGAACACGGGCGACGGCCGATGTAGACGTGGTCTCGGGTGTGGCCACCTCCCGCGGCACTCCGGCCGTGCTTGCGCCGATCTACCGCCTCGATGACATGAGTGACGTCCAGATGTCTCCGCATGTCGGCCAGGAAGTGGAGATCTCCGGAGCGGTCATTGACGAGGAACGTCACGAATCAGCCGGGGCCGCGACTATGCTCCCGCCGCCGAAGATGGTGGTGAGTGCGCTCACGATGATTGCGTCCCATTGCACGAACGTACCGTGATGCGTCGAGACACTGAGGTGGCGCGGTCGTACGAGTCTGTGTGTCGTCTCGGCCCGGCGGCTCAGGCGACACGACCCGGCGGGCACGCGCCGGGGTGCCCGTGACGACAGTTGTATTTCCTGCGCGCGCGCCGGCCACTACGGCGCCGCTCGACGCGGCGGTCGTCGAGTTTGACCATGTGTCGCTCGCGTTCGATGACACGGTGGTGCTGAAGGACATCAGCTTCATCGTCCGGGCTGGCCACACGACGATCATTCTCGGCGCGAGCGGCGCCGGCAAATCCATCATCCTGAAGATTCTGATGGGGCTCATGAAGCCTGACGGCGGTGCCGTGCTCATCGATGGTCGCCGTGTCGATCAGCTGGATGGGACCGAGACGATGAGAGTGCGCGATGACGTTGGCATGGTGTTTCAGGATGGGGCGCTCTTCGATTCGCTGACGGTCCGGGAGAATGTCGGGTACCGTCTGGACGAAGAGACCGACATGGCGTCCGCGAAGGTGGACGCGAGAGTCGTGGCGTTGCTCGGGTTCATGGACCTCAGCGACTACATCAACCGCATGCCCGCAGAACTGTCTGGCGGCCAGCGCCGACGAGTGGCAATCGCCCGCGCGATGGCCTCACATCCCAAAGTGCTCCTGTACGACGAGCCAACCTCCGGCCTCGATCCATTGACGGCAACCACCGTGAACGACGAGATCATCAAACTGCGAGATCTCGAGCTGGTGACATCCATCATCGTGACCCACCAGCTGAGGGATGCGTTCTACCTTGCAACCCACCAGGCCGTGCGGGAGACGGGCACGATCCACATCGTCACAGCCGCCGCCGACAAGGAACGCCAGACGGTCTTCATGATGATGCACGAGGGTTTGATTTGCTTCGAGGGAGACGCGGACAAGCTTCTCAAGTCCGCCGATCCCTACGTGAAGGCGTTCATGGCCTGAGCGGCCCGCGAGAGATCGTTCTCTACGCTGAACTCGAAGCACTGTCCGGATCATCCGGTGCTTCGTATCGACGCCTGTGCGCTTTGCAACAGACGACGCCGGGAAGTGCCCTCCACACTGTGCCCTATGCTGTTCAACACGTTTTCTATCCGCTCGCTGACACTCAGCAACCGCATGGTGATGGCACCGATGACCCGCAGTCGGGCAACGCCGGAGCACACACCGGACGCACTGATGGCGACGTACTACGGCCAGCGTGCCACGGCGGGTCTGATCATCACAGAGGGCACATCGCCCAGCCCCAACGGACTGGGTTACCCGCGTATTCCCGGACTGTACGACGCGGCACAAGTGAGTGCCTGGAAGGACACGACGAACGCGGTACACGCTCGCGGCGGCACGATCTTCGTGCAGTTGATGCACTGCGGCCGGGTGGCCCATGTCGCCAACCTGCCGGCGGGTGCCGAGGTGCTTGGCCCGGGCACATCACCATGCCCGGGCGAGATGTACACCGACGCGCTCGGCATGCAGCCGTATAGCCTGCCGCGCGCGATGACCGAGTCCGACATCGCACGCGTTGTGGAGGAGCATTGGAGATCCGCGAATCTCGCACGTGACGCGGGGTTCGACGGCGTCGAGTTGCACGGCGCCAACGGGTATCTGATCGAGCAATTCCTCAACCCTCGCGTGAACATGCGCACGGATGGCTACGGAGGCAACCTCGAAGGGCGCAATCGCCTCGCGCTGGAGATCGCACGCGCAACAGTCGAGGCCATCGGCGCTGACCGTGTCGGGATCCGTCTGTCGCCCTACGGCGTGTTCAACGGGACCGGCGATTTTCCGGAACTGCAGGAGCAGTATCTGGCGCTGGCAAAGGCACTGTCCGAGCTGGGCGTGCTGTATATCCACCTGGTCGACCACTCATCCATGGGCACACCGCCGGTTCCTGCGGACTTCAAACTGAAACTGCGTGCCGAATTCGCTGGTCTGTTCATCCTGTCCGGTGGCTTCGATCAAGCAACCGCCGAGCAGGCCCTGCGCGACAACCGTGGCGATCTGATCGCCTTCGGTCGACCGTTTCTGGCCAACCCCGACCTGGTGGCGCGCATGCGCAAGGACGCGCCGCTGAACACCCCGGACATGGCGACCTTCTACGTGCCCGGCGCGAAGGGTTACACCGACTATCCCGCCATGGTCCTGTGATTCACGCACTCCGCAACGAGAACATCGGCATTGTTGACGCGCGTGGGCCAGGCGTGACCGCGGTGAAGGAAGGGGATCGCGCCGGTGTGCACTGGCTCTATCCGGCGTGCGGCCACTCCGAGTTCTGCCTGGCGGCCCAAGCGCCGGTCTGTGCCCTGGCGCAGTCCGGCGGCTACACGCGCAACGCCGACTTTGCGGAATACATCATCGCCGACCGGAACGACGTGGCGCGCATTCCCGTCGGCTTGTCCGCGGTCGATGCCGCGCCGTTGATCTGCGCAGGAATGACCCCGCACAAGGGGCCCAAGGAAGCGCGGGCCACACCTGGGCGGCGGGTGGTGACCGGATTGTGGCGCGCGTCGGTGTTGTCCAGAAATCCATCGCAGGTGCCTGTCACGTGACGGCCCTCGTCGCGCGTGTATTGGATTCCAAAGCGGCCCTGCTCACTGCCACGCAAATGGCGCGGGCCGACCAGATGACCGTGGCGTCCGGCATCAGCGCAACCGCGCTGATGGAGAGCGCCGGTCGTTCGGTAGCGCAAGCCGTCATGCAGCGTTGGACGCCACGCCCGGTGCTCGTACTCTGCGGATCCGGCAGTAATGGCGGCGACGGCTTCGTTGCCGCGCGGTGCCTGGCTGAGGCCGACTGGCCGGTACGGGTGGCGCTGCTGGTGCCGCGCGAGCACCTGCGCGGCGCAGCGGCCCAGCACGCAAGGCTGTGGCGCGGGCCAGTCGAGGCGCTGCGGCCCGCAGCGCTCGACGGCGCCGAACTCGTCGTCGACGCCGTCTTTGGTGGCGGCCTGACGCGGGCACTGGACGGCGCGACAGCACAGACGTTGGCAGAAGCGTCGGTACGGAAGATGACCATCATCGCGGTGGACGTGCCGAGCGGGCTGATGGGCGACACCGGCGCCAATCTGGGTGCGGTCCCTTGTGCCCTGACGGTGACCTGCTTCCGCAAGAAGCCTGGCCACCTGCTGCAACCGGGCCGAGGCCTCTGCGGCGAACTCGTCGTGGCCGACGTCGGCACGCTCGCATCGGTGTTCGACCAGGTCGAGGCCGACACCTTCGAAAACAATCCGGAAATCTGGGCCGAGGCGTTGCCCGTGCTGCGGGCCGATGGCAACAAGTACACCCGTGGGCACGCACTCGTTTGGGGCGGATGGCCCGCCACGGGCGCAGCCCGCATGGCCGCTCGCGCCGCCGCGAGGGTGGGTGCGGGTCTGACTACCGTCGCTGTGCCTGACGTGGCGCTGCCGGTCTACGCTGCTGCGTTGACGAGCGTGATGGTGAGCCCTGTCGCGCGACCTGAAGACTTCGATCACCTGCTGGACGACCGTCGGTACACCGGGCTGATGATCGGTCCCGGCGCAGGCATCGGCCCGGACACCCGTGCGCGCGTGCTGGCGATGTTGAAGACACATCGGGCGACCGTGCTGGATGCCGATGCACTCTCGACGTTCGAGGAAGACCCGCAGTCCTTGTTTGGCGCCGTCGCCGGGGCGACTGTGCTGACCCCACACGAAGGCGAATTCAGCCGCCTCTTCGACAGCGTGGTCGATTTGCACCGCGACAAGCTCGCCCGCCTGCAGCAACGGCGGAATCAGCAGCCAGTGCGGCACCGTCATCACCACGTTGCGGTGCAGCCCGCGGGCGGCGAGCTCGTCGTCCACGAAGCGCTTGTCGGTGGGGCTCATCGCGACGCGCAGATGACGCGCCGCAAG
>Ga0209023_10004067_pt1 | contig 16925 bp, 9 predicted proteins | sample LakOneMetagenome_FD_187468 | JGI IMG/M metagenome (GOLD analysis project Ga0209023, IMG submission 187468) | Freshwater and sediment microbial communities from Lake Erie, Canada (SPAdes) (version 2) | ecosystem: Environmental > Aquatic > Freshwater > Lentic | place: Lake Erie, Canada | collected... | reverse complement strand
GCGGTTAAAGAAAAATTTGATCAATACTATGCAAATATTTCTGCTGAAAAAAAAGAAGAACTTAGAAATGAGGCGAATAAGTTAGCTCGAATTTATGGTGTGGGTGAAAAAATTTATACTATTCCAAGCATCATTTTACCTTTTGAAGATTTGGTTGATGAGAACATGAATCCGCTGCATGGGTTGGCAATAGAGAGGCTTGAAAAAATGCAGCGGACTTTACAGGGGCTGTTAAAAAAGTGCCCACATTTGCCTAAAGATGTTCCGAGTAGATTGACTTTGCACAATACTCGCCATCAGGTTATCGCTAACGCAAAAGCGAGTGGGATGTCAAAAGTGAAGATGGTGGAATTTTTTGGGCTTAATTCAATCCAAGCTGCACATCAGCAATGTAGTAAGGTAGGTGAGGGTTGGTGCCTTTTTAAATTTGAACCTGATGATGAGCCTAGCCCAGCTAAAGTGGATGAGTTTGGCAATTCAAAATTATCACTGGCTGAGCAGTACAAGGATTGGTAATACACCGCAAACATTTATAAAAAAGGATTTCTTCTGCGGGCAGATAGAGTGTCAATCCGCATATGAAAGACAAGCTCGAACTATTAATCTATCACTCAACCCCAATCGCTTTAAACACAGCATCCACTGGATCTGCGTAAAAACTCGTTTGGAATTTGGCAAACAATTCACCTGGCACAGTCGGCAAGTCCACTACACTCGACATCGGTAATAGAATACGCTTTGAGCCTGCATCAAATGCCACTTGAAGACATTCGGCAAGATTACGGGTAGGTGTAATTGTTCCACCCAGACTCATATCACCCATGATTGTCATTTGACTTTGAATTGGTTTACCGACTGCGACAGAACAAAGTGAGATAAAGCAAGCAAGTGTTATCGCGCTAGGTTCCCCACCATTTTGTAGATCGACAATGTGTAAATGAAAGTCGAGTTCGCTTGGCCGAATGACACCGCTTATCCGTTGTGCATTGGCTTTAAAGTAGTCAAAAGCAATACGAACGGACTCTTTAGATACAGACCCAGAAATGGAAAGCTTTCCATTACCTGCCATCGTTTGGATCTCAATTCGAAATACTGAAGGTATCTCTTGTTGACCTAGGGTAATCGTGTAAGTAATTCCAGGATTGGTTGATCCTTCAGGGATTAATCCGCCACCAGATTGTTCTGGCACGGTTATAAATCTTTCCTGACCATCTTCTAAGTCAATATAACTAAAGTGCACATCGTAAAATTCCATGCCACCGATTTTTTTGAGCTGTTCTTTGATTCTTCGGCGTGTTTCGAGTGCGTATTCTAGGCATTTGCGTACGATTTCTTTGTCGTACTCGCCATTAGGACAAATCAGCTTCAGTAAGCCAGACACAGTTTTACGTACTGCAATCGTGTCGCGTTGATTGAGGTGATTGCCTAGGCGAAACCAACGATCTAACGCATCTGAGAAGCTTCGTTTACGCATCTCACGCAGGAATTCGGCGAGATAGTCTACGATCATGCCGTACTGGTTGGTAAAGAACTCAGGGCGCATTTTAGGAATTTCCCAACCTGGAACATAGGCGTGGAAACGATCAAAGAAAGCTGAGTCGATCATGGCATCTGGGAATGGAGCTAAGAGGTGGCTAGTTTTAACAAGGGATTCGACGCTTTGGTTGATATTACCCACAAACACCATTGAAGCATTGGCGTTGATCGATTCACGACCACGGCTGAATGAACCAGATGCCATGTAGTCCTTCATGATCTGAATGCCGTCGTGATCCTTGAAGTTGATCCCTGCAACTTCATCAAATGCCACGACATCCCATAGTCCGACCAATCCAACCTTACGAGCTGCCATGTTGTAAAATAAATTGGCAACAGTGGTTTGGCCGCCAGAGACTAAAATACTGTTAGGGCTGATTTCTTTGTAGAGATGGCTTTTTCCTGTTCCGCGTGGCCCTAGTTCGCAAAGGTTGTAGTTGTTTTCAACCAAGGGGATCATGCGTGCGAGTAAATGAAATTTAACGCGATCTTTAAAGTTGGTCGGTTCCATGCCTGTGGAGCGGATCAGAGCGTCAATCCATTGTGCGTGATCGAATTGCCTTCTCGCTGCAAACAAGCCGTCCAAATCCATATTAGGCATTTGAATAGGCTTGAGATCAGTGATTACAAAAGGTGAGGACTTTTGATTTTCTTCGAAGAAATAGCGGATGGAAACAATACACCAGATACCGCCCACGAGTAGCTTCTCAAATTCGCGAACATGGCTATCAGGTAAGTCCGCATTTTTTACGCCGAGATTGGAAAGAAGAGCCTCGTAGATGTCTCGTTTCTCATTCAGGCGGACGGTTACTTTATCGATGACCTTGTAGCTACCAGCTTCACGGATTTTGGATTTAATTTTTTCCGCTTCATCGGGGCGAACGTAGTTGTTGGCTAAGATATTTTTGACATTCGCTAGGCCAGCTTGAATGACTTCATCGTTGTCAGATGCACAGTACATTCCAAGCAGGTACTCCAACACATAGACGGGTACATTAGCTCCCTCTTTGATGAGTTTTGTGAGGTCTTTACGTACGACCTTCCCAGCAAAATGCTGAGTAAGCAGGGCGTCTAGTTCTTCAGGAGTTGCAAGGTCAGCTTGAGTCATGAATTCAGTCTTTAGTATTAATACGAGTTAAAAGTCGTTAGCCAGCGCTAAATCAATCTTCAGTGAAATACGTTGTAGTTCAACCTTACTGTCTGCATCACGAACAACCAGATAGTAATCTTTCTTCGTGTCGTAATCTCCTGACTTCACAGTGAGGATGACTGATTTTTTTCGTTCATCGAGTGAAGTGGAGCTACTGTTAAACGTCACTGTTTGTTCGTTGCTGATCAAGTTCTCGCCATCACGAAGTGAGATGACGACTGATAGCGGTAATACTTTTTCTGCCACAGCTTCGGTCTGGATGAATTCAAATCGTGGAAGATTATTCACGACTTTATAGGAAGTCATGGCAGGCATGATATTGACCTGCTTCGTTTTGGCAGTACCAGATTCACTGGTTTTAATGGTGATCAATGGCACCACGATTTCTTGTGGCATCGCACTACCATGGACGAATCGTGCACCACCTACAAAGTGAAAGCGAGTCGCTCCTTTGGGTACCCAAAAGTCCATCGCATCATCAATCTTCATATCTGCAGTAATAGAAGTAGAGCCACACCATGCTTTGTCAGTGTGTCCAAGATTGCGCCCTATCACATAACGTTTTTTCGTCACTAAGGCGTTTGCTTCTTTAATATTTAAAGTTGAGCGATCCGCTTCTTCAATCTTATCTTCTTGATACAGGAAACCATGATCCGCTGTAATTAAGATATTTGAGGCATTGAGATTGCCGACTAAGAATCCCGCAATATCACTTAACTCTTTTAGTGTGTCGCTCACAGCTTCAAAGGTTTTGCGTTCGGTCGCTTGTTTATCCCCTAATAGATCTATTCGATCATGGTAAATATAAACGACGCTGGCTTCTTTAAATTGTTCACGGGCTTTTTCTTTGCCGAGCGTAAAGAGTTCTTCCCAATTGATGGCCATCCCGCCAATTTTGGCTAATATGGCGTGGCGATCCTTCAAAGATGCTGTCGGCATACCATCAGCAGTCACGGTGAGCCCATCTTTAAGTTCTTTGTAGGCGAGTTGCTGATGGGGTAGGAGTGATGCCATTCCCAGAGTGGTATAGCTTGGTAATACGCCAAGCATACTGTTTAGGCTAACTTTAAATTTATTACGTGCTGTCAGTACCCTTGATAACTCTTCGGCAGCTTCATAGCGAAATGCATCAGAGATAATGACAAATACGCGCTTCACGGCTTGCTGTGCAAGTATCGGCTGAACTTGTTGTTCGAAGAATTTGATTTGCTTTGACCAGCCTTCCAATCGCCATGTGGACAATAGTCCTTGATGACCTTCCAGCAATTGTCCCCACGAGATGCCTAATTCTGGAAGAAACCATCCAGTGTAAACATCTTCGATACGCTCACGGAGCTTCAGTAAAAGTGACCAGCCCACTAAGTCCACTTGCTCAGCTGCACGATGTAAATGTCGGTACGTCTGATCAAAGCGGTAAAGCTCTTTAAGGTATAAGTTCGCTAAATCTAAAGCATTAGTGTGTCTAAAGCCGTCTTTATACTGGGCTTGTAATGCGAGGAAATCTGCGCCTGCTTCCAGTGCGTCATAGCAGCACAGTAGGGCTTGAGTTTCTTTGTTATTTGCTGCGAGTTTTGGGTTTGCCCAGTGACCATCTTTACGTAGATCAAAGATATGGCGCACGGAGTCTAACGATGAACCACCACCAGCCATAATTCGATCACGCAAATTACGGATGATGCGTTGTTCCACGACCATAAAGGTTGCAACGTCTTCTAAGTCTTCTGCAGAGTATTCAGAGATTAATTGATCTAGCTTTAGGTCTTCAGCAACCGCTTGGGAAATTAAGTTATAACTTTCAAACTCAGAGATATTACTGCGCCATTGGCTAAGGAAAACCGATGCACTGGCAGATTTAGTGCGCTCTTGTAGGATGAAATGCCCAAGCTGACTTGGCGCGCTACCTGATATTCCTTTGGCAAAATCAGAGACCAACATGAAGTACAACAGGTCTCGTAATGTTTGTGTGGACTCTTGATATCCAATTGCTGTTTTGATCAGGTTCCAGAATGAATCCCAAAGTCCGTAGGTTTTAAGTTCACTCCATCCGCGTGGTTCAGCGTTGAGATTAACTTCTTTGTTTTGGATTAATCCTGTAAATAATTTGAGCAGAATCCCAGACCAGTCCGCATGGCCAGCACGAAGCAGCACTGCGATCATTTTACGATCTAGATCTTCTGCTTGATCATCAGGCTCGGTTAGTTTCTTTAGGCGTTCTCGGCGATCTTTGGCGCGTAAGAAGAGCGCACGATCTTTGATGTGTTGGCGGAGCGAGAGGGTCTGTAGTCCGAGTTCTTCAAGCCATGAAGATGCTTCATCGGTCAGGAATTCTTTACTGCGTTTACGAACATCGAGTAGCCAATCAAGTTCTGGTAAGGGCGCAGGATTTTCACTGTAGAAAAGCCACTTACTTGTAGGGTGTGCAGCTTCAATATCTATTTTGATGGATAAGTGCGGCGTGCTGTCGAGCATGACAACGCGTACTTCTGATAATTCGAGTTGTGAAATATCTTCGGCGTATTGTCCTTCATCGTCGTGCCAAAAAATAAAACGATGTTGGGTGAATGCATCGTTTAGGGCTTGGGTAATTTTTTGGTGACTCATGAAGGGTTTGCCTGTAGCGGTTGTTTTGCAATATCAATTGCGCGACGTAATTGTGTTAAAAATTCTTCGTAACTCGGCATTTGCTCTGCAACAGCATCATGTTGAAAACCATGTTCTTCAAGCCACTCTACTAGGCTTTGCCGTGTGGCATTTCTACCGAAAGCATCTTCAAGTTTGCTTTTAGCTGAATTCGGCGAGTCATCGTTACCTGGTAAGTTTTCTAAAGCTGCACAATGCTGGTACGGAGGTTGTTGAATTGCACATAACAACCATGCTTCAGATTTCGGTTTAGGAATCATGGCAACGCCTTTGGTAAAAGACGCTGATTTAAAACCATTATTGATTGATTCGAATTTTATTTCCCAGCGCAGATTTGAAGATGTGTTTGTCCCATCTGTATCATGAAATAGCACGGCAACAACGGGTACTTGGTTTTCTTTTTCTAATTTATCTGCAATTTTGCCGAGCGTGCGCGCTGGAATTGCAAATTCATTGGTTTCGGCAACAGCTTTTAAGCCTCGAAAAGGATTCATTCGACCCCGTGCAGCTTTCGCTTCTACCTTAAGTTCTTGTTTGCCAATATAACAAATGGATTTAGGAATACTCCGTAATGAGTAGCTTAATTTCTGTTCAATAACCTGATCGATCAACACGGTTAATGGACCGATTTCAAATCCAGCCTCATTTTCGCAGGTTGGTAGTCCCATTGTACAACTACCTAAATCGGTAGGGCCTTCGCCACTCAACAAAAGCATCATTGTGCGGGACATCCAAGAGCGTCAAGTAAGTGGCACTCTTGAGCTAAGTCAATCAAGTTGGTATCAACAAACGCATCGCCAGCACCCATTAGATCGAGTTTTCCAGCAACTCTAGGGATCTCAAAAAAGCGGCGGATCTGAGTTGCGCCTTCAGGTGATTTATAGATAAATTGAACTGATTTCTTTGCAACGTCATCGGGAAGATAGTTTAGGATCAGCGGGCTGTGTGTTGTTACGATCAACTGCGTGCGGGCAGTGAGTAAAACATTCACCAGCTTTTCGACCAGCTCTTGATTCACGCCGTTCTCTATTTCATCGAGGAGTAGCATAGAGGGTGCAGTTTGGGTCTGTGCCAAAATCGCCAAGATTCTAAGCAAACCATCATTCATGTGGCGTGCTTCGGATTCGACTTTATGACCATCAAAATCTTCGGCGATGGTAAGTTGCTTCCAGCCTGAACGCAGATTCGAGATTTTGAAATCAACGATTTTGGGGTAGAAGGTTTTTAAGATGATCAGAAGTTGTGTGTGCTTCTCATCGGTAAGTGCACCCAAAAATGCAGAGAGTTTCTCACCACCAGAACCTATGTCTTTTTCGGTTGTTCGGGCGCGTTTACGAAGTAGATTTGGAGCGAGTAACTCTAGTGAGCTTACCGATTTTAAAAAGTCACTTAGTTCAAGCATCCTAGTAATATGTTCATTACGCTCACCTTGGAATCTAATAGTAGATAAGACAGATCCTTGATAAGAAAAAGAAATATCATGAGATTTTTCCCCTGACCAAAGTATAAATTGATTATTTTTTACTTTGAATATTTCATTACCCTGATAAACGAAACGTTCAAAGGTACAATTTAATTTTTGACGATTAAAATGAGATTCCCAAATCAATTCCTGACCACTATTTAATTGTACAGTCACTTCAATTTCAATATTACTGGCTCTGATGAGCTTGCAGTTGAGATCTGCTATTGTCCATTCACGCTGGGCCAGCCAATCATCAATACGCCCTCTCATCAACTGAGACACAAAATCCAACGCCTGCAATACAGTGCTTTTTCCTGAACCGTTCATGCCGATGAGGACATTTAGATGATCGAACTCGATGTCTACGTCTTTCAGTGATTTGAAATTTTTAATCTTGAGTCGTCGAAGTTCAGTCATCCGTTTTTCCTCCAGTCACCGCTTTAACTTCTGCAAGTAGATCACCAAACTTACCATAGTTCAACTTCACGCCGTCATCGAGGTCGATGCTGATGCGTTGATCGGCATAGTGGCGGAGTTTTTCGTCGAAGCGGCGAAGTTCGTCGAGTTTTTTGGTGAGCTTGGCGAGGTCTTTCTCGATGCGTTTTAATTGAGCTGTGCTTGTGGTTTTTGTGCTGTCAGCATTCAGTGTTTCGATACGATCACGGATCTTGCCGCTGAGTGGGACGACATATTCGGTTCGCATACGAGCGAGTGTGCCTTCGTTGTAGCGATGGAGGTAGACGAGGGCTTCAAAGGCTTTTTCTTTACCTGAGCTAAACAGCCAGTAGATTGGGCGCTTCTTGTAGGTTTGCAGGTGATCTTTGTAGAAGGTTGTGGATATATAGCGGCGTATAGCAGCATCTGCACTTTCGTCATCTTTGCGACCGAGGCTGTCAGCTAACCACGCGAGATTTTCATCGAGTGTGGATTGATCCCAGACTTTGATGAGGAATTCTTTGATGCGATTCGCAGCATCATCAGTGAACCATGCGATGTCGGTGATGGGGATGATACCGTCATCGTCGACAGGGAATGTACTGTAGCGACTTGGGTCGAAGTCTATATTCCCTGCATGGGCGTAGATGAGCCCATCTTCGTCAAGGCTATAGCGTCCCATCATGCAGCCGATTGCATACGAAATGAGGCGCACATTGTCTTTTTCGCGGTCGGCGCGAACTAATGTGATAAGTTCTTCTGGCACCTCGGGCGACAATTCATCTTGCAAGCCGTAGGCATTGATGAATAGGCGGTTATTTTCTTCTTCTAAGCGTTTCATCTCAAAGATGGCGGTGCGGTTTAGCGTTTGCCATTGCTCAAAAGCGGCTTCTAAAGTGGGTTGCATTTGGTGAGTCAGCGGGTTTTTGGTGAAATCCCATGAGCTTTCGTAATTGTTCCAGTCAGTTCTTGAAATTTTTACAGCTTTTTCGACCAGCTCGTTAATTGCAAATTTTAATTCAGTCGAAAATTGTTTTGGTATTGGAATTAAACAAACATTGCCAACTTGAAAATTCAAAGTTGGATTGAGTACAGACATAAAAATCGTGCTAGTTTTTGAACATAGCAATCCAGTGTAAATGTTCACCTCATTTTCGTCAGGAAATGCAGTTGAGCCTCCTATATCAAAAATAAATCCAGCATCTGTTCTTCTAACCCCGAAGTAGGAAGAGCTAACAAATGACCAAGTTACACCTGTCTTGAAATAGCAATCCCTATTGATGACACGACCATTAGAACCAACCTTTGCGTTTGGAGTATTATCAATATAGTCACATATACTTTGACCATCATTTTCAAAATTAACTAAGTATTCATTATTTCCATACCATTTACGAAACTCACCTCCTTTATTGTACGGGAACCATTTTTTTAAACTTTTGACTGCTTGTTCAGAGTTTTTAATGTTGAGTCCAACTTTATTTATGGCAATTTCAAACCACAATCGTAAAAATAAACCATTGTTTGTTGTTGCCATGCCTTGACGTGGTTTTGCTTTATTTTCTATTGGGACGCCCTTCGTAAAAGCATCTTGAATCTTTTCACTCACCCAATAAGCCACAGGACTACCTGAAATTTTCTTGAAATCATCGGGTTTTGCCGTGTAATACCAACCGCAATTTGGATTTTTAATGGCTTCTAATGTTTTTGGCGCTTGATTTTCGTGTCCTTTGAAATCCGATAATTTAATGTAACTGCCAGTGTAATTTGATATATGCGCTTTTCCGAGCGTGAAAGTACAAATTGGAACAGTAGCACCGTCAAAACCTGAGTATTCGAGTTGAATTAAACTAGTTAGTGTAGCGTTATCAATAAAATGCGTTCTTAATTCTTCGTAAGACGAAATAAACATCCATACAAACGGCGACATAAAACCAAGTTGCCCCGATTCATTTGTAAATTTCAACGCTCGGATCATGAAAGCTGAAAACAAGTCTTTTTCAAATCCTTTGTAATTTTTTTTCAAATAATCTTTTAACAATGGATTTAGATATTTAATACCCATATACGGCGGATTGGCGACAACGGCATCATAAACTTTGGCTAGAAGTAATGCAGGACGTAAATAAGCGTCGCGTAGTTGAAGTGCATAAGATTTGGACAAATCATCTCCATCAATAATCACTTGTCCGATCAAAGTTTCAATATTCGATAGCTTTTTTGCTAGATCAACAGGCACTGTCAGTAATGCCCCAAAAGTCTTACCCAGCTCAAACAGTTTCACCAACGATCTGAGGTCGTTAACCACTAATCCGCTGCTATGTTTGGTTTCAATCTGCGTATCACCGAACAAATTGTGATTATCAAACACCTTGCCGCCTTCCAATCGAATTGCCGCATTCAAAACTGTTTCCGTCAGTGATATATCATCTACTCCAGAGCTTTCTTGGATGGCTAATACATTCAAAGTCAGTGTTTTCTCAAACAAACGATCCGAATCTGCACGCGCTTTCATCAGTAGCGCAAAGCCCGCCATCTGAGCGGCACGATCATCAATATCCAAACCAAATAAATTATTCTTTAAAATGAGTGCGGGAATATCTCTCGGCTTATATCCACGCTCCAGATAAATTGCCTTCAGCAAGTCATAGGCTTCCACCAAGATGTGACCTGACCCACAGGCTGGATCCAGTACCGTGATGGACTCAGGATTTAAAGTCACACCATCTTCCGCAATCCGCACCTGAATCAACGCATCCAACTGCGCCTGTACTTCAGGTGTTTGCTCAGCAGGTTGAATGTAATAATCCATCTTGCTGGCGAGGGTAGAGCGCGGATTAGCCTGTATCCACAAACGACCAACACTGTTTTGCACCAGATACTTCACGATCCAATTCGGAGTAAACAACTGCGTCGCCGCTGGAATATCTTCGCTTTGCACTACCTTGCCGATAACCTGATCTTTCTTCTCACTGATATAAAACTGATACAACCAACCAATGACTTCAACTTCCTGCCAATCAGCCTCATCAATACTTTCAACCAACTTACGTGTCACCGAATCCGTGCGTAACAAGTTCTCAGGAAGCAGTAACTCCGTCTCATCATCGATCTTCTCAAACAAGAATGGCATCACATCAGCAAGTTGATTGCACTGCGCTACCAGCAACCGTTTGTAAAGCTCACCATCTTTACTGGCAAGCTTTAACTCACCTACCAACTCAGTCGTAAGCTTAGGTAAATCACCACTCGCTGCAATATCCAATGCATGAGTCAAAATATCAGGTAATCCGCCCACAATCTGACTCGACAACACACGCTGACCATGACTCAGATAACCATGAATCTCCATATAACGTAGCGCCGCAAAGCGGTTAAACCATGTATAAGCAATCGCCTCAAGCGTTGCATCAAAGCCATGCAGACGAATGCGCTGAATCAGCGTTTGCCGTTGGGCATCCACCACTTTTGGATATGCTTGCCCCAAAATGACAGCAACATCACCCTGCACAACACTCTCAGCAATATGAAGTTGATTGTCCTGCTCAGTGAGACCCAGTAATGCCGCACGACCGCGCACCATCTCGATAAAATCACGGCGGGCTTGTGGAGCGTAGGCTTTCAAACTGGATTTATTCACGGGTAACTCTCAAATAGATCAATCAAAATAATAAGTAGTGTTCAGGACATGACTGAAAGCGGATTATTCAATCCGCACACGATGACCTGCTGCAATTGCCTTTAATAGTTCTGTCCGTAGACTGTCTAAGTAAATTTCAACTTGTTCAGGTGTTTCCATATAGCCACCTTGAGCAAAGCTGGCGGCGCGAATTGCACGGGGTGGTTTTGGTGCGGGTTGAACAGGCGCGACGACACTAGGTGTCGCTTGATAAGCCTTGGTCGATGAGTTGACCGCTGTTTGGCTTGCTGCTTTGGCAGCGACAACTTTCTGCTGAGCAGCAAGTTCCGCCGCGTGAGCTTGAGCAATGAGATCCACCGCCTCATCCATCAGCTCATCGGCTTGCTTCTTCAGAAAGAAGAGCTTAGACAGACTATTTTCTTCTCCCAGCTTGCGTTCAAGGTCACGCAACTTAAGCAAAGCACGATTACGCAACGGAGCTTCCGCATGACTTTGATCGAGTTCAGCATTAACCGTAGCAACACGCTTATTAACTTCAGCCAAAGCCGCTTGACGATGCTCAGCCACAATCTTTTGGTTTTGTTGCTCAACAGTTGCGAGCAACCCTTCAATCTGTGGAATGAGATTGTAAGGTGCTGGATTACTGCGAATCGCCTCTAACTCACGCAATGCTGATGCTGTTGTCGCATCTTCATTTAAGGCGTCACGATTATCATCAATCTGCCTTAGCGTTTTCAGTAAATGCGTCCAAATGACTTGTTGGCCGTTCTCTTTGTAGAAGCCGACGAGATCTTGTTGCTGCTCCTCGGCATCGCGCCAATCATTACTGGCTTTGAGCATCTCATCGATGAAGGTTGCGCTGTCTTTAATCGCACGTTGTTTGCGTAGTCGATCAAGTAACGCTTGAATCTGAGATTCACCAGGGAAGTGCTCTTTTCTACTCAGTCCATGATAGATGTCGTACTGTGTATGCCATTCACCCAGTTTTGTTTGGAAGGCTTTAACCAAGCCATCCTCATCATCTGGTGCAAGACTACTAAATAGATTTTTATAGAGATCTTGCGCTTTCTTCAGGTCGATGGCGTTTGTTTTCTTACGCTTAAGAATCGAGACGTTTCTGAAGCGAGCGGTTTTAGTCAGTGGTTCAACAGCAGCTTTAGGTGCTAACGGTGTTCCATCCATAAACAGTGTTATTTCACCCGCCATGAATGCGCGGGCAACTAACAAGACAATTTCCCATTCAGGTTTCCAGCCATAAGGAATCCCACTAAATCGCTTAACGACTTCATCTAATGTAATAGCTGAAACAGAAGCTTTTAAAAGCAGATAACTGACCACTTCATGCAACGCTTGAGCATTAGGAGTATCTCCTTGGCTCAGCAAAGTGTGCTGTACTTCATCCGTGGTGAGAACTGCCCGAATTTCATCATAGGCATTGACCATCGGTTTCAGTTGGTTCAGCTTACTGTAGGTATTGGAAACCAAATAATTCACAGTTTCATCAAGGATGGTTGACGAACTAGCACCCTTAATAGCAACTTGGTCACCTAACGCATAGACCGTGCTTTCCACGATCAAACGTTCAAGTAGTATTTTTATACGAATTTCACGCTCACGATTTTCATCTTTTTTAAGATCAAGAATCTTTTTTCCCGCAGCGCCAGCATTATCTCGCTTATCATCAATATATTGCGCGATTTTAAGAAATTGAGTTAATTCAACATTTAACTGTTCGCTATCATCGAGCTTTAAAATTGCGCGTCCCAAATTGGACGTACTATAGGTACGGCAATAGGCATCAGTAAACATCGCATAGTGATCATTGAATTCAGTGATTAACTCAACTGACAACTCATGTGTACTGTTGCGATGTAACCTTCCGTCTAATAGGCGATTAAATTCATAATCACCCTTAGTCTCCCGATGGCGTACTTTGGTTTGACCTTTCCAAACCTCATCAAAGACCAACTCCATCAGTTTTCGGATTTGTGCATCTGGACTGACGATTTCATGTCCGATTTCTCGGGCAATATCTTGCTCTTCGTTGGTCAAGAACATCCAGTCATCGCCATTGCGACTAACAAGGTTCTGTTTTTCCAATCGAGTAAGACTTTCTTGGATCTTACGTTTAAGTAAAAGCTTGTCCGCATCAATTTCATCAATCGACAATGTCGCTAGATTATCTACACTGCCTTTAACAATTTCTGGAATGTACTTAATTAAGAACAATGTTTTCAAAAGTTGAATATCGAAGGCTTCGAATACCGATCCGACGTCGCGGTTAGCATTATCAATGGTGTTCTTAACTGTACTGTCGAGAAAGCTATCGATTGACGGGTAGAACGCATACAGCGGTACCAACCTATCAATCCCGTCTCGCATGATGGCTTTAACAGCCGTTTGGAACGCATCGAGTAGTGAACGCTCACCCTTGGACAAGTGACGTCCAGTTGCGCCATGACGACGAATTGCCTCAAAGATTTTGGACAGTAATGTGAACTGATAGGGCGCAAAAGGGTAGAAGCCTGCGTATTCTTGCGCGGTGCGATAACTGCGGAGCGTTACGCCTTCCGTTGTAAAAGATAACTGGTTATTAATAATCGCGCCTTGCTCGGCAAATACTTTTTCAAGTTTCTTCTGTGCCTCATCCGTCTTGGCGAGTAGTCGTTTACCAATCACTTCATCAGTATTGGAACTTGCTAGAGAAAGTCGAGTATGAAAGCGACCTTGAATTTTGGAAAAATCTTGGCTTCTTGATTTATTGGATTCACCAATGGCTGCATCAATGTCTTCTTGGCTGGTAACGATTACCCACGCGCGGCCATGACATGCAGTACCCAATTGCTCGGTAATGGTTTGCAGATTCAACATCAACTGGGTGTTATCACCAATAAACTGTCCCACTTCATCGACGAGAAAAACGACGCGATGTTGTGGTGGCTTAGTCTGCAAATAGTCATTCACTAATTCAGCAAAACTTTCGATGTTAATTTTGAAGTGTTCATCGGCTTTGTCGAACCATTGACCAGCCGACTCTTCGGACATACCCAATGATTTAGACAACGCAACGATGACATCATCACGGTAATAACTCACAGCATCGCGCTGTTTATCCCACGACTTGCCATTAGATTCTAAAAAAGCTTGCTTAAAATTTTCGTATGCACCTTTTTGAACAAGATGACGCTCTAGGTTCGCAATATGTGGCGCATCGCCAGAAAATCCAAGCTTCTCATTAAAGACTCTCAGGAAAACACGCAAAATCACATCACGATCTGTTTTGCTATCTGCCTTTGCATCAATATTAAATAAAATCACGTCGGCTGTTGATTGAGAGATGCGCTGTATATCAGCAAGTAGCATTGGATCCGTAATCTTAGGAGTCGTGAAAAAATCACTCGCTCGCTTAGAGACATTCGAAATAGGGTCGATGGCTTCTCTGCTTTCGAGCAGATAGGACAGTATTTTAATAAAATGCGATTTACCTGATCCAAAGAACCCCGAAACCCAAACGCCCATACGCGCCGCGATCACGGCATCTTGAGGAGAGTTAAATCCTGCCAAGTAAGCATCTAAGAATTGTCTTAAATATTGGGTGAGTTGCGTCGTCATGACGTATTCGTCAAGCTCTTGCCAAATGCTCGCTGCATCATGTTGATCGGCTTTAATAACGCCGTTAATTGGACGGTCAATTTTCTTTATAAAAAGGTCTTGAATGAGCACCTGAACCACTCCTGTGAATTTGTATAATTATTTCAATAATTGGAAGGCACGATAGTAGGGTGCATTCGCATCGTTTCGTTCGCTATTCAAACCAAATAGCTTTAAGTTTCTACCGTCGTATCGACCTGGATAAAAGACCACAAGTGGAATGTCTTTCATCAAAGGGTGTAAGCCATTCAACAGCGAATGCAATCGAACAAGCGGGTAGGCTGCGCCAACCCCAGTCAATAAAACGAGATCCAACTCATCGAGGTTAAGTGAGCTAATCATGAATTGAGCTAATTTATCTTCCTTCAAAATCGGATAAATCGCTTTCTGCAAGGCTTCATTGCCTTTGCTACGTTGCATTTCCAGAGACCGCTCTAAAAGGTCTCTTTCCTTTAGAAGGTCTATGATAGTTTGAAATAAATTGACGTTTATAAATCTGATTTTTTGAGAATGTTTACGAAGAGCAGGTTCTAGTGCTGTTTCAATAAAGTTACGCACCTTGTCTTCATGCTCAGGAAGATAATCAAAAATATGGAATCCAATATCATTGCTGAGACCAATATTATTCAAAAGTTCTGTAGAAACAATTCTTTCGATCACTCTATTTAGTTGAGCATCTATATTCAAATATTGACTGCTTATTTGAGTCATCGGTTCATTTCCATTGCACTTAGCACGTAATTATCTTGGCGGTTCTTCAGATCCCGTGAGATTTGAGGATGAATGAGTTGTGGCGTCAATCTTAACTCTTTGGAAGAACTTAAAAAACGTGCTTCTGCCAGAATTCGAACAATAACTTGTAGAAGTTTTGCTTTCGTAGACGGACTCCATGAGCTGATCGCAGCATCGCGCTGCTCACATTCATGTAAGAAGCTATCCCACATGTTCAAGTTCAAGGTTTTTTCCAAGGCCTTATATTGTCGTTGGTAGACATCAATCATAAAGTCTCCCAGTAGGCGACTCTGACGAATAGCCGCAACAAGTAAGATCTGAACGTGCATTTCACCTGTTTCTTCAGCGACCCAAACTAATTCTTGTTGATTGAGCGTATTAAGTCTTTTTTGAATCAACTTGGCTTGTCGTATTGCGGTTGCTGGACTATTTTTTTGTAGAATATTTTCTACTTTGATCGCATGCAGCCATTCCGCTTCATTCTGATTTTTCAGAAGAAACTGTGCAATGGTTCTGCTTTCGGATGGCATCAGTGAGCCAGCGCTAATATCGCCAAGGTAGATCTTGCTCATAGTTGCTTTTATCTTTGATGAACTGATTCGGTTGATTGCTTTACAAAACTATGAATTAAACCAAGAACGTAGTCTTGGTCTGATTATTGATTTAGAGATTATGCCACAAGCCTAGGGGGCAAAAAATTTATTAAGAGTGTCACAACTTGTGACACTCAGAGTTTTTTCGCAATAATTTGTCAGTTTTCTAAAGTAAAACTTTGATAGACACCTGCTTGATTGGCCTGATGAACTAAGTTGGTTTCTGTATCAAAACAACTCATCCAGCCACTCACAGACGTATCTACACAGACATTCTGTCCAAGACGTTTTGGCTTGCCTGTCCGCTGCGACATATGTCCAAAAAATACGGGTTTGCCTGAAACATGTGGATCATCAGAAAAATTTCCCCACCATCTAAGTTCATCACTGGTTTGTTTAGCCAGCGGTTTCCTCATATTGATGCACGCATGGGAAAAGATATATTCATCATTTTCATAGTATGGCAATAGTCTGGATAAAAAACCCCAATGTGCGCTAGGAATCGTGGATAAGTCTTGTAAATCAGGGTCTATTCCATAGGATTCTAAAGTAGCGTCTCCACCATATTTGAGCCAATTGAACCAATAATCACCGCCATAGCGGCAGTCGAGTACCATTTCTTCGTGATTGCCCATGAGGAATTTAGCATTTTTGAATGTCTTTTTTATATTGATAAGAAAGTCGATGACAGCTGCCGAATTGTTGCCCCGATCCAAGTAGTCACCAAGAAAAATGACTTCTTGTTGTGGGTCAGGATGAATATGCATCCATAGTGTTTCCAGCGCACGTGAACAGCCATGTAAATCACCGAAAACCAACGCCATCTCTTATGCCTCTTATATGGTGCTTAAAATATCTTCATCAGAAAATAATTATTAACTACAGCGTCTTATGGGTGAGTTTGAGTCTTATCTACAAAGTTACCCCCAAGTTTTGTGGGTAACTTTTTTGTTTTGCACGGTTAAGAGAGTGTAGGAGAGGGTAGCTGGATTAAGGTGTCATCTGAATCCGCATCAATCAAATGCTTTGGCAGTTGCTTCGTTGGCTTGATCCCCAATTCTTTGAGCATTTCTGCTTGGCGAA
>Ga0209023_10004066_pt1 | contig 16926 bp, 11 predicted proteins | sample LakOneMetagenome_FD_187468 | JGI IMG/M metagenome (GOLD analysis project Ga0209023, IMG submission 187468) | Freshwater and sediment microbial communities from Lake Erie, Canada (SPAdes) (version 2) | ecosystem: Environmental > Aquatic > Freshwater > Lentic | place: Lake Erie, Canada... | reverse complement strand
ACCGAAGTGTCCGGTCACCAGTTCAAGACCGAAGGCAAGGTCATGACCAATCCGGGCTGGCTGGCGATCTACGGCAAGGAAGCGTCGACCGACGCCGACAAGGACGACAACACCGGCGGTAACCTGGTCCCTGTGGCCAAGGGCGAGAAGGTCCACACCGACAAGGTCACGGCCAATGGCCTGGTCACCAAGCCGCCTGCGCGCTATACCGAGGCGACGCTGCTGTCGGCCATGGAAGGCGCGGGCAAGCTGATCGACGACGATGAACTGCGCGACGCGATGGCCGGCAAGGGCCTGGGCACGCCAGCGACGCGCGCGGCCATCATCGAGGGCTTGCTGGGCGAGCGCTACCTGCTGCGCGAAGGGCGCGAATTGATGCCGACGGCGAAAGCGTCGCAGCTCATGACGCTGCTGCGCGGCCTGGGCGTGAACGAACTGACCGCGCCCGAGCTGACCGGCGAATGGGAATACAAGCTCTCGCAGATGGAGAAGGGCAAAATCTCGCGCGAAGAATTCATGCGTGAGATCGAGAAGATGACCCAGATCATCGTCAAGCGCGCCAAGGAATACAACAACGATACGATCCCGGGCGACTACGCCACCCTCAAGACGCCGTGCCCGAATTGCGGCGGCGTGGTCAAGGAAAACTATCGCCGCTTTGCCTGCACCAAGTGCGAATTCAACATGAGCAAAACGCCTGGCAGCCGCCAGTTCGAGATCGCTGAAGTCGAAGAGCTGCTGGCCAACAAGACCATCGGCCCGATGCAGGGCTTCCGCTCCAAGATGGGCCGTCCGTTCGCGGCCATCCTGCGTATCGTGCGCGACGAAGACATCAAGAACATGAAGCTCGAGTTCGACTTCGGCCAGAACGACGATGGCGGCGAGGATGGCGAGGGCGTCGACTTCACCGGCCAGACCGCGCTCGGTCCGTGCCCGAAATGCGCCGGCGGCGTCTACGAGATGGGCCTGGCCTATGTGTGCGAACACAGCGTCGCCAAGCCGAAGACCTGCGACTTCCGCAGCGGCCGCATCATCTTGCAACAGGAGATCCTGCCGGAACAGATGGTCAAGCTGCTCAATGAAGGCAAGACCGATCTGATGCCGGGCTTCGTGTCGCAGCGTACGCGCCGCCCGTTCAAAGCCTTCCTGGTCAAGGGCAAGGATGGCAAGATCAGCTTCGAGTTCGAGGAACGCAAGGCCAAGCCGGGCGCCAAGCCCAAGGCGCCTGCGGTAGCCGATCCGGAAGACGGCGCAGCGACGGCGGCGCCGGCCAAGAAGGCCGCGGCGAAGAAGGCACCGGCCAAGAAGGCGGCAGCCAAGAAAGCGCCTGCGAAGAAGGCGGCGGCCAAGAAGGCGCCGGCCAAGAAGGCTGCAGCGGCGGAGTAACAACGGTTAGCTGCAAAAAAGCCGCGCACCGTGAGGTGGCGCGGCTTTTTTTATCGCGGTGCTCAGAGCACAGGTGAGCAGAAACGCCCGCTCAGAGACTGGCCAGCTCCCTGCCGATATTCTCCAGCGCCTGCGCCGTGTACATGTCCGAAAACCACGGCTCGACAAACAGCGTGCCGTCCTGTGCGCTGCGCTGGAAGTGTTCCAGGATGTTCATGCGACCGGCGCGGTAACTGTCGTCGGCGATATGGCTGTACTCCTCGCGCACCGAGCGGCTGTACGCATCGTAGACTTCATCGGGCTGGCCCAGGATCGCCAGATCGACGCCCAGCATCACATCCTGCAGCCGGTGCGCGGCGCTGCGCGCACGCGAATGGTCGGTGGCGCGGATCAGCGCGGCGGGCGCCAGGGCCGCGTCGCCCGTATCCAGGCCCGATCCCAGCCACAGCTGCGCACTCTGTTCTTCGTTGGTCTGCCCATCTTTGGTTCCGCCATACACGGCGTCATGGAACCAGAACGCTTTTTTCAGCGTGGCGACGTCGTCCGCCGTGGCGCCGTTGTTGGCCGCCCACACGCCGATTTCGGTCAAGCCATGCACCAGGTGGTCGAGGTTGTGATACGGCCGCTTGGGCGAGCCATACGCGAGCGCACCGGTCAGTTTGTCGAACCACTCGCCGGTGCCGGCTTGCCCGGCTGGCCACAGGGTGTTCCAGTCCTTGCGCAGCCAGTCGAGGATCCATTCTTCGTACGCCGGCGCGGGCATGAAGCGCTTGGTGGTCCAGTGCCAGCCGACCGGGCCTTGCAAGCCCCGCACGAAGCTGGAACTGACCGAGCCCAGGTCGCGCGGCGGCATCACGAACAGCGTCTTGGCGCCGCCCACGACATCGACGTTGATCTGCTGGATCAGGTTCTCGTAATCGAAGTCGGACGTGTTGCGGATGCCGCGGATCAGAAAATCGATGCCCTGGCGCTTGGCCGCGCGCGCTGTGTAGTCGCCGCGCACGAGGATCACGCTGACGTTGTTCCAGCCGGCGGCGGCGATGCTGCGTTCGACAATCTCCTTGCGCTTGATGGCGGTGAACTGCGGCTTCTTGGCCGGGTTCTCGGAAATGAAAATGATGACTTCATCGGCCAGCTCGCGCGCTTCCTGGATCACCCACATGTGGCCGTTGGTGATGGGGTCGAGCGTGCCGGAGAAAGCGATTTTCTTCATGAGGCGTCGGTGTGTAGGATGAATACCGACAGATTACATGAGTTTGGGCGCTTATTTCAGGTCCTCGGTGCAGAAGTACACCGTCCCCAGCACGGTCGCGCCCGGCAAGGCAGCGCCGATCTGCGCTGCGCCTGGCGGCGCCAGCGCTGTTTTTGGCACGCTCACGGGTGCGCCCGCCGCAGCGGCGCGCGTGCGGATGGCGATGATGTGGTCGAAATCAGGCCGGCTGTCGATCTGCTTGACCAGGAAGCGCGCGCGGCCCCGGCCAAGCTGCAGATAGCGCGATGCCGCCACCTTGCGCGGCGCCGCCGACAGCTGTCGGAACACCAGCACCTGGTCGACGATCACGGTGGCGCCGGCGTACCGGGTGGCGCCGCCCTGTTCGAAGTGGCCTTCGACGATGTCGGCCTTGAAACGCGTGAGCGGCTGTTTGCTGCCCGGCCCCAGGCGCGCGAGTTCGAATTGTTCCGGCGCCAGCGTCCACAATGCGACTTTGCGTCCCAGCGTACGGCGCAGACGCGCGTCGAGTGCCTGGTCGGCCAGGTGCAGCTTGACGACAACCTGGTAGTCATGCGGCGCATGGAACATCGGCAGATGCGAGGCATACAGCGCATCGGCCCCGCCGAACAGGGCCATGCCGTGCTGGCCCATGGTCGGCGCCGCGCCATGGACCAGGGGCGAGAACAGCAGGGCGGCGAGCAGAACGCGCTTGCGCATGTCAGATCCTCACCAGCAGTTTGCCGCGATGTTCGCCGATAAACAGCGCATTGAGCGCTGATGGCAGCTGGGCGAAGCCGTCGACGATGCTTTCCTCGAACACGATCTCGCCCGCGCGCACCCACGGCGCCACGATGCGCGTCATTTCATCCATGCGGTGCACATAGTCGCGCGCAAGAATGCCCTGCATGGTGGCGCGCTGATACAGCATGTGGTGCAGCAGGCGCGGTCCCATCGGCGGCGTATCGAGGCCGCCGCTGTACTGGCTGATCTGGCCGCAGATGACGATGCGTGCGCGCCGGTTGATCAGCGGGATCACGGCATCGGTGGCCATGCCGCCCACGTTGTCGAAGTAGACGTCGACGCCGCCCGTCAGGGCCGCAATCTCGGCGCCCATGGCATCGGCATCGGCATACGCGCGGTAATCGATGGCCCAGTCGGCGCCGAGCGTCTCGCGCAGCCAGGCGCATTTGGCGGGGCCGCCCGCGATGCCGAGCACGCGCGCGCCGTGGCGCTTGGCGAACTGCACCACGAGCGAGCCGACCGCGCCGGCGGCGCCCGACACCACCACCACCTCACCCGCATGGGGACGGCCCGCCTCCGTCAGCCCGAACCAGGCCGTGCGGCCCGGCATGCCCAGTACGCCCAGCGCCGTGGTCACGGGAGCGACGGCCGGATCGATGCGGGTCAGCTCGGCTGCCGCCACACGGGCGTGGGTCTGCCAGCCGGTATAGCTGCGCACCCAGTCACCGGGGGCGAAGGCGGCGCTGTGCGATGCCAGTACCTGGGCCACCACGCCGCCCTGCTGGACCACGCCGAGCGGATGGGGTTGCGGGTCGTAGGTCGACTTGGCCGACTGGCCGATGCGCATGTACGGGTCGACGCTGGCGTAGCGGGCGGCGATCAGCGCCTCGCCGGCGGCAAGCGTGGTGTCGAGCGGCTGGGTGTGCAGCACGTAGTGTTCGTCGCCCACGGTGTGCTCGGGACGGCGGGTGTAGATCCATTGTTGCTGCGTGATCGTCATGGCAAGCGCTCCTGCAGGGGAAAGGAGAGATCGTACGTTGGCCCATGCGTCCCGTAAAGCAACATATAATCACGTTTTGTGTCCAGGATGGAAATCATGAACTTGACCGACCTGCGCGTGTTCGCGGCCGTCGCGCGCCAGCCTTCGCTCGCCGCGGCGGCAAGCGAGCTGCATCTGACGCCATCGGCGGTGTCGAAGGCCTTGCGCCGCCTCGAGGAGGGCCTGGAAACGGCGCTGTTCGACCGCAGCGCCAAGCAGCTGGTCTTGAACGACAGCGGGCGCCGTCTGCTCGAGCGCGCGCGCACCCTGCTGGCGCTGGCCGAGCAGGCGCGCGCCGATGTCATGGGGCAGCGCAGCACGCTCGATTGCCGTCTGGGCGGCCCGGCGCTGCTGCTGTGGCGCCATGGCGGCCCGGTGGCCGAAGCATTGCGCCACTGGCCCGACGCGACGCTGCGCATGCAGGCGATGTTCGAGGATGACGCCCTGGCGGCGCTGGCACGGGGCGACATCAACGGTGCGATGGTCACCGGCGCCGCCATCGAAGGGCGCGGCGCGCATTGGTCGGCCGCCTGGGAGGCGACGCCCTTGGGGCAATTGAGCATGCAGCTGGTGGCCGGAAAGGACCATCCGCTGGTCAAGCACGGGCGCGCCCGCCACGGTGTGATCGAGGCGGACAGCGCGCAGGTGCTGGTCCACGATTTCGCCTGTCCGCCGCACTCGCTGCTGTGCGGGGTGCAGCGCGGCGCCCGTTCCGATGGCTGGCGCGACGACCAGCTGCCGCGCCGCATCCGCTACCTGACGGACGATCTGCAGCTGCTGCTCGGGTTTGTCAAACGGGGAGAGGCGCTGGCCTACCTGCCCGATTTCGCGCTCGACGATCCGGCGCTGGTGCGCATCCATGTGCGCGACTGCGCTTTCCGCTGCACCGAGCAAGCCTGGCTGGTGTGGGACCGCAGCCACGCAGCCCACTGGCAGGGCCGGCTGGCCGAGCAGCTGGCAGTGGCGTTTGCCGGTTAATCCAGGCTCAGTCGCCGCGTTCGCCGGTTGCCCGGCGCACGACGTTGGTGACGAAGGCGATGAACAGGCCGGCAAAGCTGCCCAGCAGAGCGCCCTTGATGATGTGCATGCCGCCCAGGTACGCCGCCAGCGCGCCGCAGCCGAAACCGGCCAGTATCAGCCATGCCTTGAGCGTATTGCCGCTGTGCCGCGCCGCGGCCGCGGCACGTTCTTGCCGGCGCTGGGCTCTCGCTTCCTGGCCAGGTTCGAGCAATTCGCTGGCAATGGCATCGGCTTGTTTGCGGTCCATGGGTGGTTCCTGTCGTCACGAGAGAGACAAGTATAGCAAGGGGCGCGCCGCGGCCATGCCATGTGAATGTCGCCGCAACGCCCCAATTCATGCCAGAATCGGAACCTGCGCTGCATGACACCACTTTTCCGAGGATCAAGATGCTTGCTACTGTGATGAAGAAGGGCCTGGCGACTGCCGCTCCGCTGGCCATGGCAACGTTGCTGCTGAGCGCGGGCGTTCCGGCCGCGGCCGTTACCCCTGCCGATGCCGAGGCAGCGCTGGTCGGCCGCTGGCAGCCGGACCTGACTGCGCAAATACGCAAGCTGCCCCAGGCCGCTTGGAAGGGCAAGACCGGCGGCGGGATTCTGGAATTGACGGCCGACCATCGCTTGCGGCTGTACCCCAAATGCGGACGCGAGAAAACCGAGTGGGAAGCGCGCGGCCTGTCCTACGGCGAGGGCCGCTGGGAGCTGGTCGCGCCCGGCAAGCTGCGCATGGTGGTGGAACAACAGGGCAAGAAATTCGAGCAGGACGCCGGCTACGTCTTGACAGGCGACGATCTCGTGCTCAGCACGCCGAGCAGGGCCCATGAACCGTACGGACGATTTCCCGGCGAGCCGGCAGCCCGCTGCGATTGACGCCAGCGCATCGTCCGCGCGCCCGGCCGCTGCCCTATTGCGCCTCGCCCAGGCTTGCCGGGCGGCTGTCGAGCGGCAGCACCAGCCGGAACGCGGCGCCCTGATCGGGCACGCTTTCGACGTCCAGGGTGCCGCCGTGCGACTCGGCCAGCTGGCGCGCGATGTACAGGCCCAGCCCCAGGCCCTCGCGCACATCCTTGGTGCCGGCCCGTTCGAAGGGCTTGAAAATGCGCAGCTGGTCTTCGGGCGAAATGCCCACCCCCTGGTCGCGCACGACGATCTCGGCCCAGCCATCGCGCCGTGACAGGATCAGCGACACCGGCTTGCTGCCGCCGTAGCGCAGGGCGTTGGTGAGCAGGTTGATGACGATTTGCTCGACCCGGAATTCGTCCCAGATGCCGGCCACCGTCTGCGGCGCCTCCAGCGCGATGGTGGTGCCCGCCGCTTCGGCGCGCTGGGCCAGGTCGGCGACGATGCGCTGCAGCAGCGCCGCCAGCTCGGTCTCGGCCGGGCGAATCGACAGCTTGCCGCTGCGGATGCGCGAGACGTCCACCATGTCGTTGATCAGCCGGATCATGCTGTGGATCTGGCGCCCGTCGCGCGCCACCATCTTGCGCAGATTGTCGTCGCTGAAGGCGTCGCGGTTGCCCTTGTTGAGCTGCATGTCGCGCAGCTGGGTTTCGAGGAACAGGGTGTTCAGGGGCGTGCGCAGCTCGTGCGCGACCATCGACATGAAGTCGTCGCGCATCTGTACCGCGCGTTCCAGCTCGGCCTGGGTGGCGCGCAGGGCGCGCCGGCTCTCTTCCAGCGCCTCGACCTGGCGCTTGACTTCGATGCGCTGCTGGCACAGGGCCACGAACACGTTGACCTTGCTCTTGACGGCGGCAATGTCGAGCGGCTTGTAGAGGAAGTCGACGGCGCCCGTCTCGTAGCCCTTGAAAGCGTGATTGAGCTCCTTGCCGGCCGCGCTGACGAACACGATCGGCACATTGCGGGTGCGTTCGGTGCCGCGCATCAGTTCGGCCAGTTCGAAGCCATCCATCCCCGGCATCATGACGTCGACGATGGCCAGCGCGAAGTCGTGCTCGAGCAGCAGCGCGAGCGCCTGTTCGCCCGAGGAAGCCTGGTAAATGATGCGGTCATCCTGTTCGATGATCTTCGACAGGGCGAGCAGGTTCTCGGGCAGATCGTCGACGATCAGCAGTTTGGTACTGTGGTGGCAGGTTCCCATCACATGGTCTCCAGTGCGGGCAGCAGCTCGCGCATGGCGGCGAGCGACAGGGTGTGGTCGGGCGTACGCAGGCGCAGTGCGGCCGCCGGCATGGTGGCGATGTCGGCATCGTCCGGGTCCTGGACGATGGTCAGGCCGCCGGCCTGGCCAATGCAAGCCAGTCCGGCGGCGCCGTCGTGGCTGGCTCCCGTCAGCAGGATGCCGCACAGGTTGGGCGCGTAGGCGTCGGCCGCGCTTTGCATCAGGATGTCGATGGCGGGGCGCGAAAAGTGGACCGGTTCTTCCTGACTGAGCGAAAAGCTGCGGTCGTTTTCGATCGACAGGTGGTAGCCGGGCGGCGCAAGGTAGATGTGGCCTGGCTGCAGCGCGGCCTTGTCCTCGGCCTGGTTCACGGGCTGGGTCAGGTGCTGGCGAAACACCTCGGCCAGGCGGCTTTCGCGGTCGTCCGGCAGGTGCAGCACGATCACCACGGGATAGGCCGGCGCCGGCGGCAGGCCGGGCAGCAGCCGCAGCAGGGCATCGATGCCGCCTGCCGAGGCGCCGATCACCAGCGCGTCCACCTGGGTGCGGCGCGCCATCATGCGCCCGCCTTGCGGTAGATGCGCTCGGGCCGCACCAGCGGCTCGAACGCATCCGCGTACGAGGAAAAGTCGATGCTCTCCTTGCTGCCCAGGCCCAGGAAGCCGCGGTGGCACAATGATTCCCGGAACAGCCCGAGCGCGCGGTCCTGCAGCTTGCGGTTAAAGTAGATCAGCACATTGCGGCAGCACACCAGCTGCGTTTCGGAGAACACGCTGTCGGTGGCCAGGCTGTGGTCGGCGAAACTGACGTTCTCGATCAGGCTGCGGTCGAACAGCGCGCTGTCGTAAGCGGCGGTGAAGTAATCGGAAAACGCACCGCGCCCGCCGGCCTGCTGGTAGCTGGCCGTATAGGCGCGCATGCGCTCGAGCGGGAACACGCCCTTGCGCGCACGATCGAGCGAATGCGGATTGATGTCGGTGGCGTAGATGATGGAGCGGTCCAGCAAGCCTTCTTCCTTGAGCATGATGGCCATCGAATAGACTTCCTCGCCGGTGCTGCAGCCGGCAATCCAGATCTTGAGCGAGGGGTAGGTGTGCAGGTGCGGCACGACGTGCTCGCGCAGCGCCAGAAAGTAGCCGGGATCGCGGAACATCTCGCTGGTGGGAATGGTCAGGAACTGCAGCAACTGCATGAAGGCGTCGGGATCGTGCAGCACGCGTTCCTGCAGCGCCGAGATGCTGGCGCAGTCCATCTGCATCAGCGCGTGCAGCACACGGCGCTTTTGCGACGCACCCGAGTAATCGCGGAAGTCATAGCTGTACTTCAGGTAGATCGCTTCCATCAGAAGCTTGAGCTCGATGGTGCCGCTGTCCTGATTGCTCATTACAGGCGCTCCACGCTGGGCATCCAGACCCGCAGCAGCGAGTACAGGCGGTCCAGATCGATCGGCTTGGCCAGGTAGTCGGACGCGCCAGCCTTCATGCACTGCTCCTGGTCATCCTTCATCGCCTTGGCGGTGATGGCGATCACGGGCAGCTTGGCAAAGCGCGGATCGGCGCGCAGGCGGCGCGTCGCCTCGAGACCATCCATCCCGGGCATCATCACGTCCATCAGGACCAGGTCGATGTCGGCCACCTGATCGAGCTTGGCCAGCGCCTCGAATCCGTCGCGGCCCACTTCCACCGTCACGCCCTTCTGTTCCAGGGCGCTGGTGAGCGAGAAGATGTTGCGCACGTCGTCGTCCACCAGCAGGATGCGGCGTCCGTCGAAGACGCGGTCGCGACTGCGCGCGGTCTTGAGCATGCTCTGGCGTTCGGCCGACATTTGCGACTCCACCCGGTGCAGGAACAGAGTCACTTCGTCGAGCAGGCGTTCCGGCGAACGGGCGCCCTTGATGATGATCGAGCGCGAGTACTTGAGCAGCTCGGTTTCTTCGGCGCGCGTCAGGCTGCGTCCCGTATAGACGATCACGGGCGGGAAGGCGGCAATCGCTTCGGCCGCCATGGTGCGCAGCAGTTCGTTGCCCTGCATGTCGGGCAGTTTGAGGTCGATGATCATGCAATCGTAGACGGCGGTGCGCAGCAGGGCCAGCGCTTCGGCGCCGGTGGAAACGGCCGTGATGTGGACATCGTCGTCGCCGATCAGTTCGACCACGCTGGCGCGCTGGCGGTCGTCGTCTTCGACCAGCAGCACGTGCTTGAGGCGCTGGGTGAATTTGCCTTCCAGCGTCTGGAATACCTGCTTGAGGCGGTCGCGCGTGGCCGGCTTGGTCACGTAGCCGACCGCGCCCATCTGCAGGGCGGCGTCGGCACGGTCGTTGGCCGAGACGATGTGCACCGGGATATGCCGCGCCGCCGCAGTGTCCTTGAGCTTTTGCAGCAGATCCAGGCCCGAGCTGTCGGGCAGGCCGAGGTCGAGCAGGATCGCGTCCGGCACCTGTTCGGTCGCCGCCCGCAAGCCGTCGGCGGCATTGAGCGCAACCAGGCAGCGATACTGCAGTTCGTGGGCAAGGTCGTACAGAATGCGGGCGAAGTCGACATCGTCCTCGATTACCAGGACCGTGCGTTCGTTGGCGGCGCTGCGCTCGCGGTCGTCGGGGAAGGGCGCGGGTGCGGCCGCCGGCGGCGTGGCCGCAGCAGGGTGCGCCGGCGCCGCGACCGGCTGGAACGGGCGTGCCGGCGCTTCCGACTCCGCGGCGCGCATGTGCGGCGGCAGCAGCAGGGTAAATACGCTGCCCTTGCCGGGCGTGCTGCGCACCTCGATGCTGCCGCCCAGGAGCGCAGCCAGGTCGCGCGAAATGGACAGTCCCAGGCCGGTGCCGCCGTAGCGGCGGCTGGTGGTGCCGTCAGCCTGGCGGAAGGCTTCGAAGATGATGCCCTGCTGGTCTTGGGCGATACCGATGCCCGAATCCTGCACGGCAAAGGCGATCTGGCCATCAGGCCGCGCTTCGATGGTCAATGCGACCTGGCCGTCGTCGGTGAACTTGATCGCGTTCGACAGCAGATTTTTGAGGATTTGCTGCAGGCGCTGGCCGTCGGTGTGGATGCTTGCCGGTGTACCGGGCACCACGCTGGCGCTAAAGACCAGGCGCTTCTGGCCGGCCAGCGGCGCGAACATGGTTTGCATGGTTTCGGCCAGGGCCGGCAGGGCGATGGTGTCGGGCGCCAGTTCCAGCTTGCCCGCTTCGACCTTGGAGATATCGAGGATATCGTTGATCAGGTTGAGCAGGTCGTTGCCGGCGGCGTAGATCGTGTGGGCGAACTGGATCTGTTCCGGCTCCAGGTTGCCCTTGGCGTTTTCGGAGAGCAGCTTGGCCAGGATCAGCGAACTGTTGAGCGGGGTACGCAGTTCATGCGACATATTGGCCAAAAATTCCGACTTGTAGCGGCTGGCGCGCTGCAATTCGTGGGCCCGCTCTTCCAGCTCGGCCTGGACCACGCCCAGCGCCGTGTTCTTCTGGTCCAGCGCGTTGGCCTGGTCGGCCAGCTGTTCGTTGGTCTGCTCCAGTTCCGCCTTCTGGTTTTCGAGGATGGTCTGCGATTCTTCCAGCGCGCGCGACTGTTCCTCGAGTTCCTCGTTGGCGGTGCGCAGCTCTTCCTGCTGCACTTGCAGTTCCTCGTTGAGCTGCTGGGTTTCGGCCAGCACATCCTGCAGGCGCCGGCGCGCCATGGCCGCTTCCAGCGCCCGGCCCACATTGGGAGCCACCAGCTCCAGGAATTCGAGCGTGCGCGGTGATGGCAGCTGCAGGTAGCCCAGTTCGATCACGCCGTTGGGCGCGTCCTCGTTCTTGGTGGCGATCAGTACCAGATGGCGTGGCGCGGCAGCACCCAGGCCGGAACTGATTTTCAAATAGTGGTCGGGCAGCTCCCCGTGCACCAGGGCGTGCTTGGCACGCAAGGCCTGGCTGACCAGCGAGTGCGCATCGGCTTGATCGTGCACGTCGCCGTCGCTGGCATTGCCGGCGCCATAGCCGGCAATGCGGTGCAGACTGCCGTTTTCCTCGCGGGCATACAGAATCCCGGCCGCGGCGCCCGTATATTCGGCAATGAAGTCAAGCGTGGCGCCGCCCAGACGCGCCAGCCCCTGCTGCCCGATGCTGCGTTCGGCCAGCGCGCTCTGGCCGTCGCGCTGCCAGGCCTGGCGTTCCAGCACCTCGCTATGGCCGCGGTACGCTGCGATGACGTCGCCGAACGTTTCGGTCAGACGCAGCATGTCGCGCCGGCCGTACCAGGCCATCAAGCCGCCCAGCGCCAGCGCGACGAACAGGTAGACGCCCACGCCGATGCGGGTAACACGCTGGGCATTTTCGTTGCGCGCCTGAAGGCGGCGTTGCTCGGTGATGAGGAATTCATTGAACAGCTCGCGCAGAGCGTCGAACATTTGCTTGCCGCGCTGGCTGCTGACCAGTCCCGTGACGTCGCCCTTGGCGCGCGTGAGTGCAATGGCATCGCGCGCAAACTGCTGCCATTGGGCTTGCAGGCTGGTGATTTCATGCAAGCGCGCCAGCTGGGCTGGGTCATCTTCGCTGGACTTGAGCAAGCCTTGCATGGTGGCGCCGGAACGCGCCAGCGACAGGGTATACGGGACCAGGAAGGATTCTTCGTTGGTGAGCATGAAGCCGCGCAGGCCAGACTCCTGGTCGACCGCCAGCTTCGATAGCTCGTTGGCTTGCCGGATCACCCGTTCCGACTGTTCGACCATCGACAACATCGACAGCAGGTAGCCGACAATCGTGGCAAACAGGATCGCACTGACCAGGCCAATGGCCAGGGGCAGGGCGACGTTGCGGGCAAGAATGCGCTTGAAGGTACTCTGATCGACGGTAAAGGCGTTCGGCATGCTGGTTCCGGGGCGGCTGCAAAAGTGTCGATTCTATACGAATGGCAATTTTTACAGCGCCGGATTGTGCATGCAGCCCGCTACTTATCGGTGAACGTGACCTCGATCAGATTGTCGCCCGGCTTGCGGTCGATCAGCTTGTTATCGGGGTCGATGCCGGCCTTGGCCGGGCGCCCGCCGACCACCATCGTCACCGTCACGGCCTTGTCGCGCACCAGGCGGCGTTCGCGCAGGAGCGGGTTGCCATCCTTGTCGTCCACGCCGAAGTCGATGTAGTCGGCCAGCGGCGCGTCGCTTTCCTCGCCCTTGCCGGCGGCGCGCATCTTGCCGGCGCTGGCGACCAGGGTGACGACGTACTTGCCATCGGCGCGCTTGACGGCGCTGGCCCGGACGGCGCGGTTCTGATACAGCACGATGGCGTTGAACAGGTCGTCGATCAGGTATTGCTGGTCGGGCGCGGCCACGGCGCGCAGGCCGGCCACCAGTTCGTTGACGTTCGGGTAGGGCGGGCCGCCGAAGGCATGGCGCGCCAGCAGTGCGCGCAGCACGCCGTTGACCTTGTCCTCGCCCAGCACATCCTGCAGCAGGAACATGGCCAGGCTGCCCTTGCGGTAGTGGATGTAATCCTGGTCTTCGCTCTGGGCCAGCGGCAGCTCGCGCTTTTTCTCGATGGCGCGGCCCAGCAGGTAGCGGTCCAGGTCGTAGCGCAGGAAGCGGCGCATCTTGGCCGGGCCGACGTTTTCCTTCATCACCATCAGGGCCGAATATTCGGCCAGTGTTTCGGACAGGGTGGCGCTGCCGGCAGTGTCGGCGGCGACCAACTGGTGTCCCCACCACTGGTGCGCCACTTCGTGGGCCGCGACGTAGAACGGATAATCGATGTCCTTCGGATTCTTGTCGTCGACCCGGGCGATGAAGCCGATGCTTTCCGAAAATGGAATCGTGTTGGGGAACGATTGCGCATGCGTCGAATAGCGGGGGAATTCGACAATGCGCACCACCTTGTGCTGGTACGGGCTGAAATGGCGGGCCTGGTAAGCCAGCGCGGTCTTCACGCCCTTCATGATGCGCTCGAGGTTGTATTCGTGGCCGGGATGGTAGTACAGGTCGATCGTCACGTCTTGCCAGCGGTCGTGGCGCACTTCGTAGCGGGCCGACTGGAACGCATAGAAATTGAGGATGGGCTTGTCCATCCGGTAATGGAAGTAGCGACGTCCGCCTTCCATCCATTCCTTTTCCAGCGTGCCGGGCGCAATGGCGATCTGGTCGGCGCTGGTGCTCACGACCGCGTTGAAGTCGATCCAGTCGGCATCGTTGGCCAGGGCATTGTTGCGCGCGCCCTCGGGGTCGCCGGCGGCGCGCATGGGCGCGCGCGGAGCCAGGCCCTGGCGCTTGCGGTCGCGGTCGTCGGTCAGCTCGGCCCGGCTCTGGTAGCCGATGTGCGGGAAGATATCGTTATTGAAGAAGGTGCCATTGCCGATCACGGGCGTGTCGCCGCCCACCCCGCTCACGCCCTTGGGCGCGAACGCCATGTCGAACTTCAATGTGAGGCTGGCGCCCGGCGCCAGCGGCGTGGCCAGGCGGTAGATGTGAAAGCCGCGCTCGGCGTCGGCCAGCAGCAGGGTCGCGGGCTGGCCGAAATCGAGTTGCATGGCCGGCCCGGGGAGCGCGCTGATGAAGAGGTCGGCCACCGGGCCGGCCGTGCGGTTGTCCAGGCGGTAGCTGCCATGCACGGTGAGCTTGCGCGTTTCCGGCACCAGGTCGAGGTGCAGGTCGACCGCGGCAATGCGCGGCTGGGCCACCCCGGCGAACTGCTTGTAGCGCTGCTCGTACTGGGCGCGCAGCGCTTCCTTTTGCTCGTTGGTGCGGTAGTCGCCCACCACGTGCATGTTGTAATACAGGATGGCGCCGACGCCGCCGAACAGGGCCAGACCCAGCGCGCCCGTGGCCAGCACCGGGCCCGACAGGTTGCGCCGGGCCAGCTGGAGCCGGCTGCCCAATTGGGCATTGTTACCGCGCGGCCAGAATACCAGCGACAGCACCAGCAGCAGCACGGCCGCGCCGCACCAGTACAGTTCGAACCAGCGGGTGCGCGCGAGGAAGTGGCCCAGGCCGTTCATGGCCGAGTACACCATTTCCGGCGGCGCCGCGTACATCAGCAGCGGATGGTCCAGGCCCAGGGAGGGGAAGCTGAGGATGGCGGCGATGTAGAGCACCATTGCGAAATACGCCAGGTACTTATTGTTGATCAAGACCTGGAGGGCGATCGCCAGCACCCCCACCAGCACGAATTCGGGCCAGACAATGAAGAACAGGGCATGCACGTACAGACCCGGCTCGAGGCGGAAGTAACCGTTCCACATCTGGATCAGCATGCCGCACAGCATGGCCACCGCCAGCATCAGCGCTTGCAGGCCGGCCAGGGCGAACAACTTGGCCAGCAGCGGCAGCCAGCTGGGAATCGGCAGGGCGTCGATCATCTGGGCCATGCGCGCCTCGCGCTCGCGCCACACCAGTTCGCCCGCATAGAAGGTTGTCACCACCAGCAGGAACAGGGAAAACGCCGCGCTGATCAGTTCCAGGATTTGATAGGTCACCGGGTAAGTGCGGGTGCCCAGGATGGCGCCCAGGTTGAGCGACATGGCGAACAGGGTCAGGATCGCGGCCAGCACCAGCACCCCGAAGTAGACATCCTTGACCGATTCGCGCCAGTTGATCCAGGCCGACTTGCACAACAGCAGGGCCAGACTGCGGCCGGCGAAGTCGGGCGCTTCGGCCGTGTCGGCCGCCGCCTGGCTCAGGTGCAGCGGCGCTTCGCCCTCGGTGCGGCGCGCGCTGCGGCTGTCGACCGTGCTGCTGAACACGAAGCGCCAGTAGCCCAGCAGCAGCACGGCCAGGGCAAAGCCGCACCACAGCAGGCGGTTGGCCAGGTACACACCCTCGAACGGCACGGGCAGGCTGTTGCGCTCGGCGATCGTCCAATACTCGGTCATGCGGATCACGGCGGTGGTGCCGAACGGGTCGATCAGGGCTGCAAAGGTCTTGTAGTCGAGGTCGCGCGCCAGCGAGGGCGCCACGATGTAGCCGACCAGCATGACGACGCTGGCGACATACACGGGCAGCATGCGCCGCGTGAGCGCGGCCATGACAAAGAAGATGGAACCGAAGATGAACAGGTTGGGCAGCACCAGCTGCACATAGGGGCGCAGATAGGCCGCCGCCAGCGTCGGTCCCAGGCGGTCCGGCTCGAGCCCGGGCAGCATGGTGCCGGCCCAGGCGCCCAGCACGATGCTGGTAAAGATCAGGGCCAGGGTGGCGGTGGCGCCGAAAAAGCGGCCGAACACATAGTCAGACTTGCGGATCGGGGCGCTGAAGAAAAAGTGGTGCATGTCGTACTCGAAATCCTGCTGCACCGAGCGCCCCATCATGGCGGCCATGACAATCACGCCCAGGCAACCGAGGAAGGCGACGGTGATCGAAATCGAGAACGGCGAATTGATCAGCGCCCGGCTGCCGAAGGAAACGAAGGTTTCCTTAAAGAAGCCACCGGCGGCGGCCATCCACAGCAGGGCCATCAGGAAGAACATGCCGAAGTAAACCCAGCTCGACAGCAGCTTGAGCCGCTGACGCGCTTCGAACAGGGCGATTGCCAACATGGACGCCATCCTCAGCAGTTGCTGGCCGCGACGTGGCGTCCCGCAATGGTGGCGAAGTAGACATCCTCGAGGTCGCCATTGGCGGGGAAGAAACCGTCGCCCGGATCGCGGTTGCCATACACGCGGATCAGGGTGCGCCCGGTGAGCAGGCGGGTCGAGATGACATCGTGCTCGCGCTGGAAGTAGGGCAGGTCGGCCTTGGTGACGAAGCGTTCCCAGATCTTGCCGTCGATATCATCGATCAGTTTTTGCGGCTCGCCGCACAGCAGCACATGGCCCTTGTTGATGATGGCCATGTTGGCGCACAGGTCGGACACGTCGGACACGATATGGGTCGACAGCAGGACCGTCTTGTCTTCGCCGATGTCCGACAGCAGATTATGGAAGCGCACCCGCTCCTGCGGGTCGAGCCCGGCCGTCGGTTCATCGACAATGATCAGCTGCGGGTCGCCCAGCAAGGCCTGGGCGATGCCGAAGCGCTGGCGCATGCCGCCCGAAAACCCGCCCAGGCGCTGGTGGCGCACCTCGAACAGATTGGTTTGCTGGAGCAAGCCATCGACCACCTCGCGCCGCCGTGCGCGGTGCGACAAGCCCTTGAGCATGGCGAAATGGTCGAGCAACTCGTAGGCCGTGACTTTGGGATAGACGCCGAAGTCCTGGGGCAGGTAGCCGAGCAGGCGGCGGATCTCATCTTTTTCGTCGAGGACGTCGAGTTCGCCGAAAAACACCGAACCGGCATCGCATTCCTGCAAGGTGGCCAGGGTGCGCATCAAGGTCGACTTGCCCGCGCCGTTCGGGCCGAGCAGGCCGAACATCCCGGCGGGGATGGTGAGGGTGACCTTGTCCAGGGCCACCACGCCGTTGGCGTAGGTCTTGGACAGATTGCGGATGCGTAATTCCATTCCTGAACTCC
>Ga0209023_10004065_pt1 | contig 16929 bp, 17 predicted proteins | sample LakOneMetagenome_FD_187468 | JGI IMG/M metagenome (GOLD analysis project Ga0209023, IMG submission 187468) | Freshwater and sediment microbial communities from Lake Erie, Canada (SPAdes) (version 2) | ecosystem: Environmental > Aquatic > Freshwater > Lentic | place: Lake Erie, Canada... | reverse complement strand
GCAGCTCGATGACAACCGAGCCGAGCCGGCCGACACGCACCCCCAAGGGTTCACCTCGATGACGCCTGGATGTCACTCCACCGGTGGGGCCGAGGCGAGTCGCGATCCGTTCAGGCGGCCGACGCGGCAGCCCGCCGTTGGCGGCGGGAGACGAGCACCGCCCCCACCGCCATCGACGACAACGGCAGCAGCACCGCGGCCGCCGCCTCGGGCACCATCGGCGCCGGCGTCGCGCAGGCCGAGGCGTCCACCGTGACGAAGTGGCCGGGATAGCCGACGTAGCGGTGCGGTCCGTTCTCCGGGAGCCCGAAGAACAGGGTCCCGGCGGTGTGGTCGTACCAGTCGAACTGGTAGGTCCCCGAGGGAAGCGACCGGACCACCGTCCCGACCGGGCCGATCACGCCGGCCGGGTTCGCGAACGTCCCGATCGTCGTCTCGCGCCCCGCATCGTCCACCAGGACGAGCCGGACCTGACGGATGAACGTCGCCTCGGAGATCGCGGTGAAGGTGACCGACCGCTCGGTCGGGCTCGAGCACCCGCCCACCGAGGCGCCGGCCTCGGACGCAGCACCGGCGCCGGCCGGCGCCACCAACAGCAGACCACCGCCGACCACTCCCGCCGCTCCGAGGAGCCGCAGCTTGAACCTGCTCGTCACCGACATGGGCTTCCGCCTTCCCCGGCGCTGCGACCTCGGATCCCCGCAGATCCGTCGGACAGCCACAGCGCTGAACCGGGACGACGGTAGGACCGGCGGGCGACCGGCCCCTCGACAACGCCCGTCGAACAGCCGACGAACGCGTGAACTTCTCGCGGCGCGGTCGGGGTCGACCGCGGCCTGGTCCGGCGGCCTCGCTCGTATCGTGGACGGCCATGGCGCGGCCGAACATCTTGTTCATCACCCTCGATCAGTTCCGGGGTGACTCCCTGTCGTGTGCGGGCCATCCGCTCGTCGAGACGCCACACCTCGACGAGCTCGCCGCCGAAGGTGTTCGGCTCGCCCGCCACTACTCGCAGGCCGCTCCGTGCGCTCCCGGCCGGGCCGCGCTCTACACCGGCACGTACCAGACCAACAACCGTGTGGTCGCCAATGGCACCCCACTCGACGATCGGTTCGACAACATCGCCCGGGTGGCTGCCCGGGGTGGCTATCGGCCGACCCTGTTCGGCTACACCGACCAGGGCGTCGACCCCCGGGACGTGCTGGGCTCCGACGACCCTCGGCTGTCGAACTACGAGGGAATCCTGCCCGGGTTCGATGCCGAGCTCGACCTCCCGGGCGAGTGCACGGCGTGGCTCGAGTGGTTGGCCGACGAGCACGGCCATCACTTCGATCGCGGCGATGACGCCTTGTCGACCGAGCACGAGCGGCCGGCCGAACTGTCGGTCTCGGCTTTCCTGACCGATCGGCTGCTCGGATGGGTCGACCGTCAGGACGGACCGTGGTTCGCCCACGCTTCCTACCTCCGGCCGCACCCGCCGTATTCGGCGGCCGGCCGGTTCGCCCGCATGTACCGCCCCGAGGACTGTGCCCCACCCGTCCCGGCGCAGGCCGACCCCTCCGGGCTCCACCGGGTGCTGCTGGGTATCCCCTATGTGGCGGCGCCGGCCGACCCCGCCGACATGCAGTACCTGCAATCCCAGTACTTCGGCATGATCTCCGAGGTCGACGCCCAGTTGGGCCGGATCTGGGAGCACCTACGGCGGGCGGGCGAGTGGGACGACACGATCGTCATCGTCACGTCCGACCACGGCGAACAGCTCGGCGACCAGGGCCTGTTGCACAAGGTCGGGTTCTTCGAGTCGAGCTACCACGTGCTCGGGATCGTCCGGGATCCGCGCTGCCCGTCGACGTTCGGCACCGTGGTGGACCGGTTCACCGAGAACATCGACGTCATGCCGACATTGTGCGAGCTGCTCGGCCTGCCGATTCCGGCCCAGTGCGACGGCTACCCGCTGACCCCGTTCCTCGACGGGGTGGAGCCACCATCGTGGCGCGACGCCGCCTACTACGAGTGGGACTGGCGCGATTCGCAGCTACCGACCGTCGGCGACGGGCGTCCGTGGGACCGCAGCCTCGAACAGATGAGCCTCGCCGTGCGGCGGAGCGAACATCGGGCGTTCGTGCAGTTCGGCAACGGCACGTGGCGGTGCTTCGACCTGGCCACCGACCCGACGTGGCGGACGGAGGAGCAGGATCCCTCCGTCGTCCTCGCCGAGGCGACGGCCATGCTCGCGTGGCGCAGCTCGAACCTCGATCGGACGATGACCGGGCTGTTGCTCCGCGACGGTGGCGTCGGCCGCTTCCCACCGCCTCGAACCACCTGATCAGCCCCCGTGACGCAGCGATGGCGAGGAGCGGGCGGGCTCCTCGCCATCGGGGCGGGACATCTTCGTCAAGATGGACTTGACGACATCAACGGTGCTGGAGTTTGTCCTTCACCTTGTCGACGGCGTCCTTCAGCTTGCCGGCCATCTCGTCGAGCTTGCCGTCGTGCTTGGTCTTGGGGTCATCGGTGAGATCACCGACGGCCTGCTTGATCCGGCCCTTGGTCTCGTCGCTGTTCATCGGGCGGCTCCTTCGTCGTTGGTGGCGGACGGATCGAGGCTGCCCGCGAACGTCCACGACGAAACCCGGCCGGGCGCTACCCGCGGAACGCGTTCATGAACAGGCCGGTCTCCTCACCGAGGTTCGCCGGGACGGCGTACCCGTCGCGAGCGGTGATCGCCCCGAAGTTGTCGGCGACGTCCTCGAGGCTCAGGTCCTCCTTGTAGAAGCCCGGGGTCTCGGCGATGAAGACCTCGGCGACCCGACCGCCGCCGACCGAGAACACGCGGCCGGTGGCCTCGCAGCTCTCGTGGGCGAGGTAGCCGACGATCGGCGACACGAGACCGGGGGCCAACTTGTCGCCGAACGCCCCGAGGATCGTCTCGGTCATGCGGGTCATGGCGAGCGGTGCGATCGCGTTGGCCTTGATGCCGTACTTGGCCCCTTCGATGGCGAGCACGCGGGTGAACCCCACGAGGCCCATCTTCGCCGCGCCGTAGTTGGTCTGGCCGAAGTTGCCGAAGATGCCGGCCGCCGACGACGTCGAGATGATCCGGCCGTAGCCCTGCTCGCGCATGACGGCCCACGCCGGACGGGTGACGTTGAACGCGCCCTTGAGGTGGACGTCGAGGACCGGGGCCACGAGCTCCTCGGTCATGTTGTTGAACGCCTTGTCGCGCAGGATGCCGGCGTTGTTGACGACGATGTCGACCCGACCGAACGCCTCCATCGCGCTCTTCACGATGCCTTCACCTCCTTCGGGCGTGGCGACCGAGTTCGTGTCGGCGACGGCCTCGCCGCCGAGCGCCTTGATCTCGTCGACGACCCGCTCGGCCGCGCCCTTGTCGCTCCCGGTGCCGTCGACCGCGCCGCCGAGGTCGTTGATGACCACGAGCGCACCGCGCGAGGCCAGGAGCAGCGCATGCTGCCGGCCGAGGCCGCCACCGGCGCCGGTGATGATCGCAACCTTGCCGTCGTAACCGAGTTCAGCCATCGAAGGGCTCCTTGGGGAGGGGGATGAGCGGGAAAAGTACCCGGAGCACCACACGCGCGGAAAAGCGCCCGCCAGCCGGCCCCCTCACCTCAGGCCATGAGGCGGGTGGCGACCTCGATGGCCTGGTCGATCGGGATGACGAATCCGATGTTGGAGGCCGCCACGGATCCGCTGCTGGTGGCAACCGCCGTGTTGATCCCGACGACCTGCCCGGCGGCGTCCACGAGGGGTCCACCCGAGTTGCCGGAGCTGATGGCGGCATCGGTCTGGACCAGGCCGGTGAGCGTGCCGCTCTCGGTCTCGATCGTGCGGTCGACGGCCGAGACGATCCCCTGGGTGACCGTCATGCCACCCTCGAGGGCGAGGGCGTTGCCGATCGCGATCACCTCGTCCCCGACCGCCAACGCGGCGGAGTCGCCGATCGGCGCCGCGACCAGGCCGGAGGTGTCCTGGAGCTGGAGGACGGCGATGTCGTTGGTCGTGTCCTTCGCGACGAGCGTGGCCGTGCGGGCCGACGTGGACCCGGCCACGGTGACCGTGATGCTCGTGGCGCCGTCCACGACGTGGGCGTTGGTGAGGATCTTGCCGTCGGTCGACAGCACGATGCCCGTACCGGCGCCCTGTCCTTCGCCGGCGAACGGTCCTCGCTGGGTCCGGATCACGGTCTGGACCGACACGACCGATGTGCTGACGTTCGCGAGGGCGGAGGCGACGTCGAGCGGAGCGCTGTCGAAGTTCGCGCTCACCCGGGTGACGGCGGCGCCCGATCCGGTCGACGCAGCGGTGCCGCTCCGGGCCAAGGTCCCGCCCAGGAACCCGGCGCCGAGCGATGCGGCGACGACGGCGACAGCCGCGATCCGCCGGCCCGTGGGGGAGGAGCCGGGCCGGCGGACGGCGGGGGGAGCCGGAGCGGACGACGAGTCCGCTCCGTCGAGGGTCGAACCGGGGTCGACGACGTCGTCGCTTGCCGAGGAGTGCAGGAAGAACGGGATCGAGTCGGCGGGCATCGGCACCGTCGGCGGGAACTCGGGGGGAGCCCAGGGGCGCTGCTCGGTCATGCAGCGATCGTCGGCCCGCCGCCTTGGCCGCGGCTCGGCGGTTCCTGGGAGTTCGAGCAGAACCCAGGGCCCGGCAGGAGCCCGGGCGACCTCACGATCCGTCGTGCCGGGGCGTGGGCTCCGACTCACCCGTTTGAGTGAGCGGCGATCCGGGGAACGGTCAGGTGTATGACCGATCGCCCTCTCCAGATCGCCATCGTCAACGACTACGAACTGGTGGTGCGTGGCCTCGCCTCGATGCTCTCGAACTACCCGTCCGACGTCCACGTGGTCGAGCTCGACGCCCACGAGAACCCGGATCGTCGCGTCGACGTCGCGCTGTTCGACACCTTCGGGTGCACCGAGCTCGCCGCCGTCGAACGGTGCACGACCATGAAGGCCCAAGGCTTCGCCGACCACGTCGTGTTGTACAGCTGGCACCTCGGGCCGGGTGCCCGCCGTCGGGCGGCGGCCGCGGGAGCCGACGCCGTGGTGCTCAAGAGCGAACCGTCCGACCGACTCGTGAACGCGATGCAGCGAGTGGCGCTCGGCGAGCGGCTCGGCTTCGACACCGAGGACACCACCGGCGATGCGTTCGAACTGACGGTCCGGGAACGCGAGATCCTCGGACTGATGGCGATCGGCCGCACGAACCACGAGATCGCTCGCTCGTTGTTCGTCTCCGAGGAGACCGTGAAGACCTATGCCAAGCGCCTGTTCCGGAAACTCGGCGTCCGCAACCGGGTCGAGGCCTCGATCCGCGCCTCCGAACTCGGCTTCGCCTCACCGGTCTGACGGGCCGAACTGCCGACGTGTCGTCGGTGCGCCGGCACGTCGGCAGTTCATCGGCCCGTACGATGCCCCCATGACGAACTGGGCCCGCGCCGAACGCGAACTGCTGTGCGACCTCTTCCTGGAGGTCGGACCCGACGCCCCGACCCTGTGCGGAACCTGGACCACGCGTGATCTCGCCGCCCACCTCGTGGTGCGTGAACACCGGCCCGACACCATGCCGGGACTGATGATCTCGGCGTTCGCCGGCTACTCCGACCGGGTGCGGCGGCGGATGGCCTCGACCGAGTGGAACGCCCTCGTCGCCAAGGTCCGGTCCGGCCCGCCGATCTGGTCGCCGACCCGCCTGCGGATGGTCGACGAGCTGACCAACACCATCGAGTTCTTCGTCCATCACGAGGACGTGCGCCGGGCGAGCGAGCCGTGGGAACCCCGTGTGCTCGATCCCGACCTCGACACCGTGCTCTGGAACGCGGTCAGCCGGATGGGCAAGCTCCTCGCCCGCAAGGCGCCGTCGGGCCTGGTGCTCACCGACACCAGCCGGCCCGATCGCTCGGCGACGGCGAAGTCAGGGACGCCGGGGGTCTCGGTCAGTGGTCCCGCGGGCGAGCTCGTGTTGTTCGTGTACGGCCGCCAGGCCCACAGCCGAGTCGGTCTCGTCGGTGACGAAGCCGACGCTCGCGCCATGATGAACGCCAAGTTCGGGGTCTGACGGGAGCGACGTCCCGGACTCGGTCGACGCGTCGAACGAACGGGCGCCGAGGACCACGAGGACCATGCAGACCGTGCCGAGGCCGATGATCGCGGCCGGGAGCGCTCGCGGTCCGGAACGGTCGATCAGCTGACCCACGAGCCACGGCCACGACAGCCCACCCAGTCCACCACCGCCGAAGAACCACGCCATCGACGACCCCGACATGGAGCCCCGCCGGCCCACGAGCGCGATGAGCAGCGGGAACTGCGGTCCGACCGTCACGCCGATCACGATCACGCCCGCCCACCCGCCGCCGTGGGAGAGCGGGAGCAGCAAGGCGGCGCCGATCACGGGACCGACCGCGGCGAGCACCAGCGGACGGAAGTCGGTGGCCCACCGAGCGATGTAGAGGTTGGCGGTGCGCCCGACGATGTAGGCGATCCAGAAGACGGAGTTCAACGCCGCCGCGGCGCCCGGCGAGAACCCGATCCCCCGGCCGTAGGTGTTCAGCCACGACGTGAAGCTGACCTCGAGCCCGACGTACACGAACGCGAACGCGATCAGGAGCGCGAGGCCGCGTGGTGGCCGTCGTCGCGACGGAGCCTTCCCCACCGAGGGCGCATGGGTCGATACCGGGCCGGCCGAGAGGAACACGGTGACACCGACGACGGCGGCGACGAAGGCCGGCACCCGGAACGTCAACGACACCGTGCCGTAGGCCGCCTCCGACCATCGGGCGAGCAACGGGCTGGCGAGCGCACCGACTCCGAAGCCGAGATGGAGCGCAGCGATCCAACTCCCCGACCGATCGCCGTGGGCCCAGACCAGGTGGGTGTTGCTCCCCACGTCGGCGGTTCCGATCGCCAGGCCGACCACGACGTACGACAGCGCCAGCTGCGAGAGGCTCCGGGCCTCGGGGATCGATGCCAGCGCGAGCGCGGCCACGAGCATCGCCCCGCCCTGCAGCCGGTGGCCGATCCCTCGGTCGTACCCGCGGGCGAGCAGCTGGGAGCCGGTCAGGTAGCCGACTCCTTCGGCCGTGAACACCAGGCCGATCGCTCCGGTACCGACCCCCACCTGATGCTCGAGCAGGGCGAGCGACGGGCCCGCGGCGGCCAGACCGAGCCCGATCGCGGCCGACCCGACGACGTAGGTGAGGGAGCGCAGCCGGAGCGGGAGGTTCAGCGCGAGCACGGCAGCTCCGCGACCGGCGAACCGTCCCGGGCCGACTCGATGAGGTGCTCGAACGCCGACACCTGGGTCGCCCACGCCCGGCCATCGGTCTCCCTGCTCGTCGCCCAGACGACGCCCACCAACCGCCCGCCCTGGATCACGCCGCCGCCGCTGTCGCCCGCCTCGACCGTCGACCGAACGAGCTCGATCCCGGGTCGAACGACAGGCTTCCCGCCGTAGATGTCGGACGTCTTCACCGAGACCAACCGTTGCACCTCGGCCGGCTCGAGGCCGGGTCGGGTCTCGGGCATCGTCAACAGTTCGACCGGGATCCCCGATCGGTACGAATCGAGGGCGAGGGGCGGCAGGCCCAGCCCGGCGACGCGGAGCACGGCGCCATCGAGGCCCGGGTCGACGGCGGCGAGCGACGCCGGGAGCACCCGACCGTCGGGCGTGGTCACCTCGATCACGGTCTCCCCGGCGACGGCGTGAGCGACGGTGAGGAGGAGATCCGGACCGACGGCGAGCGCCACGCTCCTGGTGAACGTTCGCCGGCAACCCGATGCGCGCACCGACACGGCCGAGGCGGTGGTCGGTCCGACGGCCGCTGGTCCGTCGCTCGACGTCGACGCCACCGCGATCGCGGCCGCGACGGCCGCGACGGCAACGGCGATGAGGCCGGCCCGGCGGCCCGCAGGCATGCGCGGCACCTCAGTCGGCGCGTGGCGGGGCGGTGGAGCCGCGGACGATGAGCCGCGAGCCGAGCACGTGCTGGGCGCCGGCCGAGGCGCCGTCGAGCCGCCCGAGCAGGGTCCGCACGGCGACGCGGCCCATCTCCTCCCGGGGTTGGTCGACCGTGGTGAGCGACAGGCGGCCGAGCTTCGAGTACAGGGTGTTGTCGAACCCGACGACCGAGACGTCGTCGGGCACCCGCACCCCGGCCTCCTCCAACCCGTCGAGCACACCGGCGGCGATGAGGTCGTTGGCGGCGAAGATCGCCGTGGGGAGCGGCCGACACGCGGCGAGCAGACGCGCCGCCTCGTACCCGGCCGACTCGGTGAACTCGCCTGCGACGACCCGGGTGCGGTGCTCGAGTCCGAGCGCGGCCATCGAAGCCTCGTACGCACGCTTCCGCACCACCGACGCCGCGCCGCGGCCGCCGTCGATGTGCAGGATGTCGGTGTGACCGATCGAGACCAGGTACTCGAGCACGCCTCGAACGGCTTCGCGTTCGTCGACGTTCACGGTGTCGACCACGCCGGCCTTCAGCGGCTCGCCGACGATCACGAACGGAACGTGGCGGGCGCGCTGTTCGATCTCGACCGCGCCGAAGCGGGGCGACACGAGCACGATGCCGTCGACGTGGAGTTGGAGGAGGGTGTCGACGGCCACCTTCTGCGTGTCACCGTGCCGCAGGCCGGCCGTGAACAGCACCCGGTAGCCGGCCTCGGTCGCGGCGGCGAGGAGGCCGTCGGCGACGTCGGCGTAGAACGGGTTGTGCAGGTCGTCGAGCAACACGCCGATCGTCATCGCCCGTCGGCTCGCGAGCGTGCGCGCCATCAGATTCGGCCGGTAGCCGAGCTCGTCGGTCGCCTCGAGGACCGCTTTCATCGATTGCTCGCTGACCTTCGGGGAACCGCTCAACGCCAGCGAGACCAGAGCGCGTGACACACCGGCCCGCCGGGCGACGTCCTCCATGGTCGGCTTGCGCACTGGATCCCCCTCGAGCGCGCGCCCCACGGCTCAGGGCGTGGCTCTTGACAACCGAGCAGCCGCACCCTAAGAGTTAGAGCGCTTCAACGCAACCGCCGGGGGGCGGGGGCATCGGGCTCACTTGGGGGAATGTCAACGTGGAATCCGGCCGCGGCCAGAGCAGCTTGATCTCGCGTCTCGCCGCGGCTCCGATCTCGTGGGGCGTGTGCGAGGTGCCCGGATGGGGCCGGCAACTCCCACCCGAACGCGTCCTCGGCGAGATGCGATCACTCGGTCTCACCGCCACCGAACTCGGTGCCGCCGGGTACCTCGGGAATGACCCCGACACGATCCGTCAGCTGCTCGATCGCCATGATCTGCGCATGATCGGCGGGTTCGTGCCGCTCGTCCTGCACGACCGCGCCGGACGCGAGCAGCTCCTTGCCGACACTCACGCCGCGGCCGAGCTCCTCGGCGCGCTCGGGAGCGAGATGTTCGTCACCGCCGTCGTCGTGGACGCCGACTGGGGCCCCCGATACGAACTGTCCGCCGACGAGTGGGCGGCGATGTTCGAGGGCTTCGCGATCGTCGACGCCATCTGCGCGGAGCACGGGCTCACCCAAGTGCTCCATCCGCACGTGAACACGCTCGTCGAGACCGCCGACGACGTGCAGCGGGTGCTCGCCGGCAGCGACGTGAAGTGGTGCCTCGACACCGGGCACCTCGAGATCGGCGGCACCGATCCCCTCGCCTTCACCCACGCCCATCTCGACCGGATCGCCCACGTGCACATCAAAGATGTGCACCTCGACATCGCCGCCCGCCTGAACGCCAAGGAGCTCACGCTCATGGAAGCGACCCAGGCCGGTCTGTTCTGCTCGGCGGGCGACGGCGACGTCGCCATCGCCGAGTGCCTGCACACCCTCGAGCACGCCGGCTACCACGGCTGGTACGTGCTCGAACAAGACGTCGCGATCACCGGTGCGGAGCCACCGGTGGGAGGCGGCCCGATCGAGGCAGTGCGCGCGAGCGTCCTCGCCCTCGCTCGGATGGCCGGGGAACCGGCCGACTCACAGCAAGCTCCACAGCACCCGCCTGTCCAGGCGGCCAAGAAGGGGGAACCACCTCAATGAAGCGAATTCGTTCCGCGGGAGTCCTGCTCGCCGCGGCGTCGCTGTTCGCTGCCGGTTGCGGCAGCAGCAGCAGCAACAGCAGCAGCAGCTCCGTGGCAGCCGGTGGCGACACCACCGCTGCGTCGCCGACCACGGCCGGGGGCTCGGACACGACCGCCGCCGCCGGTTCGGACACCAGCACCGGTGACACCGTCGACGTGACCCAGGGCCAGGACATCACCATCGCCGTCATCACCCACGGCGACGGCGGCGTGTTCTGGTCGGTCTTCCAGAAGGGCGCCGAGGCGGCCGGCAAGGATCTCGGCATCAAGGTCAAGTACCAGGGCTCGAACAACACGGGCACCGACCAGGCCGCCATGATCAACCAGGCCGTCGCCGACGGCGTGAGCGGCCTCGCGGTCTCGCTCGCCGATCCCGACGCCGTGAAGGACGCAGTGAAGGCTGCGGTCGACGCGGGCATCCCGGTGGTCACGACCAACTCGGGTTCCGACCTGTACAAGCAGTTCGGCGCCTTCACCCACATCGGCCAGGACGAGTTCACCGCCGGTCAGGGCGCGGGCGAGAAGTTCAACGATGCCGGCGCCAAGAAGCTCCTCTGCGCCAAGCAGGAGCAGACCAACACCGGCCTCGATTCGCGCTGCAAGGGCGCCAAGGACACCTTCAAGGGCGAGTTCGTCGAGATCACGACCTCGGGTGACGCCTCCGGCAAGCAGCAGGCCGACATCAAGGCCGCGCTCGACGCCGATCCGGCGATCGACGCGGTGTTCGGCACCGGCCCGGTCGTCGCTCACGACGCCGCCGCCGCCGTGGCCGAGCTCGGCCGCACGGTGACGGTGGGCGGTGTCGACCTGTCGACCGACCTGCTCGACGACATCAAGGCCGGCACGGTGGCCTTCACCATCGACCAGCAGCAGTACCTCCAGGGCTACGTCTCGGTCCTGGCGCTGTACCTCAACGTCACCAACGCCAACACCCTCGGTGGCGGCCTGCCGATCAACACCGGCCCGGGCTTCATCACCAAGGACAACGTCGACGCCGTGACGAAGTTGGTTGCGGCCGGGACTCGCTGAGTTCCGACGATCGACTGACGGGTGGGGAGCCGGATCGGCTCCCCACTCCGGTCGCGTCGACCGGGGCGCCATCGGCACTCCGGTCGGCCAGTTTTCGAGAATGCCGATCCGGGACACGAGGGGAACCCATGACCGTCACGCAAGGGGCGAAAGCGCCCGCCACACCGATGCCCGATCATCTCGACGAGCGGATCTCGCATCGCGGGCCGATGCGTCGCTGGCTCATCTCACCCGAGATCGGCGCCCTGATCGGGGCGATCATCGTGTGGGCGTTCTTCTGGGGCAACGGCCAGACCTTCGGTGAGGCCGACACCACGCTCAACTGGCTCGACGTCGCGGCGCCCACGGGCATCATGGCCACGGCCGTCGCGCTGTTGATGATCGGCGGCGAGTTCGACCTGTCGTCGGGTGTCATGACCGGCGCGACGGCGATCCAGATCGGTCTGTTCTCGCAGCACTTCATGGGTGACGGGGTCAACATCGGTTGGGCGATCGGTGGCGCCTTCCTGGCCGCCGCTGCGGTCGGCTGGTTCAACGGTTTCATGGTCAACAAGACCGGGTTGCCGAGCTTCATCATCACCCTCGCGTCGTTCTTCACCCTCCGCGGCGTGATGCTCGTGATGTCGAAACGCCTGGCCGGCAAGGTGCAGGTCGCCGAGATCCTCAAGACCCGCGGCGCGGTCGGCTTCAAGAACTGGATCGCCCACGAGTGGAAGTTCACCGAGTTCGGGGCACGCGACAAGCTGTTCCTCGGCCTCGTCATCGTCGGCGGAATCGCATTCCTCTACGGACTGCTCGAGCAGTCGTTCATCCGCCGCATCGGTCTCGACACCATCGGGGCGGGCGTCACGGCCGTCGGCGCAGTCGTCGCCGTGGCCGGATTCGTCGGCCTGCTCCGCACCGACGGTGTCGCCCAGAACGTGATCTTCGCCGCGCTCGGCTCGGCCGGCATCGTGCTGATCACCCTCGGGCTCGCCCGGTCCCGTTGGGAACGCCGGATCGGACCGGCCGGCGGCGAACTGCCGCGGATGGCGGCGACCCGGCTCGGGCTGGGCGTGGCCGGCATCGCGCTCGCCTGCATCATCCACATCCCGTTCGACCGCGGCGAGGGCCGGGCCATCCTCACCTGGACGTCCTCGGGTGTCCGACCGGTCATCGCCGGTGTCGCCGCGATCATCGGCGTCGGGCTCGCGGTACGGAGCGCCGCTCCGGGGCTTCGCACCCGGCGAGATCCGGGCAACGTCGTGAAGACCGTGCTGTTCGCGGCCTACACCGCGCTGCTCCTGGCCACCGCGGTCATCTGCCTGATGCAGTTGACGACGGTGCAGGCCCTGCGGGCCATCGGCATGATCCTCCTCGCCGGCGGCGGGATGACGATGCTCATGAGCGCCCGCGGCCTCGCCGGCGCCACCAGCAAGCGGTGGCAGCTGATCATCGGCGTGGTCGCCTCGGCGTCGTTGGTGGTGCTGGCGATCGTCGTACGCGGCGATTCCACCACGGTCCGGTTCCGCACCGGCATGGTGGGAGCCATGATCATCGGCGCGGCGTTGATCCTCGCCAACACCCTCGTCGAGTTCACGATGGAGAAGCGCACGATCGCCGACCCGCCCGCCGACCATCTCGGTCGCCGGCTCCAGGTCCTCGGTGGCGTGCTCGCCTTCACCGGTCTCACCATCCGGCTCCTGTTCAGCAACCTCAGCGCGGCGCACGCCAAGGCGGTGAAGGCGGCCGGAGGTTCGGTGGGCCAGAACGTGCTGCGCGAGACGGTGCTGTGGTGGCTGCTCGTCGCCGCCGTCGGCGCCTACGTGCTCACCAAGACGAAGTGGGGCAACTGGATCTTCGCTGTGGGCGGCAACAAGGACGCCGCCCGGGCGATCGGTGTCCCGGTCAACCAGGTGAAGATCAGCCTGTTCGTGATCGTGTCCCTGTGCGGGGCCCTGTCCGGCACGCTCATCGCCCTGCGGTACGGAACCGTCCAGGCCAACCAGGGCACGGGCCTGGAGTTCGAGTACATCATCGCCGCCGTCGTCGGCGGTTGCCTGCTGACCGGCGGATACGGATCGGTCGTCGGCGCCACCCTCGGCGCGGCCATCATGGCCATGTCGGTGATCGGTGTGCAGACCGTGGTCGGCTGGAACTCCGACGGCCGCTTCGCCTTCCTCGGCGGGGTCCTGCTGCTCGCCGTCCTCGTCAACAACTTCACCCGCAAGAAGGCTCAGGAGGCCCGATGAACGAGCATCCGCTCCTGGAGTTGTCGCACATCTCCAAGTACTTCGGGAACGTCACCGCGCTCGAGGACATCTCGACGCGGGTCGAGGCCGGCAAGGTCACGTGCGTGCTCGGCGACAACGGCGCCGGGAAGTCGACCTTCATCAAGATCCTGTCCGGCGTCCACCAGCCGAGCGCCGGCGACTACCTGATGAACGGTGAACCGGTGCGGTTCAACTCACCGCGCGACGCCCGCACCGCCGGCATCGCGACGGTGTTCCAGGACCTCGCCATGGCGCCGCTCATGTCGATCTGGCGCAACTTCTTCCTCGGGGTCGAGCCGACGCGCTTCGGCCCGTTCATGCGCAGCCACTTCATGCGCAGGACCGCCCTCGAGGAGATGGCCAAGATGGGCATCGACCTGCGCGACGTCGACCAGCCGGTGGGGACCCTGTCGGGCGGCGAGCGGCAGTCGGTCGCCATCGCCCGCGCCGTGTACTTCGGGGCCAAGGTCCTCATCCTCGACGAGCCCACCTCCGCCCTGGGCGTGAAGCAGTCGGGGGTGGTCCTCAAGTACACCCGGGCGGCAGCCGACCGCGGCCTCGGTGTCATCTTCATCACCCACAACCCGAACCACGCGTTCCCGGTCGGTGACCGGTTCCTGCTGCTCAACCGCGGCCACAGCCTCGGCGACTTCGCCAAGGACGAGATCTCCCGCACCGAGCTCACGCGGTTGATGGCGGGTGGGGCCGAGCTGGAGCAGCTCGAGCACGAGCTCGGCGTCCGCTGAGGACCGCCCGATGGGCGATCCGCTCACTGCGCCGCCGGAACTGATCACCGTCGGCCGGATCAGCGTGGACCTCTACGCCGAACAGCTCGGTGTCGGGCTCGACGACGTCCAGACGTTCCGCAAGTCGGTCGGTGGCACCGCGACGAACGTCGCGGTGGCCGCGGCGCGGCTCGGACACCGAGCTGCGGTCGTCACCAAGGTCGGCGGCGATCCGTTCGGCGCCTACCTCCGGCGCGCTCTCGACGAGAGGTTCGGGGTCGACACGCGGTTCGTCGGTGTCGATCTCGAGCTGCCCACCCCGTTGGCGTTCGCGGTGATGGATCCGCCCGACGATCCGCAGATCATCTTCCGGCGCCGACCGGCCGCGCCCGACATGCAGCTGACGCTCGACGACGTCGATGCCACGATGATCGCCGAGACCTCCATCTTCTGGGTCTCCGCCTCCACCGTGTCAGGAGAACCTTGTCGCTCGACGGTCCGCAGCCTGCTCGAGCGCCGAGCCCGCCGGGCCCACACGGTGCTGGACCTCGACTGGCGCCCCCAGTTCTGGCCGTCGGTCGATGACGGCCGCCGAGAGATCTCCGCGCTGCTCGCCCACGTGACCTTGGCGATCGGGAACCGCACCGAGTGCGAAGTGGCCGTGGGTACGTCCGACCCGGAGGCCGCCGCCGATCGATTGCTCGCGTGTGGGCTCACCGGGGCGATCGTGAAGATGGGGGGCGACGGGGTGCTCGTCGCCACCGCCGACGGGCATCGCGAGCTGGTGCGCCCCTACGCGGTCGAGGTCGTGTGCGGACTCGGCGCCGGGGATGCGTTCGGTGGTGCGTTCTGTCACGGGCTGCTGACCGGGGCGGACCTGGCCACGTGTGCTCGGATGGGCAATGCCGCCGGGGCGATCGTGGCCGGCCGGTTGATGTGCGCCGACGACATGCCGACCTCGGCCGAGATCGAGGGCCTGATGGGAGTGGCTGATGTTGCTGACCGATGATCGATGGGCGGCGTTGCTCGAGGACCGGGCCCTCCGTCCCGACCGAGCGTTGGCGGTGTTGCGTTCGCGGACCCGGCGCCCGATGCTGCGCGACGACGGACGGCTGTTCATCGTCGCCGCCGACCACACGGCCCGCGGGATGCTCGGGGTGGGCACGAATCAGTTCGTGATGGCCGACCGGCGCCGTCTGCTCGAGGCGCTCCTGGTGTCGCTCGCCCATCCCGGGGTGGACGGTGTGCTGGGGAGTGCCGACGTGTTGGAGGAGCTCGCCCTGTTGGGCGTGCTCGACGACAAGTTGGTGTTCGGGACGATGAACCGCGGCGGGATCATGGGCGCGGCGTGGGAGCTCGACGATCGGATGACGGCGTACGACCCGCAGTCCATCGCCGACAACGGTCTCGACGGCGGCAAGGTCCTGTTGCGCCTCGCCGACGACGACGCGGGCACCGCCCCGACCCTGGAGGCGTGCGCGAACGCGGTGTCGGAGATGGGCCGGCTGCGGCTGCCGATCATGGTGGAGCCGTTGCCGTACCACGTGAACGAGGCGGGTCAGGCCAAACTGCTCGACGACGACGACAAGCTGCTCCGAGGCGTGGCGATCGCGGCCGGGTTGGGCAACTCGTCGTCGTACAACTGGTTGAAGGTCCCGGCGGGCAAGGACCCGGCGCGGATGCTGTCGACGACGACCCTGCCGGCGTTGATCCTCGGCGGCGCGCCGGGACCCGATCCCGAAGCGACGTATGCGTCGTGGGAGCGGGCGATGGACGTGCCGAACGTGCGCGGCCTCGTGGTGGGTCGGGCGCTGTTGTATCCGGCCGACGGTGACGTCGCGGCGGCCATCGAGCGCGCCGCCCGGATCGTACGGCCCCACCCGTGACCGCAGCCTGGCACCGCCCGAACGGCACGCTCACCGATCTCGACGACCCGGTCGCCCTCACGCCCGACGACGCCGGATGGTCGTACAGCGGGTTGCGCGTGCTCCGACTCGAGCCGGGCGCGGTTCGCACGGTCGACACCGCGACGTCGGAGACCGTGGTACTCCCCTTGTCCGCCGAACGACTGACCGTTCGCTGCGACGGCGAGACGTTCGCCGTGACCGGGCGGGCCTCGGTGTTCGCCCGGGTCACTGATTTCGTCTACGTGCCCCGCGACGCGACGGTCGAGCTGTCGTGCCCGGACGGGGGCGAGGTGGCGTTGGCATCGGCCCGATGCGAACGCCGAGGAACGCCGCGCTACGGCGCGGCCGAGAACGTGGCGGTGGAGCTCCGGGGCGCCGGTCCAGCGACGCGGCAGGTGAACAACTTCCTGTCGCCCGAAGTGTGGCCGGATGCCGAGCGGCTGATGTGCGTGGAGCTCATCACACCCGACGGCAACTGGAGCTCATACCCTCCGCACCGCCACGACGACTCCCCCGAGTGCCCGGTCAACAACGAGGAGATCTACTACTTCCGGATCGGGCGCTCGGGCGGGATCGGCTACAGCGCCGAAGGCTTCGGGCTCCATCGCACGTACACCCCCGACGGTCTCGTCGACATCAACGTGAAGGTCGCCGACGGCGACGTGTTCCTCGTGCCGCGCGGCTACCACGGACCCTGTATCGCCGCACCGGGGTATCCCATGTACTACCTGAACGTCCTCGCCGGCCCCGGAGGGACGCGGTCGATGGCGTTCTGCGACGACCCGACCCACCACTGGGTCCGGGACTCGTGGACCGACCTCCCCCTCGATCCCCGCTGCCCGGTCACCTCCCACGAAGGAGTCATCATCCGATGAGTACACGACAGCTCGGCATCGGGGTCGCCGGCCTCGGTT
>Ga0209023_10004064_pt1 | contig 16933 bp, 18 predicted proteins | sample LakOneMetagenome_FD_187468 | JGI IMG/M metagenome (GOLD analysis project Ga0209023, IMG submission 187468) | Freshwater and sediment microbial communities from Lake Erie, Canada (SPAdes) (version 2) | ecosystem: Environmental > Aquatic > Freshwater > Lentic | place: Lake Erie, Canada... | reverse complement strand
GATCTGGGGTTCTGAAGGGGCTATTGGCGGGCATGGCCATGATCGGCACGGCACTGCCCGCTTCGGCCAAGGTTGTGCAGGGCAGCAGCGACGGTTTTGTGGTTTCGCAGACGGGAGACGTGCAGGCCAGGCCGGAAGCCGTCTGGGCGGCGCTGACGCATCCCGAGCGCTGGTGGAACAAGGTTCACAGTTGGACCGGGAACGCGCAGAATTTTTCGATGACGCTGAAGCAGGGCGGCTGTTTTTGCGAAGCACTGCCGGATTCCGGTTTTGCCGAGCATTCGCGAATCATCTTCTTCCAGCCCAACAAGCTGCTCCGCCTTTCGGGCGCGCTCGGCCCGCTTCAGGGCGAAGCGCTGGTCGGCACGCTGACCGTGAGGATCGTGCCGGGCAAGGAGGGGGTGAGTGCCGTCTCTTTCGAATATGTTGTGGGGGGCTATTCGAGGCTGTCGCTGACCGAACTTGCGCCCGCGGTGGACGGCGTGATCGCCGAACAGCACCGGCGCTTGTTGAAACTCATCGCCAGTGGAAGCCCCGACTAGGAACCCTTGCTGTCCGCAATAATCCCGGCATTGCCGCGTTCGGGATGTCTGGGGGTGCACTGGCTGTAATAGGCAGTCACCTGTTCCATGTCGCTTGCATAGTCTCCGGTCGGCCAGATTGCAGGACCCAGCCCCACCACCTTGCGCCTGTAATCCATCAGGCCGCACACCAGCGGCACTTTGGCCCCCACAGCGATATGATAGAAGCCGGTTCGCCATTGCCGGACCTTGCCGCGGGTTCCTTCGGGGGCGATCGTCAGCATGAATTCTTCGCGTTGGGCAAATTCGGCGACCATCGCTTCGACATAATTGCCCGACTTGCTCCGATCGACAGGGATCCCGCCCATTTCGCGCATCAAGCGCTCGAAGGGCCAGCGAAACAGAGACTTTTTCCCCATGAAGGACAGGTTGAGGTTCAATTGCCCGGCCGCCCCGATGAAATAGAGGAAGTCCCAGTTGCTCGTGTGCGGCGCAGCGATGATGACAAATTTGCGCGGCTCGACCGCCCGGCCCTCGACCGACCAGCCCTGATAGCCGAACCAGCGGTCGATGACCGCCGTCAACAGGCGCGCGGCCCAGCCCTTGTGCTCCATCTCCACCCTCTCGCTTTTGGCCGCAGCATAGCCGTGCTGGCGGACGAGGCAACGAAGGTTTCGCGGTTAGAGCTTCTTGAGGCTGTCCTCGATGCGCTTGACGTCTTCGGGCGACACTTGGGCGCCGGCGATGTCTGTGGCGGCGGTCGCGTTGTTGCCCTCTTCCGGAGCGCTGCCGACAAAGTCGACGGCCATCCAGCAAATTCCCGCCGCCCAGAGCAACGCCATCCAGCGGCTGCGGAAAATCCAGGAATGGCGAAAGAAAGGAAACACCGGCGCAGGCTACACGGCCCCGGGTTAAGGAACCGTGCGCGCCCCGCCGGATTTCGCGACTGGCCTAGCGGCAACTGCGCTTGCGCGCCACTTCGCGGCCGATCAGGGCGCCGGCGGCAGCGCCGAGGATCGTCCCCGTAGCGCGTTCGCCCCGTGTGTCGACTGCGCGGCCGACCAGCGCGCCGCCGGCAGCGCCAATCACCAGCCCGACCGTCCCGTCGGACTTGCGGCAATACATGCGGCCATCCTTGCCGCGCCATTCGCGATATTCATGCTCCCGCGCAGACGCCGGAGCCGCCGGCAGTATCAGAGCCGGAGCCATGATCGCGGCCATTGCTGAAAGTGTGACAAGTTTGCGCATTGTTTCTGATCCCTTTTGTTTGTCTGACCCATACACCATGAAGCAGCCAAGATGAACCGCGGCCTAACTCGTACAATCGGTTCACCGCCCCATCGGCACTTTCTGTCCATGAGACATTTCTACCCCCAAGCAAATTTCGCTGGTCGAAAGCTGGCGCGAATTCATCGTTGCGCGGTTGCGCATGTACGAGAGCCGGGCATTGTTGCCGCATGTCGAAGCTGTTGCCGGTCATCGCTGCTGCTCTGGCCGTCGCGCCGGCCCATGCCGATCCTTTGGCAATTGCCCCCGGCGTCGCGATGATTGCCGGTTCGAGCGAGCCGGGCCGACAGCCCGACGGCAACAGCATCCTCATCGACGCGCCCGACGGCCTCATTCTTGTCGATACCGGGCGACACCGGGAGCATCAGGACGCGATCCTTGCCTTCGCCCGGACACGCGGCAAGCCGATTGCCGCCCTCTTCAATACGCACTGGCATCTCGATCACAGCGGCGGCAATGCGGAGATCAGGGCCGCCTATTCTCATGCGCCGCTCTATGCGAGCACGGCGGTTGAGGGCGCATTGAGGGGTTTTCTGCCCAAGAGCCGCGCCGGGGCGGAGGCCTATCTGAAAAGCGGCGAGGCTTCAGCCGGAATTCGGGAAGACATGGCGCTCGACTTCGCGGCCATGGACGACCCGGCGTCGCTCCGCCCCACTGCCCCGGTAACGGCGAGCAGTACAATGAAACTTGCCGGGCGCAGGATTGACGTCCACCTCGCGCCGTTCGCTGCGACCGAAGGCGATGTCTGGCTCTTTGACCGTCGATCCCGGGTGCTGGTCGCGGGCGACCTTGTCGTCGCCGCCGCCCCCTATCTGGATACCGCCTGCCCCGAAGGCTGGCGCAAGGCGCTCGACCAAATCGCTGCCCAGGATTTCCGGATCCTCATCCCCGGCCACGGCGGCGCGATGAGCAAGGCACAGTTCCTTGTCTGGCGGGGCGCGTTCGGCAAGTTGCTCGATTGCGCGGCAAGCGAGGCGACCAATGCCGCCTGTATCGCTGGCTGGAAGCGCGATGCGGCGGCCTTCATTCCTGCGGGCGAAAAAAGGACCGATGGCCTGATCGGCTATTATCTCGAGACCAGGCTGCGCGCCGCGTCTGAGGAGCGCGAACGTTACTGCAAGCCGCAATAGCGATCAGCGCCAGCGCAGATTGTCACGGCCGAGGTCGGCGACCGATTTCGCCCCCATCAGCCGCATGTCGCGCTCGATCTCGTCGCGCAGCAGCCGTATCGCGCGGGACACGCCCGGCTGGCCCGCTGCGGCGAGGGCATAAAGGTAGAGACGCCCGCCCGAACAGGCCTTCGCGCCAACGCTCAACGCCTTGAGAACATGCGTGCCGCGCGTGATGCCGCCGTCGCATATCACATCGATCTTGTCGCCGACAGCATCGACGATCTCGGCCAATTGATCGAACGGCGCGCGGCTGCCGTCAAGCTGACGGCCGCCATGGTTCGACACCATGATCGCCGTCGCGCCGATGTCGACGGCCTTGCGCGCGTCTCCGACCGACATCACGCCCTTGAGGCAGAATTCGCCGCCCCAATCGGCGCGGATCTTTTCGACGGCTTTCCAGTCCATCGAGCGGTCGAGCACCGAATCGAAATAATTGCCGATCGAGATCGGCTCCTTCGATCCCTCGCTGTAGTGATCCTTCAAATTGGCCAGTTCGAACTTGGTCCGGAAGAAATAGTTGAAGGCCCAGGCCGGCTTGAAGCCATAGCTCAGCATGCTGGGAATCGTCAGGCGGACCGGCGAGGTGAAACCTGTCCGCAAATCTCGCTCACGCCGCCCTGAAACGATCGTATCGACCGTCAGCGTCAGCGCATCGAAGCGGGCAGCCTTGCACCGCTCGATGAGGGCCGAATTCAGCCCCTTGTCCTTGTGGACGTAGAGCTGGAACATCTTGGGCGCCGAAATCGTCCGCGCGACCTCCTCGATGCTGATCGTTGCGAGCGAGGAAATGCCAAAATAGGTCCCGTTCGCCTGGGCGACGGCACCCACAGCCGCTTCTCCATCGCGGTGGAACATGCGTTGCAGCGCAGTGGGCGAAAGAAACAGCGGCATGTCGAGCTTACGGCCCAGCACTGTCACCGAAGTGTCAATATCCTCAACGCCGGTCAGCACATTGGGCACCAGGTCGCAGGCGTCATACGCTTCACGGTTGCGCCTGCGCGTCACCTCGTCATCGGCGGCGCCGTCGATATAGTGAAACACCGGCCCGGGAAGCCGCTTGCGGGCCAAGGTCCTGAAATCGTCGATATTGTGGCAGTCGGACAGGCGCATCGGTTCATCCCCCAATGCACCTGCCCTTAGACTGCGAAGCGGCGAAGGTTAAGCCGCCTTGCGCGCCTTGCCTTCAATCGCTGTCACATTTGCGCCGCCGATCGCGATCTTGCGTGGCTTCATTGCCTCGGGCACCTCGCGGACAAGCTCGACCGCGAGCAGCCCGTTTGCAAGCGATGCGCCGCTCACACGGACATGATCGGCAAGCTGGAAGCGCCGTTCGAACGCGCGGGTGGCAATGCCGCGATGCAGGTAGCGACGGTCATCGTCATTCGCCGCAACATCCGCCTTCTTGCCCGAAACGACGAGAAGGTTCTGCTGCGCGGTCAGCTCGATCTCGTCCTCGGCAAAACCCGCGACCGCAAGCGTGATGCGATAGGAATCATCGCCCGTCCGTTCGATGTCATAGGGCGGATAGTTCGTCCCGCCGGCCTCGCCGCGGGCAGTGGCCTCAAGCGTATCGAACAGCCGGTCGAAGCCAACAGTCGAGCGGCGATAGGGAGAAAAATCGAAAACGGTTCGCATATCCAATGTCCTTTCAAAGCAACATTCACCGGCGGCAGGATCGCCGCCCGCCGGGCCCGAAATCGGCGCCCGGCAAACCAGACGTAGGAAGGCAGAGCGTCGAAACAAGATGACTTATGTAAAATATTATCCACAGAATTTGGCGGGCGCTGCCACCGGTGAAATGGAGCCTTGACGATGAATCATGCGATCATACGATGAATCGAGTTGATAGGAGTAAAGCGATGACCAATGAAGCCACGCCCGTGTTCAATCCGGATCGTCGCGAACGGACCCCAGGTGGCAAATTGCTTCTCGCGATCCTGGTCGGCTTCCTCCTCTCGATCCCGCTCTTTTCGGTCTATCTGATGAATTACGACCGGCAATCGCGATCGGAGACCGCGCAGACATCGATTGCCGAAGGCTGGGGCGGCCCGCAGACAATCGCGGGGCCGGTCCTGGTCATCCCCTATCAGGCGCAGACGACCGAAACGGTCGAGGAAGGCGGCAAGCAAGTCACCAAATCGCGGTTGGTCTGGCGCGAACTGACGCTGGCCCCCGAGGTTGCAATGATCGACTCGTCGCTCAAGCCTGAACGCCGCCAGCGCTCAATATATGAGGCGGTCGTCTATGAGGCCGCGATCAACGGCAAGGCACGATTCGCCCTGCCAGCAGACCTCGCCCGCTTCGGCGTCACGGCAAACGCACTGGCGCTCGACCGGGCCGAATTGCGCTTCGGCCTTTCGGATACGCGCGGCCTGTTCGGCCCGCCGCCCAAGGTGAGCATTGCCGGAAAGCCGCTCACGCTCCAGACCGGCAACGGTCTGCCCGCAACCAACGGGGCGGGCTTCTATGCCTGGGTCGATGCCTCGACCTTGCTCTCGGCTCCGATCGCGACGGACTTTGCCTATGCCTTTCGCGGCAATGGCTGGCTGACGCTCAGCCCGCGCGCGGGAGATACGACCTGGACCGTCCGGTCGAGCTGGCCAAATCCGAGTTTCCAGGGAGGATTCCTGCCCGCCACCCGACAGGTCGATGCGAGCGGTTTCACGGCCACCTATCGGGTAGGCAACCTCGCGCTTGGCCAGTCGCTGGTTTCCTCGCAGGAAGCGGCACCGGTCGAGCGCGCGAGCCCTGTCGAACGGAGCGTCACCGGCGCGTCCGCAGCGGGCGACTATGAGGCGCGCGTGGACCTGATCCAGCCGGTCGATCTTTACGATCAGGTCGAGCGGGCGACCAAATACGGGTTCCTGTTCATCGGCTTCACTTTCGTCGCCTTCCTGATGTTCGACATCATCGGCGGGGTGCGTGTCTCGGCGGTCGAATATCTGCTTGTCGGGGCGGGGCTGGTGCTGTTCTTCGTCCTGCTCCTCGCCTTTGCAGAGGTGATCGGCTTTACCTTTGCCTATCTGGTCGCGAGCGCCGCGATCATCGGCCTCATTACCGCCTATTCGGCAGCCGTTCTCAAAAGCTGGAAGCGGGCGGGCTATATCGGCGGGTTGCTGGCCGCACTCTATGCCGTCCTTTATATCCTGCTGAGCCTTGAGGCCTATTCGCTGCTGATCGGCTCGGTGATGCTCTTTGCAGCGCTGGCCGTGGTCATGTATGCGACGCGCAACCTCGACTGGGGGGCGAGGCAAACGCGCGCAGGAGACTGAATCATTGGCCGAATCCATCGCGGAGAAAAAGCGTGTCGCCTTCCTGTTCAATCACGATGCCGCCCATCAAGCCGCTCATGGCGTTGGCATCATGGGCGAACTTGCACGCCGCAATGACGCCATAACCGTCTTTGCGGCGTGCGGCTCTCCGGCCATCGAACAGGCTGTCCGGGCGCTGGTGCCAGCGGCGCTTCATGACCGGATCCATTGGGTCGACATTGCGCTGCCACCGCTGCTTGACCGGATCATCGCGCCGATCAACCAGATTGCTCCAGTGCGCCGGGTGCTGAGGCTCGACCGGGCGCTGGAGTTTATCGCGTCGCTCGACTTGCTGGTCTCAACCGAACGCACTTGCCTGCGCGCAAAGCGGAAACTTGGAAGCCGTGCGCCGCGCTTTGTTTTTGTGCCCCACGGCGCGGGAGACCGGAACGTGAGCTATCATCCCGAACTTGCGCAATTCGATCTGTTCCTGCTCAGCGGTGAAAAGGTCATCGACCAGATGATCCACCATGGCATCGCCCGGCGCGATCAATGCCGTCTGATCGGCTACCCGAAGTTCGACACGATCCCGATGGATGTTGTCCCGCGCTTTTTCGACAACGACAATCCGGTGTTTCTCTACAACCCGCATTTCGACCCTTACCTATCCTCCTGGTATGACCTTGGGCACGACGTGCTGGCCTATTTTGCGGCGCATGCCGATCGTTACAATCTGATCTTCGCGCCGCACGTCATGCTCTTTCGCAAGAAGCTGCACTATTCGCTCGAATATCGCACGGCACGGTTGCGGCCCGATGTTCCGCAGGCCTATCGGAACGCACCGAACATCCTGATCGATGTCGATAGCCCGCGCCTGATGGACATGAGCTATACCCGCGCGGCAGACGCCTATATCGGCGACGTCAGCAGCCAGGTTTACGAATTCCTGTTCCGGCCCCGCGCCTGCTTCTTTCTTGATGTCGAAAATGCGGCGACCGCCGGAGCCGAAGAGCGGTACGAATTTTGGCGGACGGGCGATGTCTTTCGCTCGGTCGAGGCACTGGCCGCGGCCATCCCCGAATGGCGCGAGGCGGCCGCACGCTACAAGACGAAGCAGATAGAGCTGTTTCGCTACACGATCGACGAGGACCGCAGCGCATCCTCAAGCATCCGCGGGGCAGGGGCGCTTGCCGATTATGTGCTTGGCGCCACGTCCTGATCGGCGAAGCTGATGATCGGCCAACCCGTGCGCCGGGCAAGTATCCGCTCGCTTGGTCCAGGGTTGACGATGAACGGCTCGTCCGCCCAGTTGAACATCGGCTCGTCTGAAACATCATCGGAATAGAAACGTATCCGGGGCGTGCGGTCGGCCTTTTCCAGCGACTGAAGCCAAGCCTTCACCCGATCCCGCTTGGCCATCCCGTAGCAATTTTCGCCGTCGATTGCAGGCAGCGTGTCACCATTCGCTCCAATGCGGTGCCGCGTTGCAATGACGACGCGAATGCCCAGATGATCGGCTATGTTCCTTGCATAATATTCGGGAGAGGCCGTTGCCAGTACCACTTCATAACCCTCGCCGCGATCCGCGTTCATGCGGTTGATGGCCCCTGGATAAAGGCCGGTCTCTATGATCTTGAGCGCGAAAATGCTGGCCATTTCATCCATTTCGGCGCGCGGAAGGGATGGCCCGATCAGCAGTCTGAACCCGATTTCCTTCAATCGCCGGCGAGTGATCAGGCCGGCCTTATACGCCAGCGCACACCCCGCCACGACCGGTAACAACAAAATTCGCCATCGTGCGCGCGACATCGCTGCGCCCAGCAGAAATCTTGTATACGTTCCCGATTTCGTGACTGTACGGTCAAGATCGTAAATCGCAATTTTCATCGCCGGCTCCCCTAGGAACCTATTGAGGCAAGACAATGTCATCGACGACAAACCAATGGACCGCGATCATTCTGGCCGGACAGAGGCCGGGCACAGACCCGGTCGCATCGGCCTTTGGCGAAACCTACAAGGCATTGGTCAACGTCGCCGGAACGCCCATGCTGGCGCGGGTTGCAGCGACGCTGCTTCGGGTTCCGGCCATCGGACGCATTGTCGTGCTGGGGCAGGAACCGGCGGCGCTCGTGCCGATCCTGCCGGGCGACGACCGCATCGCGGTCATGAAGAGCGGGCGGGGCATTTCGGACAGCATCCAGGCCGTGGCCGGTACAACTGATGCGCCTTGGCCAATCCTCGTTACAACCGCCGATCACCCGCTGCTGACCATCGATATGGTCGAACAATTCATCGATGGCGCAACGGGAAGCGATGTCGCGGTGGGAATGGTGGAGCGGCAGACCATGCTGGCGCGCTATCCCGACAACAAACGGACCTGGCGCCATTTCCGGGGCGGCGCCTATTCGGGCGCCAATCTCTTCGCATTGACATCAAGCCGGTCGCGCGCGGCACTTGACCTTTGGGCCGAAGCGGAAGGCGACCGCAAGAAGCAGTTCGGCCTGCTCGTGCATTTCGGGCTGCCGCTCGCGCTCCGCGCGCTGACGCGGACGATCACGCTCGAAGACGGGCTGGCCAAGGCAGGAAAACGGCTCGGGCTCAGGGCCAAACCTGTCATCCTCAATGAGGCCGAAGCAGCCATCGATGTCGACAAGCCGTCCGATCACGCACTTGTCGAACAAATACTCGCTGGCCGCACCTAGATCAGCCCAAGCAACCGCCCGATCTTTCCCATCGACTGTCGATCTTCGCGCGGCAGCGCGAACCGGCATGACAACCAGAGCGCCGAGAGCATCAGCAACACGGCAACGGGAAGCTGAATCCATTCCGGCAGGCGATGGGATAGGAGCATGAGCGCCAGGCCGCCGCCGCCGAACATCGCGCTCCGATACAGAACCGTACCAAACGGCGAAAAGAACGGATGGAGGCGGTCGTGCGAGTAAAGCTGCGCCATCGGCAACGCGGCCGTAATGACAAAGCCGGACGCCACGGCAATCGTCATGCCTGTAAGCCCCCAGCCCGGCATCAGCGCAAATCCGATCAGAAAGGCTGTGCCAAGGCCGACAAAGCTTGCCAGCAACTGGCGCCGATAGCTGCCGGTCACCTGCAGGATCGGAACGGCGGCACCAAGGACGGCTTCGATCACGCGGGCCGAGACCAGAATCACGACAGCCGGAAGCGCCAATGCCGCGCCAGGGCCGAACAGGCTAAGGATAGGCCTGCCCGCGGCCGCCAGGAGGAGCCCGATCGGCAGGGCGATCGCCAGCGAGACGCGCGTCGCGAACCCATAGATCGCGCGCACCTCATCGACATGGTTCTGGCTCGCCGCCGAAGCCAGTGGAGCGAGCACGTAAGCAAAGGCCATGCGCACCATCTGTACGATGCTCGATATCTTGCGAGCAATCGAATAGAGCCCGCCCGAGACGGCCCCGGCACTTCCGGGCAGGACCCAGTTCAGGACCAGCGAAGGCCCGTCACCCAGCAAGCGGGCGACCATGTTGGCTGGAAGGACGGCCAGACCAGCCTTCCATGTCTCATGAAATACGGGGTCGAGCAACCGGCCCCGGAAAAAGAGCCTGAGATCGAAATGGCGCGCCAGCAGACGGATGCAAAGCAGGCAGATGATCGTCAGCGAAATCAGGTGAGCGTAGAAGAGCGACATGGTCGAAAAGCCGGCAAACCAGAGGATGGTCGTAACGATCAGCCGGATCACCTGCTCCCAGAATATTCTCAGCCGGATTTCAGCGCCAAAGACGCGCTTGGACCGCAAGGCCGAGGTGGCGATCTCGACGAACGCCCATAACGGCAGCGACCAGGCGAAGAGTGAAACGATCCGTACAAGCCATGCCGAATCCGACGCCGCCGTGTTGAAGAGATGGGCGAATTGGGCAGCGCCCAGCGACGCGGCAGCGGCAACAACAAGACAGGGGCCAATCCCGAGGATCATGGCGGACCGCAACGCAGAGACCTGTTCGTGCGGGGTTCGAGCCTGCGGCACGACGCGCTGCATCGACGATGCCATACCAAGGTCGGCCACATTTTCAGCAAGGTTCACCGCCGCCCAGAGCACGGCATAAAGGCCATAGCTCGCCAGCCCGAACATCCAGACATAGATTGGCTGGGCGATCACTTCCATCACCGCGCCGAGCCGCGCCAGCAGTGTCGTTCCGGCGCCCTTGGCAACGTCCGTGCTGGTGACGGCGGACGAGGTTTGCAATGCTGTTTCGATCATTCCCGTTGTCCGCCCCCAAACCGGGCCGATTGGCTTATTGCGACGCATTCTCCATTCGCTATACTGGCGACGGGCGCAAAATCGACAGACAATATGCGATTGAACGGTTGAGCGCAGCGGACGCGCGCGCTATCGCCGGAGCCGCGAAGCGAAAAAAGGGAAAACCCATGGCCGAATTCCGCCTGCCCAAGAACAGCGTCATCAAGAAGAACGGCAAGAAGCACGCCGCTCCGGCCGACGCCAAGCACAAACGGAATTTCAAGGTCTATCGCTATGATCCGGACAGCGGGGAAAATCCCCGTTACGACAATTTCGAGATCGATCTCGACACGTGCGGGCCGATGGTCCTCGATGCGCTCATCAAGATGAAGAGCGAGCAGGACCCGAGCCTGACCTTCCGCCGGTCGTGCCGCGAAGGAATTTGCGGCTCCTGTTCGATGAACATCAACGGCAAGAACGGCCTCGCCTGCACGACCGCGATCGAGGACTGCAAGGGCGAAGTCACGATCACGCCGCTTCCGCATATGGACGTGATCAAGGATCTCGTCCCCGATTTCACGCACTTCTACGCGCAATATTCCTCGATCAAGCCCTGGCTCCAGACGGTCACCCCAACGCCTTCGGGCAAGGAGCGGCTGCAGAGCCCCGAGGACCGCGCAAAGCTCGACGGGCTTTACGAATGCATCTTGTGCGCCTGCTGCTCGACCTCGTGCCCGAGCTATTGGTGGAATTCGGACAAGTTCCTGGGCCCGGCCATCCTGCTTCAAGCCTATCGCTGGCTCGCCGACAGCCGCGACGAGATGACCGGCGAACGGCTCGACGAACTGGAAGACCCGTTCCGCCTCTATCGCTGCCACACGATCATGAACTGCTCCAATGCCTGCCCCAAGGGGCTGTCACCGGGCAAGGCGATCGCGGAAGTGAAGAAGCTGGTGGTCGAGCGCCACCTTTAGGCCAATGGAAACACCAGCGTTCGTAAGCGAGCCCGATCCGGGGCATCCCGGCTGGCTGACCTGGCAGATGCGCGACGAAAGCCGCTACAACGCGCAGGTTCTTGGCAAGATGCTGGTGCGCCTCGAAGGCACGGACCTGGCCCTGGTGCGCATGTTTCCCGAACACAAGCATTCGAACATGTCGGGCAACCTCCACGGCGGAACCGTGTTGGGCTTTATCGACGTTGCCTTGTTCGGTGCTGCGCGGATGTTCGGGGTGATCGATGTCGGCCCCGCCGTGACGGTCGATCTTTCGGTGCAGTTTATCGGACCTGGGCGGATTGACGTGCCGCTCGATGCCGAAGTCGAATTGCTCCGCGAAACCGGGCGGCTGCTCTTCCTGCGCGGCCTCATCGTTCAGGAGGAGGACCGGATCGCGGCCTTTTCCGGTACGGTCCGCAAGGCGCGCAAACGATGACCGGCGTTCTCGCCCGCTACGAAGCGCTGTTGGCGGCTGGCGAACTCCGAACCGACCCCGAACAGCGCACAGCTGCCGAAAGGCTGAACCGGCTCCAGGATGAGCTTGAGGCCGTTCCGCCGCGCGGCAGCCTGATCTGGCGGCTCGGACGGGCCAAGCCCCCTGCCCCCAAGGGCGTCTATATGTGGGGCGGCGTCGGGCGCGGCAAATCGATGCTGATGGACCTGTTCCACGACTGCCTCCAGATCAACCGCAAGCGCCGCGTCCATTTCCACGAATTCATGCTCGAAGTGCATGACCGGCTCCGCATCGAGCGGATGAACGAGCGCGGCAATCCCATCGAGCCGGTCGTCGCGGCAATCGCCGAAGAAACGCGCTGCCTGAACTTCGACGAGATGGTCGTCAACAATTCGGCCGATGCGATGATCATGTCGCGGCTGTTCACCGGGCTGATCGACGCAGGCGTCACCCTGGTCACCACCTCGAACCGCGCGCCGGACCAGCTCTACAAGGACGGCCTCAACCGCGAGCATTTCCTACCTTTCATCGCGCTGATCGAAAGCCGGCTCGACGTGCTGACATTGAATGGCCCGACCGATTACCGGATGGAGCGCCTGTCGGGCGTCACGACGTGGCACGTTCCCAACGGCGCGCAAGCGACCGCGGCGGTGCGCGAGGCATTCTTCAAGCTCACCGACTATCCGCCCGAAGATGCGGCGCACGTGCCGGCCGAGGATATCGACGTCGGCGGCGGGCGGATGCTTCATGTGCCCAAGAGCCTGAAGGGCGTCGCGGTGTTTTCGTTCAAGCGGCTCTGTGCGGAAGCGCGGGGCGCCTCCGATTACCTGGCAGTCGCCCGGCGCTATCATTCGGTCATCATTGTCGGCATCCCGAAGCTTGGCCCGCATAACCGCAACGAAGCCGCGCGTTTCGTGACGCTGATCGACGCGCTTTACGAACAGAAGGTCAAGCTGATCGCGACCGCCGACGCCCGGCCCGCGGAGCTTTATGAGGCAGGCGATGGGCGTTTCGAATTCGAACGCACCGAAAGCCGGCTGATCGAAATGCAGAGCCACGATTATCTGGCGCTCGGACATGGCGAGGCCTAACATGCAAGCCGCCAAACCAAGATCGGAGGTTTGGGCTGGATGAAAACAGGGGGGTTCCGATGAAAGACACGACCAATTCCGCCCGCACCGTTTGGCGCCGGATCGTCATTACGCTGGTGGTCACGAACATATTGGTGTTCGGTTTCCTTGCCTTTACCGGGCAGATCAGCGGCGACCCGAAGACGATCGTGTTCATAGATTTCTGGGGGCGCTTCGTCGTCTATTCGCTCTGGTTCGTGGGCTATGCGCTCTACCGGCGTTATCTTGACGGAATGCCGGCGATCCAGAACTTCGTGATCGCGGCGATTGCATTCAACATCCCGCTTTTCCTGACCTTGAGCTATTTCGACAAGGTCCATGTCACCGAGGAAAATCTGGCGGTTGTGGATTTCTGGGGGCGGCTGACCGTCTATTCGCTGTGGTTCATGCTCTATGAACTCTATCGCAAGCATTTGGCCCCCACCTCGGTGGCACAGGCCGATTGACCGGAAGGGGCACTTCATGACCGAAACTGGCAAGCAGGCCCTGAGCAAGGTTCCCGCCGTTACGCTCGGCTTCTGGATCATAAAGATCCTGGCCACCACCTTGGGCGAAACCGGCGGCGATACCGTCTCGATGACGATGGACCTCGGCTACCTGGTCGGGACGGCCATCTTTCTGTCGATTCTGGTCCTCTTGATGCTGTGGCAAATCCGGGCGGATCGCTTTCACCCTTTCCTCTATTGGGCGACGATAATCGCCTCGACCACCGCCGGAACGACGATGGCCGACTTTGCGACGCGCTCCATCGGCATCGGCTATACCGGCGGGTCGGCTCTCTTGCTGGCATGTGTCCTGGCGTCGCTCGGTGGCTGGTATTGGTCGCTGGGTTCGATCTCGGTCGACAGTGTGCGCACCGCAAAAGCCGAATTGTTCTACTGGATCACGATCACGTTTTCGCAGACGCTGGGTACGGCCCTGGGTGATTGGGCGGCCGACACGGGCGGGCTTGGCTTTGGGGGCGGGGCGCTGGCCTTTGGCGCCGGTCTTGCCGTGCTCGCAGGGCTCTATTTCATGACGTCGGTCAATCGCGTCTTCCTGTTCTGGTGCGCATTCATCCTGACCCGTCCGCTTGGCGCGACGGTTGGTGATTTTCTTGACAAACCGCTCGACGAAGGCGGGCTGGATTTCAGCCGACCGCTTGCGTCTGCAGTTCTGGCTGTAGCAATCCTTGCCCTGGTCCTGATCCTGCCGCAGCGCGCTGGACAGCATCCAAAGGACCAGCGGCCGACATCTTGAATTCGGGGAACAACCCTCCCATCTGACCACAATGCCGGCGGCAACACCCCGCCGAGGATGGAATATCCCCATGATTGAAGTACGTCCGTTTGGCGCGCTCGGCCATGCCGATCACGGCTGGCTCAACGCGCGCCACCATTTCAGCTTCGCCAATTATTACGACCCCGCCCGGATGGGATGGGGCGCGATCCGCGTCTGGAACGATGACGAGATCGCCGCAAAGCAAGGCTTCCCGCCCCACCCCCACAAGGACATGGAAATCATCACCTATGTCCGCACCGGCGCGATCAGCCACCGGGACAGCCTTGGCAATCAAGGCCGCACCCCCGGCGGCGACGTGCAGGTGATGAGCGCCGGAACGGGAATCCAGCATGCCGAGTTCAATCTGGAGGATGAGCTTACCACGCTCTTCCAGATCTGGATCATCCCCGATTCTGCGGGCGGAGAGCCGGGCTGGGGGCAGCGGGCCTTTCCCAAGGCCGATCGCGCAGGGCAGTGGGTAACGCTGGCGAGCGGTGCGACAGGAGATGGCGACGCCCTTCCGATCCGGGCCGATGCCAAGGTGCTGGGCGCCACGCTCAAGGAGGGCGAGACACTGGATTATGAGACCGATCCGGCGCGGCACCTGTACCTGGTTCCCGCAACCGGCGCGATCACGATCGACGGAGTCCGGGCCAGCGCCCGCGACGGCGTCGCGATCACTGGGCTTGAGCGGTTCAGCATCACGGCGGTCGAGGAAAGCGAGTTGGTGCTGGTCGACGCACGGTAGCGCTTCACTTGCGCTCCTGCGAAAGCAGGAGCCCGTTATTGAAGCGACTCTGCTTTCGTCGTCCGGACTCCTGCTTTCGCAGGAGCACGGCTTGCGTTTTACCAACGCTGCTCTAGGCAAGGCGCATCGCAAATCCGCTGGAGATTATGATGCGCCTTGCCCCCCTGATGCTTGCCACCGCCCTTTTGCCCGCCTCCGCGTTCGCCGCGACCGACTGGCATGCCGAGGGCCGCGAAATCCTCGCCAAGGCCATCTCGATCCCGACCGTGCAGGAACGCAAGGACAGCCGGGTGAACGAACTGGTCGATTATCTGAAGGGCAAGTTCGAAGCGGCAGGCATTACCGACATTGCGGTCAAGCCCTATCTCAACACCCAGGCGATGATCGTGCGCTGGCACGCGGTGGGCAAGGCGAAGGCCAAGCCGATCCTGCTGCTCGGCCATATGGACGTGGTCGAGGCCAAGCGCGAGGATTGGCCGCAGGCGCATGACCCGTTCAACATGGTCGAGGAAAACGGCTATCTTTACGGTCGCGGCTCGACCGACATGAAGAATGGCGTCACCGCGATCACGCTCGCGCTGCTTCGCCTGAAGGCCGAAGGCTTCAAGCCGAAGCGCGACATCATTGTCCTTTTCACCGGTGACGAAGAGACCGGCGGTCGCGGCGCGGAACAGGGCGCCACTGACTGGCGAAGCCTGACCGACGCCGAATATGCGCTCAACGCCGATGCGGGCGGCGGCGCGTTCCTCAAGGACGGGACGTCGCTCGGCTTCGGGCTCCAGACGTCTGAAAAGATGTACCAGAGCTTCAGCTTCACCGTTCGCAATCCGGGTGGGCACAGCTCGCGGCCACGGCCCGACAATGCGATCTACGAACTGGCAGCGGCCTTGAAGAAACTTGAGGCGCACCGTTTCACGCCCGCGCTCAACGAAACCACCCGCGCCTATTTCACCGCGCGAGCGACGCAGGAAAAGGGAGCGCTTGGCGATGCGATGCGGCGCTGGCTCAAGGACGAGAATGACGGCGCCGCCGCCGACGCCATCGAAGCCGATCCGACCGAAGTGGGCGGCACCCGCACCCGTTGCGTCGCGACCCGGCTCGAAGGCGGCCATGCAGACAATGCGCTTCCGCAGCTGGCACGGGCGACGGTCAACTGCCGCATCCTGCCGGGGATTCCGGCAAAGGACGTGCAGGCCGAACTGCAGGCGGCGGTCGGTGAAGGCGTTGCCGTCGCGCCGATCGGGGAGAGCACGGCTTCGCCTGCCTCGCCGCTCCGCCCCGATGTGGTGAAAGCCTATACCGACGCGGTCCATGCCCGGCACCCCGGCGCACTGATCATCCCGCAAATGTCGGCAGGCGCGACCGACGGTCTCTATTTCCGCGCAACCGGCATACCGGTCTATGGCGTCGACGGGACATGGATCGTCATCCCCGAGGACGAACGCGCGCATGGCCGCGACGAGCGGATCCCGGTCAAGAGCTTCAACGAGAATCTCGACCATTGGCACGACATGCTGGCGAAGCTGGCGGGATAGGGAGTCCCCCCTCCTCCCTGCGCTTGCACGGGGGAATGTGCATCAGGCACGCGAAAGCTTCCCGGCGAGCGGGGGCGGGACGGTCGGCGCGGAAGCCTTGGGGGGCGTCCGGCGGGTTTTGCCTTTGTGCGGTTCGAAGATGCCTCGAGTGCGTAACCGGCTGCCCGTCTCGAAGCACCGCCTTCTCGCCCGGCGCGTTCCTGCAAGGGGTAAGGCCCGAAAGCCCCCGCAAGACCAAAGGACAAGGGATCGCTCCCCGCCACGCCCGGACCCGTTCGCACGATAGAGAAGGCACTTGGCCGCACCTGACAAGGATGCAGACGCCTGCCGCTCTCGCGCCGACCATTGCTGGAAAGGATAGATCCTCCCC
>Ga0209023_10004063_pt1 | contig 16936 bp, 15 predicted proteins | sample LakOneMetagenome_FD_187468 | JGI IMG/M metagenome (GOLD analysis project Ga0209023, IMG submission 187468) | Freshwater and sediment microbial communities from Lake Erie, Canada (SPAdes) (version 2) | ecosystem: Environmental > Aquatic > Freshwater > Lentic | place: Lake Erie, Canada... | reverse complement strand
ATAGACCTGAAAAAGTGGAAGGAGAAACTGGAAGCAGGTGAAACACTCGACCTGGTAAAATTTACAGATACGATCATTCAGAAAAACCTGCGCAACAGTGTTTTTGTAGATGTTACCGCTAACGACGATGTTGCCAAGCTTTATGAAAAACTATTACAAAAAAGCATTTCTGTTGTGGCATGCAATAAAGTGGCGGCATCATCAGAGTACAGTTATTATAAAAGATTAAAAGAGCTGGCAAATGAATTCAGCTCCCTGTTCCTTTTTGAAACAAATGTTGGAGCAGGCCTTCCGGTCATCGGAACCCTGAATGATCTTATCCGCAGCGGTGATGAAGTGAACAGGATAGAGGCGGTATTGAGCGGTACATTGAATTTTGTTTTTAATAATTATGATACTGTCAAACCTTTTGCAACAATTGTAAAGCAGGCACAGGATGAAGGATACACAGAACCCGACCCCAGGCTCGACCTGAGCGGCAAAGATGTGATGCGAAAGATCATGATCCTGGCCAGGGAAGCAGGCGCCAATCTTCAAATGGAGGATATCAGCAACAATTCATTTATGCCTGCATCATGCATGCAGGGTAGCGTGGATGATTTCTATAAAGCCATGGTAAAGGAAGAAACTCATTTTAAAAAATTATACCAATCAGCACAGGCAGAAGGAAAGAAATTAAAATTCGTGGCAAAATATGAGCATGGCAAAGCCTCTGTCGGGTTACAGCATATCGATCCTTCACACGATTTTTATCATTTATATGGTAAGGACAATATCGTATTATTTTATACGAACCGCTATGTAGATCAGCCCTTGGTTGTAAAAGGCGCAGGTGCAGGGGCTGAAGTAACCGCATCAGGTGTATTTGCAGATATTATCCGTGCAGCCAGAATATAAATATTCCGGTTGCGTGTTTTGGTTGAAAGAGTTCCGGTTGATCTTTAACTCACAACTTACTACCAATACCTCGTAACCCCTAACATTGAATTCATGAAAATAAAAGTCAGAATACCTGCAACAGTTGCAAACATGGTTTGTGGTTTTGATATTCTCGGCATGGCCATCAATGATCCTTTTGATGAAATGGAACTTGTATTAAGTGATGCACCCGGCTTAAGAATAAAACATACCGATGATTTTGGCTTGCCCGTTGAACCTGAAAAAAATGTAGCAGGGGTTGCTTTACTGGCTTTGATGGAAGCGTATGGGCAGCATATCGGTTTTGATATGGTTGTACATAAGAACATCAAACCAGGGAGCGGGTTGGGGTCAAGTGCAGCAGCTGCAGCAGGTGCAGTGGTTGCAGCCAATCACCTGCTCGATAATTTTTTTTCTAAGGAAGACCTGGTACGCTTTGCAATGAACGGTGAAAAGCTTGCTTCGGGTGTCAAGCATGCAGATAATATTACACCTTGTATTTATGGAGGTGTTACATTGATACGTTCCATTTTCCCGCTGGATATTGTTCCATTGTCAGCTCCACCTATGTTTGTCACGGTCGTGCATCCTCAAATAGAGGTAAAAACCTCCGATGCAAGACAGATATTGCGGAAGGAAATACAATTAAAAGATGCCATTCAACAATGGGGGAATATAGCAGGCCTGGTTGCAGGCCTTTTGAAAAACGATTATCAATTGATCAGTCGTTCGTTGGATGATGTATTGATAGAGCCGGTTAGAAGCATACTGATACCCGGCTTCGATGAAGTAAAGAAAAAAAGCAAAGAGGCCGGTGCCCTGGGTGGCGGTATTTCAGGTTCAGGCCCATCTATATTTATGCTGAGTGAACAGGAATATATTGCGAAGAAAATTGAACTTGAAATGATTGCTGTCTACAATAAAATTGGAATTGAATATAAAACCTATGTAACCACTATGAATGATAAAGGGGTTGAAATAATAGCCGGATAAATATTTTAATTAGTATGGAGTATTACAGTACAAATAAACGTTCTGACTTAGTTGATTTTAAACAAGCTACCATCAAAGGGCTTGCTCCTGATAAAGGATTGTATTTTCCTGGGCATATCCCACAGGTCAGTAAGGAGCTGATTCAAAATATAGAGCAATATACGAATGCTGAAATCGCATACCAGGTGATCGCCCCTTATGTTGGAGCATCCATTCCTGCCAATGAATTAGACCGCATTGCCCGTGAATCCATTGATTTTGAAATCCCACTTGTGAAAATAAATGCCAATATTTTTTCTTTGGAATTATTTCATGGCCCTACGCTTGCATTCAAAGATGTAGGGGCCCGGTTCATGAGCAGGTGCCTGGGATATTTTGCAAAAGAAAAAGATCAAAAAGTACTGGTATTGGTTGCCACATCCGGTGATACAGGCGGCGCTGTTGCAAACGGTTTTTATAATGTAGAAGGAGTAGATGTAGTGATATTATATCCTTCAGGCAAGGTAAGCAGCGTACAGGAAAAACAACTCACCACGTTGGGTAATAATATTCATGCACTGGAAGTGGAAGGTAATTTTGATGATTGCCAGCGAATGGTCAAAGATGCTTTTGCGGATGAATTGTTGAACAAACAATTATTCCTGACTTCTGCAAATTCGATCAACGTTGCCCGCTGGCTGCCACAGCAATTTTATTATTTCTTTGCCTGGAAACAATGGACTGATAAAGATCAGCCGCCGGTAATATCAGTGCCCAGCGGAAACTTTGGAAATATTTGTGCAGGCTTACTGGCAAACCATTCCGGGTTACCTGTTGAACATTTTATTGCTGCATGCAATGCAAATGATACCGTGCCTGCATATTTCCTTAGCGGGAATTATTCACCCAAAAAAGCCATTGCAACAATTTCAAATGCAATGGATGTGGGCGACCCCAGTAATTTTGTCCGCATCCTGGAAATTTTCGGTTACAATATTGATGAACTAAAAAATAAGATAAGCAGTTTCAGTATTTCAGATGCTGAAACCAAAGCCGCCATCAAAGAGGTATTGGCAAAAGAAAATTATTTGCTCGATCCGCATGGCGCTGTTGCTTATATAGCTTTGAATAATTACCTGTCGGGCAATCAAAATTCAAAAGGTATATTTTTAGAAACAGCTCATCCCGTAAAATTCTATGATGTGGTAGAACCGGTCATTGGAAGACCAGTTCCCATTCCGGGATCTGTTGAAGTGCAATTGGCGAAGCAAAAAAAGAGTATCAAAATAGCTGCTGAAAGCAATTTGCTCAAAGATTTTTTAATGAGCAGGATATAAATAAAAGATCCGCCTTTTATAAGGCGGATCAGTAATGTTATGATGCTGTTGAAAATTATTCAGCTACAACTTCAAACTCAACTTCGGTTTCGTTGCCGCTACCAAAATCAATTTTTGCTTTGTATGTACCCAGTTCCTTTACATCATCGATGATCTGGATCCTGCGACGGTCGATCTCGTAACCTTTTTGTTCTTTGATCGCACGTGCGATCTGAACAGAAGTTACACTACCGAATATTTTGCCACTGGTACCTGTTTTAGCACCGATCTTTAAAGCACCTTCCTTCAAAACTGCAATAACGCTGTTGATCTCGGCTAATAGTTTAGCTTCTTTCTTGCCCTGTTGTTTCAGTTTTTCTTGCATTTGCTTCATGTTGCTTGGACTAGCTTCAACAGCAAATTTCTGGGGGATCAGGTAGTTACGGCCATAACCGTTCTTTACGGTTACCAGTTCGTTAGCACCTCCCAGGTTGTTTACATCTTGTATTAATATTACCTGCATTGTTTTGCATTTTTACCCAATCTCATTTAAGGACTTTCTTCGACTTGGCGAATTAGGGTGGTGAAAAATAAATTCTATTTAATTTGTTCCTGTTATTTAAATGGTCAAATTGAATTCGCCCGATGAGATTTAATATCTCAATACTGGCAAATCAAGTGGCTCATTTTAAAAGATCTGTTACATAAGGCAGAATGGCCATTTGACGGGCTTTCTTTACTGCTTCGCTCACTTTACGCTGGAACTTCAAAGAGTTACCGGTAATACGGCGTGGCAATAATTTTCCTTGCTCATTCAGAAATTTTTTCAAAAAATCAGCATCCTTATAATCGATATAACGGATACCCATTTTCTTAAAGCGGCAATATTTCTTTGGACGCTTTTCAGCCTTAATGGCCGTTAAGTATTTTATTTCATTTGCTTTTGCCATGACTTATGCCTCCGCTTTTTCTGTTGCTGAATGTTGTACACCACTTCTCTTTTTTACATTATACTCGACGGCGTATTTATCGAGTACAGTGAACATGTGACGCATTACTGATTCGTCACGCAAAAGTTGAATTTTCAACTTTTCATTGAAGCTGGTTGGCGCAGAATATTCCATTACCCAATAAAGACCTGTTGTCTTTTTGGCTACTGGATACGCCAGTGATTTCAGTCCCCATGGTTTAGTGTGCGCTACTTCGCCGCCGTTCTCTTTAACGAGGGCCTCGTATTTTTTCTGAGCGGCTTTATATTCCTCTTCAGAAAGCACAGGGGTAAAAATCACCATCAATTCGTAGTTGCTCATTTACCTGTTTTTTAAATTAAAAATATTATTGATCCCGCTTATTTTAAACGGGAGGCGAAGGTAGGAAAATTAATGGATAATCTGATAGGGAATAGCGGATAATTTAAGTCCCCATGGTTGAGTCCTAAAAGACTAATTATCAAGCCTATATACGGGGTATCGCAGATGGGCCTTTTCGTAATAGGGCGAATTACGGTATATGAAGTCCAATATGGCATTGGAATTGGCCGCAAATTTAGGGTCGGAGGTTTTTTTCGCTTCAAGTTTTTCCTTTAAAGCCGGATCCTTTTTCAGTACATCGGCAGCTATATCTTCCCAGCGATAATCACTATATCCTTCTTTTTGCTGCAATATGGCATCAAAAAAATTCCAGGCAAAAAAGCTATCATCACCGGTTGGTTCAAGCATCTCTATGATATACCTGTTATTGGGTTGGTTCAGGTAAATAATATAATCGCCCTTTAAAACTTTTACAGATTGGGTTGAAACCGAAATGGTAACCGCATAATTCTTATGATGCTTTTCATAAGCCTTGGGATAGCTTTTATAATCATCGATATGATAAATGCGGAGATCTAAAATGCTGTCTTTTGTAAATTGGCTTACAACCACCTGGTTCAGTTTTAAAAGTTCAACTACTGCATCCCATCCATGTGGAATGATGTAAGCACGTGGTGCCTGGACTAAATTGGAAGGGTTATAGACATTAAAGAATTTTACTTCTTTGGTAAAGGGCTTGTTGTGATTGTAAAACATTTTGTCCAATCCTGTTGCATCGCTTTTTGTGTGATCCTTTTCATACCCTTTAAATATAATAGTTGAAAACAGTATGCTGTCCTGCTTCCAGGATAGTGGGAAGGATCGTTGTTTTATGGCATCTTCTTTTGCGCTCTTTCTATGGTCAATAATATTGTTTGCAGCTCTTGCAGCTTCTTCTATAAATGTAACCATCAGGTCATAAGTAGATCTTACCCTTTGTGAATATTCCTTCAGCATATGTGTTTCAGGAATGAAGGACATGGTATTGAATAATGCAGCGTAGCCGGAAGAATACCTGGGAGGTTCATAGAACATATTAATGCCTTTATCAAGTTCATCATTTTCAAAGTCTATATAAGGGATCAGGTCCCAACCTTTAGTTTTCATACCACGATAAATGGTTGGTTCAAAATCTTCCTTTAAGTATTTGCCCAATACCGGCCCCAGTTTATTGTATTGCGTTGTGATCAAAGTCATGGTATGCTGGTAATCTGCACCATCACTTACATGGTTGTCGATAAAGATATCGGGATCAATAAAATGAAAGATGCGGGCAAATGATCTGGATTCTTTACTGTCGCATTTTGTAAAATCACGGTTCAGGTCAAGGTTCTGGGCATTACCCCTGAATCCATATTCTTCAGGCCCGTTCTGGTTTGCCCTTGTATATGAATTCCTGTTTAAACAACCACCAATATTATAAACGGGGATGAATGCAAGTACAACATTAGCGGGAAGCACTACTTTTCCAACAGACAGGTCTCTTACCAGCATCATGCTTGCATCTATGCCATCGGGCTCACCGGGGTGAATGCCATTGTTTATAAGGATAACAACTTTCCTTTGCTGGTGCCATGCAACAGGATCGAACCTGCCATCCGCACTTACCATTACCAGGTGCAAAGGATAGCCGGCATCCGTTGCACCCATTTCTTTCAGCATTATTTTTGAAGAATTCCTGTCAAGGTCTTTATACCATTTGATCGCTTCAAAATAAGTTGCTGTTTTTTTGCCATTGCTTTTTTCGAATGGACTTAATTGAGCATTTGTAAAAAAAGGCAGCGATAAGAATATAATTATCGATAAAATATTTCTCATGATTTTTAAAGCTACAAAGTTTTCGATGTATTGAATTACCGTGCATAAAAAAAGCCCCCGTAATTTGGGGGCTTTAGAAAGGTTATAATTTACTTTAGAATTATAAAAGATTGATTGATCAATTGGCTGCCGTTGAATATCCGGATAAAATATCGCCCTTCGGGCAATGCATGAACATCCAGGTCAATGCTGAATGCCCCGCCTTTGATATTTTCTTCTTTTACTTTTCTTCCGGTGATATCTGTTACCTGCAATACACTGTTTGAAGCCAGTTCTTCCAGTAATTTGATAGTAAGATTTCCTGCTGTCGGATTTGGATAAACCAATGCATTCGAAAAATTATTATTCAACCTAATAGCAATGGTTTTGCTATAAGTGAATTTCCCATCAATATCTATCATCTTTAAACGATAGTAAACGATCGACCTGGTCGGCAGGTTCTCATCCGTAAAAGAATAGTTGGCAAGGTTCCGTCCTTCTACCTGCCCGATTTTATTAAAGTTTGAAGCATCGGTGCTTCTTTCGATCTCAAATTGTTTAAAGCTGGTTTCAAAAGTTGCGTACCATCTTAGTAAAACAGACGCATTGTTCTTTTGCGCTACAAAATCAGTCACTGTTACAGGTATAACGCCCGTGCATTGCCATGCCAATGCAACAAATTCAGGATGGTCTACGTATGGATTGCGGTTATTCTGTTGTGTGTAAATAAGATCATTCCTGTTTATTTCTTTTGCATCTACCGGGTCATTCACATGCCAGTGATAAAGCATCGCAAGGTAGGGCAGATTAAATGAAGGGTAAATTGTATTAGCTGCGTCTACCACTTTTTCAATACCGGTCCCGCTGTTTGCCGTAACCCATCCAGCCAGATCATTTTGGTAACGGGTAAGTATATAAAAATAGCCACGGGCAAGATCGCCTTTTACTGCATCACTGGGTTCCCAGGCAACAGGTATGGTAACACCCACCGCATTGGAAGGGCCTAACTTATCAAGAACAGGATTCGGCGGCATCGGGTAACCGGGGTATACACCTACGCCGGGAAACTGGTATGTTGCTGAACCAACCGTAGCATAAGGTGCATTTACACGTTTTGCATTTAAACGGTAATCTGTTGGCCTTACAATAAAAAGATCGGCATAAGCAGGATATGCAGATGCGAACCAGGCCTTTGGAAAAGTATGTTCTTTATTCCAGCAAACCCCGTCGGAAGTTGGAGTGGTAGCTCCGCAAAAGCCACCCGGATAAATTTGTGTACTGTTAAAGATATAAGGTTCGGGGCCGGTATTATTGTTCGAATAAATATCCCAGATCATGAAATCAGTGCCATCATCGGTCCTTATGGTATCAACAATGGGCATTTGAGTATTATCCAGCTGGCCATAGACCAGTGTAACCTGGCCGGTGCTGATAATGTTACTTAAAGCCGTTTTTAAGGAACCGCATGTTAACCCGGAAGTGGTATTGTAATATCCGGGCGGAATATTCTGAGCTGTTGATAATAATCCCTGGCAAACAAGTAACAACAGTGGAATGAGTTTTTTGATCACGTTACAATCGGTTTTGTCTGGTAAAGACGTTTAAAAACAACAGATAGATGCTTAGCTGCAATAACTTTTATCAACAAGAAAGCCCATCAAATATAATATGACGGGCCTGGAAATACATTTATTCGTTTATTAAGTTCCTTGGTCTTAGCTTATTTTGCCAATGCGTTCACTTTCTTAGCCAGCTTGCGTTTTAAATTCGCCGCTTTATTTTTATGGATAGTACCGCGTTTAGCCAGCCTGTCTATCATAGATGCAACCTCGGGAAGTTTGTTTGAAGCTTCTTTATTGCCTTCGATAGCCCTGATATCACGGATAGCGTTACGGGTCGTTTTGCCATAGTAGCGGTTACGCTCATTGCGTTTTGTACTCTGACGCACATCTTTCTTTGTTGCTGAATGGTTTGCCATTTAATCCTTTTTTTGGGCTGCAAAGATAGGGGAATCCTGTTAACAGCCAGCATTTTTCAGGATTTTTTTTAAACTCTTTATTTCGGTTCCCGATTCCGGCTACCAGGATGATTTTGCTTATACTTAATCAATTTTTGAGCGTATAAAAACCGATATTTGCAGTCCAAATTCAAAGCACTCATCGTAAAATCATACTTTTCAAATGAAGGATTTTCAGTATATCACAAATTCACACCCGGGTTATATAGAAAATTTATACAACGATTTTTTAAAAGATCCGGAAGCGGTTGATCCTGATATCCGTAAATTTTTTGAAGGATATGATTTTGCTGCATCCAGCCTGTCCGCTGCAAAACCGGCTGTGAACGGGCAGGCAAATGGCCAGGCTGCTGTTAGCGTCCTTCAACTGGATAAGGAATTTGCTGTTTACCAGTTGATACAGGCATACAGGAAAAAGGGCCACCTGGTAGCCAAAACAAATCCTATACGTGAAAGAAAAGACAGGCATGCCAATTTGGATTTGAACTACTTCGGGCTTAGCGATACAGACCTGGATACAACATTTGAAGCCGGCAAATTTACCAGCCTGGGAAAAACAACCCTCAGGCAAATAATCGCTCACTTACAGGAATGTTATACCAACCATGTTGGGGTTGAATATGGGTCTTTGAGAGAAGGTAAAAAACTGGAATGGTTGCAAAATGCCGTGGAAAAAGATTTCCTGAAGCCCGTGTCGCTGGAACAAAAGAAACGCATCCTTCAGAAATTGAATGAAGGGGTCATGTTCGAAAAATTCCTGCATACAAAATATGTTGGACAGAAAAGATTCAGCCTGGAAGGTGGTGAAACAACGATCGCGGCACTGGACGCCATGATCAATACAGCCTCTTCAAATAATGTGGAAGAAGTTGTTTTCGGTATGGCCCACCGCGGAAGATTGAACGTGTTGGCAAACATACTTGGAAAAACTTACGAACAGATCTTTACCGAGTTTGAAGGAACGGCAACACCTGATACCACCATGGGCAGCGGTGATGTAAAATATCACCAGGGCTTTAGCAGTGAAGTAAGTACAACAGCCGGGAAAAAAGTGCACCTCAAACTTTGCCCTAACCCCTCACACCTGGAAGCGGTAGATCCGCTGGTAGTAGGGTTTGCACGCAGTAAAGCGGATGTTTTATACAATAGTGATTTTGACAAAATATTGCCCATACTTATCCATGGAGATGCTTCTGTAGCCGGGCAAGGCGTAGTTTATGAGGTATTGCAGATGAGCAACCTGAAAGGTTATTATACCGGGGGAACCATTCATTTTGTCATCAATAACCAGATCGGTTTTACAACAGATTTTGATGATGCCCGAAGTTCTGATTATGCAACTTCAATTGCATCCATGATCCACGCCCCGGTATTGCACGTAAACGGCGATGATGCGGAAGCGGTTGTTAAAGTCTCCGAGATCGCTACCTTATACCGGCAGGAATTCAACAGCGATATTTTCATAGACATGGTTTGTTACCGTCGTCATGGACACAATGAAGGCGATGAACCTAAATTCACACAACCCCAATTATATGCTTTGATTGAAAAGCATTTGAATCCAAGAGAGGTTTATACACAATTCCTGATCGAGAATGGTGAGCCTGACGCCAAAGCGCTTGCCAAAGAAATGGAACAAAAATTTCTTTCAGACCTGCAGGAAAGGCTGGACGAGGTAAAACAAAATCCATTGCCTTACACTTATCAAAAACCGGAGATGTGGTGGCAAAGTTTAAGAAGGGCAAAAGCTGAAGATTTTAATGCTTCACCGGTAACAGCCATCAAGGATGCTGAATTAAAAAAGCTGTTTGATGGGTTGATGAAATGGCCGGAAGATTTCAAACCGTTGCGGAAAGTAGAAAAACTGATCCAGGATAAATTAAAACTATACAACGACGAACAGAAAATAGATTGGGCAACTGCCGAATTGCTTGCCTACTCAAGTTTACTTGTTGAAGGGAAAGATGTGCGCATGAGCGGCCAGGATGTAAAGCGTGGCACATTCAGCCATCGCCATGCTGTTTTATATGATGAATCAAGCAGTAAGGAATACAACAGGCTTAACCAGTTTACCGAAAGCCAGCCGCCATTCCGGATTTATAATTCTTTATTAAGTGAATACGCAGTACTGGGTTTTGAATATGGTTATGCTTTGGCAAATCCGAATGCACTTGTATTATGGGAAGCCCAGTTCGGGGATTTTTGCAATGGCGCACAGATCATCATTGATCAGTTCATTGCCGCGGCAGAAACAAAATGGCAGCGCATGAACGGCGTGGTAATGTTATTGCCACACGGGTATGAAGGCCAGGGGCCCGAGCACAGCAGCGCAAGGATGGAAAGGTTCCTGCAGCAATGCGCCGAATTGAACATGGTCATTACGAATGTAACTACTGCCGCAAATTTCTTTCATTTATTGCGCAGGCAGTTGGCGTGGCCGTTCAGGAAACCACTCGTAAACTTTACCCCAAAGGCAAACCTTCGCCACCCCGGAAGTTATAGTGAAATAAAAGAATTTACCAGCGGTGGTTTCAGGGAAGTATATGATGATTCGGAAGTAAGCGATCCTGCTTCCATCAAGAAAGTGATCATGTGCAGTGGCAAGATATATTTCGATCTTGCAGAAAAAAAGCAAAAAGAAGGCCATGCCGATACGGCGATCATAAGACTGGAGCAGGTATATCCTTTACCACAAAATCAATTAGACGGGCTTTATAAAAAATACAGCAAAGCCATCTGGTATTGGGTACAGGAAGAGCCACTGAATATGGGCGCTGCCACATTCCTGCGTATGAATTTAAAGAATATCAATTTCTATATCGTGAGCAGGCAGGCCAGTGCGGCTACTGCTACTGGTTACGCAAAGGTTCATGCGAAGGAGCAGGCGGAGATAGTGAATACTGCTTTTAGTATATAGTTTTTGCCGGGAAGTCGTTAAGACGTAAAAATTTAAAATTTATTTCGTTTTAAATTCTCTGGCATTCTTAAATAATAAATTAAAATAGGAAAGGCATAGACAAAACGTCTTCCCGCCTTTCCGGCAAAAAATAACAAACCATGTTTCAAAGTTTGAGTGAACGCCTGGAAGGGGCATTTAAGAATATCAAAGGACAGGCAAGAATATCTGATCTCAATATCGCCAATACAATAAAAGATATCAGGAGAGCATTGGTTGATGCCGATGTGAATTATAAGATCGCCAAGGAATTTACCGATAAGATAAAGGAGAAGGCACTCGGTGAAAAAGTAATAACAGCGGTAAGTCCCGGCCAGTTGATGGTCAAGATCGTGCAGGATGAACTGACCGAACTGATGGGCGGAACAGAAAGCCAGTTCAATGTTTCCGGGAACCCTGCCATTATACTCATCGCAGGTTTGCAGGGTAGTGGTAAAACAACTTTTAGCGGAAAGCTTGCCAATTATCTTAAAACCAAAAAGGGCAAGTCACCTTTATTGGTTGCGGCAGATATCTACAGGCCTGCGGCGATCGATCAACTGGAAGTATTGGGCGGGCAGATCGGTGTAGAAGTTTATAGTGAGCGGGAAAACAAAGACGCTGTGTCGATCGTTCAAAATGCCATTAAGGAAGCAAAGTCGAAAAATAAGAATGTGATCATCATTGATACGGCCGGCCGTTTGGCAGTTGATGAAGTGATGATGACCGAAGTGGCGAATATCAAAGCCGCAGTAAATCCACAGGAAATATTATTTGTTGTAGATAGCATGACGGGCCAGGATGCCGTTAATACAGCGGCAGCTTTTAATGAGCGTCTTGATTTCAGTGGCGTTGTGCTTACAAAACTGGATGGAGATACCCGAGGTGGTGCTGCATTGTCTATCCAGTATACAGTAAATAAACCCATCAAATTCACCAGCAGCGGGGAAAAGATGGATACACTGGATGTATTTTATCCCGAGCGTATGGCCCAGCGCATCTTAGGCATGGGTGATATTGTAAGCCTTGTTGAAAAAGCGCAGGAACAATTTGATGAAGCCGCCGCCGCTAAACTGGAAAAGAAGATCCGTAAGAACCAGTTCGATTTTGAAGATTTCAAGACCCAGCTTCAGCAGATCAAAAAGATGGGTAACCTGAAGGACCTGATGGGGATGATCCCGGGAGTAGGCAAGCAACTCAAAGATGTAGATGTGAACGACGATTCTTTCAAAGGAATTGAAGCCATGATCAATTCAATGACCATGCAGGAAAGGCGCAATCCTGATATGATGAGCCCAAGCCGTAAGAATCGTATTGCAAAAGGCAGCGGAAAAGATATTGCCGAAGTGAACCAGTTCCTGAAGCAATTCGACCAGATGAAAGATATGATGAAAATGATGAATAAAATGCCGATGGGCAGGATGCCGGGCATGGGGTTAGGCAAACGTTAAACCCACGCAGATCGAATATTTTATTTTGGAATATTTCTGCAGCATCCTTATCTTCGCTATCCTTTTTTAAGGAGATTAGAAACCCTATTTATTCACAACCAAAAAAATTTCTATTTTTTATGGCTGTCAAAATGAGATTGCAACGACATGGCTCTAAGAAGAGACCATTCTACTTCATCGTAATTGCGGACGCCCGCAGTCCACGCGACGGAAAATTTATCCAAAAACTTGGTTCTTACAATCCCCTGACCGTTCCGGCTACCATCCAGATCGATCGTCAGAAAGCATTGGATTGGCTTCAGAAAGGTGCTCAACCCACCGATACTGTACGCCGTATCCTTTCTTTCAAAGGAGTATTGTTCCTGAAACATCTTTTGCGTGGTGTTGGCTTAGGCTTATTTGATGAAGCTACTGCTATGGAAAAGTTTACCAAATGGAGCCAGGAACATGATTCACATGTGGCCAGGCGCCAGGGTGCACACAAGAAGGCCCGCATGGATCGCCGCGATGTACCAGTAGTTAAGAAAGTTGCAGAAAAGACACCCGATGCGCCGGTAGCGGCTCCCCAGGAAGCAGCACCTGCATCTGAAGAAACCCAAACAGGAGAATAAACTACTCTGTTCCGTTAATTCATTCAAGTCTCGTTTTTTTAACGAGACTTTTTTTATGTTGCCAAGAATGCACAAATATTAATTTCTAAATTATTTGTTTTCATTTGTGCATTCGTGGCATAAAGCATAACTATGTTTCCCGCTTTTGTTTTCATAGCAACATGGTTTTGCCTGCTTATCGGCAGACAGGTCACTCACTTGTACTCATACCGGGCATCATCCAGTATCCAGAAGCCAGAATCCAGTATCTTGCACCCATGCCTGAATATTTTAAAATAGGAAAACTGGCAGCCAGTTACGGGCTCAATGGTGAACTGGTATTACAACATAGCCTGGGAAAAAAAACTTCACTCAAAGGATTGGAAGCGATTTATATTGAAGAACAAAAAGATAATTTCCTGCCTTATTTTATCCAGAAGACCTCCATCAAAAATGAATCGGAAACATATATAAAACTGGAAGGGATAGAGACCAAGGAAGTTGCCCGTAAACTCACTCCCAAAGAAGTATGGCTCGAAGAAACGGATTTTAAAAAATTTGCTGCCAAAGCTGCACCCATTTCTTTGTTAGGCTTCTCCATGATCGAAGGAGAAAATGTATTGGGCGAGATCATTGAAGTGATCGAACAGCCGCACCAGGTTCTATGCAGCATTTTATATAAGGGAAAAGAAGCCCTGATACCGGTACATGAAGCCAGCCTTATCAAGATCGACCAGAAAAATAAAAAAGTTTTTGTAGAACTACCGGATGGGTTGCTGGATATATACACTGAATAACACGAATTTTAAACACGAATTACACAAATTAGGAAAAGAATTCAATGTGTATTAATTCGTGAAATTCGTGCTTCCAATTCGTGTAATCATTTTAGTAAATTGCATCGTGAGCATCTCCCAACGTACCATAGCACATTTCGACCTGGATTCATTTTTTGTTTCAGTAGAAATATTGAATGACCCTTCATTGAGGGGCAAACCCGTTATCGTAGGCGGAAGTGAAAGGGGCGTTGTAGCAGCCTGCAGCTATGAAGCAAGAAAGTTTGGGATCCATTCTGCCATGCCTTCTTCAAAAGCAAAACAACTTTGCCCGCATGCTATTTTTATCAAAGGGCATTACAGCGATTACAGTAAATATTCCCGTTGGGTAACACAGATCATTGCGGCAAAAGCACCGCTTTTTGAAAAAGCTTCCGTGGATGAATTTTATCTTGACCTCACCGGCATGGAAAAATTCTTTAACCCGCTTCAATGGACGATCGATCTTCGCCAACAGATCATTGATGAAACAAAACTTCCCATTTCATTTGGACTGGCAAGCAACAAGATGATGGCAAAAATGGCAACCAACCAGGCAAAACCAAATGGGTTCCTGCAAATACCATTTGGTAAAGAAAAAGAATTCCTGGCGCCGCTGCCCGTGGGTGATATACCGGGTGTGGGTGAACATACAAACCTAGTGTTGAAAGCGATCGGGATCACTACCATCCAACAGATCCATGAAACGGGTATCGACGTGCTGGAAGAAAAATTGGGCAAATGGGGGATCGATCTTTGGTATAAAAGCCAGGGTATTCACAATGGCATCGTAGCACCTTACCACGAAGCCAAATCGATCTCATCCGAAAATACATTTGAAGAGAATAAGACCGATATGCAGTTCATCAAAAAAGAATTGGTGCGCTTAACTGAGAAGATCTGCTTTGAACTTCGCCAGGATGGGAAGGTTGCCGGATGTGTTGCTGTTAAGATCCGCTATCCCGATTTTGAAACGACCTCCAGGCAAACAACCATTCCTTACACAAGTGCTGATGATGAGATCATACCCGTAGTTAAAGGACTGTTTCAAAAATTATATAAGAAAGGGGAGCCGGTGAGGCTGCTCGGTGTAAGATTGAGTGAACTGACGAACGACGCCGTACAAACAAACCTATTCAGCGATACAGAACGCAAGAATGACCTTTATAAAGCGATTGACGGCGTGAAGAATCGTTTTGGAAAAAGTTCTGTAAAGCGGGCCTCAGGCTGAGGGTTATCGGTCAACAAGGTCCTGCAATGTTTTTTTCTCCAGTATCTTTAAAGTAGCATCCCTTGTTTGGGCCATTACTTTATTTACGCCGCAAATCGCTTCATCGCAATCTTCACATTTTTCATAAAAATTAAGGCTTACACAGGGAATGAGTGCAATGGGGCCGCCAACCAACCGGATGATGGTTGCCAGTGTTGTTTGCTTTGGAGCGTTCACTAAAAAATAGCCGCCGCCTTTCCCCTTTTTACTGTCCAGGATATGATTGTTCTTTAACTCCAGCAGGATCGATTCTAAAAACTTGACCGGGATATTTTTCTTTGCTGCTATTTCAGCGATGAGTACCGGGCCTTTTCCATACCCGGATGCAAGGAGGCCAAGGGCTTTGAGGGCGTATTGTGTTTTTTTAGATAGCATGTTCAAAATTAAAAAATAAAAATACTTCTTTTTATCAGTCTATTGAATTAGTAGAGTAATTATATTTGCAGTCTAAAATCATCAGCTATGAGTTTACGTTTAGGGGATGTTGTTCCCGATTTTACAGCAAATACTACCGAAGGCAAGATCAGCTTTTACGAATACCTGGGAAATTCCTGGGGCGTATTGTTTTCACACCCGGCGGATTATACACCCGTATGTACAACTGAATTGGGCAAGACTGCATTATTAAAAGAAGAGTTTGCAAAACGAAATGTAAAAGTGCTGGCCGTGAGTGTAGACCCGATCGATAAACATATGGGCTGGCGAAACGACATTAATGAAACACAGAAATGCAATGTCGATTTCCCGATCATTGCGGATGAGGACAGGAAAGTGGCAAACCTGTATGACATGATCCATCCCAATGCATCCGAAACATTTACCGTACGTTCTTTATTCATCATCGGGCCGGATAAAAAATTAAAATTATCCCTTACTTACCCTGCAAGCACCGGCAGAAACTTTCATGAAGTATTGCGGGTGATCGATTCATTGCAGTTAACGGCAAACTACAGCGTAGCTACGCCTGCAGATTGGAAATCGGGTGAAGACGTGATCGTTGTTCCTGCAGTTAGTACGGATGATGCGATGAAGAAATTTCCTAAGGGAGTGAAAATTGTAAAACCTTATTTGCGCTATACACCGCAGCCCAATATTGATTAATTTTTTTGAGTTTTATAATTCGAAAGTTCCCGGAGAGATCCGGGATTCTTTTTTAACGGGAATGTTTTTTCAATTGCTGCATCAACGCCCTGAACTCTTTTGGCATTTCAGCTTCAAGTTCCAGTTGCTTTCCATGCATATCTTCAAAGGAAAGTTTAAAAGAATGCAATGCAAGCCTGCTTATCATCGGCCTCTCTGCTTCATCGTGTTTGCTAAGCTTGAATTTTTTCTTGATGGAAGAAAGCAATACCGGTTTGCCATCACCATACAAGGGATCGCCAGCAAGGGGGTGCCCGATATGCTTTGCATGAACCCTGATCTGGTGTGTGCGGCCGGTATGAAGCTGGAAGGAAACCAATGAAAAATGTGGGTTGGCTTCCAATACTTCATAGCTTGTCTGGGAAG
>Ga0209023_10004062_pt1 | contig 16942 bp, 16 predicted proteins | sample LakOneMetagenome_FD_187468 | JGI IMG/M metagenome (GOLD analysis project Ga0209023, IMG submission 187468) | Freshwater and sediment microbial communities from Lake Erie, Canada (SPAdes) (version 2) | ecosystem: Environmental > Aquatic > Freshwater > Lentic | place: Lake Erie, Canada... | reverse complement strand
CGATCTGCGATGCGTGACTTTTGCCGGGATTGCGGCACGCCCCTGAGCTTCCGCCGCATCGACGGCCCCCGGATCGAGATCATGACCGGCACCTTCGACCGCCCGGACCGGCTGGTTCCGACCCGGCAATATGGCACCGAATCCCGGCTCGGCTGGGTGGTCGGCATCGCCAACCTGCCGAGCCAGACCACGTTGCAGAATTACGGTCCGGAAAAGCTCGGCGGCATCGTCAGCCATCAGCATCCGGACCATGATTAAGACGCAAGACACGTTCCCGATCGATTGTGATAGAGTACAATTTGTGAGCGGAGGGCCGATGCATGGACTTGATCTCCGACCTGTTCGCCTATTGGTTTGGAACGAAATTGGCAGACGGCTTGTCTAAGGATCATCAGGACGACCCCGTCTATAAGAAGAATGTCGAAAGACTAATCGAACGAAATCGAAAGTTTGAGGAAGAAAGAAAGTCGAAATGACGCGCATTCCTGATTTCGCCAATGTCGCGTTCGAGTCCGTCGCTCCCGCAGCATCCGCCGGCAACGCCGAACCGTGGCTGACGCCGGAGGGAATCCCGGTCAAGTCGAGCTATTCGGAAAGCGATCTCGAAGGCATCGACTTCCTCGACACCTGGCCGGGCACGGCGCCCTATCTGCGCGGTCCCTACCCGACCATGTATGTCAACCAGCCCTGGACCATCCGGCAATATGCCGGGTTCTCCACGGCGGAAGATTCCAACGCGTTCTACCGCCGCAACCTCGCGGCCGGCCAAAAAGGTTTGTCGGTCGCGTTCGACCTCGCCACCCACCGCGGCTATGATAGCGATCATCCGCGCGTTACCGGCGACGTCGGCATGGCCGGCGTGGCGATCGATTCCATTTACGACATGCGCACACTGTTCTCGGGCATTCCGCTCGACCAGATGAGCGTGTCGATGACCATGAACGGTGCGGTGCTGCCGATTCTGGCGCTGTTCGTTGCGGCTGCAGAGGAACAGGGCGTCCCGCCGGAGAAACTGTCGGGCACCATTCAGAACGACATTCTGAAAGAGTTCATGGTGCGCAACACCTACATCTATCCGCCGACGCCTTCGATGCGGATCATCTCCGACATCTTTGCCTACACCTCGCAGAAGATGCCGAAGTACAATTCGATCTCGATCTCCGGCTACCATATGCAGGAGGCCGGCGCGACGCAGGACCTCGAACTCGCCTATACGCTGGCCGATGGCGTCGAATATCTGCGCGCCGGCCTTGCCGCCGGCCTCGACGTCGATCGCTTTGCGCCGCGGCTGTCGTTCTTCTGGGCGATCGGCATGAACTTCTTCATGGAAGTCGCCAAGATGCGCGCCGCCCGGCTGCTGTGGGCCAAGCTGCTGAAGCCGTTCAATCCGAAGGACCCGCGCTCGCTGTCGCTGCGCACGCATTGCCAGACTTCAGGCTGGTCGCTGACCGCACAGGACGTCTTCAACAACGTGACCCGCACCACCGTCGAGGCGATGGCGGCAACCCAGGGCCATACCCAGTCGCTGCACACCAACGCGCTCGACGAAGCCCTGGCGCTGCCGACCGACTTCTCGGCCCGCATTGCCCGCAACACCCAACTGTTCCTGCAGCAGGAAAGCGGCACCAACCGCATCATCGATCCCTGGGGCGGCTCCTATTACGTCGAGCGGCTGACCCGCGACCTCGCGGCCAAGGCCTGGGGCCATATTCAGGAAGTCGAAGCGCTCGGCGGCATGGCCAAGGCGATCGAGGCCGGCGTGCCTAAGCTAAGAATCGAGGAAGCTTCCGCCAAGACCCAGGCGCGGATCGACGCCGGGCGGCAGGCCGTGATCGGCGTCAACAAGTACAAGCCGGTCAACGAGGCCGCAATCGACGTGCTCAAGGTCGAGAATTCCACCGTGCGGCGGCTGCAGATCGACAAGCTGACGCGGCTGCGCTCCGAGCGAAACCAGAAGGACGTCGATGCCGCGCTCACCGCGCTGACGCGCAGCGCCGGTGAAGGCAACGGCAACCTGCTGGCGCTCGCGATCGATGCGGCGCGGGCCAAGGCCACCGTCGGCGAAATTTCGGACGCGATGGAAAAGGTGTTCGGCCGTCACCGCGCCGAGATCAAGTCCATCACCGGCGTCTACAAGCGGGAGGCGTCCGCCATGTCCAACAAGGTCGAGAAAGTACAGGCGCTGATCGACGCGTTCGAGAACGCCGAAGGCCGCCGGCCTCGCATCCTCGTCGCCAAGATCGGCCAGGACGGCCACGACCGCGGCCAGAAGGTGATCGCATCCGCCTTCGCCGACGTCGGCTTCGACGTCGATATCGGGCCGCTGTTTGCGACCGCCGACGAGGCGGCAAGGCAGGCGGTCGAGAACGACGTGCATATTCTCGGCGTCTCGTCGCTGGCGGCCGCGCATTTGACCGCGGTGCCGGAGCTGAAGGCCGCGCTGAAGAAGCACGGCCGCGAGGACATCATGATCATCATCGGCGGCGTGGTGCCGCCGCAGGATTACGACGCGCTCTACAAGGCCGGCGCCGAGGCGATCTTCCCGCCCGGCACCGTGATCTCCGACGCCGCCGAGGAGCTGATCCACAAGCTCAACGCCCGGCTGGGGCATAGCGAGGCGGCGGAGTAATAGCGGCGTTTTGATCGAACTCATCGAATGCTTGCCGGCATTCGTCGAACTTTGCGCGCAACTCATACGACAAATGATCGAAAGCGCATCTAGTCACCTCATTGCGATTGTTGGTCCATGAACCCAATACTCCGAATCTGCCTGGCGATATCTCTCGCAACCTTTTCGTTTGCGGCCCTCGCTGCCGAACCCAAGCCCGATTTCACCCTCAAGACCAAATTGGTCGAGGCCAGCGTCTCGCTCGACGCCAGGATCAAGGCCGATGCGGCGCTTGCCGCCGACTGCCTGACCGAAGGCAAGGCGTGGGTGGCGGGGTACAGCCACGACGCCGGCATAGAGCGCAAGACGGACCCGCAGATGTTCCGCAACGGCGCCTGGTCGGTCGATCGCAAATACGAGACGCGCTCGGTGGTCGATGGCCACTATGTCAGCATTGTCCGGTCGGACTACACGGACACCGGCGGCGCGCATCCGAATTCGAACGTCAACACCATCCTGTGGGATTCCGCCGCCAACAAGCGCATCAGCATCCGCCCCTTCTTCACCGAGACCGCCGATGGCGGCCCGACCATGAAGGCGATGGTCAAGGCCGTGCTGGCTTCGCTGACGGTGGAGAAGAAAAAGCGCGATGCCGGCGAGACCGCAACCAAGGAATGGTTCGAGGGCGTCGAGCCCAAACTGCTCAAGATCGGCGCGGTGACGCTGGCGCCCTCGACGGTTGCGGGCAAAAGCTCAGGACTGACGTTTCACTATCCGCCCACTGCGGTCGGGCCCTATGCCGAAGGCGAATATGTCGCCTTTGTGCCCTGGGAAACCTTGAAGCCGTATCTGACGCCGGAAGGCGAGAAGATCTTCGGCGGCGCGCGGCCGAAGGGCGACGACGACGGGCAGCAGTAACGCCTCACGCGGCAAGTCGTCCCAGCGACCGTTCGAGCGAACGGGTCCAGTCCGGAATCCAGGACTGAAATAGCTGATGCCAGCGCTCGGCATCGTCAGGCGCGGCATCCAGCGTCACGGCCCACTCGATGAAGGTCCGGTTGCCTTCGACGACGGGGATCAGGTGCATCGTGCCTTCATAGCGCGTCGGCGCGATGGCCTCAGGCGCCAGCCCCACGGGAAACGGCAACGGTTCGATCCCGGCATAGGTCAGCGCGTGCTGGGCATCAGAATGGCCGGCCAGCCGCTGCCGCACCCAGTTGCCGAGATAACAGAAGCGCCTGATCGCGCCGACCTCGTCGCCACGCCGGTCGTCCTCGATCACGCTCTCACTGACCCCGTCGATATAGGCCGGGTAATTGTTGAAGTCGCGGATCAGCGCCCACACGGTTTCCAGGGGGTAGTCCAGCACGGCGCTGTAATAGGCTTTGGTCATTTCGGGCTCCGAAGGTTCGCTCCGTCGCGCGGAGGCTGTCCGGACCTTGCTGCTTCGGGCCCGCCGAACCCACCCGATTTCCGACAGCCAAATCGATGGGGATAGCGGCGTCGGGGGCCCCTCGCCTGCACCGCGCAGCCGTTGTAAACCAAGACATGACCCCGCCGAAAATCCCCGACATCGACAAGCTTGCCGCCGACCTCCGCGCCGGTTCCCGCGCGGCGCTGGCGCGGGCGATCACGCTGGTGGAGAGCCGCCGGGGCGATCATCAGGCAGCAGCCCGTGACCTGGTGCAGGCGCTGCTGCCCGACACCGGCAAGGCGATCCGCGTCGGCATTACCGGCTCACCGGGCGTCGGCAAGTCCACCACCATCGACGCGCTCGGCATGTTCCTGATCGGGCGCGGCCACAAGGTCGCGGTGCTCGCGGTCGATCCGTCCTCGGCACGCACCGGCGGTTCGATCCTCGGCGACAAGACGCGGATGGCGCAGCTTGCGAATTCCGATCAGGCCTTCGTCCGACCCTCGCCGTCATCGGGCACGCTCGGCGGCGTCGCGGCAAAGACTCGCGAGGCGATGCTGCTGTGCGAGGCGGCCGGCTTCGACGTGGTGTTGGTGGAGACCGTCGGCATCGGACAATCGGAGACTGCGGTCTGCGACATGACGGATTTCTTTCTCGCGCTGATGCTGCCGGGCGCCGGCGACGAGTTGCAGGGCATCAAGAAGGGCCTGGTCGAACTCGCCGACATGATCGCGATCAACAAGGCCGATGGCGACAACATCAAGCGCGCCAACCTCGCCGCCGCCGAATACCGCGGCGCGCTGCATATTCTCACGCCCCGTTCCGAACACTGGCACCCGCCGGTAGAGACCTATTCGGCGCTGACCGGAACCGGCATGGACGCGCTGTGGCAGAAGATTCTCGATCACCGCACCGCCATGAACGCTTCCGGCGAATTCGCAGCCCGCCGGCGCGAGCAGCAGGTGAAATGGATGTGGTCGATGCTGGAGCAGCGCATGATGGCCCGCTTGCGCTCCGATGCCGCGATCCGCGCCAGGGTGAAGAAGACCGAGGCCGAGGTCGCCGACGGCCGGATCACGCCGGCGCTGGCGGCGGAGCAGATCGCGGAGATGCTGCGGTGAATCTCGTAGCGCTGACATCACCCGCGATGTCATCGTCCGCGAAAGCGGACGATCCAGCAAACATTGCAAGAAAGGGATGCCCGACTAGCTATCGTGGAATACTGGATGCCCGCCTTCGCGGGCATGACGGCGGAAGGAGCTTTCTGCGGTGAATAACAAGCTCCGCATTCTCGTCACCGGATTCGGCCCGTTCCCCGGCGCGCCGCATAATCCGACGCAGGCGCTGGTGGCGCGGCTGATCAGGCTGCGACGGCCGGCTTTCGCTGACGTCGAATTGTCGAGCCACATCTTTCCCGTCACTTACAAGGCGGTCGATCGCGAATTGCCGCTCACGCTCGCCAGGCACAAGCCGCATGCATTGCTGATGTTCGGCCTCGCCTCGCGCACTGACTATGTCCGGATCGAGACCCGCGCCCGCAACGCGGTCACCATGCTGTGGCCCGACGCCTCGCAGGCCCATTCGCGCAAGGGATCGATCGAGAGCGGTGCTGGCGCCAAACTGTTCGGCCCGCATACCATGAAATTGCTGCGCGCGGCCGACGGCACCGGCATCGACGCACGTTCATCGCGCGACGCCGGCAGCTATCTCTGCAACTATCTGAGCTGGCGCGCGATCGGAGCCGTCGAAGCCGGCAAGGGTCCGCGTCTTGCCGCCTTCGTCCACATCCCGCCGCTGGCGCGCGACGGCTCGCCACGCCGCAAGGGCTTTCCGCGCGTCACGCTGGAGCAACTGGTCGACGCCGGCGAAGCGATGCTGCTGGAAATGGTGCTGCTGACGCGGCGGGCTGCCTAACTTTCGCACCCGACATTAACCCTACCCCGAACAATCCCCCTGTTCCGCGCGCGCGTTCACCATGCGCCGCCGCATTTCCGCGATACCTATCGATGAAGAACAGGGATCCGTCATGGACGTCAGCCGCCGCCATCTCATGGGAGTATCCGCCGCCGGCGTAGCCGGCGCGCTGGCGATGTCGCCGGATACGGCGCGCGCAGCGCCGCTGACGTCGGCGCTCGGGCGCGACGTGACGCAGTTTGGCGTGCGGCCCGGCAGTCCCGATGACCAGACCAAAAACCTGCAACGCGCGATCGACGAGGCCGCGCGCGCGCAAGTACCGCTGGCGCTGCCGCCGGGCGTCTATCGCACCGGCATGCTGCGGCTGCAAAACGGCTCGCAACTGGTCGGCGTCCGCGGCGCGACCAAGCTCGTGTTCAACGGCGGCGCTTCGATGTTCCTAAGTGAAGGCGCCGGCAGCGTCGGCCTGTCCGGCCTCACGCTCGATGGCGCTAGTATTCCGCTGCCGACGCGACGCGGCCTGGTGCATTGCCTCAGCGGGCGCGACGTCCGCATTATCGACTGCGAGATCACCGCCAGCGGCGGCAACGGCATCTGGCTCGAACAGGTCTCCGGCGATATCTCCGGCAACATCGTGACGAAGATCGCGACCACTGCGCTGGTGTCGTTCGATGCGCTCGGCCTGATCGTCTCGCGCAACACCATTTCCGATACCAGTGACAACGGCATCGAGATCCTGCGCACTTCAATCGGCGACGACGGCACGCAGGTTGTCGACAACCGCATCGAGGACATCAAGGCCGGCCCCGGCGGTTCCGGCCAGTACGGCAACGCCATCAACGCGTTCCGCGCCGGCAACGTCATCATCCGCGGCAACCGCATCAGGAACTGCGACTATTCCGCGGTGCGCGGCAATTCGGCATCCAACATCCAGATATCAGGCAACAGCGTCAGCGACGTGCGCGAGGTCGCGCTGTATTCGGAGTTCTCGTTCGAGGGCGCCGTGATCGCCAACAACACGGTCGACGGCGCCGCCGTCGGCGTCTCCGTCTGCAATTTCAACGAAGGCGGCCGTATCGCGGTCGTGCAGGGCAACATCATCCGCAACCTGCTGCCGAAACGCCCGATCGGCACCGCGCCCGACGACGATGCAGGCGTTGGCATCTATGTCGAGGCGGATTCGTCCGTGACCGGCAACGTGATCGAGAATGCGCCCTCGTTCGGGATCATCGCCGGCTGGGGCAAATATCTCCGCGACATCGCCATATCAGGCAATGTGATCCGCAAGGCCTTTGTCGGCATCGGCGTGTCCGTGGTGCCGGGCGCCGGCACCGCGCTGGTCAACAACAACATGATTTCGGAAGCGCCGCGCGGCGCGGTGGTCGGGCTCGACCACGCCCGTGCGGTAACCACGGATCTCTCAGCCGAAGGCGCGCAACGTTACGCGCAGGTCGTGGTCGGCACCAATGCGGTGCGGCGGTAGCCGAAACGGCGCTACAGCGCGTTGTGCAGCAGCGGATAGCGCTGCGGGATGCTGTTGGGATCGAGCGGCGGCAGGCTCACGCTGTCGAGCTCGGATTCGTCGAACACGGCCGGCGCCTCGTCGATGTCGAGAAGCTGGATCTCCAGGGCGACCAGCACGTCGTCGGGGATCTCGCGCAGCGGCTCGACCACGATCGGCGCCGGTTCTGCCGTCAGCGATGCCACCCCGGCAAGCAGGTTTTCGTCCTGGATCAGCGCTGGGCGCCCGGTGCCGGCCCCGGCAAAGTCGATCGCCAGATGCTCGGGGGCGGCGTCACGCGCCATCAGGTCGCGCCAGGTTTCGACCGCGGCCTTGGCTTCCCTGATATTTTCGAGGAATGCCTGTTCGGAGTGAAAGCGGCGCCAGCGGCCGGTCTCGAACATGTCCGTGAGGTGCTCCAGCCGCCGTTCGGCGAGATTGCACCACCGCGCCACGGTATCGCGACCACGCGTCACGTCTCCAGGATGTGTCATGAACCTGCCCGTTTGGAGGAAAGACGGACGCAGACGCAACCGGGACGAATCAATATGACGTGACAGTGTTATTCTGTGGAAAACTACTCGCCTGTCCAGCACGCGAGTACCGTCAACGCGATTCAACCAACCAAACCCGCATTCCTACGGGCTTCGCGTCCACCGCTTCGTGCGCTGCAACAGCAGCGCCGCCTCACGGCTTCCGCTGCGTCAATTTCGCCAGCCAAGGTAAAGGAAGTGTTAATGTCGCCCGCTGCCGGCATCACCGCATGCGCGAAGTCGGGCCTGAAAATAAAAGACCCGTCCGGGGGGACAACCGGACGGGTCAAGCCATAAAGGCGCTTGGGGTGGATGGGCGCTCGCGCACATTATAGCCAATGGGGAGGGATAACCGCTCCCACATTCATTAGTCGCAGCACCCTTGGCGGACGTTCAAAACGCGGCGCGATTTTTTTAACTTTTTGGTCGGGGCCAAGGTGGCCGAAAATCACTGCGCAGTGGCGCGATTTGCTTCGTTTGCGGCCGATTTGTCCGATGAAAGCGATGGCGCGGAGTCATTCAGCGCGCGGCTCACGGAAGCGTTATCGGAAGTCGCAGCCGGCAGCACCGGCGCCTTGTCGCCGGCCGGTTTCGCCGCCGCCATCGGAACCTGTGGCGTAACGGATGCAGCGGTAGCCGCCGCGAACGCGTCGACCTCGCCCGCCCCGAACAGATCGTCGCGGCCGGGCGCGCCGAGGTCGCGCGCGGTCCTGGTCAGGATGGCGCGAACATCACCCGGCTTCAATGCGGGATTGCGCTCCATGATCAGCGCGGCGATGCCCGAGACATAGGCGGCGGAAAACGAAGTTCCTGACGTGATCTGGTATTTCTCGTCCGGCGCGGCCAGGAACAGATCCGCCCCCGGCGCTGCGACGGCGATGTAGTTGCCGCGGTTCGAGGCGGTGAAGAACCTCTCCTGCGCGTCGGTGCCGCTGACCGCGATCACGTTCGGATTGGCGGCCGGATAGAGCGGCGGCGACTTTTCGCCGCCATTGCCTGCTGCGGCGACCAGCAGGATGCCGCGCGCCGCGGTCGCGGCGATGCCGCGCTCGATCATCGGATCCTTCGGGCCGGCAAAGCTCATATTGACGATCTGCGCGCCGTGCTCGACCGCATAATCCAGGCTCCTGAGCACCAGATAGGAGGTGCTCTCCGCCTTGCCCGACGCCGTGCCGAATGCGCGGATCGCCAGCAGTCGTGCCTCCGGCGCACTGCCGGTCAGCTTGGCATGGGCCACGATCGCGCCGGCGATACCGGTGCCGTGGAAATGCGGGCCTTCCTTGCTGCCGAGCGCGTCGAACGTGTCGGCAACGGAATTGGCGAGTTCGGGATGTTTGACGTCGATACCGGAATCGATCACCGCGATGGTGACGTTCATGCCGCGGCCCAGCGCATGCGCCTGCGGCAACCGTAGCTGCGCCACCGCATATTGCGACGGATCAACCTCGGCCGATGGCTTTTGGTCCTGCAGCACATAGCGGAAATTCGGCTGCACCGACTTCACCCGGCCGTCGGCGGCGAACTCCCGTCGCACGGTGTCCGCAGGCCTTCGATCGATGATCCTGAACAGGCCGACCGAGCCGCCGATCAGCGGGAAATTCTGCGACGAAATCCGCTCCAGCCCATGGCTGCGCGCCAGCGCGTCGGCATCCGAGATCGACATCGCGCCGATCTCGGCGACGAATTCGTTCGGCACCGTGAGCCGGTCGATCAAGGCGGCCACGGGATTGCTGGTCGATCCGCCGCCTTTTTTGCCACTGCTGCCGCCATTGCCACCGCTGCCGGTGAGCTTCAACGGGCGATCGAAGCATTCGCCGTCCGGACCGCGGTTGGCATGTTCGCAGACCGGATAGAGATTGGGTGAATAACGCAGATACGGCGTGCCCGAGCCGATGTCGACCGGACGGACGATTCGCGCCGCCGAAATGCTATTGGGCGGGGGCCTGCGCCCGATGTCGAGGGAGTTCACCCCGACACTGTTGCGGACGCCAACGTTGGGATTGACGCGCGGGGCCACGGTCGGATTGATGGTGGGAAGACGCGTATCGAGATGGAGGCTCGGCGTGCGCATCATATTTTGCGCATGAACCGCCGCGCTGCCGGACAGCGCCAGCGGCGCCACGGCCGCCACCAACAGCGCCGCGCGCCGCACTATTCCACGCCAATTCACGCCACCGGATTTCACGCCGCCAAATTTCACGCCATTGTCGATCATGGGACCTCGGCTTACTCGGGCGCGCAATCTGATTTTGGATGGTCGGCCTTACGGCGTCGCCACCGCAAGACTGACGATCTTCTCGCTCGACAGCTTGTTGAGCAGGTGAGCGGCTTCGTCCTTGCTCATCGCCTTGTTGCCGAACTGCAGCCGGAACATGCCGTCCTTCACGCCGTCGACGATCGAGGCCTGGTAGGTGTTGAGCAGCGCGGTGATGTCGGCCATGCGGGCTTCCGGCGCAAACCGCACCAGCGCACGCGGCGGGGCTGCAATCGAACTGCCGAGATCGCGGGTGATCGGGCCGGACGTTTCGTTCAGGCTCAGCGAAGCGGTCTGGAACGTGCCGCTCTGGTTCTTCACCAGCACGGCGCCGATCAAACCAGCCTGCAGCAACAGCGCCACCGCGCCGAGCGTGGCCGACCAGGCCAGCGTCCGCGGCGACAGGCCGGCAAAGAATTCGGAAACCCGCGCGGAGAGGTTGACCGACATCGACGGCTTGCGCGCGGGCTCGGCGTCGATCGCAGCGAACAGCTTGGTCATGGCGCGCGCCGACGGCGCACCCAGGCTCTCGTTCAGGTGAATGGTCTCGGCGTATTCCTCGCGGATCACCGCGTACTGCCGGGCAAGCTCGGGATCGCTGGCCAGCGCTTCGTCGACACGACGCGCATCGCGTGCGTTCAAGGTGCCGGCCGCATGGAACGGCAGCAGCAACTCGATCTCGCTGGGTTCTTGATCCAGCATTTTTTTGCTCGCAGCCATCATGGCCAACCTCGCTCTATGCCGGCTGCCTTGAGCAGTTCGGCCAATTTCTTGCGCGCATAAAACAGGCGCGTCTTCACGGTGTTTTCCGGAATTCCAACGATCTCGGCCACCTCTTCCACGGACTTCTCGTGGTAGTAGACGAGATCGACGATCTCCCGGTGCTCAGGCGAAAGCGCGGTCATGCACTTGCGCAACGCTTCACTCGTATCCTTCTTCTGCGCGACCACTTCGGGATCGTCGGACGTGTCCTCGATCGCGTTCGCGGTCTCGTCGTCCAGTCCAACGTCCTTGCGGCGCCTTAGTGCCGAAAGGGCCTTGAACCGCGTAATCGCCAGCAGCCAGGTGGTAACGGCGGATCGGCCTTCGAACTTGCCAGCCTGACGCCATACATCGAGAAAAACCTCGCTAATGAGGTCTTCCGCAACCTGTTCGTCCCGGACGAGCCGAAGCCCGAAGCGGAACACCCTGACATGGTGCCGTCCGTACAGCACCTGCATGGCGAGCCGGTCGCCTTGAGCGATCCGAGCGATCAGAATTTCGTCTGAAGCCGCCTGTGTCGCGCTCAATGGCCGTCTCGCAGAATTGGTCGGAGGGGGATGGCTGAGGGTTCGAAGGGGGAAGCAAGATTCTTCACAGTACAGTAATGTCCCGGGGGCATGTGTGATCTACCCCACATAAGCGGAGTTGCCGGCAATGCCGCCGGCGCGAAGCAAGGAAGTCCCCACATTGGTAACATAATACAGAAATACTTTCCTAAAGATGGCGCTGCCCGCAGCGAGCTTATCAAGGCTTGGTTCCCAAGGAAGGGCCAAGGCGGCACTCAAGACGGCATCCGAGCGAGTATCTGCTTATAGCCTAAAGGCCCCGCACAAGGGCCCGCCAGCTCCTGAACCGGCAAATTTCCGTTGCGAAACAGCGCAATGGCAGGTGTTTTAACGGATCAGAATCGGTCCCAAAAGATACCAAACCTAAAGGCTTTCCCACTTAGATTTTTCGCCGGTTCCACCAACGGCGAGACTATGGGCACCGCTGCTTCCTCATTCGTGAATCCGGCCGAACTGGAAGGCGTCGGCGCACAGCCCACGGCCCAGGCACGGGCGCGGCGTGCGAGGCAGCGCCGCGGGATCCTGGCGATGATCGGCGGCAGCTATCTCATCGATGCCGGCATCCTGCTGCTATACGCGCAAGCCGGCACCATCCCGATGGCCATCGGCCCGGCCTATGCGGCCTCCGGCCTCGTTTTGGTCTCCCTGTTTCTGATCACGTCGGAACTCGGCATCAACGACCGCTTCAAGGATCACTATCTCGTGGCGCCGCAGGCGACCGCCTGCATGCTGACTGCGGTGGCGTTCACCTATGTGGCGCCGGAAGTCGGCGCGTTGTTCCTGTGCACGCTGTTCATCGTCTTCAGCTTCTCGTCGCTGCGTTCGACGCCGCGCCAGACCATGGTGATCTGGACCGCGATGACGATCGGGCTGGCCGGGCTGTTCCTGTTGACCGACAAGCCGGTTTCGATGCCGCATGGCAACTACCTCGAACGCTTCGCCACCATGCTGGCGCTGGTGCTGTCGATCGGGCGTTGCATGTTCCTCGGCATCTTCTCCTCCTCGATGAAGCATTCGCTCTACAAGAGCGGACTGAAACTCAAGGAAGCCTACAAGCGGATCGAGGAACTCGCCGAACTCGACGAACTTACCGGCTCGTACAATCGTCGCTGCATCATGCGGATGCTGGACGAGGAAATCGCGCGCACGGCGCGCAGCGCGGCGCCCTGCTCGGTCGCGCTGATCGACCTCGACTGGTTCAAGCGCATCAACGACGCCTTCGGCCACCCGACCGGCGACGAAGTGCTGCGCACTTTCGCCATCACCATGTTCGCCAACATCCGCGCCAACGACCGCTTCGGCCGTTACGGCGGCGAGGAATTCCTGCTGATCCTGCCCGACATGGACACGTCCGGCGCGGTGCGGGCCATGGACCGGCTGCGCGCGATCGTGGCCGACCTCGACTGGAGCGCATTCTCGCCCAACATGAAGGTGACGATTTCCGCCGGCGTCGCGACGCTGAAGCTGAACGAAACGCCCGACACGTTCCTCGCGCGCGCCGACAGCGCGCTCTATGCAGCCAAGGCGCGGGGACGTAACCGCGTCACCCAAGCCTGACTAACAAGCTGATTGAATACGATCGATTACGCCTGATTTGACCCGTTTAATTCCGGCACCGGAGAATCCGAAGCCGGCCTTTGCTCCAGGATAGAGTCATGAGTTCGAAGTCCGCCGCCCTCCCCGCAAATCTGCTCGACGAGCTGCAGACCACGCTCGCGCACGGGACCGTTGCGCGCCGGGTCGAGACCTTGCGCCGGGTGACCGATCTCTTCATCAACGGCGCGGTTGATTATTCGGACGAGCAGATCGGATTGTTCGACGACGTCTTCCAGTGCCTGATCGACCATATCGAAACCTCCGCCAGGACGCTGCTCTCCAACCGCCTCGCCCCGATCGACACCGCGCCGCCGCTGACGATCCGCGCGCTGGCGTTCGACGACATCATCGAGGTCGCAGGCCCGGTGCTGTCGCAGTCGAACCGGCTTGACGACCAGACCCTGATCGAGAACGCGCGCAGCAAGAGCCAGGCGCATCTGATGGCGATCTCGACCCGCAAGGTCCTGAGCTGCGCGGTCACCGACGTGCTGGTCCAGCGCGGCAATGACGAGGTGATCCAGAGCACCGTCAACAATCCCGGCGCGGAATTCACCGAGCGCGGCTTCACCCGGCTGGTCAACCGCGCCGAAGGCGACGACAACCTGACGACCTGCGTCGGCCTGCGTCCGAACATTCCCCGCCATCTCTATCTGAAGCTGCTCGCCAAGGCCTCCGACACGGTGCGGCAGCGGCTGGAAGCCGCAAATCCCCAGCAGGCAGCCCAGGTGCCGACTGCGGTCAAGGAAGCCACGCGGCGCGCGCGATCGGCGTCCTCAGCGATCACGAAAAATACCGAGATCGCGCACGCGCTGGTCAAATCGCTCTACGAGGACGGCCGGCTCGACGAATTCCAGTTGGCGACATTCGCCGAGGCCGGCAAGTTCGACGAGGCCAACGCCTCGGTCGCAGCGCTCGCCAACGTGCCGGTGGCGGTGGCAGAGAACATGATGATCGAGACCCGGGCGGAAGGCGTGATGATCCTGGCCAGGGTCGCCGGACTGTCATGGTCGACGGTGCGAACCATCATCAACATGCGCGACGAACTATCGGGCGGCGAACCGACCGATATCGCAGCCTGCAAGGATACCTACGAACGGCTGCGGCCGTCGACCGCGCAACAGGTGCTGCGCTTCCACCGCATGCAGCAGAACTCGCCGGCGGCCTGAACCGGCAGGCAGCGGCGAACTCTTTCTTCTGACGCGTTTTCTTTACGCGAACCGCGGTCCACCCACGGATCAAGTCCGAGGGCATGCTTCGCTCGAAAACGCTATAGCTCACATCGCCGCCAGCATGCCGCCGTCGACATAGATGATCTGCCCGTTGACGTAGCTGGCGGCATCAGACGCCAGAAAGATCGCGGCCCCGACCAGTTCGTCCGGCTTGCCCCAGCGCTTCGCCGGCACCCGCGACATCAGCCAGTTGTTGAACTCGGTATTGGACATCAGCGCTTCGTTCATGTCGGTCAGCATGTAGCCCGGGCCGATCGCATTGGCCTGGATACCGCTTTGCGCCCATTCGACCGCCATCGACCGCGTCAGGTTGCGGATGCCGCCCTTTGCGGCGGTATAAGGCGCGATCGTCGGCCGCGCCAGTTCGCTGCCGAGCGAGCCGATATTGATGATCTTGCCGCGCTTGCGCGGGATCATTCGTTTGGCCGCCTCGCGCCCGATCACAAAGGCGCTGGTCAGGTTGGTCTCGATCACCTGGCGCCATTCGTCGGTGGTGAACTCGACCAGCGGCTTGCGTCGCTGGATGCCGGCATTGTTGACGAGGATATCGACCTCGATGCCTTCGCGATCGAACCGCTCGAACGCGGCCACGATCGCAGGTTCGTCGGTGACGTCGAACGCCGCGCCTTCGGCCTTGAGTCCGGCGGCGCGAAACTCCGCGACCGCGGTCTCGACCCTGGCCGGATCCACGCCATTGATGATCAGCCGCGCGCCGGCCCTTGCCATGCCCTCGGCGATGGCACGGCCCAAGCCACGGGACGAGCCGGTCACCAGCGCCGTGCGCCCGGAGAGATCGAACAGAGCAGTACTCATCGGGCAATCCTTCACGCGCGAGAACCGCGCACGAAGAGATCGCTACGGTCAAAGTCCGCGGGAAGCAAGCCGACCTGCTTCTAGAACCTCAACACCTTCTTCTAGAACCTCAACACCCTCGACCCCACCAGCGCGCCGGTCGCCGTCACCAGCGCGGTCGCGATCGTGTACCAGGTCGCCACGAACAGCGGGGAATCGTCGGTGCAGTGCGAAGCATACACCGTTGCCGCGAGGCCGGCCGCCGCGAGCCCCGCGACAGCGCCGGCGATGGCGGGCCGTGTCGAAGCGCCCTGGCGCAGGCCGATCAACGCACCGGCCAATAGCGGCAACGACATCAGCGGTATAGAGCACAAGCAGGCGACCGAGTTCTTGCCGACCAGCCGTGTCATGGCCGGCAGCCGCTGCGGCATCATCATTTCGCCGCCGATGCCGGCGGTGAGAATTCCGGCCGGAATCAGCAGCAGCCAGCCATAGCCGCGCAGCGAGGCCTCCGGCCGCGACAGGTGCATGCACACGGTCATCGCCGAGATCGCCAGCGCGATCGTCACGGCAAATTTCAGGTCGAAGAACGGATTGCGCATCGCCGTCATCACGTCGGGCCGGATGCCGAGCTCGGTAAAGAACATCAACAGCGACACCGGCGCTGCGGCCAGCAGGGCCAGCATCAGCGAAAAGCCGACCGGGCGCGCGCGGTGCGCGTTGTCGGCCGCCAGTGTTCGAATGAGCTGATCGGTATCCATTCTCAAGTTCCTGCTCATTGTTCCCGTAACTTCGCCGTCAGGCTGGTCAACCCGCGGTGCAACGCCACCCGCACCGCGCCCTCGCTCATGGAAAATTTCGCCGCGGTATCCTTGATCGAGGCGCCGTCGACCGAGATCGATTGCAGCACGTCGCGCTGGCGGGCCGGCAGCGCCTGCAGGTGCGCCGTGACTTCGCTCGCTGAGGCCGTCTCGGCCGGCATCTCGCCGGGCAGCACTTCGGCGAAATCGTCGATGTCGACGAAGACGCGCCGCCCGCGGCGGCGCAGCGCATCGATCAGCTTGTTGCGGGAAATCGCAAACAGCCATGGGGCAAACGGGGCATTGGCGTCCCAGGTGTGCCGCTTGAGATGGACCGCCAGCAAAATGTCCTGCACGATGTCCTCGGATTGATCGACCGGTTGTCCTGCACGCGCCAAACCGCGACGCGCCGCCGCCCGGAGCACCGGCGTGACGGCCCTGAGCAGGCGATGATACGCCACACTGTCGCCTGCGATGGCCGACCGCATCAGGCCGGTCCATTCGTCATCCCGTTCGCGCACGCGCGCTCCTACCCTGCAATTCGGCCGATCTTTCAATTTGTTACGTCGGGACGTCGAGATCACGAAGTCGTGATCGAGAGCCCCGTTTCGAGGACCCAGGCAGCCTCCCCGGAATCGGGAGGGCCGGCTGGAGACCGGCAGGCTCATACCATCGATTGCCGCCGCCCGCACCCGCGAGACGCGGCCTCCGTCCCTCATCGGTGAGATCCGCACCACGAAAAATGCAGCATGTCGAAACGGCGTTGCCCTGCTTTTGCCCGGTGTTGCCCGAAGATTCCCTTTTTCTGCCGCGCTGCGGACACGCGACGAGGTCTTTTTTCACCATCGGGACAGGCAAATGGGGAGATTGCCAGATGATGATCAAAGCCAGCGGGCGCTCGGCGTTGATAGTAGCAGCGGGACTTTTCGTGTGTTTCGCCGGCCCGCTGCCGGCAGCGGCAGCCGGCAGCGAC
>Ga0209023_10004060_pt1 | contig 16945 bp, 17 predicted proteins | sample LakOneMetagenome_FD_187468 | JGI IMG/M metagenome (GOLD analysis project Ga0209023, IMG submission 187468) | Freshwater and sediment microbial communities from Lake Erie, Canada (SPAdes) (version 2) | ecosystem: Environmental > Aquatic > Freshwater > Lentic | place: Lake Erie, Canada... | reverse complement strand
GTGACCGCTGGTGGGGATTGATCACCCAGGGCTTTACGCCCCCGCTTTACTGCATGAATTATAACCCGCCGTATTACATCAGCCTTTTTGAGAACTACGGGTTCAAAGTCTTTTTTAACCAGGTTTGTTTTGGGCTTGACGCAACAAAGCCGCTGGCACAAAAGACAATGGAGCGGCATAGGATGCATGATGAAAATCCCGACATAAGTTTTGAGACCGTGAAAAAAAATAACCTGCCAAAATACGTGAGCGATTTTGTGGAAGTGTATAATAAAGCATGGGCAGGCCATGGTGGTTTAAAACAGTTGAGCAAAGACCAGGTAGCCATCATGTTCAAAAAAATGAAACCGGTACTGGATGAGGATATTGCTTATTTCGCTTACTACAAAGGAACAGCCATTGCCATGTTCATAAACCTGCCGGATATCAACCAGTATTTTAAGCACATGAATGGAAAGTTCGGCTTGCTGCAGAAACTGGAATTTGTGTGGCGGCAGAAATTCAGGCCGGCGAAAAAATTTGTTGGGATGGTATTTGGCGTGGTACCCGAATGGCAGGGCAAAGGCATCGACTCCTATATCATTGGCGAATGCCGCCGCATTGTACAAAAACCCAACCAGCAATACATCGATTACGAGATGCAATGGATCGGTGATTTCAATCCCAAAATGATCAATGTGGCAGAGAGTTTTGGCGATACCTTCCGCAGCCGTAACCTGGCTACGTACCGGTATTTATTCGACCGGCTGAAGGAATTCAAGCGGCACCCGGTGGTATCTTAAATCAGTACTGGTTTTTTCTGTGTTTCAGAGTTTCTGTGGCAAATTCAATGGTCAGACGGGACGTCAGACCAGCAAAAAAGAAATTCGATTTTACAAAACAGAATACCGAAATTAGCGGCGTATGGATAAGTTTATTGTTTCAGCGAGAAAGTACAGGCCACAGAATTTTTCTACGGTCGTGGGGCAGGCACACATCACCACTACATTAAAAAATGCAATTAAGAATAACCAGCTTGCTCACGCATTTTTATTCTGCGGTCCCCGTGGTGTTGGTAAAACAACCTGTGCAAGGATTTTAGCAAAAACAATAAACTGCCTCAACCAGACCGCCGACGGTGAAGCATGCAATACCTGCAACAGTTGTGTTTCCTTTGATGCAGGCACTTCCATGAACATTCATGAACTGGATGCTGCCAGTAATAATTCGGTAGATGATATAAGGAGCTTGGTGGAACAGGTTCGCTTTGCACCACAGGCGGGTAAGTACAAAGTATATATCGTGGATGAGGTTCACATGCTGAGTTCATCTGCCTTCAATGCATTTTTAAAAACGCTGGAAGAACCACCACCGTATGCCATCTTCATCCTGGCAACAACAGAAAAGCATAAGATACTGCCCACCATCCTCAGCCGCTGCCAGATATTCGATTTCAAACGCATCACCAACAACGATACCATCGACCACCTGCAGGAGATCTGCGATAAGGAAAATATAAAAGCAGAGAAAGCGGCCCTGCACGTGATCGCACAAAAAAGTGAAGGTTGCATGCGGGATGCACTCAGTATACTGGATAAGATAGTAAGCTTTACCAATGGCGAAGTGAACTACAGCAATACCTTAGAGCACCTGAATATTTTAGATGAGGATTATTATTTTAAACTGCTCGGTTGCATGCAGCAGCAGAAACTGAGTGATGCCCTGTTGCTGTACGATGAAATAAATCAAAAAGGATTTGAAGGCGATACTTTGCTGGAGGGCTGCAGCGAATTCATACGAAACCTGTTGGTGTGTAAAGATGCAAAGGCTGCTGTTTTACTGGAAGTGGCCGATGACTTCAAGCAAAAATATATGCAGGCAGCAAAGCAGATAGCCACAGGTTGGTTACTGGCGGCGCTGAACCTGTTGAACGAATCGGAGATAAATTACCGCCAGGCAAGAAACAAACGGCTGCATGTAGAACTGGCCATCATCAAACTCTGCTACCTGGCCCAAGCGGTGGAGCTGCTGGATACCGATGGCGCTGTTTCAAAAAAAAAACTGGTTGAGTCTGCAAAGCCGGTAGCGTTTAAGGCCCTGCCGGTCACCAGGGTGAAAGATGCAGAAATTACAACAAAGCCTGCCGTTAAAAAAGATACAGAAGCCAAACTGCTGATCGAAGAGCCCGAATCTCCTGCAGAGAAAAAAACAGTGCAGCAACCGGCACCCGTTTCAGCAGAACCCAAAAGGTCACTCGGGTCACTGGATGCCATCCGGAAAAAGGTAACTGCCCAGAACAGATCCAACGGAAACGAGGCAAAGGAATTGACCGATGAAGAGCTCAGGCTCTGCTGGGGGAAGTTTATACAAAAACTGAACGACCGTAAGAACCATTCGGCTGTTACCAATTTTAAAGATGCCATACTGCGGATCGTAGACAATAATTCCATCGAGATAATCACCGAAAGTAATATCCAGCAAAAATTCATTGAGCAGGAGAGGGCCGAACTGATCGACTGCCTCCAGGATCATTTTTGCAACCGGCAACTCACTTACAATGTCATTGTAGTAGAAAAGGAAGACGGCACCGCTCCGGGAGAAAAGCCCCTGAATACCCGGGAACAGTATCTTAAGATCATCGAAGAGTACCCGCTGGTAAAAGAATTGAAAGACCGGCTCCGGCTGGAACTCGATTATTGAACCGAACTGGCCCTATTTCCGCATTTTGCATTAATTTCGAACTTCAATTAAAATAAGCGACCAATACTATGGCAGAAGTGATACGCATGCCGCTGCTGAGCGATACGATGACAGAGGGGAAAATAATATCCTGGAATAAAAAAGTAGGCGATAAAGTAAAAAGTGACGACGTGCTGGCCGAGGTAGAAACCGATAAAGCTACTATGGAAGTGAACGGCTATGTGGACGGCACTTTATTATATATAGGTGTACCCGCCGGAGAAGCCGCCAAGATCAACCAGGTAATTGCCATTGTGGGAAAAGAAGGAGAAGATTATAAATCGCTTTTAGATACAGATAAAACTCCGGCAAAAACTGAAGATAAACCTGCTAAAGCAGAAACTGACCAACTACAAACCACAAACCTCAAACCCCAAACAGTTTCTCTCCCCGCCGGTGCAAAAGAAATCCGCATGCCTTTGCTGAGCGATACCATGACCGAAGGAAAGATCGTGGCCTGGAATAAAAAAGTGGGTGATTTTGTGAAGAGTGATGATGTGTTAGCCGAAGTGGAAACAGACAAAGCAACCATGGAAGTGGTAGGCTATGAAGAAGGGACCTTATTATATATTGGTGTAGAAGCAGGCAATGCTGCAAAAATAAATGAGATCATTGCCATCGTGGGCAAGGCCGGTACAGATGTGAGTGCGTATGTGGCTGCAGAGAAGAGTGGGCAGTCGGCAGTTGGCAGTGTGCAGTCTGCAACAGCCAGTCAGCCCGTAGCAACTGTAGTGGCAGACGAGCAACAAATAACGACCAACGATCAACCAACAACTTCTTCAAACGGAAGAGTAAAGGCTTCTCCATTAGCAAAAAAATTAGCAGCCGATAAAGGAATTGATATCAGTAAAGTAAGCGGCAGTGGCGATGGGGGCCGGGTTACTAAAAAAGATGTAGACAATTATGTTCCGGGTGCAGCTTCTTCAGCGCCGGCAGCAAAAACATCTGCTGCACCGGTGCCGGTGTTTACAGCAACGGGCGAAGAAGGCCATACCGATATTCCGCTTACCCAGATGCGCAAGACCATTGCACGCAGGCTGGGCGAAAGCAAATTCAGTGCACCGCATTTTTACCTGACCATGGAAATAAACATGGACAATGCCATCAATGTACGTGCACAGTTAAATGAACTGAGCCCGGTTAAAATATCGTTCAACGATTTTATCATTAAGGCCGTAGCCTTATCGTTGCGCCAGCATCCAAATGTGAACAGCAGCTGGATGGGTGAGTTCATCCGCCAGAATCATCACATACATATCGGCAGTGCCGTGGCTACACCGGATGGGCTGATCGTTCCGGTTATTCGCTTTGCCGACCAGAAGACCTTATCACAAATTGCTGCCGAGGCAAAAGTATTGTATGGTAAGGCGAAAGATAAAAAACTACAACCACAGGAATTCAGCGGCAATACTTTCACGATTTCTAATTTAGGGATGATGGATATTGAAGAATTCACGGCCATCATCAATCCGCCCGACAGTGCCATTCTTGCCGTAGGCAGAATAAAAGAAATCGTGGTTAAAAAAGGAGAAAGCTTTGGTGTGACCAATGTAATGATGCTGACCATGAGCTGCGATCACCGTACCGTGGATGGGGCTGTGGGAGCCGCTTTCCTTCAAACACTTAAGAAATACCTGGAGAACCCGGTTACCATGCTGTTGTAATAAAACGGATCAAAATAATAGCAGGAAGCGTTGGGATAAAAACCAGCGCTTTTTTATTTTGAATGAAAATTAATTTTCAATAAGTTTTGAAAATTCAAAAACTGTATTATCTTTACAGTACAAACAGGATATCATGAAACTTTCCGAAGCAAAAGCACAGTTCATCAGCAGTTGGGGTGCCTTTGGTACGCATTGGGGCATAAATCGCACCATGGCACAGATCCATGCATTGCTGCTCATCAGTCCTGACCCCATTACACAGGATGATATCATGGAGCAACTGAACATCAGCCGTGGCAACGTGAACATGAATACCCGTGACCTGATCTCCTGGGGCCTGGTGGAAAGAGTATTGATACCCGGCGAACGGCGGGAATACTTTACGGCAGAAAAAGACATCTGGAAAGTGGCCACCCAGATCATTAAGGAAAGAAAGAAAAGAGAACTGGATCCCATGCTGAAATTGTTGGGGCAACTGGAGCAGATCGATGGGGATAAAAAAGACAAGAACGTAAAGCAGTTCGTTGATACCATAAGCGGGATACGGAAGTTTGGGGGCCAGGCCGACAAAATGCTGGACGTAATGATAAAAGCAGATGAGAACTGGTTCATGGCGAGCCTGCTCAGGTTCTTTAAATAACACTGCTCAAAAAGCAGGGAAGCCGCTCAGCGGCTTTTATTTGAAAAGTATGTTTCAAATATTTCTGAAAATATAAAATATTAGGTTATGAAAACATTTAAAACCTGCGACGCATGGATAAGCACCGGGCTCATCCTTTCTTTTGTGCTGATCAATATGATTGATAAACCGGAAAGCCTTATTGACACAAATATACTCACCGGGTATTTTGTTGTAGGAGGTTGGCAGGTCATCAGCATGTTGGTACATGCCTATACCGGCTGTTTTACCAAAAGATGGGGAGCCCGGTATATTTATCACTGGCTCACCTTTCTTTCACTCGTTACCATACCCGGCTCTTTTTGGGTGCTTGCATTTACGGCCCCTTTTATGGCCATTTATTATACCGGGCTTTGTTTTAGAGAAGTATGGAAAATGAATCAACGGCCTTTAGATATTTTAAAATAAAACCACGATCATGAAAATCAATATTCCAAACTGGCTCATCATACTCGGCGGACTGGGTATGATCTTTACGGCCATCATCTATCCTTACATCCGTCACCGTGTTTTTGACTGGTACAACGATATCAAAAAACTTAAGCCGCTCAACCAGGAAATTGCAAAAACCTACGGCAGGTATATCCAGGGTTTGAATTTTTCCTTCGGATTAATTTCTATTCTTTTTACTACAGATCTTAAGAACAATACTGGTTTAGCAGTTGCGTTAACCGGCCTGATAGCCGCTTACTGAACCGGGAAAGTAATTACCCAGTTTGCCTATTACCCCATGTATAATATTCCAAAGAAGAAAATATTTAAAGTGGGGGAGGTTTTGATGAATACGATGTTCATTGCTTTTTCACTGATCTTTATACTGCTGTTTGTTTCAAACTTAACAGGCTATTTAAAGTAAACATGAATAAAAAAATAATCATAGCAGGCGGAACCGGTTTTGTTGGTAAATATCTTGTCCGGCGATTTGAAGAACTCGGCTACAAAGTATTGATCATTTCAAGACAATCATCTCATATTAATTGGAATGATACTGAAGCAATAAAACAGGCACTTGAAAATGCAGAAATGCTGATCAACCTTGCCGGCAAATCGGTTGATTGCCGCTACAACGAGAAAAATAAGAAAGAGATATTTGATTCACGAATTGGTACTACCAGCGTATTGGGAGAAACTGTTTTACTGTGTGAAAACCCACCAAAACTCTGGATAAACTCAAGTACGGCTACCATCTACCGTCATGCAGAAGATAGGCCGATGACCGAAAGTGCCGGCGAAATTGGGTCAGGGTTTTCTGTGAATGTAGCTACCAACTGGGAAAAAACCTTCTTCGGATTTAATTTACCTGCAACAAGACAGGTTGCATTGCGAATGGCCATTGTGCTTGGAAAGGAGGGAGGGGTAATGAAGCCATTGAAAAACCTGGTTCGATTTGGACTGGGAGGTAAACAGGGAAACGGTAACCAGCAATTCAGCTGGATCCATATCGGGGATCTATTTAGTATTATTGTTTATTTACAAGGACACAATGAATTAAGCGGCCCTATCAATACAAGTGCCCCTGGTCCGGTACCCAATAGAACACTCATGCAATTGCTCAGGAAGAACATGGGAATAAAGATAGGCATACCCACGCCTGCATGGCTATTAAAAATAGGAGCAGTCTTCATTAATACAGAAACCGAACTGGTATTAAAAAGCAGGTGGGTAATTCCGGAACGGTTGCTGCAATCGGGATTTACCTTCATGTATCCAACGCTGGATGCAGCGATTAATAATATCTTAAAGCAGAGTAAATAAAAATGCAATCAACAAATCAAGATTAACTTTGTATCCCGGATGAAAGAACAACCGATCATATTATTCGATGGGGTCTGCAACCTGTGTAACCGTGTGGTTGGCTTTGTGATCAGGAGAGATAAAAAAGGTACGATCCGGTTTGCGGCATTGCAATCAGAATCCGGCCAGGAACTGCTGCAGCAATATCACCTGCCGGCCGCCGCCATGGAATCATTTATTTTCATCGAGAAAGGGAAGGCATATTCAAGATCGTCGGCTGCTTTAAAACTGTGCCGCCATTTGGGCAGACTGTGGCCTTTGTGTTACGGCTTTATGATCGTACCAAAATTTATCCGGGATGCTGTTTACAACTGGGTAGCGAACCACCGGTATAAATGGTTTGGCGTAAGAACGGAGTGCATGATGCCTACCCCCGAGATCAAAGCAAAATTTTTAAACTGACATGAAACAGAAAAAAACATTGGTGCTGGGTGCATCTGAAAATCCGGCCCGGTACAGCAACCTGGCAATAAAAAGACTGCTCAGTCAGCAGCACCCCGTAGTGGCGATCGGAAAAAAGAAAGGAGCGGTTGGTCCTGTTGCCATTGAAACGGAACAGAAGCCCTTCGAAGATATTGATACGGTCACCATGTACCTGAATCCATTGCGCCAGCAGGAATATTACAATTACGTATTATCCCTGCATCCCAAACGAATAATCTTCAACCCCGGCGCCGAAAATGATGAACTGGCCGAACTGGCTCAAAAGAACGGCATCGAACCGATGGAAGCCTGCACATTGGTACTGTTAAGCACAGGCCAGTTCTGATACCTGCACATTTATTACTTATCACCTGTTTTTAAGGTTTGCATATACTAAACAGCCTTTATCTGCGTTAGACTCTGCAGAACAAGTTATCCAATTATCCAAAAAACAAAACCATGAAACATTTTGCATCCATTGCAATAATGTTGCTGTCTACATTTCTTGCAACAACCGGTTATTCGCAAACCGCCTCCAAACCAAAGCAATTCAGCAATTTTCCCGATGTCATCAACTGTACAGAATCAGCGTTGAGCAATATTTTTAATGCAACGCCGGGCCAGAACATCAGCGTTTCCTTTTCCGATAATTTTTCTTTTGCCGGCGATGTAGTGAACAACGTGGTCAAATACAGTAACCTTCAATCGGCCGTTATCAAATCGCCTGCTTTTCATAATTCTATTTTCAGCGTTTCCCGGATCACCAATAGAGACAATAGTATTTCTTATGTGGGCCGTATCATCAACAAAAATTATTTCGACGGGTATGAACTGAAGAAGAATGCCACCGGCAATTACCAGCTTATTAAAGTGGAGACCGATCGGGTAATACCCGATTGCAAACAGGAATAAAGATTCAATACACAACTTCGCATAACCCCTAATGCATGAATCATGAAAAAACATTTTACCTTACTACTGATCGCAGCAATTAGCTGTTCGTTTAAAAGCCTTGCGGTTCCTGTTTTAAACAGCTACCCGTCTGCTGCAGCAACCATCTTCCTGGATTTTGACGGGCACTATGTGCAAAGCACCCTTTGGAATGGCGGAACATCTTTTTATTGTACGCCATCGGGGATGACGGATCCGCAGATCACCGAAGCATTCAACCGGGTTGCAGAAGATTTCCGTCCGTTCAATATCAACATCACAACAGATTCAACTGTATTCTTAGCCGCCCCGCTTAATAAACGGGTGAGAATTATCATCACTACCACCAGCTCCTGGTACCCGGGCGTGGGAGGAGTTTCTTATGTGGGTTCCTTTACCTGGGGGGATGATACGCCGGGTTTTGTGTTCAGTGACTTATTAGGTCCTTACAGTCCAAAGATGGTGGGCGAATGCTGCTCTCATGAAAGCGGCCACACACTGGGACTTTCCCATCAATCGAAATATGGATCGGATTGCAGTACGCCTCTTGAGCCATACAACAGCGGGGCAGGCAGCGGCGAAACCGGCTGGTCGCCGATCATGGGCAACAGCTATTACCGCAACATGAGTAACTGGAACAACGGGCCTACTCCTTACGGATGTAACTCGGTACAGGATAACCTTTCCATTATTTCTTCACAGAATGGATTTGGTTACAGGCCGGATGATTTTGCAGAAACACTGAATGCCGGTACTTATACCATTCCGGTATCAAATTTCAGTGTCAACGGGTTGATAGGCACCAATGCAGATAAAGATGCTTTCCGTTTTACGCTGGCACAAAATTTAAATCTCCATTTAACAGCCATTCCGTACAACGTAAGTTCAAACTATATTGGGGCCAACCTCGACATACGGGTTGAATTATATAATGCTTCCGCTACACTTATCAGGGTTTATGATCCGCTCACTACCATGAGTGTTACGATCGATACCGTATTAAATGCAGGAACCTATTACCTGAAACTGTATGGTACCGGCAACAGCAATATCGGCTCTTACGGAAGCCTGGGTGCATATACGCTCAGTGGATTCAGCGGCATATTGCCCATTCACGATGTAAGTCTGAATGGTACCGCTGATAAGAACAAACACAACCTCAGCTGGCACATCCTCGCTGATGAACCGGTAAAAACATTGTCAATCGAAGAGTCGGATAACGGAACTGATTTCAATACACTGACTTCCTTATCGGCTTCAGCATCAAACTTTGCCTATCAACCCTATAAAACAAATACCATTTATTACCGCCTGAAAGTTACATCGGTGATCGATCAAACCGTTTACTCCAATACCATTGCGTTAAAGGGAACCGGAAGTGCCGGAAAATTATTCCGTGTTTCTACACTGGTACAAAATGAACTGGTCATTAATGCTGCCCGCAATTTTCAATACCGTCTGGTCGACATGAACGGACGAATGATCTCTGCGGGTTCTGGTTCAAAAGGCATAAGCCGGGTGAATGTTACCGGTCAGCCTGCCGGCATGTATATCATACAACTCTTCAGTAACGACGACACACAAACTGAAAGAATTATAAAACAGTAAGGTAGATTCATGTGTAAATCCTGGGGCAGCGGGGGCTGCCCCTTTTTTATTTGGCCTGAGCTGACTTTTTCCTACTCATTTATAGAAGCTGTTCTACGCAGGCCGTAGAAAGCTATTTAGAATTTGCCGCTGTTGAAATAACGGCATTTTCACTGCGTTTGCATTGCAGAACTGTTATCCGATAAACCCAAAATCCATTACCATGAAACAATCTGCATTCTATGCATGGCTGCTGCTGTTTGCATTTATTACAACAACCGGTTACTCACAAACCACATCAAAGCCTACGCAGTTCAGCAATTTTCCCGATGTAATAAATTGTACAGAAGCAGCGCTGGGCAGCATTTTTAATGCAACACCGGGCCAGAACATCAGCCTTTCTTTTTCCGACGATTTTTCTTTTTCCGGCGATGTGGTCAACAACGTTGTAAAATACAGCAACCTTCAGTCGGCAGTGATCAGGTCGCCTTTTTTTCATAATTCCATTTTCAGTGTTTCACGGATAACCGATAAAGACAACAGTGTTTCCTATGTGGGCCGCATCATCAACAAAGATTATTTTGATGGTTATGAACTGAAGAAGAATGCCGCAGGAAATTACCAGCTCATTAAGGTAGAAACAGACCGTGTGATACAAAACTGCAGCCAACAATAAAAACCAATTCCTGATACATGTTACCAATATCCAAACCTTTCCCTAAATCCAGCAGATATGAAAAAGATCTTTACCCTTTTACTTATTACCCTTTTTTGGGTAAGTGCATATAGTGTTCCCAAACTCAGCAGCTTTCCATCAGCCACCGCAACTATTTTTTTAGACTTTGATGGCCATTTTGTGCAAAGCAGTGTTTGGAATGGCGGCGCATCTTTTACTTGTGATCCTTCCGGTCTTTCTGATCCGCAGATCATTGAAGCATTCAACCGGGTGGCAGAAGATTACCGTCCATTCAATATCAACATCACTACAGATTCAACCGTTTTTTTAGCAGCGCCGTTGAACAGGCGTATGCGGATCATCATCACCACAACCAGTGCCTGGTGCCCGGGAGTTGGTGGCGTGGCCTATGTGGGTTCTTTCACCTGGGGCGATGATACGCCTGGCTTTGTTTTCAGTGACCGGCTTGGGCCTTACAGTCCTAAAATGGTGGGAGAAGCCTGTTCGCATGAAAGCGGGCACAGCGTTGGCTTATCGCATCAGTCTAAATACGGCGCAAGCTGCAGCACGCCGGAAGAACCATACAACAGCGGGGCAGGTAACGGCGAAACCGGTTGGTCGCCGATCATGGGTAACAGCTATTACCGCAACATGAGCAACTGGAACAATGGCCCAACGCCGTATGGTTGTACAAACATGCAGGACAATCTTTCCATCATTGCAACGCAGAATGGGTTTACTTACCGGCCCGATGATTATACCGAAACACTAAACGCAGGCACGTACAGTTTGCCTTCTGCAAATTTCAGTGTGAGTGGGATTATAACCACCAACTCTGATAAGGATGCTTTTCAGTTTACGCTGGCGCAAAATTCAAACCTGCATCTTACAGCAATCCCCTTCAATGTGGGCAATAATTATATTGGCGCCAACCTGGATATAAAGCTCGAACTGTATAATTCATCGGCTGCCCTGGTAGCCACGTTCGACCCGGCGGCAACCATGAGTGTTACGATCGATACCATTTTGAATGCCGGAACCTATTACCTGAGGATAGATGGTACAGGCAATACGAATGTGGGCGAATACGGAAGCCTGGGCTCTTATACCATAACCGGAACCTCCGGTGCTTTACCCATTCATGACGTAAGACTGAGCGGCACGGTTGATAAGGGTAAGCATAAGCTCAATTGGCAGATCATAGCCGACGAACCCATCAAGGCAATTGTGATTGAAACATCCGGTGATGGCAGCCATTTCAGTCCCCTGGCAACAACGGCTGCATCAGCAAACAATTTTTCTTATCAATCCTATAAACCCGGAACGGTTTATTACCGCCTGAAAGTTACTTCGGTGCTTGATCAAACCGTATACTCAAATACGGTAATCCTCAAAGGAACAGGCAATATTGAGAAGCCATTTTACGTTTCTACTTTGGTTCAGCACGAAATAGCTGTTAATGCTGTTCAGAACTACCAGTACCTGCTGACTGATATCAATGGAAGAAGGATATCGGCAGGAACAGGGTTGCAAGGCATTAACAAGATCAATTTTTCTGATCAGCCGGATGGTATGTATATCATTCAGCTTTTCAGCAATAACGAAAAACAAACAGAACGAATTATAAAACAGTAAGGTAGATTCATGTGTAAGTCAGGGGGTAGCGTTAGGGGCTATCCCCTTTTTTATTTGTACCGGTTATTATTATATGGTTAACCGGTACATTGTATTTTAATTTATCCGTAACTTTAGGAAACCCATTTTTATGTTATGGAGAAAATTTAACGGAGACCCCATCCAGTTACCTATCAAAGATGCGGTAGAGCAAGCCATCAAAAGAGAATCGCAAAACAGTTACCACTTAAAAGTTTGTATTGGTACCGACAGCCAGGTAAAAGGTAAGGAGACAGAGTTTGCCACCGTAATTGTTTTTTTACGGGAAGGCCATGGCGGCTTCATGTTCATCCACAATGAAAAAACGCTGCAGACTTACAGCATCAAAGAACGGATGCTGGTAGAAGTAGCGAAAAGCATTGAGATCGCTTACGAACTCTGCGACCTGTTCACCGAGTATGATGTAGACATGGAAGTTCATGCCGACATCAATACCAATCCGCACTTTAAAAGCAATGAAGCACTGCGGGAAGCCATGGGCTATATCCTGGGAATGGGCTTTGCCTTTAAAGCCAAACCCGAAGCCTTTGCCAGCAGCAGCTGTGCTAATAAAGTGGTGAACTGATCCAGCTGAAGATCAGTTTTTATTCAGCATGTGTTTGATAACACAGGCCCTGTACCTCACTCCCTCATCACCGGGTCATTTGCCGGAATAATAAGTGGAATTGGTCTCTTCTATAAAAGAAAGTATCTTATCTCTTCCTGATTTTTTAACAGCACTGCTTACAAAATTCTGCGGCAGGAATTGCCAGGTCTTTTTCATGGCAGCGAGGAAGTCTTTTACATTTTTACTTACGGTACGCTGGTTTACTTTATCGGCCTTGGTGAATACAAGGCAAAATGCTACCTGCCATTTTTTTAATTGCGCTAAAAATTCCAGGTCGATCTTTTGCGGAGAATGCCGGGCATCTATTAAAACAAATACCATGGCCAGGTTCTCTCTTTTACGCAGGTAATTTTCGATCATCTGTTCCCAGCGGTTACGGCTTCGTATGCTCACTTTGGCAAAACCATAACCGGGCAGGTCAACCAGGTACCATTTATATGTATTGATCTTTTTCTTGCCGTCGGATTCATCAATACTGCTTATGATCTCGAAGTGGTTGATGAGTTGTGTTTTGCCCGGCGACCCCGAAGTTTTTGCCAGCTTATCATTATTGCAAAGCATATTGATCAGCGATGATTTGCCCACATTGCTGCGGCCAATGAATGCATACTCCGCTTTGTCGGGTACCGGGCATTTTTCATAGCCGGGGCTGCTGATGATGTACTTGGCTGATTTGATCTGCATGAGGCAAAGATAGCAGAAAGCCGATTCTGGATACTGGATACTTGATACCGGATTGAGTTCCCGGTATCCGGCATCCAGAGACCAGTATCCGTTATCTATCCTTATCTTTGCGCCCAATGACCGATTACGCACACGATACCGTAGTACCCTACAAAGATTCAGAGCTGGGAAAGAAGCAACAGGTGGCCGGAATGTTCAATGACATTGCTTTCCGGTACGATTTTCTGAACCGCTTCCTCAGCGCCGGTATTGATGTCCGGTGGCGTAAGAAAGCCATTAAGCAACTGGCAGGCATTAAACCAAAAAACCTGCTTGATGTGGCAACCGGTACAGCAGATATGGCCATCATGGCATCTGGTATATTAAAACCCGAAAAGATCACCGGGATCGACATCAGCGACGGTATGCTGGAGATCGGCCGGGGGAAGATAAAAAAGCTGAGACTGCAAAACAGCATTGAACTGTTAAATGGCGACAGCGAAACAATAAATTTTAAAAACGATTCGTTTGAGGCGGTAACCGTAGCATTTGGGGTACGCAATTTCGCGAACCTGGAAAAGGGATTGAGTGAGATCAAAAGAGTATTAAAGCCCGGAGGCAAATTAGTTGTTCTCGAATTCAGCAAACCAAAAATGCCGGTTGTAAAAGGGATCTATAACCTGTACATGAAGTTCATCTGCCCCGGTGTGGGTAAGTTATTCTCGAAAAACCGCAACGCATACCAATACCTCGACGAATCAATTAAACAATTTCCTGAAGGGAAAAACTTTACAGATATCCTGGACAACCTGGGATATAAGAACACTTATTCTAAACCACTGAGCTTAGGTATATGCAGCATCTATTGCGGAGAAAAATAACACTGGCAGGCATCGCTTTATTCTGCCTGCCCCTGGCCGGGATCTCTCAATTACGGGAGAAGATAAACATGCCTGAGCATGACGAAAAGCCGATCCATTTTGGAATTAACCTTGGCTTCAACCGTTCACATTTCAGTTTTACGCATCACCCGGTTTTTTTGCAGCAGGATAGTATCATGACCATCGAAAGCATCAACAGTACCGGTATTAACCTTGCCTGGCTGGTAAACCTTAAACTGAGTGAACATTTTTCCGTGCGCACTTACCCGGTTGATCTCACGTTCACTGAAAAAGCATTTGAATACAGTTTGCCTAAGCCCGACTTTCCCGACGGTGAAGATTTTGTAACAATAAAAAAGGTCCAGTCCATCACCCTTACGTTACCGGTGCAGTTAAAATTCCAAAGCGACCGCATTGATAATTTCCGGGTATATATGATGGCAGGCATGAAGGCGGAATACGACCTGGCTTCCAATGCCGGTGCAAGAAAAGCCGAGAACCTCATTAAATTGAAACGGCTGGATTATGGTGCCGAAGCCGGCATCGGCTTTCACTTTTACTTCCCCATGTTTGTGCTTACGCCCGAAATTAAAATGGGATGGGGTATTGGTAATTTACACAGCAGGGATACCAACCTCAAATTCTCCAACACCATCGATAAGATCAACTCCCGGATAATCTCTTTCTCCTTAACGGTGGAATAAACCCGATACTTGATACTGGATACTTGATTCTTGATATGGCTTAAGGTATTAAACAGACTTTGCATTCCTATACAGCATCTGGAATCAAGTATCCAGTATCAAGTATCCAGAATCCAGCATCAAGTACCCAGCATCTAGAAATCATATCGCCGGTTGAACATATTCAGCCGGATGCCACCTGAAATAATGGTGCTGCTGGAAGAAGAAGGAGCAAGCAATGTTTTATACGTACGGTACTGCCCGGATATTTCAATGAACAGATTTTCTTTCAACTCATAAGATACCTGTAAATATCCATTGAAACAGGTTGCTTTGTTTCCGCTGCCGATACTGAATCCTTCATTCATGGAACGGGTTGTATAATCCCTGAAAATATTGCCGCCGAAATTTTTACCGGCGCTGTCTAACCCCTGGTAATAATAAATGGCCTGCAGGTATACATTCCATTTAGGTGCTGGCTGGTAACGGATGATGGCCAGCACTTCCTGGAAATTTGCACCCAACGGATGCGCCAGTGGCTGGTTGTAATGCGTATAATTTGAAATGGTATCGTTGTGCGAATAAGTAAAGGGGCGAACCCTGTTTGCTTCCAGTTGAATGTCTAAATTATTAACCCCAAATGCATCCAGGTATTTTATACCAAGTTGAATACCCCATTTGTTTACCCAACTTGTTGGCCTGTTCTTGATCTCAGATAAGATGAATTCATCCAGCAGCAACTGCCCGTATAACTGTGCCCGGTGTGCAATATTTGCTTTAAAGTCGAACCCGGCAAGGGCATTGTCCGGGCTGCCCACCGTACCCTCAATGTGGCGGTAAAAGATGATGGGGTTCAGGTATTGAAAATCGAAACGGTTCTTGCGGCCAAAGATCACGCCTTCAAACAAACCAACATTCAGCCATTTGGTTATGTTCATACTCAGGTGGTGCATCGCAGCATATTTTCGGTCTAATAATGTATCACCCGCTTTTTTAAACTGGGGCATCAGTTCCATGAAAAGGTTCTGGTAATTGATCTTCCAGATCCTTGTATTGATCTTCAAAAACAAATTGCTGTTGCCCCAATCGCTCAGGAACAAGCTGCGGTAACCATTGCCGATGAAATTTTTATCATACCCAAACTGGATATCGATGGCTTTGGCTGCATTGAATGTTATGTAACCACGGGCATCAAAATAATCCACCCCCGATGTTTTAAATGGTTTGTAAAACCCTACGCCCGGCACCGCCCTGAAATTAGCTACCTGCTGCTGGAAGAACAGCGGGCCCCTTTCCTGGTTATCAGTAAGAAAAGTAGCAAAGCCAACTTTTTTGCCGATCATGCCTCTTAATGTTACCCCTCGGCTGTTCAGGTAAATGGATTCGTTCTTTGCACCCGTTTCATATCCAGCACTGAATTGCAATACCGGGTTCAATGCCAGGAAAAAATTATTCGTTTTTACTTCCAGGAAATTCGGCTTCGTGGTATAAAAAGTCTTCAGTACCGGCCGCCTGCTTTTAAATTCATTGGTTGGCCCGGTAACCCATTCGGTATTGTTCATCAAAAAATGCTGCAGGTTGTATTCATCAATAGTGGTAAGCCCCTGGTCCATCCATTCGGGGTATTTATCACGCCCGGTAAGCGTATCTGCATAACCCAGTCTGGCACTGTCTATGAATTCGGCCTGCTCTACAATATATTTACGGTTAAAAGGTTTGAGGGTAGAAAAATTCAAGTGGGTGTTTTTCTGCTGCTTGATCTCCATCCGCTCCACAAAATTAATGTCTTTTGATCCCTGTGTGAGGTAAGTGGATTGTGCAGTGGCAAAAGCAGGACAAATAAAAATGAGCAGTTTGGTTAAGCTTTTAATAATTTGCATTGGATAATTTTAGTTTTAACAGGCATCTGAATTCAAGATATGCAAAAATACCTTTTTAAGAACATACTGGTAGTTAATGAAGGAAA
>Ga0209023_10004059_pt1 | contig 16948 bp, 14 predicted proteins | sample LakOneMetagenome_FD_187468 | JGI IMG/M metagenome (GOLD analysis project Ga0209023, IMG submission 187468) | Freshwater and sediment microbial communities from Lake Erie, Canada (SPAdes) (version 2) | ecosystem: Environmental > Aquatic > Freshwater > Lentic | place: Lake Erie, Canada... | reverse complement strand
TTAGTATGGCCACACAGGCTATTCAATGAAACAAATCAGCTCTTTCAATGATGCTTATCATTCATTCAGTTAAGAATGGATTCAAACTTCATAATATGATCATTACTGCAGATTCATCGGTAACTTGTATATATTCTGATCATAAACAATTTTGATAATCCGATATTCCCTTTTCAACATTATAAAGTATGAACTGGTACCTGGAAGATATAAATGAAGTAATAGATGTTACGGGAACTTCTTTGAAAGGACTTTCATCCAACGAAGCCGAAAACAGGTTACGGCAATATGGCCCGAATGAAATTGCGGGCTCACACAAAAAATCATTATGGATTATATTTCTTGAACAGTTCAAAGACTTCATGATCCTGGTGCTCCTGGGAGCTGCTGTCGTTTCAGGCATTATCGGCGACCTCACAGATACCATTGTAATAATAGCCATCGTTATCCTGAATGCCATTATTGGTTTTGTTCAGGAATACAATGCCGAAAAAGCCATGGAAGAATTAAAAAAAATGGCTTCAACAAGTGCATTGGTCGTAAGAAACAATGTGGCAACAAATACTGATTCAGTAAGCCTTGTACCAGGCGACATCATTATGCTCGTTGCCGGGAACATTGTACCCGCAGATATCCGTCTTTTTGAATCCGGCCATTTAATGATAAATGAATCTTCACTTACCGGTGAATCATTTGCGGTAGAAAAATATACCGATACACTATCGGTTCCCAACCTGCCGGTAGCCGATCAAACCAATATGGCATTCAAAGGAACACATGTTACAAGCGGTCGTGGAAAAGGAATCGTAGTGGCAACAGGCATGGAAACTGAAATAGGAAAAATTGCACGTTTGCTGCAGGAACCGGGTATCCAAACCCCTTTGCAAAAAAGACTGGCAGCATTTGGGAAAAACCTTGCCTATATCATTCTTTTTATATGCTGCATTGTATTCATCATTGGTTATTTGCGTGGTGAAGACTTTATATTAATGCTGCTGACAGCCCTTTCATTGGCAGTAGCAGCAATTCCAGAAGCCTTGCCCGCAGTAATAACAATTTCACTGGCGATCGGGGCAAGAAAAATGATCAGGAAAAATGTATTGATCAGGAAACTGCATGCGGTAGAAACACTTGGTTCTGTTACATGCATCTGCACGGATAAAACAGGAACGCTTACACTAAACAAAATGACCATCGAAAATATCAGGGGAAAAAATTTTTTCACTCATAACAGGGCAGTCACAGAAGAAATTTATACTGATAAAGATTTCGAATTACTGATGCAGGCAATGGCTTTAAACAATGATATTTACCGGGATGAAAATAAAAAGCCTGTTGGCGATCCTACTGAAATAGCCCTTTTTGAATTTGCCAGTTCAAACGGGTATGACAGATCAGTAATGGAAGAGCAATTTCCAAGGGTTGCCGAGATACCCTTTGATGCCGAAAGAAAATGTATGACTACCATACACCGCTATGGCAATAAATATATTGCTTTTGTAAAAGGCGCCATGGATGTTCTTATAAATAAAGCAGAAGATAAAAACAGTACAACCGAATGGGAACATGAATTAAGTATTATGCTCGAAAACGGGTCAAGGGTACTGGGATTTGCCACGAGAGAATTTGATTCAATGCCTGCAACGGTTTCACCTGCCGGGATAGAAGATCATTTAGAACTGATCGGTATTGCAGGCATCATCGATCCGCCAAGGGAAGAAGCAAAACAGGCTGTTCATGAATGTAAAACTGCGGGTATAAAACCGATCATGATAACAGGCGATCACCCGGTAACTGCTGCCTCCATTGCAAAACGGCTTGGCATCATAGAAACTAAAGAAGACAGGATAGTTACCGGCTCAGAATTAAATGAAATGAGTGAACAGGAACTGCTCGAAATAGTAGATCATATTAAAGTGTATGCAAGGGTTTCGCCACAGCAGAAACTCGGTATTGTAAAAGCGTTACAACAGAAAGGTGAATGTGTTGCTATGACCGGTGATGGTGTAAATGACGCACCTGCGTTAAAACATGCAGATATCGGTATTGCAATGGGTATAACAGGATCGGATGTTGCCAAAGAAGCTTCACACATGATCCTGCTTGATGATAATTTTGCAAGTATTGTAAAAGCGGTGAAAGAAGGCAGAAGGATATTTGATAATATCCGAAAATTCATACGCTATGTACTTGCAGGAAATTCAGCTGAGATATGGACGATCTTTCTTGCCCCGTTTTTTTCATTACCCATTCCATTATTGCCCATACATATTTTATGGATAAACCTTGTTACAGATGGGCTACCGGGGCTGGCACTTACTGCAGAACGTGCAGAGAAAAATATCATGCTGCGGCCACCACGCAATCCCGGCCAAAGTATTTTTGCAGATGGGTTGGGCATTCATATAACCTGGGTTGGATTATTGCTTGCAGGGTTAACACTCGGTACGCAGGCTTACGCAATTAATAGCCAGGATTCTCATTGGCAGACAATGGTATTTACTGTTTTGTGCCTTGGGCAATTGACTTATGCAATGGCGATCCGCTCAGAAACAGTGTCTTTATTCAGGCAGGGGATCTTTTCAAACAGGCTCATGATCTTCACGATAGCATTTACTTTCCTGCTTCAGCTGGCTATTATCTACCTCCCATTCTTAAACAATATCTTCAAAACAAAACCATTGACGGTAAATGAGTTGCTTGCCTGCATCGGTATATCATTCGTTGTATTCTTCGCTGTAGAACTGGAGAAAATATTGCTAAGCAAAATCAGGCTTCGATAATCATATCGGTAGCAAGTCTCATTGATAATGATGACAACAATGTTTGAATAAAAATTATATTGAAAATAAAATAATGGTGAAAATAAAAATCCAAACAATTAAAAAAGGAGCTTATCATGGAAACAGAAGCCTTAGCCAAATGAAGAGGAATCAATGATCAGTAATGACGAACATCAGAGAAATTGTTGACACAAATTCTTATTTCAGCTTAGTACAAGGGCTACCTTTAAACTGAAAACATTCATAAAAAAACACTGGGATATTTAAAAAATATCTGGCTAAAAAATATAAGCCATGCCCGAATTAATTTTAAAACAGATACTGTATGAAACTGAGACCTGGAAACGCCTGCTGGCTTTTATGCAGGACGAAAACATTCACCTGAAAAACAGGCTTTCAGAAATTCTCAGGGAAAAATTTGATAATGAAATGCTGGATGAAGTAGAAAAATTCCAGAACAGTTTTATGAAAGAAGATGAAATGATCAGTTTTTTAAAAAGTGATATTGCAGAAATGGATAAATTATTGGTCAGGGAAGTTTTTGAAGATGGCAAAATTGTAAGAGAAGTTAACAGGAACCTACAAAAGATCCGTAGCAATATTACCAATGCTGAAAAACAATTCAGTTCATTAAAATCATCATTTAACAGTTACCTGGCAGATAATATTCATGACAGGGTATGATCCCAAAATACCTTCCGGATAAAATACCTGATTGAAATCAATTTACTGCCAAATGGGAATTAACATAGCAAAAAACTCCTCTCCTTCTTAAAGTTAATTAAATAATTGCTCCAGTTTTTTTTGATTAAGGATGATAATACTTCCATCCTTTTCAATATCGATGAGTTTTTCAGTCCTGAAATCACTAAGTGTCCTAATAAGCGATTCTTTTGCAGTACCAGCAATATTTGCAAGGCTTTCCCTGTTTATATTTATAACGAAATGAGGCTCATCCTTCAGCTTATATTTTTTCTGCAACAGCAATAGCGCATCAGCAATTTTTTTTCGCAACGAATTATATGCAATACTCAATAACTGGTTCTCCTTTTCTGAAACATTTTTGGCCAGTAACTTCATAAAATTATGAGCTACTTCCTTATTGTTATTAACCAGTTCCTCAAAATCTTCTGTTGGAATTACAGCAAGTTCTGTTTCTTCCATTGCCTGGGCTGTATCATTGTAAACTGTTCCTTCCAGCATGGCAACATAACCAAGAAAATCGCCTGCGCTGTAAAGTTCGGTAACAAGTTCTTTTCCTTCATCATTGCATTTGAAAGCCTTTATTTTTCCTTTGATTACATAGTAAAGCCTGTTGGGATGATTTCCTTCAGAATAGATCGTTTGCTTTTTCTTATACTTATTTATACTCCTGTCTTCCGTAAGTGTATGCAGTACATCTTTACCGCCCGAGGTTTGCATCAGGCGCTCCAGTCCTTCCAGGCCAGGAATAAATTCCTGTTTCAGCAATTCCAGTTTTTTCAAACGGCCATCAACAGCATTCAGTAATTCTGTTCCGCTGAATGGTTTACTGATATAATCATCAGCTCCTGATTCCATCCCTTTTCGAAAATCACTTCGTTCTGTCTTTGCCGTTAAGAATATGAACGGCGTATTTTTTATCGCCTCATTTTTATGAATGGCATGCAATACCCCATACCCATCAAGTAGCGGCATCATAATATCACAAATGATCAGGTCGGGTTTATGTTCAATTGCTTTTTCAACACCGATCTTTCCGTTTTCTGCCGTGATCACTTTGTAATTGGATAGCTCCAGTATTTCCGCCGTGTTATTGCGGATATCGTCATTGTCCTCTATGAGCAATATTGTTTTCATGTCAGTTTGTTTTATTAAACGTGATAATAAACTCAGTACCTTTTTCAAGTTCAGAGTTACATTCAATAGAGCCGTTCATCAGTTCAGCATATTTTGAAATAATGTGCAGCCCCAGCCCTGTGCCCTGGATGTTTGTTGCATTTGTTGCCCGGAAAAATCTTTCCATCAGGTGTTTCTTGTCATCAGAAGATATCCCTATACCCTTGTCCGTTACTGAAAGAACAAGATAATCATCACTGCAAACCGTCCTGATCTTAACCGGACTTCCCTCTGAAGAAAATTTACTGGCATTTGAAAGCAGGTTTATAATGATATGCGTTAAAAGAGACTTGTCAAGAAATAATATTTCATTCCCTTCATGCTCATAAAATATCTTTTGCCCTTTTTTCAGGGTATTTTTTATTTCGGATATCAATGAATTGATCAGGCCCTTAACATTGAATTCAGAATATTTTAGATGTATTTTCCCTTCTTCAATTTTTCCCAGGCTAAGAAAATCATTCAGTGTATCTGTAAGGAGGTTTACAGAAGATACAATTCGTTGCAGGTGTTTCTCCCTTTTTGGCTGATCATCTTCTGTAATATATTTTTCTATTAAATAGGCTGATGAAAGCACAGTGCTTAGTGGCGTGCGGAATTCATGAGAGGCCATCGTAACAAACCTTGTCTTTAATTCATTCAGCTCTTTTTCCTTTTCGAGTGATTGCTGCAATTCCTTTTCAATTCTTTTTGTTTCGGAAATATCTATAGCAACACCAGCAAATCCAATTATGTTTCCCTGTTCGTCTTTTATGGCAGAAACAATAAGCCTTACCGGAAATTTTGTTCCATCCTTGCGCAAATATTCCCATTCGTTTTCATCTGCTTTTCCCATGCGTGCATTCATTAAAAAAAGTTCTGCCCCAACAGATATCTCCCGTTTGAATTCCTGCGATAGTTTTTTAGCCCTTTGCCATAAAAATTCGTGGTCATGAAAAATGAGCGGTGTATGTTTTCCGATCACTTCTTCCGCTATATATCCCAACGCCTTCTGCGCAGCAGGATTAAAAGTTTGAATAACCCCATCAAGGTTCACCGTAGTGATCATTACACCTGCGTTATCGAATAATGCTTTTTGATAATTAGCATTCTTTTGAAGTTCAGTTTTTGACAGTTCCAGTTGGTTAAGTGTTTCCTTAAGTACCCTGGTTCTTTTTTCAACAGTGGCTTCCAGCTTTTCCTTGGCAGTTTTTAAACTTATTTCCGCCATTTTACGAAAAGAAATATCGTTGATGAATGCAATGATGTATTTATCACCATCTGAAGGGTAATGCCCCAGGCTTACTTCCACAGGAAATTCTGTACCGTCTTTTTTAATACCAAACAGTTCCATCCCTTTACCCATTGGCCTGTCTTCAGGTGTATGAATAAATGCACGCCTGTCTTTTACATGCCTGTCGTGATATCGTAACGGGATGAGCAATTCAATTTTCTTTCCTATCAATTCAGCTTTGCTATAACCAAATTGTTTCAGTACAAATGGATTGGCAGTAACAATATCCCCTTGCCTGTTAATCATAAGAATGCCAATAGATTCAACTTCAAAAAAAGACCTGTCGATCGGATTAATAATATAGAGATAATATTCCTTGCCATTGCTTTCACACAATTTTGTAGAAGCTTCTACAAAGAAAGAATGTCCATCCAGGGCTGTATACTCAATCAACTCACTGAAACTCCCTTTTTCCTTGATATGCATTTCCCTTTTCAGGATTTCATCAGGTGATAAGAATGTCTTTCTTAATTTTCGCAGCAGTGTTATATCTATCTCATCTGATTTCCCGATACCAAACATTTTACTGAATGCCCTGTTGCAATAAATAAATTTTCTTGAAGCCGCTTCCATAATGAGTGCGCCTTCTCTCATATTATCGCAAAGTGAAGTGAAGAGCCTGTTGTCTAAATTATGTTGGTTTGAAGATAGCATAGCATGTTGATTGCTGATCCGATCAGCAATCAGCTAAGTTCAGGAAAGTGATCGCGAAGATGAATGACAATCATCATATCATGAACTGAGGATGCACAGGAATAAGCAAACAGTTTCATTGACTATAATCACCATATTCATAAATCATGGTCATTGGTTTCAGTTACTCAAATATCTTTGATAATAATTTACAAAAACAAGATCAGCATATACTGTTTTCAATCATCGGTTTCTATAACCACAGTTATTTTTTTGAATGCTCCCTGCAGATACTTTAGCATTGGTTTTTCATAGGATATTGGACATATAAACAGGGCTGGATCTTTATCCTGGCCCTTTTTTGCTTTAAACAAGATTGTAAATTGAGATTATAAATTCATTCAACAGTAATGCTGTTGTTGATAGCTGATACAAACAGCTATTTAAATTATATGATGAAAAATAATAAGTATGAAACGGAGATCAATAACGAAGGCTTACCCAGAAGTTTTGTCAACCTGCTCAGGAGTTCATCTCCTGTAAAAGGTTTAATAATATAATCATTTGCTCCCATCAGCAGCCCCTGTTCTATTTCTTTCTTTTCAGAAGAAGCTGTAAAAAAAACAAAATAAGTATTATTGAATATAGGTTGTTCCCGAACACATTTCAGTAATGTATAGCCATCCATAACAGGCATCCTTATATCACTCAGTATAAGATCAGGGTGCTCCTGGAAAGCTAAGTCCAGGCCATCCTGGCCATTACAGGCTGTAAATACATTATAATTGAAAAGTTCGAGCAGTTCAATGGTATTCTCCCGGATGGGTTCATTGTCTTCAACAATAAGAATTTTTTGTCCCATTTACGGAAAATTTTGTTGAATGAATTCTTTAAAGTTATGAAATTTAATTCAACGAATAGATTAATTCTGCATACCCGTTAAGTTGAAATGGAAATAGATAGAAGCAAATATTTTCAAAGTTGCTTACTGAATCAATCAGATTATTGAATGACTGGTGCTTATTCATAATGCAATGCTTCAATGGGATCCAGGTTTGATGCTTTTAAAGCGGGGTAATATCCAAAAAACACACCTGTAACAAAACAGACCAGGAAAGAAAGTATCACGGAAGATTCGGTGATCAAATTTGGCCATTGCAGGAAGATAGTTACCAGTTTTGTTGCTGTGATACCAAATGCAACACCGATCAATCCCCCGGTAATACTCATCAAAATGGCTTCAATTAAAAACTGTAACAATATATCGGTCCACCGGGCACCAAGCGACATCCTTAAACCGATCTCCCTGGTCCTTTCTGTTACTGAAACATACATGATATTCATGATGCGGATGCCGCCTACAACCTGTTTCTTTCATCGGTAAGTTCCTGGTATTGTCCCCGTACGATCACACTTTTCCAACTGGAGAAATTCTTTATTTCATCTACCTGGAAACAAATATCCGGGTTCTCACGCATCATACGGATCTTTATGCCATCAACTGAATGGGCAATGATGAACTGTCCGTCGTATCCAAAATTTACAGGAACAACATAATTCTTCTTTCCGTCATTACACCCGATGCGTCCGAGCAGATTTTGTTTCAATACCTCTTCGATCTGCTCATCTGTTAATGTACCGATCATAAAATATTACTGTTGGGTAATTAATGTAATACTGCTAATTTTTTTACATAGTCTTTTACAAAAAAACTATTCGTTGCTTTCCCCTTAACTATTTCAAAGCCTTCCTGCTCCAGTTGCTTAGCCTGCTGATCAACACCACCTGGAAATTTAGGGTTGAGGCAACCTCCCTCTTTCAAGACTCTCCAATAAGCCGTTATCTTTTTCTTACCGGCCGCCTTATCTTCTTCTGCAGTGTTTGCAGCTATATTTAGGAAAATACCCGTTGTTAAGGGACAAGTCATATCAGCATTGTATTCGTCTGCCAGGTATTCCCTGATCTTGTTTACCGTAGTTAGTTTGCCCTTTGGTACTTTTTTGATCGCAGCATCAACCAACAAGGGTGTTGGTACCAGCATTTTACCATTGCCGATCATTACCGCCCATTTATCGGGAACATTCACCAGTTTTGGTTTCATGTCCTTTCCAGTTTCTCTCTCCAGCTTGCTGAAGATTTTCCTTTTTTCATAAATCATTTTATGAATATTAATCCCGTTCATTGTTACCTCGCTACTGCACCTCCGTCGATGGCAAGGTCAACACCGGTAACAAAAGAAGATTCATCAGAAGCAAGGTATAATGCACCCCACGCTATCTCTATAGCATCGGCTACCCTTCCCTGTGGTGACATGCTTTTAATTGTTTCTTTCATGTCAGGGTTGGCAAGTAACTCTTCAGTCATAGGCGTTAACACTGCGCCAGGACAAATAGCATTCACCCTGATCTTATCTTTTGCAAATGTAACTGCCAGGTCTTTGGTAAGCAACCGGAGCCCGCCTTTAGAAGCCGAATATGCTACTCCGTTACCTCCTACCAGCCCTGCAATAGAAGCAATATTTACAATGGCACCTCCACCGGCTTTTCTTAGATGTGGAATACATAATTTACATCCCAGGAAAGGACCGGTGAGATTGATAGCAATAACATTATCCCACAATTCTTTTGTTGTTTGTTCACAATCAGTAAAACCAGGGAACACTCCTGCATTGTTTACCAGTATATCTATTCGTCCAAACAATGACAGTGTTTTGTCAATAACTTTCTGCCAGTCATTTTCACTTGTTACATCATGTTTTACACTTTCTATCTTCAAGCCTTCAGCTTTTGCTTTGTCAACCCATAATGCTAATTTTTCCTCCTGCCTGTCGGTAGCAATAACACTGGCACCTTCCATTGCAAATAATCTTGCTGTTGCTGCACCCATACCACCGGCTGCCCCGGTAATGATCGCTACTTTGTTCTTTAACCTTTCCATAGTTGTTTTTTAAATTGTTTTTTCCAATACAGTCATTTCTGCTTTATTTATATTTTCGATCCCTTTCAGTATTGCATCCGGGTTAAATGAAATACTACCAATTCCCTGGTCTACCAGGAATTTTGCAAATGCCGGAAGATCGCTTGGTGCTTGTCCGCACAAACCGATCTTTACCCCGGCATGCTTTGCTTTAGTGATCATAGTTGCAATCATATATTTTGCAGCTTCATCTTCTTCGCTGAACAGGTCATTGATAATAGCTGAATCCCTGTCAATGCCCAATGTAAGCTGGGTGAGATCATTTGACCCGATAGAAAATCCGTCAAATATTTCTGCAAATTTTTCTGCCAGCACTACATTGCTTGGTATTTCTGCCATGACATAGATTTCAAGATCGTTCACACCTTGTTCCAGTCCATACCTTTTCATTACTGCAATCACTTTATTGCCTTCGTTCACCGTTCTGCAAAATGGGATCATCACTTTAACATTGGTCAATCCCATTTCATCACGCACTTTCCTGATGGCATCACATTCTAACCTGAAACCTTCACGGTAGCGATCATTGTAATACCTGGAAGCTCCCCTGAAACCGATCATCGGATTTTCTTCATGCGGTTCAAAATCCTTGCCGCCGATAAGGTTCGCATATTCATTGGTTTTAAAATCGCTCATGCGCACGATAACATCTTTTGGATAGAACGCAGCTGCAATAGTTGCCACTCCTTCAGCCAGTTTATCAACAAAATATTTTTCCTTATCCGGAAAATGATGTGTGAGTTCTTCTATTTTTTGTTTTACGGTTTCATCCTTCAATTCATTGAACTTAACAAGCGCCATCGGGTGTATCTGCACACTGTGTGTGATGATAAATTCAATACGCATCAGCCCTACGCCGTCATTTGGGTAAAAAGATAACTTGAATGCTTTATCAGGATCACCCGCAATCAGCATCACTTCAGTAGTTTCCGGCTTCCGGATATTTGTAAAATCCAATACCGTTTCTTTAAACTCAACTGCTCCTTTATAAATAAAACCGGTTTTTCCTTCACAACAGGATACCGTTATCAATTCACCTTCAGTTATCTTATCTGTAGCATCACCACATCCAACAATGGCGGGAACACCCAACTCCCGTGCAACGATAGACGCATGACTTGTTCTTCCGCCTTTATTGGTGATGATGGCACCGGCATTTTTCAAAATCGGGTCCCAATCCGGGCTTGTAATATCTGTAACCACAATGTCTCCCGGTTTAAGTGTTTTCGATTCATTCGGAGATGACAGTATCCTTGCTATGCCTGTTTTTATTTTTGAGCCAATGGCCTCACCATGAGTAATAGCTTCTCCCTTATTCAGTAGTTTATATTCTTTTAAGAGGAATGGATTTCCTTGTGAATGCACTGTTTCAGGCCTTGCCTGTATTATAAATATTTCATTACTGATACCATCTTTGGCCCATTCAATATCCATTGGTTTCTGGTAATGGTCTTCTATTATCAAAGCCCATGTTGCGATCTGTTTGATCTCATCATCAGTCAAAACAAACTGTTCCTGCTTTTCTTTGGGTGTTACAATGTTTACAACTGAATAATTCTCATTATCACTATAGATCATTGTTTTTGCCTTTTCGCCAAGCTTTTTCTGGATAACAGGATTCTTTCCCTGCATCAATGTTGGTTTAAAAACAAAGAACTCATCAGGTGTTACTGTGCCCTGCACAATATTTTCTCCCAATCCCCAAACAGCGCTGATATGAACAATATCGCGGAAACCCGATTCAGGTTCCAGTGTAAAACAAATGCCGGATGAAGCAAGGTCTGAACGCACCATCTTCTGAATACCAACCGATAATGAAATTTTCATGTGCCCGAAACCGTTATCTTCACGGTATTTAACAGCCCTGTCGGTGTACAATGAAGCAAAACAGCTTTTCAGGGCATACAGTAATGCATTTTCTCCTTTTATATTCAGGTACGATTCATGCTGGCCGGCAAAACTGGCATTGGGGAGGTCTTCTGCTGTTGCACTGCTCCTGACTGCAACAGCAGCATCTTTCTCATCACCGCACAATTCCCTGTAAGCCCCAGTAACAGCTGTTACCAGGCTTTTAGGAAGTACGGCTCCCTGTAACAATGCCCTTGCCCTTGAAGCAATATCTGAAAGATTTGAATAATTTTTCCTGTCCAACAGCGCCAGCACTTCATTCAGAGGTGTGAGCAGGGAATTATTTGTAAGGAACTCTTCAAATGCATACACTGTGGTAGCAAAACCATCCGGCACCGGGATTCCTTTCACCGATAATTTTGAAAACATTTCACCAAGGGATGCATTTTTACCCCCCACACTTGAAATGTCGCCAATACCTATTTCACTGAATTTTTTAATATATGGTTGCATCATTTATAAATTAATGGTTATTGGTGATGTAGTGACATTACAGGTACATGGCTGTGCAATACAAACTGTTTTGTATGACTGCTATGTGTTATTTTTTCGAGTAACCCATACCGCTTTGGCAATACGATCAAAAGGTCAATGTGATTTTTTTCGGTAAACTCTATGATACTTTGATCAATATTATCATTACTGATAAAATGGTATTCAGGATTTACAGGAGCCAGCATTTCTTTCAATAACCTGGTTTCAAAAACGATCTCGGGATTATACTTATCCTGTTTACCAGTATTAAGCACATACAATGAAGCGTTGAAATCCCTTACAAGCATTTTAATTTCATCTACAGGTATCGTATCTTTTATTTTATCAAAATCGCAGGCAAGGCAGATCTTTTTCATTTCTGAAAATGTGGCTGTGAGTGGCACTGTTATCAAAGGCCATTCCAGTTGTTTCATGGCATGCACAGTATGGCCGCCAAAAAACACCCTCTCGGCTGCGGTTGTACCCTGGCTGCCCATTACAACAACATAAGGATTGATCTGATCACACACACTTTTAAGTTCCTGGTAAAAATTCCCTACTCTTACTTCTCTTTCTATCGTAAGCTTTTGCCTCTTGCTTCGTATCAATTGATCTTTAAGTTCGTCGAGGGTCTTTTCTGCTGTTTTCTCCATATCATCAAGGTTCATTATCAGCGGAGCTTCACTATAAACAACAGGAACCTGGAACGTATTCAATAAAAACAGGTCGGCGCCAATTGCCAATGCCATGTCTGCTGCATAATTGGCTGCATTTTTTGCTGCCCCGGAAAAATCGGTTGCTACCAGTATTGTTTTCATTTTGTAAGTTTTTTTGATTAATAATATTGTATCAGTGCTATATGATGCTGGTCTCCGAGTACCGCATCGTCAACAAATTCTACATCGCCACCATCTTCCAGCACCCTTTCAATCACATCATCCACAGCATCTTTTATGTAAGAGAACCTGTTATAAGGCTCAACAACAGCATATATATTGTCCGCATTACTTCCGCTTTGAGCAGGATACATATAATTTTTTTCGACTAACAGTAAACGGCCTTTATGATTCATTGCTTCACGCCACACATCACGAATACCTGTTGCAAGCTTCTTTCTTCCTGCAGCTTCCTCCATTTGATTAAGCAGTTCTTTCTCCCTGATCTTTTTCCAGTCGGCAAGATGAGGTTCCAGTACATTCCTTAAGTGAGGCAAGGTCGATTCTTCATAATTGCCATGGATATATTCCACAACCGCCGAGCCGTGTTTTGTAAATTTTTTAAAATGACCTAATATTTTATCTGTGCCCATTACAAAAAGCGGGAGTTTATATGCTTTCAATATTGTATCGAGTGAGTTGTCGATATAATGAAGAAATTTATCTACCAGCATTTCTTTCTTTTCATGCATGTCTGAAAAATTGGCAACCCTTTCAGGCATATCATGCATATAACCGGAAACAGATTCAGCTGTATTTGAAATGATCTTCACAAAACTGTCGGTATTGCCCAGGTAAATTTTACTCTCATTTGCACTTAACAGCAATACAAGATATTTATGCAATTGTTTTTTACTGAAAACCAGGTCACGGATCTCGAATGATTCATTAACAATAACTTTTTCCTCAACAGAAATATCGAGGTATAATACTTTTTCAAAAACAGGGGAAACATAAATGGCAACACTCTTTTTATGAGTGTTAAAATTGAGTCTCCTGAAAATATTCTCAAGTTTATGCATCACAAGTTTGCCTATCTCACCCGGATAATTATCCTTTAATTCCCGCTCCACTTTTTCAGACGCACTTTTTAATGAATGCCCCAACGCCTCTTTTGGGATCATTTTAGGTTCAAAGGGAATAATAACAGAGACAGCAGGACGATAATGAACAGCCTCCATTACTTCAAGTATTTCGGGTGTTACAGTTTGTTGCATAAATTACCATTTAGGTAACGAAGCTACTTGCTGGCCCAGGCGAAACCGCTGACAGCCATCAGTAATATCTTTGATTCTGCTCATTCGGGAACCTGGATATTTGCATGTTATTTGCTGTTGCATTGTTAATAAATTTTTCTTCATGCCACAGCTATCACACAAAAGCAATCATACCCGCAACAATATTTTACTTGGATCAATATTTCACGAGATGGCCGATTGTTACCGTTATCTGGGCAAAGAAGAATATTTCCGTGCAAATGCTTATGAGAATGCTTCCAGGATAGTTTACAATATGAAAGATGACATTGCCGGTTATGCATCTGATGTTAATACTCTGGATAAGATCGGCGGCATCGGTGAAAGCATTGCAGAAAAAATAATTGAGTACCTGCACACAGGAAAGATCAAAACATTTGAACAACTCAAAAAAAAGCTGCCTTTTGAATTACTGGAACTGATGAACATAAACGGCTTCGGGCCTGCAACATTAAAAGTGCTGCATGAGAAGCTGGGAATAAGCAACCGTGATGATCTTATTAAAGCGCTCGAATCAGGACAACTGACAGGTTTAAAAAATTTCGGTGCAAAAAAGATCGGGAATATGGAACGGGCGCTTAAAGTATATAAAGAAGCAAAACGTTTACCATTAAAAGAAGCAGCGAAAACAGGTAATGCGCTGCTGAATGCCATCAGGAAAATTCCAGGTGTACAAAGAGCTGAACTGGCAGGTAGCCTTCGCAGAAAAAAGGAAACGATCGGTGATATTGATATTGTTGTACTGGCAGAACCTTCTAACAGGAAAAAGATCATCAGCAGTTTCATTAAATTTCCCGAAGTGGAGAAGGTACTGGCAAAAGGAACTAAAAAGGCAAGTGTAGTGCTGAAATATAAAAACGTACAGGTTGATATCCGGCTCGTTCATGATTATGAATATGGTGCAGCTATGTTATACTTCACCGGATCGAAAGAACATAATATCAAATTGCGAACGATCGCAAAAGAGAAGGGATATAAAATAAATGAGTATGGGATATTTGATATAACGTCAGGGAAAAGACTGGCAGGCTCAACTGAAGAAGAAATGTATCATTTTCTGAAGATGCGATATATACCACCTGAGCAAAGGTTGAATAAAGGTGAGATAGAAAAAGCGATGAAAGATCAGTTAAACAAAAACGGGAAATAATATTTCCCGTTTTTGTTTTCGTCCAGCCTTGCAGGTATATAACAATACTAATTTTCCTTTTTAACTGCATATTCTTATATTCATATAATTATTATGGTAAAACTGAGTATTATATCTGATCATGTTGTATCTATGTTAGATAGAGGCCTATCCAAAAAACTCATATACCATAATATCGATCATACCCTTGATGTAACTTCCCAGTGCCTGGCCATCGCAACTGAAGAAGGAATAGCAGATGAACAAGTATTGCTGATCCTGCAGGTTGCAGCTTTATATCACGATTCAGGATTCTTATATGTGTACCAGCAGCATGAAGAAAAGGGGTGCGAAATAGCCAGGGATCAATTGCCTGGTTTTGGAATGGATGAGCATGCAATTGAAGAAGTATGCAAACTTATCATGGCAACAAAAGTTCCTCAAAAACCTGTCACGCATCTGCAACAGATCATTTGCGACGCAGATCTCGATTATCTTGGAAGGGATGATTTTTTTGAAACTGGTGATAAGCTTCGCCGTGAGCTGCTGGAATATAAATTCATTGCGGATCATCACGATTGGGAAAAAAGGCAATTGGATTTCCTCCGGTCGCACCACTATTTTACCAAAACATCACAAAAGAAAAGATCAGCTGCCAAAAAAGAGTTTATTGAGCAGCTTATGCAATATCAGGATAAAGTGAAGTGATCATTATTTGAAAAACCTACATGAAACAAAAAGATTTCTGGCTAAGAACTTTGAATGTAAGGGCTGATGAAGGCTGGCTGGTAAAACGGCTTTTCCTGCTTCAGTTCCTGCAAGGTGCCGGTATTGCATTTTTTTTCACTGCTGCCTTTGCCCTTTTTCTGGCAAAATTCCCCATTACAGAACTTCCTTACGTATTTATTTATTCTTCATTATTGCTCTGGATCACAGGTTTCATTTATTCACGCATTGAACATTCATTCAACATAAGCAAGCTGGCAATTATCATTACCGTTTTTATGGTCGTAAGCATGTTGCTGTTCAGGCTGGCATTTATTTATATAAAAAACGACTGGTTCCTGTACTGGATGCTTGCCTGGTTCAATGTACTGTACCTGCTCAATAATCTTGAGTTCTGGGGCATTGCTTCTCTATTGTTTGATGCCAGGCAAAGCAAAAGGCTGTTTGCGGTTATCAGTGCAGGAGACATTCCCGCAAAATTCATCGGCTACACCCTTGCGTTATTTACTGTTGAATATATTGGCACTATCAACCTTTTGTGGGCAGGCATACTCTGCATGCTGGCTTCGATACCGTTTTTAGTCAGTATAAAGCGGTCAGGCATGTTGCTCGAAGTGCAGCATAAACAGCACGCTAAGCATACCAGCCAGGGAGTAAGTAAGATCGTTAAGAATTTTTCAGGAAACCTGCTAATAAGGCGGCTGGCCCTGTTAGGCATCATCATTACCGGTAGTTTTATCATCATCAATTTTGCTTTTTATGCCGGCGTAAAAGATGCATACCAGGATGATGTGGCATTGGCAAAATTCATTGCACTCTTCCTCGCCATTGTAAGAATAATTGCCATGATCATTAAAATGATCTTTACAGGCCGCTTAATAAACAAACTTGGTATTATCAAATCGCTTTCAATAACGCCGGTAGTAATGTTGCTACTGATCGCCACTATCATCCTTACCCAGAATATGCAGGGTTACCAGAAGATCATCATCTACCTGTTCGGGGCAACTTCCATTGTGGCAGATATTTTAAGGTCAGCCATCAGTTCGCCGGTATTCTTAACGATCATGCAGCCGCTTTCCAATCATGAAAGGCTGAGGGCACATACGATCGTTAAAGGAATCATGGATCCATTTGCATCACTGATAGCCGGGGTAATGCTTTTATTGCTGATCCGTTATGAACACAAAGTTGAC
>Ga0209023_10004058_pt1 | contig 16949 bp, 13 predicted proteins | sample LakOneMetagenome_FD_187468 | JGI IMG/M metagenome (GOLD analysis project Ga0209023, IMG submission 187468) | Freshwater and sediment microbial communities from Lake Erie, Canada (SPAdes) (version 2) | ecosystem: Environmental > Aquatic > Freshwater > Lentic | place: Lake Erie, Canada... | reverse complement strand
GTGACCAGGTCCACGAACTCCTGGCTGAGCGCGCCGATGGTCGCCGGAATCAGGCCGAACGCCGCCACGACCATGAGCACCACACTGAGCGCGATGCCGATCCAGATGCTTTGCAGGGCGATGCGAACGGTGTCCTGGCCGATCAGCACCGCACGAGCCGTGCGGGAAATGTCATCGAGCAGGATGACCACGTCCGCCGATTCACTGGCCGCGGTGGAACCGCGCGCGCCCATGGCGATGCCGACGTCGGCAGCTGCCAACACCGGAGCGTCGTTCACCCCGTCACCGACCATGATCACCGGACGGGCGGTGAGGTTTCGCACCGCGTCGACCTTGTCGCTGGGCAGGCAATCGGCCTGCACCCGGGTGATACCCACCTGGGCGGCGATGTGCTCGGCCGTGGCGCGGGCGTCACCGGTGAGCATGAGCGTCCCGGCCACCCCGAGTTCTTTGAGCCGTGTGACCGTGTGCCGAGCGTTGTCCCGAACCCCATCCCGAGCAATGAGGCAGCCGGCAAAGCGCCCCCCGACGGAGACGTACATGGCCAGTTCACCTTCGTGCAGCTCGGCGGCGGCGGTATCCGTCACTCGCTCCCGGATGAAGGCCAGCTTGCCCACGACCACCTCCACCGTGCCGAATTCTGCCACGACACCGTGCGTGGCCACCTCGCTCGCGGAGTCGGCTGCCGTGAGGCCGAGGTTTCGGTTGCGGGCTTCGGCGATCACGGATGCCGCGAGCACGTGCGAGGAATACTGCTCGGCCGATGCGGCGAGGGCGAGCAGCTCCTCGGCAGCGAAGCCGGGCGCCGGCCGTAGCTCGGCGATGACGGGCGTTCCGTTGGTGAGCGTTCCGGTCTTGTCAAACACCACGGTGCGGGCACGGGCGAGCGTCTCCAGCACGCCGGCGCCCTTCACGATGATGCCGTTGCGGGCGGCCCGGCTCATACCGCCCATGAAGGCGACGGGGGCCGCGAGCAGCAACGGGCACGGAGTGGCCACGACGAGCACTTCAGCGAAGCGCACCGGGTCACCGGAGAGCAGCCAGGCGAGGCCTGCCAAGCCGATCGAGAAGGCGGTGAACGGAACCGCGTAGCGGTCGGCGAGCCGCACGACCGGGGCCTTGCTGGAGGCGGCCTCCTCGACGAGGGCGATGATGCGTTGATATTGGCTGTCGGCCGCGCGCGCGGTGGCCCGAATGCTCACCGCGGTCTGGCCGTTGATCGATCCGCTCAGCACGTCGTCACCGGTGTGACGCTCCACCGGCAGGCTTTCCCCGGTGAGGGACGATTCATCGAACGAGGCTTCGCTCGATCGCAGTTCGGCGTCGACAGGCACGATTTCGGCCGGTCGCACCAGCAGCAGGTCCCCCACGACCACCTCGGTCGCCGGCACGTCGGTGACATCCATTTCCGAATCGGTGAACCGATGGGCGATCTGCGGGGCTCGCTGGAGCAGTGCATTCAGCTCTCGAGTGGCCCGACCGGCCGCGTAGTCCTCCAGTGCTGCGCCGCCGCTGAGCATCAGCACGATGATCAGGGTGGCGACATATTCGCCCACCGCGATCGTGGCGAGGATCGCCATCACCGCCAGCAGATCGACGCCGAAGGTGCCCTGGCGAAGCCGTCGCACCATGCCGACGAATTCGATGACGGCCACGATCAGCCCGAAGCCGCTGAACAGCCACTGCACGGCGCCCGGCAGCCCACTCGCCCACAACGCGAGCCCCACTACGCCGACCAGAACGGTCGCGATGACGATCGGATAACGCCGGACGGCATCCACCATGCGTTTCATACCCAGATTCTGACGCGCCGCAGCCCATTACGCCAGCACGGCGAGCCTCCCCTGGACCCAGTTATGACAATGACCCCGACCGCAGCGGTCGGGGTCATTCTCGGTCAGATCTGATCAGGCCAAGCGTGCCTGCAGGTTCTCCGCGAGCGACGCAAGGAATTCCTCAGTCGTCTGGTAGCCCTGCTCCGGTCCCACCAGAAGCGCGAGGTCCTTGGTCATCTTGCCGCTCTCAACGGTCTTGATCACCACGTCTTCGAGGGTGAGGGCGAACTCGGCGAGCGCCGCGTTGTTGTCGAGCTTGGCGCGGTGCGACAGGCCACGGGTCCACGCGTAGATCGACGCGATCGGGTTCGTCGACGTGGGCTTGCCGAGCTGGTGCTGGCGATAGTGGCGCGTCACGGTTCCGTGGGCGGCCTCGGCCTCGACGACCTTGCCGTCGGGCGTGGACAACACGCTGGTCATCAGCCCGAGCGAGCCGAAGCCCTGGGCCACGGTGTCCGACTGCACGTCACCGTCGTAGTTCTTGCAGGCCCAGAGGTAGCCGCCCTCCCACTTCATGGCGGATGCGACCATGTCGTCGATCAGGCGGTGCTCGTACGTGAGGCCGGCGGCGTCGTAGTCGGCCTTGAACTCGGTGTCGAAGATGTCCTGGAAGATGTCCTTGAAACGACCGTCGTAGGCCTTGAGGATGGTGTTCTTGGTCGACAGGTAGACCGGCACCTTGCGCTCGAGCCCGTAGTTCAGCGAGGCACGGGCGAAGTCCGTGATGGAGGAGTCGAGGTTGTACATGCCCATGGCGACGCCGTCGCCCGGGGACTGGAACACCTCGAAGGTGGACGGCTCGCTGCCGTCTTGCGGGGTGAAGGTCATGCTGAGCGTGCCCTTGCCCTGGAAACGGAAGTTGGTGGCCTTGTACTGGTCACCGTAGGCGTGGCGGCTGATGATGATCGGCTTGTTCCAGCCCGGAACGAGGCGCGGGATGTTGGAGATGACGATCGGCTCGCGGAAGATGGTGCCGCCGAGGATGTTGCGGATCGTGCCGTTGGGCGAGAGCCACATCTGCTTCAGGCCGAATTCCTCGACGCGAGCCTCATCGGGCGTGATGGTGGCGCACTTGACGCCGACGCCATGCTTCTGAATGGCGTGGGCGGCGTCGATGGTGATCTGGTCGTTCGTCTCGTCACGCTTCTGAATGGACAGGTCGTAGTACTCGAGGTCGACATCGAGGTACGGGTGAATGAGCGTGTCCTTGATGGCATGCCAGATGATGCGGGTCATCTCGTCGCCGTCAAGCTCGACGACCGTTCCCTCAACCTTGATCTTCGACAATGAACTTCTCCTTAAGAAACATCGGTGGCCGTCACGGCCATCGACCAGCTTACTCGAAGAGCCCAACTATCTCGACATCGAGATATATTCGCGCGGGTGCAACGGGTCGGATGAGCTCAAATCTGATTCCTCGTCTACCAGAGCACCCGAGCAGACGTTAGCCTGAACTCATGGGTGAGCTGAGACTGGAAGAACTGTCCGCACGAAACATCGTGGCGGCCAACAACCTGAGCATGAAGCCGGGTCAGGAGCAATTCATTGCTCCGGTGTCCTATTCGGCCGGGGCATCCGTGATCAATCCGGCCACGTCCTGGCAGCGGGTGGTGCTGCTCGACGGCCAGGTCGCCGGGTTCATCCACGGTAATTTCGACCCTGAGTCGGAGCATGAAGAATTCCGCGCCTGCATCTGGCGCATCAACGTCGACGCCAACGCGCAGGGCCAGGGCGTGGGGAAGTTCGCCGCCGATGCCCTCGCCGCCGAAGCCCGTTCACGCGGTTTCGACCACATCACCGTGATCTGGGAGTCCGGCCAGGCGGGACCCGAGGCGTTCTTCCACCGCCTCGGCTTCTCTGACATCGGCCAGACCCAGTACGGCGAGGTCATCGGCGCACTCAAGCTCTGAATCGGTGCTTCCCGCCGACGGTGACGATTTCGTGTCCCACGTCCTGGCCATTGTCGAAGCCATTCCTCCGGGGCGGGTGATGACCTACGGCGACGTGGCGGGGGTGCTCGGCTCGCGGGCGGCCCGCGCGGTGGGTCAGACGATGGCGCGCTACGGCTCTGACCGGGCGTGGTGGCGGGTCATCCGGGCCGGTGGACATCCGCCGGCCGGCCACGAGGAGAGTGCCCTCGCGCACTATCGCGCCGAGAACACGCCCCTGGTGACCTCGACGACTGCCGCCTATCGCATCGACCTGCGCGCCGCCGGCTGGTTTCCCGGGTCACCCGGCGCCGCCGACTAAGCCGCGGCACTCCTTTGGCCGGCTGGCACCCGTTCTAACGAGTGCCAGCCGGCCAGGTGGGTGCCGCGAGGGCTAAACGAGGGATTCGCGCCAGGCGGCGTGCAGCTGGGCGAACCGCCCGGTGCCCGCGATGAGGTCGTTCGGAGTGCCGTCTTCGACCACCAGGCCATGCTCCATCACGAGCACCCGGTCGGCGATCGCCACCGTCGACAGGCGGTGCGCGATGATCACGGCCGTGCGATCACTCAGCAGCGTCTGCAGCGCCTCCTGCACCAGGCGTTCGCTCGGGATGTCAAGCGACGACGTGGCCTCATCGAGGATGAGCACGGCCGGGTTCGCCAGGAATGCCCGGGCGAAGGAGATGAGCTGGCGTTGCCCGGCCGACACCCGACCACCGCGCTTGTTCACATCGGTGTCGTACCCGTTGGGCAGGGACTCGATGAAATCGTGCGCACCGACGGCGCGCGCCGCAGCCACGATCTCGACCGGCGTCGCATCCGGCTTGCCGATCGCGATATTGTCGGCGACCGAACCGCTGAACAGGTAGGCCTCCTGCGTCACCATCACGATCGCGCGGCGCAGGTCCTTCGGGTGCAGGTCACGCAGGTCGATGCCGTCCAGCAGCACGCGCCCCTCGCTCGGGTCGTAGAACCGGCTCATCAGCTTGGCGAGTGTCGATTTTCCGGCCCCCGTCGAGCCGACCAGGGCGATGGTCTGCCCGGCCGGGATATCGAGGTCGAAGTGCGGCAGGATCACCCGGTCGGTCTTGTACGCGAACTGCACGTTGTCGAAGCGAACGTTGCCCGACGCTGCACGCAGGTCGACTGGCTTGAGGGGATCAGGCACTCCGGGTCGCTCCTCGAGCACACCCGAGATCTTCTCCAGCGCCGCCGCGGCCGACTGGTAGGAGTTGTAGAACATCGCCATCTCCTCCATCGGGTCGAAGAACCGCCGGGCATACAGCAGCGTGCCCAAAAGCGCGCCGACCGCGAGCTCGCCGCCGACCACACGGAAACCGCCCACCAGCAGCACGGCGGCCACGGTGATGTTTCCGATCAGCACGAGCCCGGGGTCGAAGATCCCGAACAGCTGGATGACGCGCGCGTTCACCAGCCGGTAGCCTTCGACGAGCCCGCCGAACTGCTTCTCATTGCGCTTCTCCTTACGGAAGGCTTTGACGGCGCGGATACCGGTCATCGTCTCAACGAAGTGCACGATCAGGCTCGCCGACGCCGTGCGCGACTGGCGGAACATGGTCTGCGAGCGCACCTGGAACCAGCGGGTGAGCAGCGCGAGCGGCAGGAGCGCCACGAAGAGCACCAGACCGCTCGTCCCGTCCAGCAGGAACAAGGCCACCGCAGTGAACGTCATGTAGAGGATGCCCTGCACGAGCTGGTTGATGCCCGAATCGAGCAGCTCCCGGATCGCGTCGAGGTCGCTCGTCTGTCGGGAGATGATCCGTCCCGAGGTGTAGGACTCGTGGAATTCGAGGCTGAGTTTCTGCGTGTGCAGGAACACCCGCTTACGCAGGTCGATGAGCACGTTCTGGCTCACCCGCGCCGAGAGGATGGTGTAGCGGGCGATCAGGACGGCACCGAGCGTCCCGGTGATCAGGTACACAATGCCGGTCAGGCCGAGAGGCATCCAGTCACCGGCGAGCACGGCCGGCAGGCCCTTGTCGATGCCGTAGGCGATCAGCGCCGGACCGGCGACCTGCGCGGCAGTGGAGACCACCACCACCAGCATCGCCAGGATCACCTGGCCGCGCACGGGGCGCAGCAGGGATCCGAGCAGGCGCAGCGACCGCAGGCGCAGTCGTCTACTCTCGGCCTTGGTGAAATCGTGGCGTTCCTCGCCACGCACTCCGGTGACGCTGCCTCCTGTGACGCTCACAGCGCCTCCTCCACTCGTATGCTCTCTCGGCGTTCTTCATCTTCCAGGCTGGAAATCACGAAAGTGTAATGCGGGCTGGTCCGCAGCAGTTCGGAATGCGTCCCGACGGCGGTGATGCGGCCGTCTTCAAGCAGCGCCACCCGGTCCGCGAGCATCACGGTGGACGGGCGGTGCGCCACAACGAGGGCCGTGGTGGACACCAGCACCTCCCGCAGGGCGATCTCCACCAGGGACTCCGTGTTCACGTCGAGCGCCGAGAGCGGGTCGTCCAGGATCAAGACGGCCGGTTTCGCCGCGACCGCGCGCGCGAGTGCCACCCGCTGCCGCTGGCCGCCGGACAGGCTCATGCCCTCCTCACCCACGAGGGTGTCCACCCCCTGGGGCAGGTCATGCACGAAGGATGCCTGCGCGATCGTCAGCGCCTCATCGAGCACCGCATCCGCCGCGGCAGAGGACCCGGCGAACTCGGCACGGCCGAGCAGCACATTGTCGCGCACCGAGGCGGAGAACAGGGTGGCGTCCTCGAAGGCCATCGCCAGATGGCTGCGCAGGTCTTCCCGGCCGAGGTCGCGGATGTCGATGCCGTCCAAGGTCACCCGGCCACCGGTCACGTCGTAGAGTCGTGTGGTCAGCGCCGTCAAGGTGGACTTGCCCGAACCGGTGAGACCCACCAGCGCCATGGTCTCCCCCGGCTCGAGCACCAGATCGATGCCGTTGAGCAGATCCGGAAACCGCTCCGGTGAGTCCGCGTAGCGGAAGTGCACGTCCTCGAAAGCCAGTCGGCCCCGGGGCACGTCGATGTGCACCGGCTGCTCGGGGTCGGTGATCGAGTTGGGTGTATCCATCACGTCGAAGAACCGGTCGGTCGCCGTTCGGGCGTCGAAGGTCATCGACAGGAGGTAACCGATCGACTCGACAGGAAACCGCAGCACGGTCGCTGTCGCAAAGAAGGCCAGCAGCTCGCCGACGCTCAGCTGGCCCTGACTGGTCAGCCAGACACCGGCGACCAGGCCGAGAGCGAAGGCGACGTCCGGCACGAGCAACAGCCACAACCAGATCCCGGCAATGGCCCGCGCCTTGGCGATCTCGGTTCCACGCAGACTTTCGGCCTGAGCAGAGAAGTTCTTCAGCGCGAAGCTGCCGCGCCCGAAGGCCTTGAGCACGCGGATGCCGTGCACGGATTCCTCCACCGCCGTCGCCAGGTCTCCGGCCTGGTCCTGGCTGCGCCGGGCGATAACGGAGTACTTCTCCTCGAAGACGAAGCCGTAGATCCACAGTGGAACCGAGCACGCCACGAAGATGACACCCAGGATCCAGTTCATCGACACCAGGATGACGACGCCGATCACGATGGTCAGGAAGTTGACCACAATCAGCACGAGGCCGAACGACATCCAGCGGCGAATCAGGTTCAGATCGCTGACCGCACGGGAGAGCAGTTGGCCACTCGGCCAGCGGTCGTGGAAGGTCACGGGCAGGTCCTGCAGGCGCGCGTAGAGGCCGTTGCGCATGCGTGCTTCGATATGCGTGCCGGGCGTCAACACCAGCCAACGCCGCAAGGCGATCATGACGGCCTCGAGCACCCCGAGCCCGAGCACGATGAAGACGGCCGGCCAGATCTGGCTCGGGTCCTTGTTCGCGAGGGGACCGTCGACGAGCCGTTGCAGCACCTGCGGGATGGCCAGGGCCACCAGACCGGCGAGGAGAGCCGCCACCATGCCGAGGGAGATCCGCGGCAGCGCGGGACGGGCGTAGGGGTACAACCGCATCAGCGAGCGGAAGGTGCTCAGTCGGGGTGACGCGGGTTCTGTCGTGGGTGAAGGTGGCGGATGAGCGGGTCGAGCGGTCATGTTCAGTCCTGAATGTGCCGGCAACGGATCACCGATGACGAGAATACGGGCCGACGACAAGTCATCGGATGCGGGAGGTCGGGCCCTCCCTGGGCGTGCAGCCCCTCAGGGCTGAACGTGTTCGACGTTCCGGCGGGACCGGAACGAATGCCGAGCTGAATCGGGCCGATGACGGCCCGCTGCTCGGGTCTAAGCAGCCGAAACGGCGCGCGGCGCACGCGCCTCGAGTGTCGCGGCGGCACGGGCGGAGGCGCCCTCAATCGCCATCACGGCGATTGCGAACTGGGCTGTCTTGGTCATGTCGGCCTCCTGAGCACGTAAAGCTGTATCTGGTGCCGCCCTGATGAGGCAGCCTTTCAGGATATGGCTCTGCGGGGGCGCTCGCAAGTTTTTTCTTTCGGCCGTGCGGGTGCGTGGTGTGCGTGAACTATTCTGGATCTCGGGTACGCGCACGTCAGCCGGCTCAATGGAAGGACGTTCATGCATCCCATGCTCTTCGGTATCAGCTTTCTCGATTCAGAGTGGCTGATCGCCTGGTTCGGGTCCTTCGTGCTGATCGGCGTGGCTGCCGTCGTGTTCGTCGAGACGGGTTTCATCGTCTTGTCGTTCCTGCCCGGCGACTCCCTCCTGTTCACCGTGGGCTTGCTCACGGCCACAGGCGTCGTGCCCTTCCCCATCTGGATCACCTGCGTCGCGGTGTTCCTGGCGGCCTTCGCCGGCGATCAGCTGGCCTACTACATCGGTCGAAAAGCCGGCCCGGCCGTGTTCGCCCGCGAGCAGAACAGGTTCTTCAACCCCAAGAACGTCGAGCACACCAACGCATTCTTCGCCAAGCACGGCGGCAAGGCCATTGTGATGGCCCGCTTCCTGCCGGTGTTCCGGGCCTTTGTCCCGGTGGCTGCGGGCGTGGGAAAGATGCGTTACCGGTCCTTCGTGGGCTTCAACCTGATCGGTGCGTTCCTCTGGGGCGTGGGCCTCACGATGATGGGCTTCCTGCTCGGCCAGATCGACTTCGTGGCCCGATATTCCGAATATTTCATCATCGCGATCGTGTTGCTCTCGGGCATCCCCATCTTGCGTGAGCTTTACAAGGCAGCACGCAACGCCCGCCGTTCCCGTGGGCAGGCGCCCGTGCAAGCCGCGACCGTTCCCGCTGATCTGGTCGACTAGAGCCACTGCCGGCGACCTCAGACACGGCCCGTCCGCGGGCGCCGGCACGTGTTCAGCTAGATCGCTGCGTCGAGCCGGGCTGCTGCGAGGCGTTCGGCGGCCGCCAGGGTCGTGATGGACTCGGTGCGCGCATCCGCGAAGATCTGCGTGAGCACCCCGCCGATGGCATCGACCCGGGCAGTGATGCTGTCGAGGTCGGCATCGGGTTCGCTGGCCATGGCCAGGTACACCACTCCGCCGGCGTTCACGACGAAGTCGGGAGCCCAGAGGATGCCGCGGGCGTCGAGTTCGGACGCGCCGGAGGGATCATCGAGCTGGTTGTTCGCCGCGCCCACGACGCCGAGCACGTTGAGTTCGCCGATCACAGTGTCCGTGAGAACTCCGCCCAGGCCGCACGGCACGAATAGGTCGGCCTGCACGCGGTGCGCCCCGGCGACCGGCACCCATTCGGCCCCCAACTGCTCGGCGAGCTCACGCTTGTCGGGATTGATGTCGGTGACGGTCAGCTGGGCACCGGCTGCGGCCAGTGCCACCGCGAGGCGGCCGCCCACCTGGCCCAGACCGGAGATGACAAGGTGTCGCCCGGAAACGTCGCGGCTGCCGAAGAGCGCATCGAGCGTGGCGAGAATACTGGAGTACACGCCGGCGGCCGTGGCGTCAGCCGGTTCGCCCACCCCACCGCTCGATGCAGGCAGGCCACTGACGAAGTCGGTGCGCTCCTTCACGATCGCCATCAGCTCGGCGCTGGTTCCCACGTCTTCCGCGGTGCGGTACGCACCGTTGAGGCTCTCGATGGCGTCACCCAGGTCGAGCATGGCGAGGCGCTTTTCCGCGTCGCTGAGCACGGTTCCCAGCGGCAGGTGGATCACGGACTTGCCGCCGCCGAGGTTGAGGCCTGCTGCGGCGTTCTTCAACGTCATCGCCTTGGAGAGGCGCAGGGCGTCGGCAACGGCATCGGTCCACACGGGATACTGCCACATGCGTGCCCCACCGAGGGCCTGGCCCAGTCGGGTGGAGTGCACGGCCACGGTGATCACGAGGCCGGAGCGCTTTCCGGTGCTGATGAGCACACGCTCGTGGGTGAAGGGAATGCCGGCCAGTGCATCCAGCGACGTTGACGGGTGCATGAGTGTCATGGTGTTTCTCCTTGAGACCTGGCCTTGTGAGCCGGTTGCGGTGTGCACGGGTGTGTCGCGCACGATAGACAAGACTAACGCGCCGTGCGACGAAGCGAAACAGTGACTTCACACGGCTTCTGCCTTGCAGAATGCCCCCTCAATTCTGCAGTGAGGGGGCATTCTGTCTGAGGACGGGCGGGCGCCTAGTGGAAGAAGTGGCGCTCTCCGGTGAAGTACATGGTGACGCCGGCCGCATTGGCTGCTGCGATGACCTCGTCATCCCGCACCGAACCGCCGGGCTGCACGACCGCGGTGACGCCGGCGGCGAGCAGAACCTGCAGGCCGTCGGCGAAGGGGAAGAACGCATCCGACGCCGCCACCGAACCGGCAGCGCGCTCGCCCGCGCGGGTCACGGCAAGCTGGCACGAATCCACGCGGTTGACCTGGCCCATTCCCACTCCGACGGACGCCCCGGCATGGGCGAGCAGAATGGCGTTGGACTTCACCGAGCGGCAGGCCTTCCACGCGAATTCGAGGTCGGTTCGAGTGGATGCATCCGCTTCGGGTCCGGCGACGAGGGTCCAGTCGGCAGAGCTGAAGTTTTCAAACGTGTCCGTCTCCTGCACCAGCAGGCCGCCGGAAATCTGGCGCAGCTCGAGCGAGGACCGCTGGTAGTTTGCGGGAAGTTCCAGCAGGCGGATGTTCTTCTTCGCCTTGAGCACCACGAGCGCCTCAGCGTCGAAACCCGGCGCCACGAGCACCTCGGTGAAGATGGCGCTCACGGTCTCCGCCATCGCGAGCGTCACCGGACGATTAGCCGCGATCACACCGCCGAAGGCGCTCATCGGGTCGCACTCGTGGGCACGCTGGTGCGCCGAAGCAATCGAGTCGGGGGTCTTCGCCCCGGCCACGGCGATCCCGCACGGGTTCGAGTGCTTGACGATGGCGACGGCCGGCTCGGTGAAGTCATAAGCGGCGCGCACTGCGGCATCGGCATCGACGTAGTTGTTGTAAGACATCTCCTTGCCGTGCAGCTGAGCGGCCTGCGCGATGCCGGCACCGCCTTCGCCCACGTACAGCGCCGCCGCCTGATGCGAGTTCTCGCCGTAACGCAGGATCGCGTCGCGCTCTGCCTCGATCAGGATGGCTTCGGGGAACGGCGAGTCCGAGGCTGGCTCGTCGTCGAGGTCCTCGGATTCATCGAGCAGGTCGCCCGCGAGAATCTCGATGTCGTCTGCCCACTGGTCGTAGACGTTCTCGCTGAACCAGGAAGACACGCTCAGGTCGTAGTCGGCGGTGTGGCCGAAGGCGAGTGAGGCGAGCTTCTGGCGGAGGGTGAGCGTTGAGCCGCCGACGGCAACCGCGTCGACGATCTCACCGTAGTTGGCCGGGTCCACCACGATCGCCACGTTGGCGTGGTTCTTGGCGGCGGCGCGCACAAGCGCGGGCCCGCCGATGTCGATCTGCTCGATGACGGCGGCGGGCTCGGCACCGGACTCGACGGTTTCAACGAAGGGATAGAGGTTGACGACCACGAGCTGGAAGGCCTTGATGCCCAGCTCGGTCAGCTGGGCCTCATGCGCCTCGAGGCGCAGATCGGCCAGAATACCGGCGTGCACGCCGGGGTGCAGCGTCTTCACGCGTCCGTCGAGGGATTCCGGGAACCCCGTCACAGCCGAGACATCGGTCACGTCGTGGCCGGCGGCACGGATGGTGGCCGCGGTGGAACCTGTCGAGACGATTTCGACTCCGCCAGCGACGAGCGCCCCGGCCAGCTCGACCAGTCCGGTCTTGTCGCTGACCGAGATCAGCGCACGCGTGATCGGAACCACATCGCGCTCCCGGTACAGGCTCTTGTCGGGCGTGGAATGGCCGGTAGTGATGTTGCCGCTCATGCTGTGGAGTGCTCCTTGAGGTTGACGTGTCCGTTGGCGATGTCGAGCACCGCCTGCACCAGCAGGCGTCGCTCGACGATCTTGATGCGTTCGTGCAGGGAAGACTCGGTGTCATCGGTATTCACGACGACCCGTTCCTGCGCGATGATCGGTCCGTCGTCGACACCGTTGTCGACCACAATGATGCTGGCCCCGGTCTGTGCCGCCCCCGCGGCCAGGGCATCCCGCACGCCATGCGCGCCCGGGAATTCGGGCAGGTACGCCGGATGCGTGTTGATCAGGTTCGGGGAAAGCGCAGCCACCACCCGAGGCGGCAACAACCGCATCAGCCCGCTCAGCACAACAAGGTCGGGCTTCCACTGCTGGATCTGGGCGAGCAGCTCATCACCCCACGCGGCGCGATCGGGGAAAGACGTGTACGGCACGGAGAACGTGGGGATACCGAATTCCTCGCCGAGGGCCAGGCCGTCCGCGTCACGGTCGGCTCCGATGGCCACGATGCGGGCGGGATACTCGGCATCCGCAGACGCTTGCAGCAGCGAACGGAGATTGGAACCTCCGCCGGAAATCAATACGACCAATGACAGCACAGCTTCGATCTTATCCTTCGGGGCAGCGAACTAGCGGCGGGCGGAATTCGCCTTGGGACGCGGCACGCGCACTCGAATGCGCGGAACGCGCACCGCGCCGCCCACGAGCATGCCGATCGCCGCAGCGACACCGACCTCGGCGGCGGCCAGGGCGCCCACCAGGAAGGGATTCGGTCCCACTTCAGCCAGACGTCCTGGTCCGAGGGATCCCGAAGACCACCAGGCCAGGATGCCGAGGATCAGGCCGGCGACCACACCCATCCCGACGCCGCCCAGCACGTGCTGCAGGGTGCTGCGGGCAGGCAGGGCCTGGCTGTCCTGGCGCTGGCGCACGATCACCGCCGAAATGAATCCGAGCAGGATGGGAACGAGCAGGCAGAGGAAGCCCCAGGCCGGCGCGCCCTGCGGCAGCACGCCGAGTATCGGCAAACCGGGAACCTCGCCCAGCGACGTGCCGGCCGGCGAGACGTTCGATCCGACGCCCACCGCGATGCCCGGACCGATGAACCAGGCCACCGCCCAAATCACCAGGTTGGGAATGAAGGCGAGCTCGGCGAGGGTGATCGTGGCCCCTCCCACGATCCCGGCCTGGATAGCCTCATACAGGCCGATGATGGTGGCGTAATTCAGCACGATGAGAACGAACAGCGCCACGGCGCCGACGGCGACGGCGCCCGCACTCGCGGCGGCACCGCCCCGGAACGAACCGGAGATGACGGCACGCGTGCTCGCGTCGAGCCGGAGGTAGCGCAAACGGATGGCCCGGCTCAGCGGGTCCAGACGCGCGCCTGCCCGTGAACTCGTCGAGGCGCTCGGCGTGGTCGTAGTCGGGGTGGCACTGCGCCGCGCGACCATCTCGGTGCGGATCCGGGCCCGCTCAGCACCGAACAGCACCCCGGCAGCGTAGAGAAGCGTGGGCAGCACGGTGCCTTGGAGACCGTTCGGCGTGACCGTGGCATTGCCGGCCGAGAACGTCGCGAGACTGGCCATTGCTGCATACACCGCGATGGCGGAGATGACGCCCACCCCGCGGTGCGGGGTCTCCGCCGCCCGACGTCCGGTGAGCACCCCCAGCAAAACGGTGATCACGGCGAAACCGAGCGGAGCGATGGTCAGGGCGAAGGGCGCATCCGCACCGGGGAGCCCGATGGCGGCGGCGACGTCGGGGGCCAGTTGAACGGTGAGGTCCACGCCGTTGCCCATCAGCCACACATCGACGGCAGCCCGCCAGAAGACGAACCACTCAACCGACAGACCGAAGTGCGCGGCCCACAGGACAGTCAAGGGCACGAGGGCGATTCCCACCCCGATGGCGACGACAAGCAGCGCCTCGAGCGCAGCGAGCAGGGCAGTAGTTATACGGTTCATCCGGATTTCGAGCCTACCCGCCTACCCGGGCGGCATCCGCGCCATTCTCGGTCGTTTTTTTCGGCACGGGGGCCCGCAGTGAAAAGCAGGGCCCGCCACGTTTCGTGGCGGGCCCTGCTTCGTGGTGCGGGTGGGCCTACAGCGCGGCGAGTGCCTCGCGCAGCAGGTTGGCCGCCTCGCTGGGCGTCTTGCCGACCTTGACTCCGGCGGCCTCAAGGGCCTCCTTCTTGCCCTGGGCGGTTCCGGCTCCGTCGGAGACGATGGCGCCGGCGTGACCCATGGTCTTGCCCTCCGGCGCGGTGAACCCGGCCACGTAGCCGATGACGGGCTTGGTGACGTGAGCCTTGATGTACTCGGCGGCCTTCTCCTCGGCGTCGCCGCCGATTTCACCGATCATCACGATCGCGAGGGTCTCGGGGTCGGCTTCGAAGGCCTCGAGGGCATCGATGTGGGTGGTGCCGATGATCGGGTCGCCACCGATTCCGATCGCGGTGGAGAAGCCCAGGTCGCGAAGTTCGTACATCATCTGGTACGTCAGGGTGCCCGACTTCGAGACGAGGCCGACCGGTCCCTTGCCGGTGATGTTCGCCGGCGTGATGCCCACGAGGGCTTCACCGGGCGTGATGATGCCGGGGCAGTTCGGCCCGATGATGCGGGTCTTGTTGCCCTTGGCCTTGGCGTACGCCCAGAACTCGGCGGAGTCCTGAACCGGCACGCCTTCGGTGATGATCACCAGAAGGGGGATCTCGGCGTCGATCGCTTCGATGACGGCGTCCTTGGTGAACACCGGCGGCACGAAGATGATCGAGACGTCGGCGCCGGTCATGGCGACGGCCTCGGCGACCGTGCCGAACACCGGCAACTCGACCGAACCGTGCACGACCGTGGTGCCGGCCTTGCGGGCGTTCACGCCGCCGACGACCTGGGTACCGGCCTTGAGCATGAGGGCGGTGTGCTTGGTGCCCTCACCCCCGGTGATGCCCTGAACGATGACCTTGGAGTCCTTGTTGAGGAAAATTGACATTCGCTTGGTCCTTAATCTGTCAGCGAGCCGCGTGGGCGAGTTCGGCGGCCTTGGCGGCGCCCTCGTCCATGGTGGCGGCCAGTGTGACGAGCGGGTGGTTGGCCTCGGCCAGGATGCGACGGCCTTCTTCGACGTTGTTGCCGTCGAGGCGCACCACGAGCGGCTTGTTGGCAGAGGTGCCGAGCTCGGCGAGCGCGCCCACGATGCCCTTGGCGACGGCGTCACACGCGGTGATCCCGCCGAAGACGTTCACGAAGACGGACTTCACCTGCGGGTCGCCGAGGATGACGTCCAGGCCGGCAGCCATCACCTCAGCCGATGCTCCGCCGCCGATGTCGAGGAAGTTCGCCGGCTTGACGCCGCCGAAGTCCTCGCCGGCATAGGCGACGACGTCGAGCGTGCTCATCACGAGGCCGGCGCCGTTGCCGATGATTCCGACTTCGCCGTCAAGCTTGACGTAGTTGAGGCCGGCGAGCTTGGCCTTGGCCTCGAGCGGGTCTGCCGCAGCGGCATCTTCCAAGAGCGCGTGCTTGGGGTGACGGAAATCAGCATTCTCGTCGATGGTGACCTTGCCGTCCAGGGCGATGATGTCGCCCTCTTCGGTGAGAACCAGCGGGTTGACCTCGACCAGGGTCGCGTCTTCACCGGTGAAGACGCTGTACAGCTTGACGAAGACCGGAGCGACCTTGTCCACGAGCTCGACGGGGAACTTGGCGTCGATGGCGATCTGGGTCGCGACGGCGAGGTCGATGCCGATGGCGGGGTCGATGGCCGTGTAGGCCAGGGCTTCCGGCTTCTCGACCGCGAGGACCTCGATCTCCACGCCGCCCTCGTAGCTGGCGAGCGAGAGATAGGAGCGGTTGGACCGGTCCAGCAGCACGGAGAAGTAGAACTCCTGCTTGATACGGGCGCCGCCGGCGACCATCACCCGGTGAACGGTGTGACCCTTGATGTCCAGTCCCAGGATGTCCCGGCCCGCCGCCTCAGCGTCGTCTGGGGTCTTGGCGACCTTGACGCCGCCGGCCTTTCCGCGGCCGCCGACCTTGACCTGCGCCTTGACGACGACAACGCCGCCCAGCTTCTCCGCTGCGGCGCGCACCTCTGCGGGAGTGTCCGCGATGATGCCCGGCAGAACCGGCACACCGTATCCCTCAAAGAGGTCTCTGGCTTGGTATTCGTAAAGATCCACGCTGCTCTTCCAATCCGCGTCTCAGCGATAACGCTGGTGTTGAGGTTGTTGGTGACAGCAGCCGTGTCGTAAATTAGCTCGACATCAAGACATACCGACCATCTGAAACTCTATCCCTTCTGAGAATGCTTAGAGTTCACCCCGGAAGGCTAGCCACACCTTGCTGGATAAGAAAGCCGCGGGGTGCTTGTCTGTCAATATGACTGAACTCACTCAAGCGGTTGAGCCGCATTACGGCGGTATCGCCTCGCGCCTCAATTGGCTGCGCGCGGGCGTTCTCGGCGCCAACGACGGCATCGTGTCCGTCGCCGCCCTGGTGGTCGGGGTCGCTGCCGCCACCACCGATTCCTCCGTGATCCTGATTGCCGGCGTCGCCGCCCTGGTGGCCGGCGCGATTTCCATGGCCCTGGGTGAATACGTGTCCGTGAGCAGCCAGCGCGATTCCGAACGCGCGCTGATCGCCAAGGAACGGTGGGAGCTGGAGAACGAGCCTGACGAGGAGCTGGCCGAGCTTGCCGGATTCTATGAGCGCAAGGGCCTCTCCAGCAAAACCGCGAAGCTGGTCGCCCTCGAGCTGACCGAACACGACGCCCTCGCCGCGCACCTCGAGGTGGAACTGCACATCGATGCCGAAGACGTGTCCAACCCCTGGCATGCCGCCTACGCATCCGCGATCGCTTTCACCGTAGGGGCCGCTCTTCCGCTGCTCGCCGTGCTGCTGCCGCCGACGGAGTGGCGCATCGCCGCCACATTCTTCGCCGTCCTGG
>Ga0209023_10004057_pt1 | contig 16956 bp, 18 predicted proteins | sample LakOneMetagenome_FD_187468 | JGI IMG/M metagenome (GOLD analysis project Ga0209023, IMG submission 187468) | Freshwater and sediment microbial communities from Lake Erie, Canada (SPAdes) (version 2) | ecosystem: Environmental > Aquatic > Freshwater > Lentic | place: Lake Erie, Canada... | reverse complement strand
AACGGCCAGACCTACATCGTCGAGCAGTTCTTCGGGGGTTGCTGAGTAGGCCCGGAGCGCTGGGGCCGTGGGTAGCGGGGGATGATCCTCCCGCCACCCACGACCCCAGCGTGATTCGCAATCGACTGATGCCCGGCGCATGACCGCGCCCCTGACCGACCAGATCCCGTCGTCCGCCGACCCGGACGGGCTCGCCTACATCGCCCCCGATCACATCGAGGTCAACGGGCCCAGTGACCGGGCGGCCCTGGTCTCCGCTCAGGAGCGGAGGGTTCGACATTGCGACGACCGGGCCTGGTCGCAGTCCACCCCGGCGTCGGCGGTGCTCTCCGCTGGAGCGGCGACATGAGGCTCACCGCCGAGGACCGCCAGAATCTCGCCGATCTCATGGCCAGGATCGCCGACGGCGACCGCTCTGCGCCGTTCGAGCTCCGTGACCGATGGTCAGGTGCGATCGCCAAACGGGTCCGCGTCCACATCCGCAGCATGGACCGCCGACCGACACGAGAAGACGTCGACGGCCTCGTCACCGACTTCTGCCTGTGGCTGGCCGATGGCCACGCTGCGGCGTGGCAACCAGACCACGGCGCCCCGCCTTGGTTCTGGGCCGACAAGAAGATCCGCGACATGTGCGTCCGCCTCCTCGGCCCGCACTGCACGTCGATCGACGCGGTCGGGACCGACGGCCTCACCGTCCTGGGTCGCCTGGCCGCTCGCTCCGACAGCCCCCTGGAGTCGGTACCCGACGCCGATCTGCTCGAAGCGCTGGAGAGGCTCGCCCTGGTCGACCCGTTGTGCGCCGACCTCGCCCAGACCCTGCAGCTATGCACACCGGAGCGATCAGCCGCGGTGTGGCTCGAGCTGATCACCACAACCGGGCCGAGCCCTTCGCTGGCGGTCGGCCGTGCCCTCGGGATGAAGCCGACGGCGGTCCGCAAGAACGCCCAACGGGTCCGCGAGCGGCTGCTCGCCATCCGGCCCGACCTCATCGACCAAGTGGAGGCACTCGCCTCATGACCACCCACCATCGAGTTCTCGGCACCCACGCAGCTCTGCCGGCGACACCAGCCATGCTCGTGGTCATCCACCAGACCGGCCCCGACCACGCCGCCGAGCAGGCCCTCCTGGCCTTCGCGAACGGCGCCGATGGCGTCTTCCTCATCAACCACTTCCACCACGCGAACACCCTTCTCGACTCGATCCGGTCGGTGCGCGAGGTTTGCGACGGCTGGGTGGGCGTCAACCCGCTCGGGATGCAGGCCCAGAAGGCAGCGGAGTTCGTGGTCCACACCGCCGGCCGGGCCGGGCGGATCGACGGCCTGTGGTGCGATGACGCCGGCATCGACGAACGACGTGGGCCGCAGGACCAGCCCTACGCCGCCGGCGTCGCGCAGCAGCTCGAGGGTTGGCCAGGCCTGTACTTCGGCGGGGTCTCGTTCAAGGGGCAGCGGCCGGTGCTCCGATGGGCCGACGCCGCACGGGCCGCAGCGCCATGGATGGACGTCGTCTGCACCTCCGGGCCCCGCACCGGGTTCCCGGCTCCGCTCGCCAAGCTGCAGGCGATCGCTGAGGGCGCCGGTCCGGCTCCGGTGGCGGTCGCGTCCGGTGTCAACGAAGGAAACGTCGACGCCCAGCTCGCCCACGTCAGCGCGGTGCTCGTCGCATCCTCGATCAGCCTCAACGACACCGACCTCGACGATCGGGCTGTTCGACGACTCGCCGAGATCGTCCGGGCAACCCCCGGCCGGACCGCCTCGGCGGCGGCGTAGCGGTGACATCCTCGGTCGCCGCCGTGGAGGTCAACCCGGCTTCGTCGTTCTGCCAACGGTGGTCCGGTGGCCAGCACTCCTGGCGGCATACGAGCGAGGGCGGCTTCGATCCGAGCCGCTACGTGGTCGAACCGATCCCAGAGGCCTCGGCCAAGGGGTACGTGGTGGCCAACCACTACTCGGGCTCGTACCCGGCGGCGAAGCTGCGCTTCGGGATGTTCCACTGCGACCGCGAGGCACAGCTCGTCGGTGTTCTCGTCCTCGGCATCCCCACCTCCACCCGGGCGCTCTCCGGCCCGTTCCCCGAGCTCGAGCCGTTCGTCGAGTCCTGCGAGCTCAGCCGGCTCGTGCTCGCCGACGCGGTGCCGGCCAACGGCGAGACCTGGTTCATCGCCCGGTGCTTCAGCGAGGCTGCTGCTGCCGGGATCCGAGGGGTGGTGTCGTTCGCTGACCCAGTCCCGCGCGTCGTCGATGGCCGGGTGCTGCACCCTGGCCATGTCGGCACGATCTACCAGGCCAGCAACGCAGCGCTGTGCGGACGGTCGACACCGCGAACGCTCACCCTCCTTCCCGACGGGCGTGTGCTCAACGACCGGTCGAAGCAGAAGGTCCGTCAGCAGGAGCGTGGCCACGATCACGTCGAACGCGACCTGGTACGCCTCGGGGCGCCGGTCATGCGGGCCGGCCAACGTCCGGCCGACTGGCTGGCCGAGTCCTTGCGTGCGATCGGTGCCACCCAGCTTCGACACAGGGGCAACTGGCGGTACTGCTTCAAGGTGGGGACCGCCGCACAGCGCCGCCGGACCCTGCTCGCCATGCCGGCTGGTCCGTACCCGAAGGGCGTGGACCTAGCTGCGTGACCTGCACCACCTGCAGCGCCTGCAGCGCCTGCACCACCTGCCGTTCGGGCGCCGACCGACCACCACCCACCTACCGGTTGTGACCGAGTGCTGGGCGAGCGCCAATCGGCCCTTGGGCTCCTCAACCGCATCCCCCGACCCGAGAGGACGGAGCCATGAGTGACCCCGCGGCCCCTTCACCCGTAGAACCCCGGAGCGGCGACATCTGCGTCCACCGCCCCGGTCCGTGCTGCCAGCCCGAGGCGCACTGCGTTCACCGGCGCGTCGACGGGTTGGGTCACCCTTACACACCCGCTGCTCCGGTAGATGACCGACCAGGGCTGACGGAGGACGAGTACGCCGACGAGATGGCCCGCCTCACCGGCAAGGACCGGGCGAGGTTTCTGCCCGATCCGACTCCCGCCGAGTCGGTGGGAAGTGAGGTACGAAGCGTCTGACGATCCAGAGGCGGCGTACTCGATCGTGAGCGCCCCGTCACCCGTAGAGTGCGTGATCTGCGACGGCTCAGGCCACGCACCCCGACCCCCAGCCCCTGTCCCGCTACCCGTAGGAGCGCCGAGCGAGCCGTGCCCGGAGTGCGGGCGAAGCCCATGGGAGCCGACGGACGACTTGGCCGCCGTCTACCCGTTCTGCGCGGGGTTCGTTGGACCGTCGTGGCCTGATGAGCCGCCCACCCCCGCTGCCCCACCCGTAGAAGCGCAGATGGACCCCGACCTGATCCGCCACGAGGTGGTCAAGGGCTTGCGGTCCGAGGTCGCTCTGCTGGTCTCGGAAGTCGACCGCCTGACCGCCAACCTCGCCCAGCGTGAGGCCCAGGTGGAGCTGGTCGAATCACTCGTTGAGGCCGTAGGCCAGTGGTATTTCGACGGCAATCTGGATCATCTCGTAGCCGCTGCCCAGATGTTCGTGCGAGCCGAAGAGGTCCGCGCTGCTCCCGGGGAGCCGACTGACGGCTGACCTGCGCCGCATCACGATCGGCTAGGTGGAGTACACCCGGCGCGACTACACGCCGAAGCGCCGAGGTGGACGCCGGTCGACACGTAGTCGTGCCGGCTCGGCCGTCGGGAGGCTCGCCCGCGCCACCCACCCACTGGTCGTGACCGACATCAGCGACACCATCAAGCGGGCCATCGCAAACTTCGCCGGGACCGCCGAAGACCTTGCCGCCCGAATCGAGGGACTCGACGGAGAGCAGCTCGCCGACGAGATGGCCCAGGAGATCAGCCGGGCCCTGATGCAGCTCCCCGAGCGCGCCGGCCTCGAGCAGGTCGGCCTCATCTCCGAGGACGTCGATGACGTACCCGGAGAATGGTGGTTCCGGTACCCCGACGAGGCCGCCGACGGGCACTTCAACATCGAACCTGTGTACCGGCTCACCAGCGAGCCGTCGGAGCTGCATCAGGCCGGGCTCGAGGCGGCCGTGAGCGCCGCCTGGGACGTCGGTGCGGTGGTCCTGGAGCCCCAGGTCGCCTCCGCGGCGATGCGGGCGTACCTGGCGGCTCTGGTGGGCTCACCACGACCCGTTCCGGCCATCTGACCCACCGTCGAAGCCCGCTCGTCGGGCGACCCACATCAGCCACCCACAGCGAGGGACATGGCCCCGACCGCTGACCCCGACCAACGATCCGCTGACAGCTCCCGCGAGCCGCAGGCGGGCGACGTCTACCGGCACTTCAAGGGCTCGATGTACGCGGTGGTCGGGGTGGCCACCGGCGTCGTCGGCGCGCCGACACGAGACGTCGTGTACTTCCCGCTCGAGGACCCCGGGCGACTGTGGTCCCGGCCAATAGAGGACTTCATGGCCGCCGTCGAACGCGACGGCACGCGCCAGCTGCGGTTCGCCCTCGTCGAGCAGACCGATGGCTGACGCCGACGCTGCCTTCTGGGCCCCGTCGGGGCAGACCTACACGGTCCGATCTGGTGGTGAGCTGACGATCAGCGGCGCTGGCCGAACCGTGACCGTCCCCGCCGAGGACATCGCCGTGCTCACCCTGGCGGTCGCCGACTCGCGCCGGCGTGTCGAGGTCACCGCTGGGCCTGGCAGGGCGGCCGGCTCCAGCTGGTTCGATCTGCTCGACGAGCGGATCCGCGCCGACAACGTCATGCACGCCATCCGCTGGTACCTGACCGACGGCTGGGACCACGACGTCAAGTGGATCCGCGACACGCTGCTCGCCGAGCATCGCATCACCCATCCAGACGACCCAGATGAGGCCCGCTACCTCCGTGACCTGATGGGCAAGCTCACGGTCGGGATCGTCCGGCACTGGCCGCGGCAGGCATCGTGAAGATCCCCGCTCTCCACCGCGCCACCGAGATCTGCTGGACCGCGGTCCGGAACCCGATCGAGGAGCCCGAGCACGCGCAGGGCACCGGCAAGCTCCGGCCGGCGATCCTCGTCGGCGAGGTCACGGACCGACGCTGGGTCGCCATTGGCGCCACGTCGAAGGCGACCTACCTCAACGGCGACCCGAGAACCCAGATCCCCCGCCGCCTGTGGGGCGACTTGTACCCGGCCTCGGGCGCGGCGAGTCGTACCTGTGGGGCGGGCGGCCGGTGGTCATCGCCGCCGCCGACATCGTCGAGCACATCGGCTGGGCACCGCCTGAGCTACGGGCCCTGTTCGTCCGGAACCAGCCGACCCTGGACCCGGCCGTGCGAAGGGACTTCCTCCGGCTCCGGGCCGACGAAGTCGATGAGGCGATGGCTCTTCACCTCGACTCGTTGGCATCCTGATCGGGCGGGCGGCGGCGGCCACCCACAGCTTCGGTCATGACCGCCGCGACCCTTCACGACATCATCAAGCCGTACGGACCCGACAAGATCGTCGGCATCCTGAGCCTCCACGTCGACCTCTTGCCGCCTGGCACCCTGACGGCGAGCCGACGGGCGTTCGTGGTCGACGGTGAGGTGTGGCCGGTCCTGTGCCCCGAGATGGTCAGCTCCGCCGCAGGTGTGGCTGCGTGTGGCCGACCGGTCGACGCCACCGGGTCCATGTGCATGGACCATCAGGGTGAAGCCGACGATCTGAGTTAGGGCCGGATCCATAGCGTCCCACCTCGGGAGAGCCGGGACTGCCACCCACATGCTGATCAGGTGGCCGCCGGAGCAGGCCTGGTGCCCTTCGGGGCGAGCACCACGGTGCTGATGCCAAGCCAGCCGAGGGCGGACAGGTCGGAGTCACGGTCCGACGGTCGCCGAGGAGGGCGGGGGTCTGTGGGAACGACCACACCCACGAGCGCCCTCCTCGGGCGGCCCCAGCAGGTTGGGCACCGGACACGGCTTAGTAGTCGTCGACCGGGACCTGGTCGGGACCTGGACGCAGGTCGAGGCGGGCGAGGAGGTCATAGAGGATCTCCGCGTGGTCAGCGGCGGAGCCATTGAGCAGGACGTGCCCGCCGTCGTTCTCCCACCCTGCGCTCTCGATTCGTTGCGCCAGCCAGTCGAAGGCGGCTTCGTTCCTGGCCGCGCCCGAGTCCGCTTGGTCGCCGGCGACACCGAGCAGGTCCACGTCGACTTCGGCGTGCCCGGATGGGGCGAACTGGCCCCCGGTCGGGGACCCTTCAGGTTGACGGGCTGGGGGTGGCATGCCCCGAGATGGGTGGCCGGAGCGACGCGCCGCCGGATCAGCCGATACCCAGGGCCGCGTCGAGCGCATCCTGTGGGTCGGCGACGACCGGGGCGAACTGGCCGCCCGTCGACGCCTCCAGGGCGAGCTGTGCCTCGTCCGCCTGGGCTTGGGCCTTGGCCTCGAGCGCCTTCCGGCGGGCGATGTCCTCGGGGTTCGTGGACGCGGCGTCCATGAACGACTGGGGAATCAGGATCTCGACGGGGACGGCGCGGCCGTGGAGGTCGGCGTAGATGCCGATGGAACCGCGGAGGGTCTCCTTCGTCTTCGGGTCGCGCAGGTGGCGCATCGAGTTCCAGTTCGGGGCGCCCGGTGAGCCGTCAGTGCCGCCGATCGTGGCCCTGGCCGTGATCCGGGCCATCCGCTCCGGGGTTGCTTCGAGCGAGAACAGCTCGCAAGCCGCCTCGGCCTCGACGTGGTCGGCGATCGGGAGGATGAGCCCTCGGGAGATGTAGCCGGCGAGGCCGGCCTTGGTGGCGTCGGAGACCCGCTGGGTGAACATCATCGGGAGCACCCCCTGGGAACGAGCGAGGCGGCCGAGGCGCTCCATCTCGGACTTGCCGGCGCCCATGAACACCCAGGCCTCGTCGAGCATCACCACACCTTCACGGCCCGTGAGGGCGGTCGCGGAGCCGAACACCATCATCCGGACCAGAGCGAGGGCGACCCGCTGCTGCAGGTTCATGTCCGACACCGGGGTTCCGGGCTCGGGCAGGTCGAGGTGGGCGTTGCCGACCTTGATGAGGGTGATGCCGTCGGCGACCGACAGCGGCGTCGACGTCGGGTCGATGCCGACGCAGGCCCGGAACATCGGACTGGCGTTGGCGGCGCCCATCACGGCGTCGACCATCTCCGCCGGGGCCACCCCGGCCTCCTTGGCGATGCGCAGCGCTTCGCCGATGCAGGTCGCCTTCCCGACCCGGACGCCGTGGTCGAGGGCGGTGATGAGCGGGACCTCGTAGTCGCGGGCCGAGGTACCCCACGGGTTGACCTGCATGAGCATCGAGCTCGCCATCTCGACGCCGGCTTCCATGGAGCGGGCGAAGCGCAGCGGGTCGAAGACGCCGTCGGCCTTGGTGAGGTCGTCGAGGGAGGCAACCTGGCCGCCCGAGGCCTTGACCGCGACGGTGTGGTCGGAGTCCATCTTCGGGTCGACGATGACGACGGGATGCCCCATGCGCGCAGTCTGATCAGCGATCCACAGGAGGGCCTGGGTCTTCCCGGAGCCGGTGGCGCCGGCGACCAGGAACAGCGGCAGCGAGTCGGCCTTGCTCGAGGCGGTCGGCGAGATCATGGCGATCTGGCGGTCGCCCTCCGTGAAGCCGAGCACCGCTCCGTCGTCGTCGCCGACCCGGCTGATGCTCGGGAGACCCGAGCAGGCCAGGGTCTGGACCGGCAGGTCGTGCAGGTGAGGGTTGGCCCGGATGTTCGAGCACGGCCAGCACTCGCTCATGGCGGCGAGCTGGCGGAAGTCCATGGTGTTCAGGACGAGGCCGGTGTCGTGGCTGATCTGGCCGACATCGCCGACCCGGCCGTCGAGGGCGGCGACGATGCTGGCGTCGGTCAGGATCGGCGGGGCCCCCTCGGCGGCGAATGCCTCCTCCGCCTGGGAGAGCCGCTGGAGCATCTCGGTCTGCTCGGAGCGCTCCATCTTGCCGTTCTGCATGGCCTCGGTGATGTCGTCGATGAACTGCTTGCGCTTGCGGCGCAGCTCGGCCCGGGTGACCTTCGCTGGCTCGATCGCACCACGGATCGACACGGCGACCGCGCCCTGGTGGAGCAGCCGGGCCGCCCACCAGGCGAGGGGGTCGTCGCCGGCGGCGGTGTCGAAGTCGAAGTCCTGGACGGCGACGAAGCTGATGGCGTGCTGGTCCAGGCCGTTCCAGTCGCGGTCGTTGCAGTCGGCGTCGAGGTCCTTGGCGATCGCGGCGTCGGACCCGGTCCGGAAGATGTGGACGTGGTCGGGGTGTTCGAGCATCGCGACGTCGGGCTGGTTGCCGTGGGTCCACCAGGCGTTGATCAGCCGGAGGTCGATGTCGGAGGCGTCGTGGAGGCCGGCGCGGCCGAGCGCGGCCGACACCATGGTCTCGTCGTGGTCGAACTCGTCGAGGGCCGTGCCACCGCTGATGAAGGTGTCGGCGACGGCCTTGATCGCAGCTCGAGGTCCGGCCTTGGTCAGACGGGGCACCAGTCGGACCCCGAACACGAGCACCCGTCGGTCGACGCTCTGGTTGGCGTAGCTCGCCGAGAGGTACGCCGAGAGCGGGTGGTCCGGCGGCGGACGGAACCGCATCGAGACGTTGACCAGCAGCGCGTGCACCTGCCGGTACGCACCCTTCGCGGTGGAGCGGCGGGCCATGCCGATGCTGGTGATGCCGGCGATCTCCTCGAAGGCCGCCATGATGGGCATGGCGGCCTGGAGGCCTTCGGCCGGGCTGGATGCGTCGACGACCGGGTTCAGGGGAATGGACCGGTAGAGCCACATGGACCCATCGGTGCCGAGCAGCCGGCCGCCGCCGAGCCGGGCCCGCAGGCAGGTCGGGTAGTCGGCGAAGCCGGTCTCGTTGCGGCGAACCGCGGATCGTGCCATGGGTCAGTTCCCTCCGGCCGTTGCGGCCGCCTTGGTCGTCGTGGTGGTCCTGGGCTTCACGGTCGTCGTCGACCGGGTCGCCTTCGTGGTCGTGGTGGCCGGCACCGCGGTCGTGCTCGGAGCGGCCGTCGTGGCGGGCTCGGTGCTCGAGCCCGTGTCCACCGGGCCGTCGCCGGCGTCGACCTTGGTCTTGTCGGTGATGCCGGCGTCGGTGCGGTCCCCGTGCAGGGCGTTGGCGTACGGGAGGAGGTCCTGGCCGCTGCCGGGCCCGCCCCAGGCGACGACGATCGGAGCCGCCGTGCCGGCCCGTTCGACCAGCACGTCGAGGTCGAAGGACGGCCCGGCCACCGGCTGACCGGTCGAGTCGACGTCCTGGTCGGGCCAGACCACGTTGAGCTCGACCCGGACGACCATGGACTTGCCGCCGTCGACGGAGCCGGCACCGGTCACCGACGCGGTCACCGACGAGGCGACGCGGCCCTCGATGTTCATGGGGGTGTAGAAGTCGTCGGCGCTCGGGTCGCCGGTCGCGAGGCGCAGATCCTCGCCGGATCCCGTGGCGTAGACCGCAGCCCACCGTTGCACGGCGACACGGACCGGGTCCGTGGCGTTGGCGCGGGCCAGGCCGGGCCAGGAGATGTCGGCGGGCACCCAGCCGTCGGTGGCTGCCCCCGCGATCGGGACCAACGACGGGGCCGAGATCGAAGCCGCTCCGCCCCGGGAGTCGATCGCCACGAGGACATCGGCCTGGTACGTCTCGGACCAGACCGACACCGGCTCACCGTCGACCTTGATGGTCGTGGTCGTCGTCGAGGTGCTGGTGATGGTCGGGTCGCCCTTGCTCGAGCTGGGGGCTGTCGTCGACGTGGTCGAGGTCGTCCCGCCCGGAGCGTTCACGAACGTCGGTGCATCAGCGCGGACTCCGACGGTGAAGTGCTCGACGACGGTCTCGACTCGGTACGGCTCGTTCTCGACCCGCGTCTCGCCCAGCGAGGTCGCTCCGTCCCACGAGACCAGCTCACCGCCGGGCAGCGGGCTGGGGGTGGCGGCGAGCCAGCCCCTGAGCGTCTCGGTGGCGGCCGCCCGGCCCGGTGACGTCGCGCTGGCGGCCGAGGACACGGCACCGCCACCGCCGGCTCCGCCCCCGGCGAAGGCGGCGAACAGGGCGAACGGGAACAGGATCAGGGAACCCGTGACCAACCAGCGCCAGAGCTTCGCTTGCCGGTTGATCTTGTTGGCGTCCGGGAGACCCGCACGCGGGACCTCCTCCGCCTCGAAGTACGGGTGGTTGGTGGAGCCCTTGGGCTTGGCCATCAGAAGTCCTCGCCGGGTCCGTCGGACCCATCGGTCACTGGTTGGGGGTCGTGGGCGACCCAGTTCACGGGGATGCTCAGGGCCTCGGGCCGGAGCAGGATGCAGCCCTGACGGCTGCCGTTGATCCGCACCCGGGTCACGACCGGGCGGGTCGGGTGAGCGAGCACCGGTTCGCCGTCGTCGTCACGGGCGTCTTGGAGCATCCGCTTCAGGCGGGAGGTGGTGAACTCGCCTCGCTCCCCCAGCTGGCCGAGGACCAGGCAGGTGACCTGCGGATTGAGGGCGACGACGAGCTCGCCCTCATGGGTGATCACCCAGCCGACGCTCTCTCGGCCCGGCTGCCAGTCGCCACCAGCCCGGGGCACCCACCCCCAGAACTGGGCGTCCGCTCCCGGCGGGCAGGACCCGTCGGCGGTGGTCAGGTACGCCCGACCGGACCCGATCGCGGATCTGATCTGGTCCGCGATGTTGCGGCCCGGCGACGTGTCGCTGACGACCTTCGCGGTCTCAGCCATTAGCCAGGCCCCGGCCGCGGTCAGCTTGTCCTGCAGCGCCGAGAACTCGGCCGGGGTGTCGACCACGCCGAGGTCCTTCGCGACCTTGAGGATCAGGGCCGCTCCCAGCATGAAGTCGGCCATGGCCTTCGCGGTGCGTTCGGTCGGCCGGTCGACGACGGAGGTCTCGGCCATCATCCGCACGTCGAGACTCATCGAACGGGCCCAGTCGGCGAGCTCGTTGCGGAGCGCGTCGACTGCGCTGACCGATGACCGGCCGGCGCCACCGAGGCTCCGGTCCAGGTAGCCGGCGACCTGGTTGATGATCGCTCCGACCGCCAGCTGGCTCCGGTCTGCAGCCTCGACGGAGAGGTGGGCCATGATCTCGTACACCGGTGCGGTGTTGTCGCGGCACGGGACGACGAGCAGGCGCTGGATGGTCGAGTTCGACGCTGCGGTCTGCGCCGGGAGCTCCTCACCGGTGAAGATCACCGATGCCTCCATCTCGGGGGCCTTCATGGACTCGAGGGTGCGGGTGGAACGGTCCTTGCGGGCCCCGTCGGAGGCGCTGCGGGCCACCTGGTCGACGATCGAGGACATTCGGATGACCGATGCGCGGTCCGACGGCTTGAAGTCGTCGAGGACGACGAGCATCTGGCGGGCGTCGGCGAGCGCCACTTCGATGCCGGCCTGGGTCGATTCGCCCAGGGACCCGAACGGGGTCTCGGCGAAGTGGTCGCCGAACGCTGACGTCCAGAGCTTCGCCAGGAACGTCTTGCCGGTGCCCGGTGGGCCGACCAGGTACAGGGTCCCCTTCATCGGCCGGCCGGGGATGATGGCACGGGCGACCGCGATGGCGCCCACGGCCAGCCGGACCTCGAGGTCGGCGAGGTTCGAGTGGTCGGCCTTGGTCTGCGGGCCGAACCGGTGCGGGTCTTCGGCGGCGAGTCGATCGGGTGCCTGGCCGTTCACCCAGTCCGACACCCAGTTGGCGAAGGCCTCGTTGGCCTTGTCGATGTCATCGCCGGGGCTGACGTTGCTGAAGCGGACGTTGCTGTCCGAGGCCGAGCAGTCGATGCCGTCGCCGTGGATGTCGTGACCGATCCAGCCTTCGCCGTGGATGAACCGCCAGCCTTCCTGGCCGCCGCCGATCGCGGCTTCGTCCTTCGTGTGGCGGTACCAGCCGGTGGTGGTCGCCTGGATCGACGTGGTCGGTATCGACCGTTCACGGATCGTGTTGAGGGCGATCCGTTCGTCGCCTCGGGACGGGACCAGGATCCGACCGAGCTCGCCGTCGCGGGAGATCCACTTCGACAGCTCCGGGAACTCCTCGGCCGGGACCTCGATGACCTTGGAGCGGCGGCGGCGGCCGAGCGGGTGCTTCTCGACCCACTCGACCAGCACGAAGTAGGTGTCGGACTTCGTCTCGAGCTCGTAGGTGACGATCTTCTGCTGCTGCACGACCTCGAGGATCTCGGCGACTGCTCCGAACTTCACCGTGCGGACCGGGACCGGCTTCGCCGCGTCCTCGACCCGCTTGTTGACCCAGTCCCACATCACGAGCTGCTCGGTGTTCACCTTGAACGACTCGACGTCGAGGTCCACGAGGGACGCCTCGCCGGGCAGGGCCGGCGGATCCATCTGGTGTTCGGACAGCAGCTCGGCCAGCAGGCCGCCGCCGGCCAGCCAGTCGTCGACGCCGGTCTTGTCGTCGGGGTCCGAGTCCGGGCCGGGGCCCGGGATCCCGATGTAGATGACCTCCTCGACGCCGGCCTCGGTGAGGAGCTGGCCGGTGCGCAGGAGGGAGTTGCGGACCATCGGTTTGATCGCCCAGTCCGAGTCCCAGCACAGGTAGACCCGCTCGCGCCCGGAGGCGAGAGCGACGATCATGTCGGCCAGGATCCGTTCGACCTCGCCCTGGTGGGTCTTGGAGGCCTCGGCCTCGTAGCCCATGGTCACACCGGTGAGAGCGACGGGGACGACCTCGACTCCTTCGGCGATCGCCGCGGTCAGGATGGCATCGGCCTTCGGGATGCCCTCGGTGAGGATCAGGGGCCAGCTCGAGCTCGTCGCCTCGTGGTGGCGGAGCGGGTTGACGTCGGCCGGGATGTCGCCGTGCTCGAGGCCCCGCTTGCGGCCGAAGGGCGCCTCGAACTTGAGCGGCCGAGGCCGGGTGCCGTCGGACATGCGGGGCTTGTCCGCCCGGGCCTGGTAGGTCGACGGCTCCGACCGGTGGGCGTGGTAGAGCGGGATGATCATGACCGCGTCGCCGGTCCGACGGTCGATGGTGCCCCGGAGCTTGTGGCTCTTGCCCCAGCCGTAGGAGCCGAGGTCGTTGGCCCCGGCTCCTTCCCGGGCGGTGACCGACAGGTACCCGCGGGCGGCAGCGACCGCTGGCGAGACGCCGCGGGTCGAGAGGTAACGACGGTGGGTGTTGTTGAGGGCGGTGGGCCAGCCGGCCTCGTCGCTGAGATCGAGGGCCGGACGGTGGCTAGGCAGGGTGGGCTCGGGCATCGGAGTACCTATGGGTGGCGCAGGTGTGATCTGCCGGGGGGAGGGGGGTACTGGTTCGGATCGACTGGCTCCACGGGCTTCGGGGTGGCCCGGTGCGCTGGGAGGTGAGCCGCCGTCACCATCGGCCCCGCCGGTCGCCCTCCCGGGACCGGGGCTTCCCGCAAGGCGTCCGAACGGCCGGCCTTGACCCGGGCGACGACGGATGGGCGCCCGTCGGGTAGCGACCGTTCAGGTGGCGTAGGACGGCGAGCGGTACCAGGGGTGGACGGTGTTCATCTGCGCCACGAAGTCCGACAGCGGTCGGTAGATCACCTCGGCCAGGACCGGCTCGGCCTCCGGGTCCTGCTCCTCCGGAGCAGGGACGGACGCCGAGCCATATGCCTTGACCTGCGGTTCTTCCGGCTCCTGCTCGTGGTGGCCCGGTTCGTGATGGTCAGGATCGACGTCAGGGTCGGGGTGGCCGGCCGCGGCCCGGATGCGGTCGAGCCGCTCCGTCGCGGCGCCGGCGACGGTCGCGTCGAAGTCGGTGGCGAGGAGCTCGGCCACCTCCTGGGGGAGGTCTGGTTCCTGAGCCAGTGCCCTGCGGACCGTGGCCGACGGGTGCTCGGCCAACGCGAACGCGCATTCGTCGCAGCGCGTCTGGCCGGGGGCCAGACGGTGCCTGCAGACCCGCCAGCAGGTCCGGCACCTTCCGGGCAGGTGTTCGTGGCTGTGCCCGGGGACCTGCACCGGTCGCCACGAGGGGCAGCGAGCCACCGGGTTCAGGTTCGCTTCGCGAGGACGAGCACCGACTCGAGACGCTCGATCGTGGCCTTGTCGACCTTGACCACCGCCCGGGCAAGAGCGAGGGCCGCCTTGGCGTCGGCCGCCGGGAGGGCCCCGCTGGCCAGGTCCAGGGAGCGGAGGATCCCCCAGAGCCGACGGACCTCGGGGCGAGGCATGGCGGACGCGGTGATGCCGACCTCGAGCCCGTCCATCTCGGAGAGTTCGGTGAGGGCCCGGACAGGTTCGAGCGAGGACCGGTCGGCCGTGAGGACGGCGACGGTCAGTTCGACGATGTCGGCGGTCGGGTCGGTGACACCGAACAGGCTGCCCAGTAGCTCGCGGTCTGCGGCTGGGGCATCGGCCAGCTCGAGGAGCTTGGTCGCGGAGCGCCGGACCAGGGTCCGGTTGTTGCGCCTGGCGGCGCGGGCAGTTGCATCGCCGGCGTCGGCCGGCTCATCGACCAGAGGCTCGCCGTCGGCCGGATCGGGCTCGTCGCGCTCGTCGTCAGCGTCGGGCTCGTCCAGATCCGATTCCGGCCCGAGACCATCGTCGGTCGGGCCGGGTGCTGCGTCGCCGGCGACGTCCCGGAGATCGTCCTCGTCAGCGTCGCCGGCCGGGGCGGCCTGAGCGGTCGGAGGGGAAGCGAACGGGTTGGCTGCGGTCATGTCGGTGAACATGCGCCAACCCGTTCGCGCGACGCCGACGGGTCACCCCACGGCGTTCGGGCCCTCGATCCCGAAATCCTCCGCCAGGATCTCGCGGGCCAGGGCGTGCAGCTCGTTGATGTGCTCGCGCACCCACTTCCGGGTGCGTCCGAGATGCTTGGCGACCGTCGCGATGTCGGTCAGGTCCGCGTCGCTGATCTCGTCCTCGACGAACTGGGCGAAGTACACCCGGGCCAGCTCCCCGAAGGGTGCTGGGGCCTCGTCGGCCCGAGCGATCAGCCTCCGGATGAACGGCCGGATCTCGACCGCGGACAGCGAAGATGAGCCGAAGACACCCGGCCCGAGGTAGCCGCCGACCACATCGTCGACCCGTTCGTAGGGTGTGACCCGCACGCCGGTGACGTCGACCTCGGCGATGAGCCCGCCCTTCGTCGGGTTGCTGCGCCGATGCTTCATCTCGTCCCTGGCCGCCTCGACGATCTCCTTGGTGGTGGGTGGTCGGCCGAGACGTTGTTCCAGGAGGCCGCCGGACTTCCCGGCGTCCACATGGCGGCGCATCGCGCCGCTGGCACCGGTCAGTCCGGTCCTCTGGCTCGAGTAGCTCCAATCCCGGAGCTTCGACCGGAGGTTCTGTCGGAGGTTCGACCCGAACGGATAGCCAGAGCGCATCCTCCCGTTGGTGATCATGTCATTCGCCTCGATCCGGACCACCTGGGTCAGGTCGTCCAGATCCGAGGGCGCGACTCCGGTGCGTTCCTTGAACTGGCGGGCGATGTTGACGTAGAGCCGGTCATGGGTGCGATGGAAGTCCTGGACCGCCCGTTCCCGCATGACCCCGTCGTCCATCGCGGCGATCCGGTACGCCTCGGCAGTGCTCGGGTCGACGGCGTGGTCGACCGGTCCCTGTCGCTTCTCGCTCACCGCGGTGCTCACGCGCCCAGAACGCCGGGCTGGCGGCAAGTGGGTGAGCGTCGGATGGACATGGAACGGGGCATGTAGTTCTCCTGTGCCGGTTGCGGCGACGTGCTGTGGGTGAGACGGGTCAGGGGGCGATCGGTGACGTGAACGGGAAGCCGACGAGCTCTGGTCGGCGGGCGGTCGTGAGGGCACACGCCAGCGACTCGATGCGTCGGCGCGCCGAGCGAGGGTCGATCACCCAAGCGACAGTCACCGGCCGCCGTGACAGTTGGCGGCCGCCGGCGAGCTCGACGGTCAACTTGGTCGTCGAGGCTGCCCGTTCCATCGTCCAGTCCGGCTGTGCGGCCAGTGCCTGCACGAGCCGGATCCGCCGCAGCGGCCGTCCCTCAGGGGTCGCCGCGAAGTTGAGGAGGTCGACGATCTCGAGCATCCCGGTGGAGACCGAGTAGATCCACTCACCCCTCATCCGGCGCGCCTCGGCGAGGGCCTGGCGGGCCACATCGAGCGATGGGACGGCGCCGGATGCCGGCCGGCCGATGTCGGTGCTCATGCGGCGCGATCCGTGATCGACCGCAGGTCCTGCGCCTCCTCGGGAGGTTGGGCGGCCAGCAGCACCGGATCATGGTCGCGACCGTGGTCCTGGTCGACCTCGAGGTCGTCGATGTTGACGACGGTGGCCATCGGGTCGGTGCCAACGAGGATCGAACGCTCGGCTCGGCCGATCCCGAGCTGGTCCTTCGGGTAGATCGCGTTGTACGCCTCGATCAGGTCCTTGTAGGTCGTGGCGCCCGAGGCCTCCATGACCCTGCGGACCTTCGCCCCGACCTTGGGGTCGTCCACGCCGGCCCGGACCGCTTCGAGGGCGTCTCGCGACAACCAAACCCGGATGAACTTGAGCGGGTCGACGTTGCTGAAGTTCTGACGGAGGCACGCGTTGATCAGCCGTTCGACGGTGCCGGCCCGTTCCTTCGACCCGAGCAGCAGCCGGGTCGAGATCGTCTCCAGTGACGTCTCGCTGAGGGTGACGATGTGCCCGTTCGGGACGGCGTCAGGGTCGGTGGAGCCGGTGGCGGACCGGAACTCGTTGCTCATCTGGGACACGGCCCGGCGCAGCGACCGGTCGACCCACGGCTCGAGGTCCATGACCACTTCCCACCAGGCGGCCCGGCCGTCCTCGACGAGGTCGGTGAGCTGCTTGCGCAGCAGCCGGGCCCCGACGGGCCGGCCGTTCAGGACCTCCGGCACCCCCGCCTGCAAGGTGTCGGACGGGTCGCGTAGACGGGCCGAGGCGGTCAGGACGGTGCTGCCACGCAGCGTGCGACCCTGGCCCTGGCCCTTCCAGCCGACGGCGGTCGGCTCGCCCGAAACGACCCTGGTCAGAGCGGTTTCGTCCCAGACGATCCGGACGGGGAGCATCAGGGTCCCACCGTGGAGCGGTC
>Ga0209023_10004056_pt1 | contig 16956 bp, 15 predicted proteins | sample LakOneMetagenome_FD_187468 | JGI IMG/M metagenome (GOLD analysis project Ga0209023, IMG submission 187468) | Freshwater and sediment microbial communities from Lake Erie, Canada (SPAdes) (version 2) | ecosystem: Environmental > Aquatic > Freshwater > Lentic | place: Lake Erie, Canada... | reverse complement strand
CGGTCTCCTTGCATTCCAGCGCCTCGACGATGGCGGCCTTGACCGCGTGGTTCGACTCTGGTGCGGGGAGGATCCCTTCGCAGCGGCCGAACTGCACACCGGCCTCGAAGGTGTCGACCTGGTCGTATGCCTGGGCTTCGACCATGCCGCTGTTGACGAGGCCGGAGACCTGTGGGGACATCCCGTGGTAGCGAAGGCCACCGGCGTGGATTCCAGCCGGGACGAACGTGTGGCCCAGGGTGTACATCTTGACGATGGGCGCCATGCCGACCCCGTCGGCCGCATCCCAGGTGTACTCACCCTTGGTGAGGGTGGGGCAGGCTGCGGGCTCCACGGCGATGATGCGGGTGTTCTTGCCGCTTCGCACCTTGTCGCGCACGAACGGGAAGGCGATGCCCGCGAAGTTCGATCCGCCGCCAGCACAGCCGATCACGATGTCGGGGTACTCACCGGCCATCTCCATCTGGGCGAGCGCCTCCTGCCCGATGACCGTCTGGTGCAGGCACACGTGCGGCAGGAATGAGCCGAGGCTGTACTTCTTGGCGCCGTTGGATGCGACTGCGGCGTTGATGCCTTCGCTGATGGCGATGCCGAGCGATCCCGGATGGTCCGGGTTTTCGGCCAGGATGGAGCGCCCGGCGTCGGTATGCGGCGAGGGGCTCGCGTAGACCGACGCACCGTATGACTCCATCACGTAGCGGCGAAATGGCTTCTGGTCGTAGCTTACGCGCACCATGTAGACCTCGCACGCGATGTCGAACATCGCGCACGCCATCGACAGGGCCGATCCCCACTGGCCGGCGCCGGTTTCGGTGGTGTAGGCCTTGACGCCTTCTTCCTTGGCGAAGAACGCCTGGGCCACGGCCGTGTTGGCCTTGTGCGAGCCGACCGGTGACGCGCCCTCGTACTTGTAGTAAATGTGGGCGGGGGTGCCGAGCGCCTTCTCAAGGCGTGTTGCGCGAAGCAGCGGCGTTGGGCGCCACAGCTTGTAGATCTCGCGGACCGGTTCGGGGATCTCGATGCTGTCGTCCATGGACATGTCTTGTCCGAGCAGCGCCATTGGCGAGAGTACCGACATGAACTCCGCAGTCACCGGCTCCTGTGTGGCGGGGTGAAGCGGGGGCATCATCGGTCCCGGCATGTCCGGGTTGATGTTCAGCCAACTGGTGGGCGCCTTGGAGACGGGAAGGTCGAAGCGAATCGATTCGGGCATCGTGATCCCTCACGGGTCGTGGACTGACAGCCTGGAAAATCTACTCCGCGACGATTCGCCGGGTCGGGGACGATCCCACCACGTGAGACCGGCAGAACTACGTGCCCCGGCCTCGTTCCTGGTGGCGCGCCCGCCCATTGCCGCGGGGACGTCAATTTTGCAAGTGAGATTTTCGTGCGGCCCACGTGTGCCGTAGTGCCGACCGTGCACAAATCTCATTTGCGAGTTTCGTCGATCCCGAGATCTCAGCCGATTGGCGCGGTCATCCGCAGGATGGAGTTCGCTGCATCTTCTGCATCGTCAGGTGGTCCATTGGGCTTGGTTTCGGCCACTTCGGGTCGCGTCGCCGCGCCGAGTGTGAGGTCCGCGACGCGCTGCTGTGCACACTGAGCGCGCCAGCGCGAAGGGTCGATTGAACCGGCGGCCATGCGTTCAATCACATCGAACGGCGCGATCGATGCTCCGGCGCGGCGCGCCATCACGTTGCCGCCCGGCTCACCCGAGATCACAAACCCGCAATCTGCGAGCGCCACACAGAGCGCCATGCCAAGGGTCTGGACCATTCCCGCCAGCGCGTGTTCTGGTGTGAGCTCGCGCGGATCGGAAGCGCCCATTCGCGCGGCAAAGCTCGTCGGTGAGGCGGCATGGCACGGGAGGTCGCCGACGGTGATACCGGCGAGTCGGTGCTCGATCGTCGAGACGTGGCTGCGCCACGGCCCCAGAAACACCGACTGGATGACATCGTCCCACGCGATCGGCGCCACGTGCTGCAGATGATCACCACCAAACTCGGCGGCCAGTACGGCCGCCTCCAGTTCATCGACGTCGCGGAGCAACATGTGGGCCGGCAGGGAATCGTCGTGCGCCGCGGCGGGATCATCTCCGATATTTCGCAGACGGTCACGTGTCGGAGGATGGGTGTTGTAGGGACTGTCGATCTCGGTTGCGATCACCTCGTCCGTGCGTTCGATCAGCGAGGCGGCGGTGGCGGACTGGCCCACGAACCGTCGAAGGCCCTCCACAACCGGGGGGCGTTTGCCCGCCTCCAACGTCGGAGCCACCTCGGCGGTCCAAAACGTGTCGAATGCGATGCTCGTCATCACCGCCTTCACCGCCGCACTTCGCGTGGCCCGAACCCCGGCGATGGTTGCCGCAACGCGATCAGCCGTGAACTCCTGGCGCTTTCGCATGGTGCCGGTGACACGGAGGAACAACTTGAAGTACTTGACGAACGGGTTCGACTTTTCCCACCACTGCACGCCGTCGTCGTACCGACTTTCGATGGTGCGGTACAGCTCGCGATGGGTGAGTGCGACGATGCGTCCGATCCTGGTGTCGCCGCCGCTGAAGTGGCCAAACTCATGGGCGATGATCGACATCAGCTCGCGCTCGGTCATCGTGGCGAGGAACGGCAGTCCGATCGCAAGAACTCGTGCGTGCTTGACGCCGCCCGATTCATGGACGTAGGCGTTCGGCGTCCGGATCACCACCACTTCGTGCGGCACAGGTTCGCCCACCGCCATCGCCACGCGACGAACCAGGTCCCACAGCCGTGGCTGGGTGGTCGGTGTGACGACGACCCCCGGGTCGCGCTGCCGGTGCGCTTTGGGCATGAATGCGAGAAGACCAAGGATGCTCGCCAGCCCGAACTCGAGCGAGCGGACCTTGCCAACCGGACCCCCGTCGAGCCACAGGAACGCACTCAGCGTGGCGCACCCCAGGATGAACCCCATCCACAGCACGTAGTAGCCGGCTGACAACGCAAGCGCCAGTGCACGGCGCGAGCGCTCGGATGATGCGAACGTGATCTCGCCGTCGTTCGAACGATCCTCCGGCTCAGGCGTCTCGAGCGGTGGTCGGTCGGCGATCAGGTCATCTTCGACGAGGCCGCGCACCACGTTCCACCCACGAAAGATCTGCGCAGTCTGCGCGACGTCGCGCACGGGAAGCAGCAGTACCACTGTCGGCGAACCCAGCTTGCCATATTGCGGTGACTCGCCACGAAAGCGCTGCCAACCCTTCCGCGCCGGGAACGCAACCGGACCGCGAAAGGCGATTGCGATGTTGGCGTGTTGGATCACCGTACCGAGGCAAGGGAACATGGAACCCGGGCCAAGCTGAATGGCGTCCGGCTTCTTTTCCCGGATCAACAGTTTGCCGCGGCTGACCTGCGGCTGATCGGGAGCGCCAAATCGAAAACTCGAGCGGACGTCAAAGCGCCCATGCTTGATGGGACCGTCGTCAACCACCACCGCCCGCACGTAATCGCGCGGGATTTCGACGGGCGCGCACAGCAAGGGGTGCACAATCCTCAGACGGTCGGCGACCACGGAAAGCGACGCCTTGCGACCAGCCATACGCCGGACGCCGTTGCGGGCGCGATACGCGATGAGGATCGCGATGAACGCGAAGATCACGTGTGTGGATAGGGATGCCTCATTCACGACGACTGCGACGGCAAGAAGGAGCGCCGCCGCATATGGGCACAGGCGCACCAGCATGGGCAGACGAAAACGCCAACCGAGACGGATCAATGCCGTCGTGGATGCATCGTGGGTCTTCGATCGCGTCGGTCCACCCATGTCCAGGATGTATCGGCGCCACGCTTGCAATCCCCAATGTCCGCCACAGAGGGACGCGACCGTCCCGGGTGGCGGCTACACGACCTTGATGGCCTTCTCCTCGGGCGGGAGCTCGGGCCAGGTCATCTCAAGTTTTTCGAGCGCGTCAATCATGACCTTTGTGATCACAAGGTTGCGCACCCATTTGCGGTCTGACGGAACCACGTGCCATGGAGCCCACTCGGTGGACGTCTTCTCAAGCAGGACGTGGTACGCGTCCATGTACTCATCCCACTTTTCGCGCTTCTTCAGGTCGTCGACATTGAACTTCCAGTTCTTGGTGGGGTCGTCGATGCGCTCTTGCAACTGCACGCGTTGTTCGTCGCGTGAGATGTTGAGGAAGAACTTGAGCACGATCGTGCCCTCGTCCACGAGGTTGCGCTCAAACGCGTTGATCGCGTCGTAGCGACGGCTCCATTGCTCCTTCGGCACCAAATCCTCCACACGCACCACGAGCACATCTTCGTAGTGCGACCGGTTGAACACGCCGAACGACCCCTTGGGCGGACAGACCTGGTGGATGCGCCACAGAAAGTCATGCGAAAGCTCGGTCGAGGTCGGGGCTTTGAAGGAGCTCACGGTGACGATGCCGGGATTCAGCGGACCGATGCAGTGGGCGACCGCGCCATCTTTGCCTGACGCGTCCATCCCCTGGAAGAGTGCGAGCACCGCATGCTTCTTCGTCGCGCCGACGAGGCCGCCAAGCTCCTCCAGACGTGGCTGCAACTTGGCGATCTGTTTGAGGGCGGACGTCTTCTCAAGGCCGAGTTTGTCGTCAGCCGGGTGATCCTTCAGGTCGACCCGTGAGCCGGGAGCGATACGCAGGGCGTCGAGCATGGCAGTCCGTTCCTTCGTTGGCACGTCGCCCCAAATGTAGCTGTCGCCTGAAGCGTCGGCGCTCAGGAGTGAACGTCGGTGCGATCCGTGTCGGGGTGTGGTTTCGTCGACGTCGGGTCGGCGTGGCGACCCCTGCGGCCCAGTGCCAACGCGCCGATGGCGACGAGCAACGCGATTGTGCCGCCGATCAACCAACCCGCTCGTGACGATCCGGACGCTGCGGGTGGTGTGACGCCGGCGCGCTTCGAGGTGAGCGTCACCACCGGTGCCGGCAGATCGCCGTCGGCGGATTCGATCCAGCGGTCGATCTCTCCGCTCGAGTAGGTCTGGGTTGCCGGAAAGCTGAGCTCTGCACCGTCGTCGTTTGGCATCGTGGCGCTGAACGTGAACGTCGCCGACTGCTCGCCGGAGATCGTGGAGCCGCTCCAACGCAGCACCGGGTGGCCGGCGTCGTGTGTCAATGTCGCCGTCCACCCGTGGGCGCTGACGCCTGCGGGATCGCTCACGCCATCGGGAAGGCGAATGGCGATACTCGTCGTTTTGGCCGAACTGCGCTCGTTCGGCACGGTCAACGTGAAGGTGGTGTGTGCGCCGGGGGTTGCGGCGTCGGGAGCAATCTCGATATGTGCGTATGCGACGACAGGCACAGCGAGAACAATGATCAGGGACGCGACGATGACTGTGAGACGGTGCATCTGAAGAGCCTGCCATTCTCGACGGCGGGGTGTGCTCGGCTGTCTTCAAACCGGGACGATTGCCGCTCCAAGCATGGTCGTTGACAGCGGGTTGGATGATGTCTGCGACAATGATTGCGACCGGTTCGCCTGTTTGAGCGGGGCTTGGCACTTTTCGGTCGCGTCCCAATGAAGATCCGGATCACCACATACTCGACCGTGCCTCGCGGTGACGTCGTTCACGCGGTGTCCCTGGCCGGGGCGCTTTCAGACCGCGGACATGACGTTGAGGTGTGGGCGCTCTCGCATGACGGGATGCCCTTCTTGTCTGAACCGCGAGTACCGGTCCGGCTGATCCCATTGGAGACCGATCCGGCCGAGTCGGTGGAGGAGCGGGTTGAACGTGGCACGCGTGCCCTGGCAGCTGCCCTCCGTGTGGCGTCGCCAGTCCAGATCACCCATGCGGTGGACCCTCTTACCGCGCAGGCGCTGCTTGGGCTTCGCGACGAGGGCCGGCTGCCTGCGGTAATCCGCACGATCCACCACGTGGATGCGTTCACCGATCCTGCGCTTCTTGAGTGGCAACGGCGTTCGATCGTCGACGTCGATGTTCGCATCTGCGTGTCACGTCACTGGGCTGAGCGCGTCGATGCGGATTTCGGCGTGGGATGCCATGTGATTCCCAATGGCCTGGAGTCCCAACGTTTCATCGACTGCGATTCGACACGGGCGCACGCCGGCGCGGTCTTCGGGTGGGGGACGCGGCCCGCGGTGCTCGCCGTCGGCGGCATCGAGGCACGCAAGGGCAGTCGCCTGCTCCTTGAGGCGTTTGCGCGGGCGCGCGGCCGCTTGGGCGACGATGCGGTGCTGGCCATTGCCGGTGGCGGCGCGCTGTTTGACGGCCCGGAATACCGCGATGCGTGGTGGCGTGATGCCAACCGCTTGGGGGTCGTGGTGCACGACGCGGCGGATGGGCCGGCGCCGCCTCAGGCGAACGTCATCATTCTCGGCGTCGTGGCAGAGGATCAGATGCCCACGTTGTACCGGGCTGCGGATGTTCTTGCCTTCCCGTCCACACGTGAGGGATTTGGGATGGTTGTGCTGGAGGCGATGGCATCGGGAACACCGGCTGTCGTTGCCGATATCCCGGTCCTTCGGGAGCATCTGACAGACGACGTCGACTGCGTCATGGTGTCAGCGGGTGACTCGGGGCCGCTTTCCAACGCACTGGTGAGCGTGGCACGCGACGAGCAGCTTCGCCGTCGCTTGGTCCGGGCCGGTGCGGAGACCGCCGCTCGTTTCACCTGGTCGGCGAGCGCCGATGCTCACGAGCAGTTGTATGCGCGCGTGCTGCGGGACTTCGGTGAGCCCGTGCCCGTGCGTTGATGGCCGCTTTCAGCGCTTGACTCCGAATGGGGTATCGGGTGCGCGGAAGTCGCAAATGAGACTTTGGCGCCCCGTGAATCGGGCACACGGCAGGCGAACCGTTGGAAACCGGATTCGCAAGCCTTGCACGTACGAGCCTAGGTGCTCGTATCGCCCTCTGGCGCGAAGTTCGGAGGAGCTGCGACTTCGGGGCTCGCAACCCAGCCGCCTGCGAGTGCTCGACGTCGACAGAGGGTGCACACGGCGCGGCGGTAAATGCGCCGTCCAGGATGATCGAGGAGATGACAGACCTCTCCTGCAAGCATCCGTCGCCCGCACACGTCACATTCGCGACCTTCAACGGAGAAACCCCTGGTCATTGAACTCCGACGTGTCGACAGCGTGAGATGAACATGGAGCTACTGTAGACCCGACCATTGCCGCTCGCCCGAATTGGCGTCGCCGCCGGGTAGGATGCAGCCGCATGTCGTCCCTTCTCGACCATGAGATTCTCGCAGCGGCCGTGATCCTGGTGGTGCTTGTCATCATCGGCATTGCGCTGCTCATCGTCCGGTCGCTTGGACTCTTCCGTGCGGCCAAGGCGGCCCAAGCGCGCGTCGATGTGCCGATTCGGGCCATCTCGGCCGGCCTTCAGTCCGCCGAGCGGCGCGTGGGCGCCCTGCAAGATCACCAAGGTGACCTCACCACGACCGTCGAGCGGGTCGGAGTGCAAACGAGTGAACTTCAGCGGCTGCTCGGCATTGCCGGCGGCGCTGTGAAGATTCTTCGCGCGCCGCTGAAGTACCTCGGCAAATGAGGCCCTCCCGCGTCGCCATCGTGGATCAGGGGTCCAATTCGACGCGCCTGTTCTTGTGCGAGGGCATCGCAAGTGACGGCCCGTCCGGTGAGCGGATCACGACGGTGACGGCGCTTCGTCGTGGGGCGGGAGCGGACGGAACCGTGGCCGACGATGCGCTCGCTCGCGTGGAGCAGTGCCTCGCCGCCTATTCCACACGAATCAACGCATTCGTGCCGGACGAGGTCGTCGTCGTTGGGACAAGCGCCGTGCGTGACGCTCCAAACCGCACGGCGGTCGAACAACTCGTCCGTCGCCTGATCGGTGTCCAGATGAACGTGCTGAGCGGGCCTCAGGAGGCTGAGCTCGCCTACGTGGGTGCGCGGCTTGGCGTGCTGGGCGACGGCCCCGTCACCGTGATGGACATCGGCGGCGGTTCGACGGAACTTGTCCGCGGTGGGCCGGACGGCCCGCACTCGGCAGTCAGCATGGACATCGGCTGTGTTCGACACACCGAGCGTCACCTCCACGATGATCCACCGACCGCTGAACAGGTTGAGGCGCTCTGCGACGAGGTGCGCGAGACAGCGACACAGGTATTTGCGGTGATCGGCGGTCACGTACCGCTGATCGGGGTCGCCGGCACGATGACGAGCCTCGCCGCCATCCATCACGGTCGCTACGACCCTGCCACGGTTCACGGTGCGACCATCACCCTTGGCGATGCCCGGACGATCCTCGAGCGCGTGCGTGCACTTCCGCTTGCTGAGCGCCGTGAGGTCCCGGGGCTTCACCCAGACCGAGCACCGGCGATCGTCGCCGGGATTTGCATCGCGATCGGTGTCATGGAAGCTGACGGAGCCGACAGCGTGACCGTGAGCGAGCGTGACCTGCTCGATGGGGCCGTCCTTCGATTGACCGAATTGGCACGGTAGGATCTGCCGATGTCGACCAATGCGCAATCGGAGGGTGAGCGCGACGCCGAGGCGATCAACTCGATCGACGGGCTGGCCGACGCCGTCAAATCCATCTCGCGGGGCGAGGACGAGCGGCGGATGATCTTTGCCAAAGGCGAGAATTATCGCCATATCCGCCACGCGCAGATCCTTGAACGCTGGCCAATCCTCGCTGAACCATGGGCTCGCAAGATTGAACAACGACGGTTGACGTTGGACCGCACGCCTGGGGCAGCAACCTTCGGGCGATAACACCAGCCGGAGTGGCGGAATTGGCAGACGCGGAGGACTTAAACTCCTCTGCCTTCGGGCATCCGGGTTCAAACCCCGGCTCCGGCACTCCCTGACGACTGCGACGGCGCCCCTACTGTTGCAAGTGAGATTTCTCAGCTCCCACGGCGCCGAGGGAGGCGGCACGAGGCGCCAGGTCACGTCATCGATTGGCACAGCCTGCGCGAGTTTCGACACACAATCGGGCTGATGCGTGGCACGGCGACACAGGCTGCAGTGGCATGTTGCACGAATGCATGTGAAGACGCGATACAGCCTCGATCGACTGCCACCCTTGGACCGTGGGTGCTGCGACATCTGCACAAGTGCAGTGGGGCTCGGATACTTCTTCATGAGCCCGGCGGTGGCGGCTCGGCTGTGTGTCGTCCATCGTGCTGTCAGTTTTCTTCGTCGCGGGGGTGGCCAGGCGTTCATTGACGCCATGACGGCACACTGGCGCGCCGACCGCACCGGTTTGTCACCTCGGCGTCAGGCGGCGCTCAACGCTCATCGCCTTCGTGTGCGAACCACGGTGGGACAGCGACGACGGCCAGGATCATATTCGTGGCCACTCCTTCGACTCCATGCCGAGTCGCTCTTTTCGAAAGGGCTGGATCCGAACGCCGTGATTGCGCATCTGCGCGCGATGTACCGTGAATCGTTGGCACAGGTTCCGTCGATCTGCACCATGCGCCGATGGTTCATGCAAGCACGATGGCTCACCGATCCGGCCAGGTGGAAGACGGCGTATGCGCTACGCGGAGCTGTTCGTCGAAATTGGGGAGTGAGAAGCCCTCGACGTCGCTCATTCCTGGACATCACGCTGCAACGTTTTGACGATCCGCAACATCGTCGCCCGCCGCCGATCTGATGGGGAGCTCTAGTCGGTGGGAGCGGGGTGAAGCCACTTCTGGGTTGGTGCGCTCCATCGTTCGATCTCATCAATCAACGCGCCGGGATCCGACCCGTGAATCAACGCCGCCCGGTGCTCCTGACCGAGAAACCGCTCGGCCACGATCTGGTCGAGAAGACTTCGAAGCGGCGTCCAGTATTCGTCGATGTCATACAGCGCGACCGGCTTGGCGTGGATGCCAAGCAATTGCCACGTCCACGCCTCGAAGAACTCGTCCAACGTTCCGACGCCGCCGGGGAGCGCCACCAGCGCATCGGCAAGGTCGACCATTCTTGCTTTGCGCTCGTGCATCGTGTCGACAACTTCCAAGCGGGTGACACCATGGTGGGCCACTTCGCGTTCCACGAGCGTCTTCGGCGTCACTCCGATGACCTCACCGCCTGCGGCCAGCGCGGCGTCGGCAACAACGCCCATGAGGCCGACCTTGCCGCCGCCGTAGACGATGCCGTGTCCTGCCTGGGCGAGGTGGGTCGCCAAGCGCGCGGCCCCTTCGGTGTATGCATCCTTGGCACCGACGGCTGAGCCGGTGAAGACCGCGATGCGCACCTAGCGACCGGCTCCGTGGCGAAACTCCACGACGTCGCCGTCATGCATCACGTACTCCTTGCCTTCCATCCGCACCCAGCCTTTCGACTTGGCCCCAGCCATGGAACCCGCTTCGAGGAGATGGTCGAATGAAACGACTTCAGCTTTGATGAACTGCTTTTGGAAGTCGGTATGAATCACGCCTGCCGCCTGAGGTGCGGTCCATCCCTTCCCGATGGTCCACGCACGGGCTTCTTTCGGCCCGGCGGTCAGGTACGTCTGAAGGCCGAGGGTGTCGAAGCCCACACGCGCAAGCTGATCCAACCCGGATTCGGTGACGCCGACCGACTCCAGAAGCTCGGCAGCGTCGCCAGGCTCCAGTTCGGTCAGCTCCATCTCAAGCTTGGCATTGAGGAACACCGCCTCGGCAGGCGCGACCAACGCGGCCAGCGATTCGCGGACCGCAGAATCACCAAGCTGCACCTCATCCAGGTTGAAGACATAGATGAAGGGCTTGGTCGTCAAGAGCTGCAGCGCGCGGGCTTGTTCCATATCGACGCCTGCTGACTCGCCCTTGGCAAACAGCGTGTCACCAGCTTCGAGAATCGACAGCGCCGCCCGGGCGTTGTCCAGAGCAGGTTGGTTGTCCTTGCTCGTTCGCGCTTCGCGCTCAAGGCGCGGGATGACTTTCTCCATGGTTTGCAAATCAGCCAACACCAGTTCGGTGTTGATGGTTTCCATGTCGCCGGCAGGGTCGACCTTGCCGTCGACGTGCACAACGTTGTCATCATCAAACGCGCGAATCACCTGGCAGATCGCATCAGCTTCGCGAATGTTCGCGAGGAACTTGTTGCCGAGCCCTTCGCCTTCTGATGCGCCGCGGACGATCCCGGCGATGTCAACGAACGACACCACGGCGGGCAGTATCCGCTCGCTTCCGAAGATGCCGGCGAGCTGCTCAAGGCGCGGGTCGGGGAGAGGGACGACGCCGATGTTCGGCTCGATCGTGGCGAACGGGTAGTTCGCAGCGAGAACGTTGTTTCGGGTCAGTGCGTTGAAGAGCGTCGACTTGCCGACGTTGGGCAGTCCGACGATGCCGATTGTGAGTGCCATCGGTGCAGGAGCATAGGGCAGCAAGCCGCCGACCGGCCCATTCAGGGCGCGGCGGAGATATCGCAAATGAGATTTGCGGCCGCCTGCCATCTCGGCGCTCGGCAGCAGATGGACCTGACCGTTATGGCGACAGCAGAAATCTCGATTGCGACGTTCACGGCCACGATCGGCGGCACCGTAGACCCGCGGCGATTACCGCCGGGGTATGACCACGACGGCCGAAGTCACAATGAGCGGGCAGCGACGGCATACCGTCGGGCACGCGCGGCCCGCGGCACGCGGCCCCGCAACCACTCCGTGAGCCGAACCCGGCCGGGCCGCGCTGGCCCGGCCCCACCACGTGCGTTATCCGGCGATGCCTTCCCGGTTTGCGATCAGGTGATCGACCACCGACTGATCGGCAAGCGTCGACGTGTCACCCAGGTTGGACAGATCGTTCTCCGCAACCTTGCGAAGCAGACGACGCATGATCTTGCCCGACCGCGTCTTCGGCATATCCGGGGTGAACTGGATGACGTCGGGCTGCGCGATCGGACCGATCTCCTTGCGCACCCACGCCACCAACGCCTTGCGAAGATCATCCGTCGCCGTCGTCCCTTGCATCAGCGTGACGAAGGCGTAGATCCCCTGGCCCTTGATGTCATGCGGGAAGCCGACGACCGCCGCCTCCGACACCTTCGGATGTGCCACCAACGCACTTTCCACCTCGGCGGTGCTCATCCGGTGGCCCGACACGTTGATCACGTCATCCACGCGGCCGGTGATCCAGTAGTACCCGTCCTTGTCACGGCGGGCGCCGTCACCGGTGAAGTACTTGCCCTTGTACTGGATGAAGTACGTCTCCATGAACCGCTTGTGATCCCCGTAGACGGTGCGCATCTGGCCGGGCCACGAATCGGCGATCACCAGGTGGCCCGTCGCGGCATTGCGCTCCTGCACGGTTCCGTCGGGATCGACGATCTGCGGCTGCACCCCGAAAAACGGCCGTGTGGCCGAGCCCGGCTTCAACTTCGTGGCACCCGGCAGCGGAGTGATCATGATGCCGCCCGTCTCCGTCTGCCACCACGTGTCCACGATCGGACGACGGGAGTTTCCGACGGTGCGGTAATACCACTCCCACGCCTCCGGGTTGATCGGCTCGCCCACCGATCCGAGCAGTCGAAGCGACGACCGCTTGGTCGCCTTCACCGGCCCCGAGCCCTTGTTCATCAGCGAACGCAGCGCGGTCGGCGCCGTATAGAAGATGTTGACCTTGTGTTTGTCGATGACCTGCCAAAACCGCGAAGCGTCGGGATACGTCGGGATGCCCTCAAACATCAATGTGGTGGCACCGTTGGCAAGCGGCCCATAGACGATGTAGCTGTGCCCGGTGACCCACCCCACGTCGGCGGTGCACCAGTACACCTCCCCCTCGTGGTAGTCGAACACGTACTCATGCGTCATGGCCACGTACACCATGTAGCCGCCCGTGGTGTGCACCACGCCCTTCGGCTTCCCGGTCGACCCCGACGTGTACAAAATGAACAGCGGATCCTCGGCGCCCATCTCCGCGGGCGGGCAGTGGGCACTCACCGACTCGGCCGCCTCGTCGTACCACACGTCGCGTGAGCGCTTCATCGGCACCTTGGCACCGGTGTGCGGCACGACGATCACACGACTCACGCCGCCCGGCACCTTCTTCAGCGCCGCGTCGACATTCGCCTTGAGCGGGACCGCACGTCCACCGCGCCGCGCTTCGTCGGCGGTGATTACAAATTGCGACTCGCAGTCCACGATGCGGCCGGCAAGGGAATCGGCCGAAAAGCCGCCGAACACGACCGAATGGATTGCGCCCAAACGGGCACACGCCAGCATCGCGTATGCCGCCTCCGGGATCATCGGCATGTAGATGGTGACGCGATCGCCCTTGGCGACGCCGTTCGCGCGCAGCACGTTGGCGAACTTGCCGACCTGGTCGGCCAGTTCCCGATAGGTGATGTGGCGTGCCGCCGCCTTCGGATCGTCCGGCTCCCAGATGATCGCCACCTGATCGGCGCGGGTCGCCAGATGCCGGTCCACGCAGTTGTACGCGGCGTTCAGGGTGCCGTCCTCATACCACTTGATCGACACCCGACCCGGAGCAAAGGTCGTGTTCTTGACCTTCGTATACGGACGAAACCAATCGATGCGCTTCCCGTGCTCACCCCAAAATGCATCGGGATCCTTGACGGATGCCGCATACATCTTGCGGTATTTGGCGTCACTGATGAGCGCCCGCTTCGCCCACGCATCCTGAACCGCGTACACACGCTCGGCCATCGTCAGACCCCTTGGTTGCACACCGTTGCCGCAATATATGGGTCGGTGCGGGCAGACGCGAGCATGCGCCCAGCCGAGACGGCCGGTACGATCAGGCCATGGAGCTCCATCCCAGTGAACGGTTGATCTGGCGCGGCCATCCCGCTGCCCGAGCGTACGTCGGGTGGTACGCCAAATGGGTGCTTCTTGCACTCGTGCCGCTGATCATCACCACCGTGATGCGCTCACAAGATCGGGGCATCGGCATGGCCTACTGGAAGTGGATCACCCTCACCGTGATCGTGCTGGGCCTCCTCGTGGCGATCGACGTCATCCGCCGGGCAACCATCGACTACGTCGTCACCGATCAACGCATCCGGATTCGTCGCGGCACGCTTTCGCGCCACGAACAGTCGACGCTCATCGAGAAGGTTCAGAACATCAACACGTCCCAGAGCGCGCTTGCCAGGATGCTTGGCATCGGTGACGTCGAATTCGACACGGCGGGCTCCGAAGTGTCGGTGTCGAGTCTGCGGTTTGAAGGCGTTGCGCGGCCGCATGATCTGGTGGCGCGTCTCGAAGGGCGTCGTGCACGCGACCAGGAGGCGATCGCCGGGTGATCGACGATCCGCGCACTCCGCGTCGCGCCCTTGAGCGTCTCATCGACGGCAACGGGCGATTCATCACCGATGCGAGCGCCACGGGCGACATCACCCATCATCGGCGGTTGCAGATCGCACGCGAGCAGCGACCGTTCGCCACGCTGGTCGGCTGCAGTGACAGTCGTGTCGGTCCGGAGCAGTTGTTCGGGTCGGGGCTCGGCGAGCTGTTCATCGTGCGAAACGCCGGCAACACCGTTGGAGCTCACGCACTCGGATCAATCGAATACTCCGTGGCGGTGCTCGGTGTGCCGCTCGTGGTCGTCCTCGGACACGAACGCTGCGGGGCGGTCCTCGCCGCACTCGACACACTCCAAAACGGCACCGTGAGTCCCGGCGCCATCGGGTCCCTCGTCGAGGCGATCATCCCCGCCATTGGGCCCACCGTCGAACATGCACCCGCCGGGGATGGACTCGTTGAAGCTGCCGTGCGCGCAAACGTTCGCGCCACCGTCGCACAGCTTCGCACCTCGCCTGAGCCGATTCTTCAGGAGCCGCGAAGTGCAGATGATCTGTGGATCGTCGGGGCCTACTACGACCTGACAACCGGTCACGTGGACTTCTTCGATCTTGAACATGATGGCTGACCTGTCCACCGGTCCCGACGGCCGGGCGCGCTGCGCCTGGTGCGTGGCGCATCCCGAGTACGTCGCCTACCACGACGACGAGTGGGGACGGCCGGTCACTGCCGACGATCGCCTGTACGAAAAGATGTGCCTCGAGGGATTCCAGGCGGGGCTGTCATGGCTCACGATCCTGCGAAAGCGTGACGCGTTTCGCAGCGCATTCGCCAACTTCGTCGTCGAGAAGGTGGCGGCATTCGATGAGCGTGACGTGGATCGAATGCTCGGCGATGCCGGCATCGTCCGCCACCGCGGCAAGATCGAGGCGGCAATCGGCAACGCCACCGTCGTTCGTCAAATTCAGGCCGACGAAGGTTCGCTGGCCGCATTCATCTGGGCGTTTGCCCCCGCCGCGTTGCCGGCACCGGTGCGCATGGCCGACATTCCCGCCACCACGGCGGCATCGACGGCGCTCTCCAAGGAGTTGCGCCGACGCGGCGCCCGCTTCGTCGGTCCCACCACGATGTATGCGCTGATGCAGGCAATGGGGATGGTCAACGACCATCTGGCGGGATGTCACGTCCGCGAGGCGGTCGAGGCGGCGCGTGCCGGGCGACCTAGCTCCGTCGCGCGTAAATCAGCTCGGTGACCGCCGCCAGGTCCCCTGTGGGGCCGGGCACCGCTGCCAGGAGCTCCAATGCGCGCTCATGGCACTCGGTGGCGAGGCGCCTGGCCTGCTCCAGGCCGAAGACGCTCACATACGTCACCTTGCCCTGACGCTCGTCGGACCCCGTCGGTTTGCCGAGCATGTTCTCGTCGCCCGACACGTCCAGGATGTCGTCCACGATCTGAAAGAGCAGCCCGATTTCGCGACCGAACGTGTCCAGCGCGGCTTCAACGGGCTGATTCGGCGCGGCGGCGATGACGGCGCACCGGATCGACGCGGCGATCAGCCGGCCGGTCTTCAACAAGTGCACCTGTTCCAGAGCCTTCGCAGACGTGCTGCCATGGTCGCGCAGATCCAAGAATTGGCCACCCACCATCCCAGTCACGCCGGAGGCGCGGGCGAGTTCCGAGACGATGGCCATACGCACCTCGGACGGCCCCGGTTGCAGGTCGCACACCAGGCGAATCGCCTCGGCAAACAGTGCGTCGCCGGCGAGGATCGCGGTGTCTTCACCAAACGCCTTGTGGCAGGTGGGACGGCCACGGCGCAGGTCGTCGTCGTCCATGGCGGGCAAGTCGTCGTGGATCAACGAGTAGGTGTGGATCAACTCGAGTGCAGCGGCCGCCGGCAGGAGTTGCGTGGGATTCAGATCCAGGGCTTCGGCGGTCGCGAGGCACAGGACCGGGCGAACACGCTTGCCACCTGCCAGCAGCGAGTACCGCATCGCCTCCACAAGGCCGTCCACGCCGGCTGGAGCATCAGGGTTCCAGCGATCCCCGGCAGTGAAGTCGATCTCGGCGAGATACCGATCGACCATCTGCTGCAGGTGGGTTGGGTAGCCGGTGGCGCTCAAGGTCATCGCGGCTCATCGTAGTGTCTTTGGCGCGTGACGATCGCACGTCAGGGCATGGTCAGGTGCCGCCGGTGGTACACCACTAGAGTCCGCTCGCAAGGCGACGACGCATCGCGTGCGATGCGGAAGTGTCGTGTCATCCACCATCTGCACGGCGACCCGCTCGTCGGCACAAGAGAGTTTCGATGCGTGCGCTGATCCTCCATGGTCCAAATGATCTGCGTCTCGAACAGGTGCCCGACCCGACGCCGGGACCCGGCGAAGTGGTGCTTCGCACCGAACGTGCCATGACGTGCGCCACCGACGCCAAGATCCTGCGAAACGGTCGCCACCCGGCACTGCCGCCGGTGCCCGCGCCATTCGGCCACGAGGTCACCGGCGAGGTTGTCGCGGTCGGGGAGGGGGTCGCGTGGCCGCCGGTCGGGATGGCGGTCGTCGTGGCCAACTCCGCGCCCTGCGGGGCATGCCGTTCATGCGTGCGGGGTCGGCTGAGCCTGTGCGAAGACCTGACGTACCTGTGGGGCACGTTTGCGCAGTTCGTGCGCATTCCCGCGCGCATCGTCGCCGTCAACATGATCGAGCGGCCCACCGATCTCGCCGTCACGCTCGCCCCGTTGATCGAGCCGCTCGCATGTGCCATCAACGGCAGATCGG
>Ga0209023_10004055_pt1 | contig 16959 bp, 7 predicted proteins | sample LakOneMetagenome_FD_187468 | JGI IMG/M metagenome (GOLD analysis project Ga0209023, IMG submission 187468) | Freshwater and sediment microbial communities from Lake Erie, Canada (SPAdes) (version 2) | ecosystem: Environmental > Aquatic > Freshwater > Lentic | place: Lake Erie, Canada | collected... | reverse complement strand
TGCGGTCCTCGAGATGGTCTGTGGTCTCGTTGGTCAGCTTGCCGACGATGGGCGCGATGTAAGCCCGCCACTCGCGTATCCAGTAGCCGAGGAGATCGGCGAGCTGGCGCTGGGGCGTGCCCTCGCCGAAGGCGCCAAGCTGTTCGGTGAGGGCATCGACCTCGGCATTCCTGTCTTCGTCCTCGGGATCGACCCGCCAATCGAGGTCTGGCGGACGTTGGTCGACGAGCCAGTCGCGCAGCGCCTTGGTGGCCTGCACATCGTCCTCGTTATAGGCGGCGATGGCGTCGAGCAGGGCCTGGTCGCGGGTCGAGCCGTACTCCTCGAACGCGACGACCGCGCCGGCGCCCTTGTCGATCTCGTGACTGCGCTCGTAGTCGGTGAGCCGCTCGAGGTACTTGAGGCCGTAGCCCTCGGTGCCCACCTGCACGGCGTTGCGTGCGGCCAGGAACAGATCGACGAACACACCATCATCGACGAGCGTGGCCAGGGCGCCTTCCGCTACGGCGTGCTCAGCGGTGAGCGCCTCGAGCGACGATCGTTCCGTGTGGTTGTAGTGGTACACGTGCATGCCAGGGTGCGCCGCTCGACGCTCGGCGATGTAGTGAATGAGCTCCTCGACCCTGGCCGCCTCCTCGGCCTCGTCATGCGCCCACAGCTGGTGGAAGCCCCAGGCGCCGGAATCGTCGGCAGCGATGTAGCCGAACAGGAAGAACAAACCCCGGTCGGCGCGCCAGAAGGGGTGACCCTCGAAGTCGAGGAAGATGTCGGCAGGATCAGGTGCGGGTAGCTGCTCGAAGCCGTGACCCCACACTGGGTCGTCGCCTTGCTCGACGATCACGAATGGCGGTTTGTCGCCCTCGGGTTGCTCACGCGCCTGGACCTGGAGATCGGCCTGGACCTGGAGTCGAGCGAGCCGGTCGAGGCGGAGGTCGACGACCGGCTCCGTGCGGGCAGCAAGCGCAGCGAGGGTGTCGACGTCGTTGGCCTCGAGCGTCGCTCGGTCGGCGCTGCGGATACCTGCGACGTAGACAAGGGCGTCGGCTTCTCGCCACGTCGCCTCGCAGGTCTCTGCGAACTCGCAGAACTGGCAGTGGTCACACGGCTCGGGTCGGGTGACGGCTGCACCGGGCTCGATCGCAAGGACGTCGCGGAGCTGGCCGCGCAGTCGCTCCCAGTACGGGCGGACGTCCTCGAAACGCACGGTCTCGGAGCTGCCCGAGCCTAGCGACACCTTGAGGTTCCGAGGCGTGACTCCGGTGACCGCGCCGATGGCTTCGGCGTAGAAGCACAGCTGGAGAACGTGGCCTGGCTTGGCCGCGGCCCGAGCGAGCTTGGCGTCAACTGGTTCCCATCGCACGGTGCCGTCGTCATCCACGTGGCGTTCGAGGAAGTCGGCGACACCCCGGATGCCGTCGTGCACGAAGGGCATCTGGAAGATGACATCGGCATCCGAGTTGAGCGCCGGACGCGACCGCTGCGCCCACGCAGTGAAGCTCTCGCCTCTGCCCTTGTCGTCAACGCGCAGGACGCGAAGTCCTTCGCTCTCGTAGCGAGCCAGCACGGCCGCCTCGTGGTCGAGGCCCTTGTCCATGAGGAGCTTGGCGAACGATCCGAAGGGCTGGCCGGGCTTGGCCCGGCCGCCGCTCTCGACCTCATGCTTGAGCGTGAGGTAGTGGGCGCAGTCCAGCCATGCCGTGATCTTCGATGGGGTGAGCAGATGCTCGAAGCCCTTCGGCTCTCCTGTCGCCAACTCGCCCGCCTCCGCCATCTGCCCTCCGGCCGTCGTTTCCTATCCCATCGGCATGTACGCCCCCGCTGTGACGCTATGGGAGCGCTGAGCGGGACTACGAACCTCGCGAGACACGAGCGTGATGACGCAACCGATGCGCCCCAGCCGTCAGTAGGCGTCGCGGATATCCGCTACGCCGATCGGCCTTGACCGGAGGTACTTCCGGCGGGTTCGACGAGCGGCAGCATCGTGTGCCTCCGCACGGTCACTCACCGCCGCCCGAGCCGGAGCTGGTGAGCACCTCTTCGAGGCTGGTGGCAGCGAGGAAGCGTGCCGAGGTGTCGTCGGTGTGGAGGGCGGCGAAGTGGGCCTTGCCGCACTCGATTTTGGCGCCCTCCTTGTCCCGGAGGTCGTCGGCGAAGAGGCTGCTCTTGGTCTCGACCACGAAGTAGAGGCGCTCGCTACCGTCGGCGCCCTCGACGAGGATGGCCCAGTCGGGGTTGTAGCCACCGAGGGGCGTCTTCACCTCGAACCAGCCGGGCAGCTTGGCGTAGACCTTCACTGCGTCGTTGAACTCAAGCTCGAGCGCGAAGGCTTGCTCGGTGCCCGAGTCGAAGACGACATGCTCGTAGACCGACTTCTGAGCATCCTCGACGAGGTTCCGCAGATACCCAGTGAGTTCCTCTTGCTCGAACAGTTCCTGGGCGTAGTAGTCGTCGTCGCCGATCCGCTGGTACTTGATGCCGTCAACGATGGCCAGCCGCTTCCGACGGTCGATGGCATCCGCAGCCGTGTCGATGAACTGCTGCGGGTTGCGCTTGAAGTCGTCCAGCCGCCCGCTCTCGGAGACGATCCGATAGATCGAGCGCCGGGTGAGCGCTGTGCGGTCCTGCAGCTCCGTCAGCAGATCCGGGAGCACGATGTCGGCCTCATCGAGCGTCACGACTTCGGCCCCGGCCTTCTCCTTCGCCGTGACACCCGCCTGACCGATCGCCACGCCCGCCTTGCGCCACTGGAGGGTCGTCTTGGTGATGGCGGGTGCCTTACGGAGCCCTTCAGCGCAATCAGCGATGAGCTTCTCGTTGTCGAAGGCCACCCGGTAGGTGGTCTTGTGCTTGATCCGGTCCCACAGGTCCGTAAACTCCGCGCTCAGAAGAACCTTCTTGCGGGCTCGGACCGGGCGACGTTCATCTGCGTTTTTGACCTGGAGACCGCCGGCAACCCTCTTGAGAGCTGACACGATCTGCGGAAGCTCCGTATCGAACTCAGGCGGAACGACCAGAGTGCCATCCTTGAGCGCGACCTTGAGCACATCCTGCACTCGCCCTTTGGCATCGAGGTATCCCTTGTCCACTAGCGCGTCCCAGAGCAACGCTGACTGCTCGGTGCCCATCGAGAAAGGTGTCCCGCCCTCGATATAACGGAGGATCGTCGCGAACTGGTGCTTCTCAACCACCCCGAACCGGATGCCGGTGTCCTTCTCGATCTCCTTCTGGAGGTTCTCCGCGAAGGCCTCGTAGCTCTCGGTGGCGACCACGGTAAGAATGTTGACGTCAGACCCGCGTACCCGGTCGCCGGACTGATCGACGCAAATTCGGAGACCACGTCCGATCGTCTGACGCCGTTCTCGTTCGGAGCCCATCTCGCGCAGGGTGCAGATCTGGAACACGTTGGGGTTGTCCCAGCCCTCCTTGAGAGCGGAGTGCGAGAAGATGAACTTCAGCGGAGTATCAAGGCTGAGGAGGCGCTCCTTGTCCTTCATGATCAGGTTGTACGCCCGCTCGGCGTTGTCTCGGCCGCCCTGGTTGCTCTCAGCGGTATCGGTCCAGCCCCCCTTCTTGTCGATCGAGAAGTAGCCGTCGTGCACTTCAGTGGCGTGATGCTCGAGATCCACCTCCTCGAATAGGGTCATGTAGTTCGGGTGCTTCGCCAGCTTCCGATACTCGGCCTCGAAGATGACGGCGTACTCCCCCTTCACGGGGTGGTTGTCGTCGTCATAGCTGCGATACTTGTGGACCGCGTCGATGAAGAACAGCGAGAGCACCTTGATCCCCTGGGGTCGGAGCCGCTTCTCCTTCTCGAGGTGCTCCTGGATAGTGCGGCGGATCATCAGCCGCTCCACGGCTTCGACGTCGACGTCGGCGAAGGCTTGGCCCAGACCGAGGTAGGCGACATCGCCCGGAACCGACAGAGTGAGAAGCTCTTCGCCCTTCGCTGCCCGCACCGCATCGATGCGGTGGTCACGGTAGAGCGCTCGCCCGGTGGTCTGCTCCAGGTCATCGCCGGCACCGACGACTACCTCGCGACGACGCACGCCGGTCCCGGCCTGCATGTCGAGCTCGAGCTTCGCTCCCACCACGCTCTTGCCCGAGAGCACGGGCGCTACGAAACGAACGTAGGGCTTGTTGTGGCCGCCTTGGATCGTGGCGGATGCCACTTCGATCTGCTTGACCAGCTTCCGCTCGTAGGCGTCGACCGCGTCCAGTCGGTACACCATGTGGTGCTTGTTCGCGTGGGTAGCCGAATAGCGCAGCGTGCATAGCGGGTGCATCTCGTCGAGGGCCTTCTTGCCCTGGCCCTGGAGCCCGCCATCGACACTTTGGGGCTCGTCCACGATCAGCACAGGGGCGGTGGCGCGGATCAGGTCGATCGGCTTCTCACCGCCGACCTTTTCGCTGTCCTTGTAGAGGTTGTTCACGTCCTTCTTGTTGATCGCTCCAACCGTGGTGACCATGATCTGGATGTGTGGACTGGTGGCGAAGTTGCGGACCTGGCCGAGCTTCGACGAGTCGTAGAGGAAGTAGCTGCCCGAGCTGAACGGCACCCCGGCGTACAGCGACCGGAAGTGGTCCTCGGTGATCTGGAGGGTCTTGTAGACACCCTCCTTGATCGCGACCGACGGGACCACGATCACGAACTTGGTAAACCCGAAGCGCTTGTTCAACTCGAAGATGGTGCGCAGGTACACGTAGGTCTTGCCGGTGCCGGTCTCCATCTCCACCGTGAAGTCAGGCGAGTCCAGGGCGACCGAAGGCGCGAGCCCATTGTGAAGCTGAATGGACTGAAGGTTCTCTTGGATCTCATCGTCGAGGAGCATCAGCCGATTACCGATGCCCAACCCGGTCTCGGCGAAGCCCAAGTCAAGCTGACCGCCAACGCCCTGGTTCGTTACCGTGAACTCGGTCCGACAGATCTCCTGACCGCTGAAGAGATCGCACACAGCCTCGATGGCCGCCAGCTGGAAATCAAGCTTCGGCTCGAAATGGAGCTTCATGACGACTACAGGCTTCGCACGGTGCTCAGCCCGTGCTGCTCAAGGATGGCCGTCAGATTGGTCTTCGCCACATCATCCGCGAACGCGCTGTCACGAAACACCACGGTGGATTCGCCCGCCGAGTCCAGCTCGCCATGCCAAGCGACGATCCCGAGCCCGATCGCCTCGACGTCATCCTGGTCTATCGACTCAGCGAGGCACACGAGTAACGTTCCGGCGCCGACACTGTAGACGGTGCTCCCGGCGATTTCCCGTTCTTCGATCGACACCGTGAGCTGCAGTCCGAGCTTCAAGAGCAGCTCAAATAGGATGTCCTGCTCCGTCCGGTCACCCTTGAGATGTTCAATCGCGCTGGCCAATGACCCACCGAGATCTTCGCGGTCCGGCTCCCAGGCTTCGATGTTGCTTGAATCGAGCTTGAACACACGAAAACCCTGAGGGGGAGCTTCTGGTCCAACGTCACCAGAGTCGATTGCACGCTGCAAACGAGCGATGGTGATGTCAGATATCGTTGGAAAGTCAGCTCTACCTGTCAGTTCGGGAATCTGCACAAGTATGAACCTGCGGTCACCGCCGTCCTCCCGATTTGCCTGCATCACCGCATGGCCCGTCGTTCCGGAGCCAGCGAAGAAGTCAAGTACGATATCCCGCTTGTCGGCACTAGTGCCGATTTGAAGCATCCTGCGAATCAGCCGGACTGGCTTAGGTGTGCTGAAAGGTTCTGAGTCACCGAATAGCGCGATCACCTCCTTCTTGGCCTCTTGGTTATTCCCAACATCACCTTGCGCCCACCATGTGTCGGGCACAATTCCGTCCTGGACTTCACATAAGAAGGTCTTCTGACGGGGCGGATTGTCACCGTCGGACCCGAACCAGATGCGACCGTCGCTCAGCAGTTCTGCAAACCGTTCAGGCAGGCCATTCCAATGTCGGCCAGCAGGGGGCGACACTCGCCGACCCGACGGGAGCTCAATCTCGTAGCGGTAGTCCCTTCGCCGTTCCGAATCCTCGGACTGGACGGAGAAGGAAACGCTCTGCCACGGGCCGCGTGGATCCCCGTCCGGGTTCTTGAAGGCAGCCAGTTGCACTTCACCGCGTGGTAGCAGGTTCCTGGGCCAGGCTTCAATATTCTTTGCGTAGACAAGGATATGATCGTGACTTCCAGATATCAGGGCCTTGTTCTTCTTAGCAAAGACTTTCTGCCACGCAATCGTGGCAACGAAATTCTCGTAACCGAAGATCTCATCAAGAACCTCCCTGAGGTTGGCGACCTCGTGGTCATCAATCGTGATGAACAGCGAGCCCGTCTCGGACAGGAGGCTTGCGGCCAGGCGAAGACGCGGGTACATCATGTTGAGCCAGCGGGTGTGAAACCGACCGCTCGATTCTGGGTTACTGGTCGCCTTGACCCCGCTCGGCTCTTGTTGCCCACTAACCAGCAAGTAGTTGTCAACACTTGAGCCAAAGTCGTCAGGATAGATGAAATCGTTACCGGTGTTATAGGGCGGATCGATGTAGATGAGTTTGACCTTGCCGGAGTAACTCTTCTGGAGGAGTTTGAGGACTTCGAGGTTGTCGCCTTCGATCATGAGGTTCTGGGTGGTGTCCCAGTCAACGCTCTCGTCGGGGCAGGGGCGAAGGGTCCCTGTAGAAGGAGTCAGCGCAAGTTGGCGCGCTGCACGCTTTCCGTGCCAGTTGAGCCCGTACTTCTCGTCCCGCTCGTCGACGGCGCCGCCCAAGAGCTGCTTGAGGACTTCGAAGTCAACCTTGCCCTCGGTGAACGCATCGGGGAACAGGTCCTTCAGCGCTACGACGTTGTCGGCAACTACGTCAGCGGACTTGGTCTCGGGGTCATCGACTGTGAACTTCTGCATACTTCTCCCGGGTCAGAGCTGGGCCTGAGCCGCAGTAAGGCGCGACTTGAGGCGTTGGAGCTCGAGGTTGATCTCGGCCCGACGGGCAACTTGCTTGGTCTTGGTAGCGGCCGCTCGCAGGGCGGCTATCTCGACCTCGAGGGCGGCGCACTCCTGCAGGGCGTCGGAGCGTGCGGCGGCCACCGCGGCCGTCGGCGCAATCTGGAACGTGCCGGTGCGGGCGGCCGCCTTCCACGCGAGAACGGTATCGATCCACCCCTGGTAGAGGGCATGGAGGGAAGCCTGGGGCTGGCACCTGATGGCCAGGTGGTCGAGGAAGGCGGCGGTGGTAGCCACATCGTGCGTGGTGTACGGCTGAGCTGTGACGACCTCACCATCGAGCACCACGCGGTCGGTCTCTCCTTGTGACCAGCGCTTGTGGACCATCGAGAGCGAGGTGGTGTCGGCGAACTCGGTGATGAGGACCACCGGGTACGGCACGCAACGGTGGGTGAGCTCCACAAGTCGCTCCGCCTTGGCCCCCGGTCTGAGCGTCAGCTCCAGAACGGCGATCTCGACGTAGTGGCGAGCCTCGTCTCGGTACTCGGGTATCCCACTGTTTGTCGCTTTGATGGCGGCGTGCCACTGGAGGCGCTCGACGCCGTCGTTGATGAGGCGCTTGTCGCCCGCGGTTGGGGCACCGTTGTCTACGAGGAGGGTTTTCGGGATGCGCTGGTCGACACGGCTCCCGCTCGGGAGGTCCAGCGCGTTCAGGATGTCGGCCGCGCTCATGACGCCTCGTCGGGGAGGACCACCAGGTAGGCGACGACCTCGAAGTCATGAGTGCCGGCGAACTCTCCAGCCAACGCATGGGTTCCGCCGGGGCTGAACAGGCTGGCCGCCGCGCGCTCCTCTCCCTTTCCCACGATCGACGAAATGGCGGTTGCCAGGAGCCGCTGGGCGCCCTGCATGTCTCGCCCACTACGGGTCGCGCGGTCGACCCGGCGGGCAAGCTCAGGGTCGGGTTCGTTGCGGCCGGCACACGCCAGCTTGAGATGGTCAAGCACCTGCTTGGCCTGTAGGTACGAGAGACCGACCACGCCGTCGTCGCCGACATGGACCAACGCGAACGGCGCCAGCGGGTAGGCCGGCCCGAACGCCCGCTCCGCTCGGTCGCCTTCAGCCTGCACGCAGAACACGATGCCCGGAGGAAGTTCGGCCTCCCGCTCACCCACCACAGCGCTGACGCCCAGCGGGAACCCGTCGAGCACCTCCGGGTTCGCCCGCTCGAACTCGGCCAGGTCGATGCGGAAATCGGTGAGGGTGAGATCGGCGATGGACACACCGGTCGACAGGTCCTCGAGGTCCACCACAGCGTCCTGCAGTTGGAGAAGCTGCTTACGCCGATACTCGAGGTCGTTCATCGGGTTGCCCGACTGCGCCTCGATCAGGTTCTCCTCGCCGGTAGCGGAGACGTCGAGCAGGACCATCTTCCCACTCACGCGCTGCTCGAGATTGATGTACTCCTCCAGCTCGATGTTGGGCCAGAAGTTCACGAGCTGGATGCGGTCGTTCGGTGACCCGATGCGGTCGATCCGGCCGAACCGCTGGATGATTCGAACCGGGTTCCAGTGGATGTCGTAGTTGACGAGCCAGTCACAGTCCTGGAGGTTCTGGCCCTCGGAGATGCAGTCGGTGGCGATCAGCAGGTCGATCTCGCCCTCGTTCGCCAGGTCCTCGGGCCGTTCCTTCGAGCGGGGTGAGAAGGCGGTGAGGATGCTGGCTAGATCGCGGCGCATACCGGCGGCGGTCACCTGGTTGCCGCCCGCTCCGGTGACGAGGGCCGACTCCACGCCCATGTTCTCTTTCGCCCAGGGTCCGAGGTGTTCGTAGAGGTACTTGGCGGTGTCCGCGTAGTGGGTGAAGACGATCACCTTACGGTTGCCGTCGTTGATGGGTGCGGCGCACTTTTCGGCGAGCACTACACGCAGTGCCGCGAGCTTGGCGTCACGATCCACGCCGACCCGTCGGGCCTCGATCAGGAGGTCGTGGAGGCGGTTGCGATCCTCGTGGAGGTCCTGTTTCCAGCGGACCTGGTCCACATCGGTCAGGAGCACCTTGGTCTTGCCGCCCACGAGCAGCGTCTCTATCGCCGGGTCGTCGAGGTCCACGTCGGCGATGTCAATGTCCTCGACTTCGACGGTGCCGGCTTCGATCCGTTCCAAGAGCCCGTCGATGCCGTGGAGTTGGCGCTCCAACGTGAGCGTGAAGGAGGACACCGAGCTCTCCATACGCTTCAAGATGTTGACCCGCATGAGGTTGATCAGGCTTTTCTCGCGGTCCACCTGACTCCAGACACCCTTGCCGCCGGTCATCTGGGTGCTGTACTTCGCGTCGTAGGCGGCCAGCTTGCCGGGCAGCACGTAGCTCAACGGAGTGTAGGAGGCCAGGTGCAGCCGCCGGATCTCGTCGTTGACCTCGCGGATCGACCGGAAGTCGCCAGCCAGGTCCACGTCGGGCTTGATATTCACCGGCTTCAACCGCTCAGGGAAGCGGCCCGTCTCGGCGGTGCCGTAGTACTTCTCGATGTGCTTGCGCGACCGGGCAATCGTGAGCTGATCCAGCATCGTGAAGTAGTCGAACCCAATCATCTCGATCAGGCGAGCCGGGGTTCGTTGCACATCCTCGAGCTTGAGCCAGGCATTGAATCGCTGTTGGGCAAGGCGAGTTGTGGCATCGATGCTCGAGATGCCGTGGTGGCGAAGCGCCGTGTCGTCGCCCTCAGTAGCAAAGACGATCTGGTTGCGCAGGTCGGCCATGCGGTTGTTCACGGGTGTGGCCGACAGCATCAGCACCCGGGTCCGGACTCCCTGCTGGATGATCCGCTTCATCAGTCGGTCGTAGCGGGTCTCGCCGCCCTGTTTCGGGGTGCCCTTGTTGCGGAAGTTGTGCGACTCGTCGATGACGACCAGGTCGTAGTTGCCCCAGTTGATGTTGGCGAGGTCGATGTCCCCCGACAGCCCACCGTCCCGCGAGAGGTCGGTGTGGTTGAGCACGTCGTAGTTGAAACGATCGGAGGCGAGGACGTTGCGGCGGTCGTTGGCCGTGTACAGCGTCCAGTTGTCTCGCAAGCGCTTCGGGCACAGCACCAGCACGCGATCGTTGCGCAGCTCGTGGTACTTGATCACCGCCAGCGCCTCGAAGGTCTTCCCGAGACCCACCGAGTCGGCGATGATGCAGCCACCGAACCGGTTGATCTTGTCGATCGCACCGACCACGCCGTCGCGCTGGAACTTGTAGAGCTTCTGCCACACGACCGTATCCCGAATGCCCGTCGCGGCGTTGACGACCTGGTCCTCGCCGAGAGCGTTCTCTCCGCCCAAGACTTGCTGAAGGATCCGTGTGTACACCTCAGCCGGCGACCGGTGCACCGCCAGTTCGCGCAGAAGTGCCACCAGGCCCACCTGGTCATTCGAGTTCGCCGGAAGCGCCGCCCAGGTGGCGTCGAACCACCGCGCCACGCGTTCAGCGTCCTCGAACGACTCCGATGCCTGGATCACACTCATCGGATTCCCCGGCGTGAGCCCGAGTCCGTCAGTCGAGAAACCAAACGAACCGAGCGCGGCGTCCTTAGGAGCATCGGTCGGATCCCGAACGACGAGGGCCCCCTGCGGAACTCCCGCCCCCGCCCGGCGAAGCTGTGTCCTCGATTCCACCCAGGTGGCAGCCTGGGCGGCTAGCCAACGCGTCTGGAGCCGGTTGCGGGCTGCCCGATCCGTGGGCCCCCCAAGGATCGAAAGTGCTGCGTCGTCCGCTGGAAGAACTAGCCGGGCGCCGGTCACGGCGCCTAGCTGGTCTAGAAGCTCTCCGAACGCAAAAAGCGAGAAGGCCGACGACATGAGGTCCACCGTGCTGTCAGGCCCGATCGCCGCTCGGGCCAGATCGATGATTCGATCGTTTCCCGTGTTCGGAACGATCCTCACGGAGCTCCCCAGTGCCTGCGATCAGGCGTCACTCGCCGTAGCCCTCGCATGGCTATCTCTCGATGCCCGCTCACTCGACCGTCACTTCCGTCCTCACTAGTTCCTTCGGATGGCTGATCGTACGCTTGAGGATTCCCCGGCGCTCGATTGGGCTGGAACAGAGGCGCAACGGTGACCGAATACGGAGAGTTCGGCCCTACTCACAGGCTTGGTTGGTCAGCCGGCCCGTCGGCCGGCGGCGCCAACAGTCCTGGAGGTCCGATGTCGAACGCCAGCGAATCCATAGGCCCGACTGGTCGAGTCGAGGAACGGCGGTGTCGTGGTGGATCGATGCGATGCGGCGCGCGGCGACGGTGAGCTTCCCGCCGTCGGGATCGTCGCCGGCGTCGACGAGGCGGAGGTCGAGCGCGGCTCGGCGGCCGTCGCCGGTGATCTTGAGCATGTTGTCGTCGGATGGGTCGAACGCTCGGTTGCGGACGCGTTCGGCGCGGGGCGCGAGGTCGGCGACACCAGTCGACCAGCGTGTCGCTCGGCTCGACCATCACCGTCTCGGGCTCGTCGCCTCGGAGCCCTGGTGTCGGGAGGTTCAGGTCTTCGGTGGTGCGGACGTCGGCGACCTGCCGGTAGAGGGTGAGCAGCTCCGGCACGTTCTGGAAGTAGGCAAGCGGGTCTGCATGCGGTACGAGCTGCCGTCGGGAGCCAGCTCGAGTGCTGTGTGGGTCCGCCCGAAGGTGGCAGCCCACGAGTCGAACGCGCGGAGGTCGACATCGGCGAGCAGGTCGGGGTGCAGATAGGACTGCATCACCCACAGCTCGGCCATCGAGTTGGCCACCGGGGTCGCGGTGGCGAAGGTGACGATGGGGAACTCAGGTGGGAAGTGCTCGACGAGAAGAGTGCTGGTGGGAACCGGTGTGGGAACTCGGCGGGGAACTGATCTGGGACACGCGTGCGGCCTCATGGCGGCATGGGAATCAACAACACCAACACCGCGTTCCGTGACCTCACTCGGGAATGGCAGGTACTCGTCCGCAGCCCCCGCGCTGCCCGTGCTCTCGCCGAGTGGGCCGCGGTCGAGCCCGCCCTCGCCGGCCTGGCGTCACTCGCGGATCTTCAGGCGCACCGGTCGAACGAGATCCTCGCCGCACTTCTGCGGATCGGTGATGACCTCGCTCTGCGGGCGTTCCTTCAGGCGATGCTTCCGGGGCTTGTCGGTGTCACGCGGCTCGGCCTGGACCGGGAGTGGATCGGCCACGGCCGGGCATGGCGCCACCCAAACGAACTGAACGCGCAGCTCCTCGAGCTCACCTGGGCATGGACAGCCCGCCACGCTGGCAACCCACCCGGGTGGCCAGCGAGCTGCCTCGTCGGCCACCTCGTCCATACGATCACCTACGAAGCCAAGCTGGACCGGCGCCATCGTGGTCACGTCACGAACTTCGAGTTGGTCGACCACGATCGCGTCGGCGATGCGTCGGCCGAGCGGACCGGGGTCGTCGGTGCGATGCAGTTGGTCTGTGACGCCGTCGAGGCGGGCGCACTCCCCCTCTCTTACGCACAGATCATCTACTCGATCCGCATCCGCCGTGATGGGTACCAGGAATGGTCGGACCGGACAGGCCGGTCGGTCGACGCGCTGAAACAGGTGTGCCGTCGCGCCGAAGCGAAGCTCGTCCCGTTCATCGAGCAGGCCGCCTGATGAGCCAGGAGCCGAGTTCCAATCAAGTTGGTCTCGACGGCATGGCGATCATCGTCCTCGGTGCCGTCTCGCTGTTGGGCATCGTGTGGGCCGGAGCACAGCTCGCCACTTGGACCAGCACTGGGAAGTGGCTGCCCGCCGGCGCCCAGGACGCCGCCACCGCGTTGGTCCACTTGCCTACGCACGGGGGCGAGCCCGCACTGGCCTGGCCAGCGCCACTTCAGCCGTCGATTCCCGGCCCCACCCTCTACTGGGGATGCACAGCGCTCATCGCCGTCGTCGTCCTCGTCGTCGCTGTGAAGGTCGCCGGGCTGATCACCGGGAACCGGGAGCCCGGCATGGCCAAGCGCAAGCGTCTTGGTGTCGACACGCAGGCCCACCTCGCGACGAAGAAGGACCTGAAGACGCTCATCGTCCGTAAGCCCGGCCAAAGCGGACGGTTTGTGCTCGGCAAGGTTCACGGTCGGCTGGTCGCGACCGAGGATCTGCAGAACGCCCCAACTCGGGGTCGTCGCGCTCGACGGCGTCAAGGCGATCGGATGGGCGTGGCCATATTCGGTCCGACGCGCTGTGGCAAGACCGCGAACCTCATCGGCGGCATCCTCGACTGGCCGGGGCCGGCGATCCTTTCGTCGATGAAGGACGATCTCCTTCGCGACACGCTTCAGCATCGACTGCGGCTGGGCGAGGTGAAGGTGTTCGACCCAACGCGCATCCTCGACGTGCCCGAGGGCCTGCGCGCCCGGTGGTCGCCACTGCGCAACGCAGAAACCGCGACCGGGGCCCAGCGAGCCGCGCAAGCCGTGACCTCCATCGTTCCGATGGGTGACGTCACGAGCGGTGACTTCTGGAACGCATCGGCCGACCAGCTCTTGTGGCCGACCTTCTTCGCCGCCAAGTGGGCCACCACGCTCGAACGACCGGGCGGACTCGACGCCGTCGTCAGATGGATCCTCAGCTACGACACTTCGGAAGCACTCGCAATCTGCGAGCACCTGGTCGCCACGCACGAATCGGACGGTGTGCGACGAGACGCCGACGCCGCTCGACGAGTGCTCATCGGCTTCCGCGACGGCGAAGCAAAGACGGTGGCCTCGATCTACCAGACGGCGCAGCCGATGTTGCGGGCCATCCAGGATCCGCTGGTGGCCGACGCCACCGCGTCCTGCGACATCGACTTCGAGTGGCTCTGTGACCCGAACCAGGCGAACACGCTCTACGTCTGTTCCCCGCCGAATGATCAGAAGCGGCTCGAGATGCTCTTCGGCGGCATGTTCGGAGACCTGCTCCATCAACAAGCCTACGAGCGCTCCTACCGCGCCGGCCCCCTCACGAACCCGTTGCTGGTGTTGATGGATGAAGCCGCCAACACACCGTGCACGTGGCTCCCCCTCGTGTCGTCGACCTGCTCGGGGATCGGGGTTCTGCTCGTGACCGTCTGGCAGGACATCTCCCAGATCAGGACCGCCTACCGGGACCTCGCCGGCTCCGTGCTGAACAACCACGGCACCAAGATCTTCTTCACCGGCCAGTCCGATCTCGACACCCAGCAGTACGTGACCGCTCAGGCCGGGGGCGAAGAGGTCGAGAGCCGTTCTCTCACGAGTGGACGGGGCCCGGGTGGATCGTCGCTCCAGCTCTCTGGTCGTGAGGTGATGCTGGTCCCCGGGCACGTGCAGCGCACGATGGAACCCGGCAACGCCGTGTTGATCCACGGCACGCTCCCAGCTGCGCATCTGGTGTGGCGACGGTGGTGGAGGGACCGCCCACTCAAGCGGCGGCGCAACGGCAAGGGCGACCTTCCGAGTTGGATGCCCCGCCGAACCGAGAAGCCCGAACCGCCATCCAGCGATCCGTTCGCGGCGATCGTCGCCGGTCCCGACTCGGCGCCCACCGCTGAACAGGTGGTCACGGCGCCCACCGACGACCGACCACGACCTCCGGCGCCGCCGGCCACCGAGGCTCCAGCTACCGCAGCCGCTCTTGCCGCGCGGGCCGGGATGACCTCGGTCCCTCCGCCTCCTCGCCGGTAGCCGCCGCATCGCCCGACGGACAGCATCGCCAGCCGATCCTTCGGCGGTCGGTCGCTCGGTTGCGCCGAAAGCGCCGGCGGTCGGGTCCAGGTCGCGTCCCTCGTGCCGGGCCTTCGGTTGCGTGCGATTCCTTCCCGCGGCCGTCGGGCGTTGGCTCGCCCGCTCGGTCGCCTCCGGCGCCCGCTTCCCCACCGGTGGTTGGCGAGGCCGATGGCGGGCTCACGTTCCCGGCGGGGCCTGAAATTGTCCAGACACACTTGGAGGTCCCACTTCGTGGGACCTCCGGGAACAGAAGTCCAGCCCGTACCGACAGCGAGAACGCTGCGCGAAGGCAGCGCTGAGTGATCGCTGCAATACCGGAGGACCTCACGTGCTTTGTTCAGTCACCGTGCTCGGCGCCCGCAACGGGACCGACATCGGCGCCGCCGCAGCGCGCGTCGTCGACTATCTGAAAGGACAGCGCGCCGACAAGGGTCACGCGCTCCGCAACGCACCGGAGCCACCGATACCTCTCGATGCCGACGGCGAGATGGGCGCCGCCGCTCACTACTACGGCGACTCGGCCGAACAGGCAGGCCGATGGTTGGGTAGTGGCTTCGGAGACATTGTCCAAGCTGGCGCCGTCGACGCGGACGAGTTCAGCCAGCTCCTGCTCGGGATCAATCCCTCTACTGGCGAGAGGCTGATCGCGGCCAGTGGCTCCGCGGGACGAGCGCAACGCAACCGCGGGGTGGCGGGGCAGCTTCCCGCAGGCGTGACAGGCACCGACACCGTCGGGTTGAAGGTCGCCGCCGAGTTCCTCGGCCTGGATCGCAGCTACGTGCGGAAGCTGGTGGCCGACACTGCCGCGACCCGCGCATCGGGAGAGGAAGTCAAGGCCGTGTTCCTCGACGGCGAGAAGAACGGCCCGGGTCGAAGTTGGGAAGTCACGGTCGCCGAACTGCAGCGCTTCGCCAGTGCTCGGGAAGCCCAGTCGGTGGTTCTCGGGTACGACGTCACGTTCTCCTGTCCGAAATCGGTCAGCTTGTTGTGGGCGATAGCCGACCCGGCTGTTCGCGAGGAGATCCTCGAGGCCGTCGAAGCGTCGGTCGGCGCGGGCATCGCCTACCTCGAGGAGAACGGCTGCACGGTCAAGACCGGCGGCGAGCTCGTCGCCGGGGACGGTCTCATCGCGGCGGGCTTCCTTCACGCAACCAGCCGAGCTCTCGACCCGCAGCTGCACTGGCACTGCGTGGTCGTCAATGCGACCGTCGGCCCGAACGGTGCCCATCGTGCCCTCGACGCCCGCGGCCTGTTCGCACACGCGAAGACCGCCGGCTATCTCGCCGGCGCTCACCTACGTCGCGAACTGGCGACGCGCCTCGGGGTTGCGTGGGAACCGTCGGTGAACGGTCTGGCAGACATTGCTGGCATCGATCGCGACACGATCGAAGCGTTCTCGAAACGTACCGAGGAGATCAGCGAGGTTGCTGATGCCGCCGGCCTGAGCACGGCCGCTGGTCGGCAATCGGCCGCACTGTCTACCCGGTCCTCGAAGCAGGCGGTAGACGCCGGCGACCTCATTGACGGCTGGCACGACGAGCTCATCGAGCGGGGGTTCACCCCCGAAAGGATTGGCACGCTCCTGGCCCACGCGCCGCCAACCCGAGTCACGTCCGACGACCGCTCCCGTCTCACAGAGGAGTTGCTCTCTGCCCGCGGCATCACCGAGCTCAACGCCGTGTTCGACCGGCGAGATGTGATCCAGCGTGTCGCCGAGTGGGCGGGCGACCGATTGAGCGCGACCGAGGTCGTCGGCGTCGCCGATGAGTTCCTCATCCACCCTGAGGTCGTGCTGTTGGGAACTTCCCAAAGCGGCCGACACGGGGCGGTGATCCACCGAGCCGACGGCCGCACGGTGCGATCGGGAACTGGGTACGCGTACACGACCACGTCGATGCTCGGGATCGAAGGGGAGATCCGCCAGCGCGTCCAAGACGGGTTCGAGGCCGGGGTGGCGAGGGTTCCCGTTCACCTCATCGACGCGGCGTTGAGTTCCCAACCGGCGCTGGGCGTCGACCAAGCGATGATGGTCAGGAATATCTGTCAGTCGGGCGACCGCGTCCAGTGCGTGCTCGGCCCGGCTGGCAGTGGGAAGACGTTCGCGCTCGAGGTTGCGACCCGAGCCTGGGAAGCCGCCGGCTATCAGGTCTTGGGTGTCGCGGTGGCCGGCGTCGCTGCCGAGGTCCTGTCGCGCTCGATCGGGATCGAGACCACCACCCTCGCGGGGATGTTGACCCGGCTCGAGACATCGGGTTGTTCCGGACTGCTCAACGATCGGACCGTGGTCATCGTCGACGAAGCCTCGACCGTCGGCACGAGGGACCTCGCACGGCTGTTGCGCTGGAC
>Ga0209023_10004054_pt1 | contig 16961 bp, 19 predicted proteins | sample LakOneMetagenome_FD_187468 | JGI IMG/M metagenome (GOLD analysis project Ga0209023, IMG submission 187468) | Freshwater and sediment microbial communities from Lake Erie, Canada (SPAdes) (version 2) | ecosystem: Environmental > Aquatic > Freshwater > Lentic | place: Lake Erie, Canada... | reverse complement strand
TCGCCGATCACAGCCTCGAATGTCGATTCCGAAAGACTGCAGCTTCCTGCATATGATGTGAACGCCGGATAATATCCGTAAGTGACCGTCGGCCAGATCAGCGCGTCGATGCGATCAGCGATCCGCGCCGCCAGTGCCTCGGCCTGAATGCGGTCCGTGTTCATCGGCAGATGAAATCCATGTTCTTTCGCGCCCGCGCCGATGGGCAAGATCGCGGATGCTCCGGCAGCGATGCGCGCGGCAACCCGATCCCAACTCAAACCTTCAACTGAATTGACAGACGTCGCGCGCAAATCATCTCTCCGCACGCAAAGGACTGGATCAGCTTTTCGACACCTTGCCGAGTAAACCTGATGTGACCCATCCATGAAGATAGCCCGCCCCCCGCGCCGCCGCGCTGTCCGGATCGGCATAGGTGGCAAGCATCGAGCACAGCACGCCGAACGGGATGCCTGCGCAGGCTTCTTCCCACATCATCGCTTCTTCAGCCGGCAATTCGCGGAACATCGGCGTCAATTCCTGACGCCAGACCAGCAGACGCACCGGCTCGTCGGACATGACGGCATCGGGTGGCGTTTCCTCGTCCTTCAGAGCTTTCCAGATATCGACGGCATTGGTCGACAGATCGAGGCGGCAAGCCGTGGGGTGCGCTTCGAACTTGAGGTCGTTCCAGACATCGGGCGGAAATGCCGCAACATCATCGATGGCGATGGTCCCACCGTCGGCACCGTCGAACGCATCGTTGAGAGCTTTTTCGAATGCCGCCAGATCGGCGATGGCGGGATAGTCGCTGTAAGGCGCGGTCGTCTTCAAAAACTCGGGAAGTCCCTGCGAGAACCAGCGCATATTTGGATTTTGCGACGGTTTGGCCGCGACATAGGCCGCGCCCATCTCATCGAACATCTCATCGCCGAGGTAGCCGTGCAGATGTGTGTGATCGTTGCGCAATGCCTCGACCAGACGCGAGACATAGGCATAGCGATAGACGCCGAACAGAACGTCGCGCTTTTCCTTTGGGCTATCGAGAATATCGGCGAGCACCGAGTCGTCGCCGCTCATGATGCCGCGCTGAAACTCGTCCTGCAGGCGCTCGAACTCGTTCATCCCGCATGCCGAAGCTGCGGAATCTGCGGCAGGATTTTCGTCGCGATCTCACGCGTCTTCTCAACTTCGACGATCAGCTCATCCAGCGGAGGGATATTATCGTCGCGCTCGATCATGGTCGAAACCGCGCCGAACCGGCGAAGTGCTGCCTCGTAAAGGCTCCAGACTTCGTCACACACCGGATGATCGTGCGTGTCTATGATGTGAGTGTCCATGTGGGTGTGACCCGCCATGTGAAACTGCACCACGCGATCCGCCGGAATGCCGTTGAGGAAAGTGTATGGGTCGTAGCCGTGATTAAAGGCGCTGACATAGACGTTGTTGACATCGAACAGCAGCCAGCATCCCGAGCGGCGCGACAGTTCAGAGAGAAACTCCCACTCGGTCATTTCGCAATTCGCGAACTGAACATAGGTCGAGACGTTTTCCAGAACGATTTCGCGGCCCAGAAAATCTTGCACCAGTTGCACGCGGCTGACCACGTGATCGAGCGACTCGCGCGTGTATGGAATCGGCAGCAAGTCATGAAGATTTTTGCCGTGCACACCAGTCCAGCACAGATGATCCGAAATCCATTTCGGCTGGACGTGCTTTGCAAGCGCCCGCAGGCCGGAAAGATATTCAAAATTCGGCGGCGCGGTCGATGCGATGGACAATGAAACGCCGTGCATCACGACGGGGTAACGCTCGCGGACGCGATCCAGCATGCGCAGCGGCTGGCCGCCCGGCAGCATGTAATTTTCGCTGATGACCTCGAACCAGTCGATGGGCGGATTGCCGTCCAAAATCTCTTCGTAGTGCTGCGCCCGCAGTCCAAGGCCGAAGCCCAAAAACGGCGGCTTTGCAGACGCTCCACGCTCGGCCGCGCCGAGAGATTGTTCACCCGTCTGGGCAGGCATCTTGCTGGAAATGTTCATCCTGTTTCCACCGCGATGTTTGGACTGGCCGCAATGTTTCGGAGCGATCCTATCACAAGTCCCAAAATGAAAAGGGGCGGAACCTGCACGGTCCCGCCCCCATTCATCGGAAGATATCAGGACTTTTCGAACTTGCCCTTGGCAGCGTCGCACTTTTCCTTGGTCAAGGACGAGAAGCCCTGGCCCTTACAGGCGTTCTGGCCCTTGCAGGCATTCGCGCCGCCCTTGCAGGCGCCCTGGCCCTTACAGGCGTTCGCGCCAACGCATTTGCCTTCGCCGGCAGCGTGAGCAACGGTGGTGAGGGTTGCGCTGGCGAGAAACAGAGTGGCGGCAGCTGCGGCAAGCGTTGCGCCTGATTTGGAATTCAACTTCATGGTATGTCCTCCGAGGGTTAAGAATTAAAAACAGATCCAGTACGCAGTCTCTATCTTCAGATGGTGCCCGCTCCGGACCTGCGAATGTCCGCCTATAGAAGGGACACCCTTGTTCGGTACGGGATCAGATTGAGTTTGTTACACCCGGGTCATCGAACTTGAAAAATTTATGCGTGACCGGGATACGTTCGCTACTGCGGTAGAAACCAAAACGGGAAGCCTCTGAGCGAAGCCTCCCGCCTTGTTATGGCTTAGCCAGCGACGAACTTGCCGCCCTTCGCGTCGCACTGGCCCTTCGAGCTCATGGTGAAGCCCTGGCCCTTGCAGGCGTTCATGCCTTTGCACGAATTGGAAGCGCTCTTGCATGCGCTCTGGCCTTTGCAGGCGTTTGCGGCCATGCATTTGCCGCCGGCAGCGAAAGCTTCCGTTGAACCGGTCGAAACAGCGGCGCCTGCGAGAAACAGCGTAGCGGCGGCGACTGCGAGGGTGGCACCCGACTTCGAATCCATCTTCATGACGATCTCCTTGAGGTGATTTGAATACCGATGTTGGGGCGTTCCTGTCATGCCACCACACCGTTCGATAAATGACCTCACCAGATGTCCAGGACCGGACGATAATTTCAGCAGCTCTTTCCACGAATGGGACAGAATCGCTGACGCTTATTGTTCACAACCCCGGCGCCCGAAGCGGTCACCCAGATCAACTACGCGCGTGATTGAATTCGGGTGCAGCGTTTCGAAAGAATATTTTTATAACCGCTGCAGGAATAAAAGAACCGACGCGTAGATTGCGCGCTGACGCACATTCTATTTCAGCGAAACAACAGGAACGTGACGACCCGCACGCTGCAGTGCATATGAGCGGCAAATTGAATTCGAGCTTTTGCTAGTTCAGCGACGCCCGCTTCGCTTTCAGCTTATCCATCTGCTCAACGGTTTTCTTTAATTCTTCCGCGTTGAACGAGGGATATGAGCAGATCTTGTTACTGCAGGCGAATGCCGCAGGCTCCCCGAGATCGGGATATTCCACGTCGGGATTGGGCAGTTTGCCCTCGCGCAAGTCCAGCCATTCAAGACGCTTGTACCGCGCCGGAAACGCCCGCGCGACCGCATGCAAGGCTTTTGCTTTCGCATCGTCCTTCTTCCCGACGATGGTCATATGGGTCGGCTCGATCGCCAATTCGTCGTCGGCCAGCAATACGCCCGGTAGCGGACGGATCAGGTCCGCCGCCGCGCCGGCGAGGTAGCGCATGGCATGCGACGCATGCTCGCGATAGGCGTCATTGCCATAGTAGCGATCAAGCAGGTTCATGAAGCGCACGACCTGGGTCTGTTCGTCCAGCAACTTCGCAGGCTTTGCGAAAACCCCGACCTTCGCCTCGCCGGTCTTGGAGGTGAAATAGCCACCGGCCGCATCCCTGAAATTTGCTTCGACAAAATCGCCGGCCTTGCTGGCTCGCGTCAGCCAATCGCGCTCGCCGGTCGCGCCGTAGAGATCGAGAAACGCCTGCCCCATCGCAACCGTATCGCCCATATACGGTCCACCGCGATCCTTTTCGCCATGACGGAAACCACCGTCCGGCAGCCCGCGATTGGCGATCACCCATTTCGCAGCAGTTTCGGCATCGCTAAGAATCTTCGGATCATCCGTCACATTGTAAAGCGCGATCAATCCGCTGATCGCCAAGCCATTTTCTCTCGCGTAGAGATTCTTGTCGATCCGCGGCATGCCGAGTTTGCGGCGGCCCGCGTCGTCGAGCGGATAGAACTTGTGCCCATCGACGTCATGATTGAGGTCTGCATCCTGACTGACATAGAACGCGCCGTCCGGGCTTTTCATGAGGGTCGTCAGATAGCGCTCAATATCGCGCGCAGCAGCGAGATATTTCGGATCTTTCCAGAGCGCATAGGCCTGGCTGTATTGCCGCAGATACTGCGACTGGAACGAGATGATCTTTTCGAAATGCGGCTTGGTCCAGCTTCCGCCTTCCGAATACTGAAACACGCCGCCCCACACATGATCGATCAGAACGAGTGCTGCATCCAGCGTCTCCCGCGCGCGCTTTGCGGCCTGTTCATCGCCCGCCTCGGCACGCGAGATCGCGTAATCCATGCTGTCCGCATCGATGTATTTCTGGTTACTCCCCCAACCGCCGAGTTCATCCTCGTAAGATTCGTTGAAATTTTTGATGAGCTCGGCACGCTCCTCTTTCGGCAGAACGGCTGCTGTCGATGGCTTCACTTCGAACGCCTGCCCGACCGATGGACCGGGCGACGGATCGTCGATTATGGCTTTCAGCAGCGCCTGCATCCGCTCAGGCTCGATATATCCGCGGATTTTGGCGATCTCGGTGCCGTCCGGCGCGAACACGATGGTCGCCGGCCATCCCCAGTCGCCATAGCGATTGGACAGATCGGGATTGGCATCCTGATCGACGCGCACCGGAAGATATTTCGACGTCAGAAGATCGATCACCTGTGGATCGGAATACGTCGTTTTTTCCATGACATGGCACCAGTGGCACCACACCGCTTCGAGATCGAGAATAACGAAGCGTTTCTCGGCGGCGGCTTTGGTGAACAACTCGTCGTTCCAGTCACTCCACTTCAATGAACTGGAGGCGGACGCCAGGGATGCGGTCAGCGTGACGAAGGCGATGGTCGCGATGCGGACGAGCTTCATGACGCCTCCGGCGTGTTGCATGTCTTGCGAGTTACGCAACAGCGCCGTTTCAGGCTCAGCGATTGCCGCGCATCACGACAACGTGACGCTTGCTTGTACGGAGGACGTCACGGTTTGGTTTCGTCATTGCCGGTGGCGCGCAGCAGCAGCCGGTCTAGCGACGCGGCGCCCGGCCCCGCGATTGCCAGCCACATAAACACTGCAAAATAAGTCGCCTCCTCGAAACCGAGCAGCGTCTCAAGGGAATCGACGTTTTCCCATTTCGCCGACTTGATGGCGACCAGCATCACGACCGCAAGCATCGCCGCCGGAATGCGTGTGAAAAGTCCGAGCATCAGCATGATGCCGCCAAAGCACTCCACACCGGAAACAAAAGGCGTCAGGATTTTCGGAAACGGAATACCCCAGTCGGTGAAATTCTGAATCATCGCCGGGAGATTGTTGAGCTTGGTCCAGCCGGTCAGCATGAAGACATAGCCGACCACAAGTCTGGCGATCAGTGGCCCGGCCCAAGAAAAATACGACGCGATTTTCGCTGGCAATACGATGAGAAGATCGACAATCGGCTTCATGGTGGCCCCCGGTCATTCGCTTGAATGCGTGCGTTCGTGATTCAACTCAAGGTTCGGTTCCTGCTCCCCGGTTGTTACGCCGCCTATCCAAAATTTTGCAGCGCGGGAAAGGTTTCCAATAGCCAGATGCTGATGGTTGATACCGACCCTGTCAAAAAGCCGATGCCGGTCACGATCATGAGCACGCCCATGACGCGCTCGACCGTCGCAAGGTGGCGCTTCATCCGCGCGAGCAGGCCCGAAAACTGCTCGATCATAAAGGCTGCAAGCAGAAAGGGAATTCCGAGCCCGAGCGAATAGACCGCAAGCAGTCCTGCGCCTTTAGCCACGGTCGCCTCCGCCGCCGCGACGGACAGGATGGCCGCAAGGATCGGTCCGATGCATGGCGTCCAGCCGAACGCAAAGGCGAGACCCATCACATACGCACCACCCAGACCGACAGGCTTCGGAATCGATAGACGGCCCTCCCGCATCAGAAAGCCGATCCGTGTGAGCCCGAGAAAATGCAGGCCCATGATGATGATCACGACACCTGCCACGATCGAAAGCTGTGCTGACCAAGCCCGGACCAGACCGCCAATCAGGCTTGCACTGGCACCGAGCGCCACGAACACCGTCGAGAAGCCGAGCACGAACATTGTCGCGGAAAGCATCACGGCACGCCGTGAAGCTGACTTCTCCGCGTCGTTGGCGACATGCTCAATGGTCGCGCCGGTCAGATAGATGAGATACGGTGGCACCAGCGGCAAAACGCACGGCGATAAAAAGCTGATGATCCCGGCGATCAGGGCTGCGACTATCGAAACATCGTGCGCCATGAGCGAGTTGCCATTTGCCGAAGTGATGAAACCGTCTTTGGCAAAGAATACGGCCAGCGCCCTTGCCGGGTTTCAAGGCATCGGCCTTCAAGGCAATGCCTGTATGCGCAAAAGCCCGCGCATCAAGCGCGGGCTTCGTTATGGCGTAACACCGCTAAGCGATGCTTCTCACATCTTAAAAGAGATGTGAGAACAGCACGTAGAGACCAGCCGACAAACAGATCGCGGCTGGCAGCGTCAGAACCCATGCCATGAGCAGATTGCGGATCGTCGCCATCTGCAGGCCCGAGCCATTCGCGGCCATCGTTCCGGCAACACCTGACGACAACACGTGCGTCGTCGAGACCGGCATGCCGAATATATCGGCTGCACCGATCGTCGCCGCCGCCACGAGTTCAGCCGATGCACCCTGCGCATAAGTCAGGTGCAACCTGTCAATGATCAGAGGGTTGAAGACCCATCGACGTCAAAGAAGCCGACATGCTGAGGCCGTTGTGTCTTCAACAGCAGGATTGATTGCTGCCCGTCCTGATCGCAACAGTCTGAGCGAACTCCCTTCAGCCCAAGAGACGCCGTACGACGCGGCGTCAATTCGACTTGATCGTTTTTCGCCGTAGATCGCCTTTGCAACGCTCAGAGCAAGTTTTGACTTCATCCCAGTCGCGCGCCCATTTTTTTCGCCAGGCAAACGGCCTGCCACATGAAGCGCATCGGGGAGAGTCGATTTGGTGAAGCGCTTTTTCATTCTAGAATTGCCGTGAGCTGCGTCGCTTTCGTTGGTCGCCTGAAAAGCTTCCTCGATACAAACGATCTTTACCAACGGGGTAGATACGGCCGAATGCTTTGCGAGTTCCAATAGCGCTTGCGGAAAGAACGCGCGATGTTCCGTTGTCGCTTCGGATTCACCGCCCTTAAACGACAGTCGATAGGCGTTCACAAAGGTGTCAATTCAACGCATCGACATGAGCCTTTGGTGGAAATTGATCTCATCCTCGCTAGAGTGATGAGGCCATCGCGCATGTTTCGTTCCGACGTTCAAAAGGGAACTTGAAATGACAAGCATAGCACTCAGTCGCCGCGATTTACTCGCTGCTGGCGGCCTTATAGTAGCCGCTGGCGTTCCCGGACTTTCATTGCCTGCTCGCGCGGAAGGTCTCGCTGCTACCCCATCGATGGCGGGTGGCTCCAACAACTATCTGAAGGGTGCACAGATCGTTGATCGGATCGGTAAAGGCGGGTTTTGGATGAGCGGCACCGTGCGCCGCGCGGGCGATGGATCTCCGCTCGCTGGGCAGCGCATTCAAATCTGGGCGCACACCACTGAAGGCCAGGAACACGAGCCGCAAAGTCATGGCGCAACGCTTACAGACAAGAACGGAGCGTTTCGCCTCGAGATGCCGCAGATCATTCCGATATTCGGCCAACCGCACGGTCACCTCGCCTATGACAGCGGCGAGTTCAAGACCGTCTTTCTGCGTCCCGTGATGCGAAGCGTCAAAGACACCAGCCTCGAAGCACATTTCGTTCTTCAGCCTGCTTGACCAGACGATGAAGTCAGCGAAGACGACCCTGATTTGGGCCGCGCTCGCGATTGCCGTCGGTGTTCCAATAGCTGCCGCTGCTGCGAGTCCTCAGCTTGAGTGGCGCGGGCCGGTTTACATTATAGCCGGTTTTGCAGGAATCATCGCTGTTGGACTTTTGCTCGTTCAGCCTTTGCTCATTGCTGGATATTTACCGGGACTGTCGGCCTATCACGCGCGCCGCGCGCATCGCTGGATCGGCGGGGCACTGGTCATGGCAGTTATCATTCATGTCGGCGGTCTTTGGATTGCCAGTCCACCCGACATGATGGATGCTCTTCTCTTTGCGTCACCCACGCCGTTTTCACCGTTCGGTGTGGTTGCCATGTGGGCGATCATCGCCGTCGTGTTGTTGGTGGCAGTCCGCAGACGGCTCAGACTTCAGACCTGGCGCGTCGCTCATCTGTCTTTGGCAGCGGTGATCGTTGTGGGAAGCGTGGTCCACATTATGTTGGTCGATGGGACCATGGAGATCATGTCAAAAGCTGCCCTCTGCGCGCTTGTGCTTGCGGCTACTGTCACTGTGATCTTGAATCTGTGGGTGAGAAAAAAGCGGACCACGCCGCAGACGCGATAACGACAATCCCTGCAAACCTCGCGGCGCGAGGTGTTTCCAGCAATTGACGATAACCCAATTATAACGGGCTTTTCTCGCCAGTTCTCTCAGGCCCTTGGCTTCGGAATTCTGCTGGCTGGGGAACTAGGATTCGAACCTAGACAAACAGAGTCAGAGTCTGTTGTGCTACCGTTACACCATTCCCCAATCGCTCACGAACCTGATGCGGAGCCGCGGCTTATCGCCAAGCGGCTTCTTTCCAAATCAGCAACTCGCGTCCCGCGCTGGATATAAAGCGGGCCCGCGCTCCGGTCTACCCCCGTGGCGTGGCGCTTCCACATTCGGCCTTGGCAGACCCTGCCCCGGTCTCACTATGTCAACGCGCGACATATCATTCATCTAGGGTAAACAATAGCTTAAGCTTGTGTTCCTACCCCCGCTCGCCAGCCAAGCGGGGATAAAAATACCTCTTCATTTATGGGGCTTTAGCCATGGGACGGATAAGCCCGGTCAGCGGCTTCGGCGAAGCGCCCCCCAAAACACGCAAAAAGCATCAAGCTGCGTTAAGTGATTTTTGCGACAAGCCTTTGCATAGTTGAAGAAATTCAAGACTTGCAGACAGGCTCCTATGCTGACTTCCTCGACGGCCTCATCCCTCGGGCGCGTTATCTCTGTTCGCGGATCTCAGGCCCGCGTCGGTTTGATGGCAACTGCTACGATCAACAGCTCGAACGTGCGGGCCACGGTTGGGCAGTTCTTCGGCATGAGAACCAGCACGACCACGATCATCGCGATGATCACAGAGGTCAGCTGCGAGAATTTGCCATCGGGCGAAAACTACATCGCGATCGCATCCGTAGACTTGCTCGGCGAAATCGGCGGCGGTCCGGACGGCCGATTCCAGCGCGGCGTGACCAGCTATCCGACCATCGGCGATGCAGTCGATCTGCTGACGAACCAGCAGCTGCGTACCGTCTATGCACCGTCGAAGCCTGAGCAGATCAACATCGGAACGCTGCAGCAGGATCCGTCCGTCACCGCTTACGTCGACGTTGAAGACATGTTGAGCAAGCATTTCGCTGTGCTCGGCTCGACCGGCGTCGGCAAGTCCACGGGTGTTTCGCTGCTGCTGAACGAAATTCTGAGCGTACGGCCGAACTTGCGCATGTTCCTGCTGGACGTACACAACGAATACGGCCGCTGCTTCGGCGATAAATCGCTCGTTCTCAATCCGCGGAATCTCAAGCTGCCATTCTGGCTGTTCAATTTCGAGGAATTCGTCGACGTGATTTTCGGCGGACGGCCCGGCATTCCCGACGAATTGGAAGTCCTTGTCGAGTTGATTCCTGTCGCCAAGGCTACGTACACGCAATATCAGAACAACGACCGGCTCGGCCTCAAGCGCATCGATTCCAAGACCGTTGGCTACACCGCCGATACGCCGGTGCCTTACCGCCTGGTCGATCTTATCTCGCTCATCGACGAGCGCATGGGCCGGCTGGAAAACCGTTCGTCGCGTATCATCTATCACAAGCTGATTTCGCGCATCGAGACCGTGAAAAACGATCCGCGCTATGCCTTCATGTTCGACAACGACAATGTCGGCGGCGACACGATGGCCGACGTTCTCAGCCACCTGTTCCGTTTGCCGGCCAACGGCCGCCCGATGACCGTCATGCAGCTTGCGGGCTTTCCGGCTGAAGTCGTCGACTCCGTGGTTTCGGTTCTCTGCCGAATGGCTTTCGACTTCGGATTGTGGAGCGATGGCGCTTCACCCATGCTTTTTGTTTGCGAGGAAGCGCATCGCTACGCATCCGCGGACCGCAGCGTTGGATTCGGGCCCACCCGCAAGGCTGTATCCCGCATTGCAAAGGAAGGCCGCAAATACGGCGTCTATCTTGCATTGATCACGCAGCGTCCTGCCGAACTCGATGCCACGATCATTTCCCAGTGCAACACGCTATTCGCGATGCGCCTTGCCAACGATCGTGACCAGGCCCTGCTGCGCTCCGCCGTCTCTGACGCTGCGGCCAACTTGTTGTCTTTCGTGCCCTCGCTCGGAACACGCGAAGTACTCGCGTTCGGTGAAGGTGTCGCGCTGCCGACCCGGCTACGGTTCAAGGAAGTGCCAAGACATCAAATGCCGCGTAGCGAAGCGACGATTGCGACCACGCCGTCGGTGAGCGGCGGTCACGACATCCATTTCGTATCTTCGGTGCTGGAACGCTGGCGCGGAGCGACATCGCAACGCGAGACACCCAACGATCCGACATTCGACCGCACGGCGGCCGAGCGCCCCGTTCCGCGCGCGCCCGATGCACCAATGCTGCAGCCATCGCTCGGCCTCGATCCCGATCGCTTCTCGCTGCTTAAGAAGCCGCTGCGCTAATCGCGCAACAGCCGTGCGTGCCGCTCGGCTTTGCTGTTGACCGTTCATCCCCTATGGTCCGGGCGAACAATCGCATCGGATCATCAGCATGACGACGCCAGCCATTAGCCGCTTTCCCGTTCCGGCCCTTAATTCGCTGCCTGAAGACATCCGCACGCGCATTCTGGACGTGCAGGAAAAGTCCGGCTTCGTGCCAAATGTGTTTCTTGCGCTGGCCTACCGGCCTGATGAATTCCGCGCATTCTTTGCGTACAACGACGCGCTGATGGAGAAAGACGGCGGTCTTAGCAAAGCTGAGCGCGAGATGATCGTGATCGCGACCAGTGCTGCCAATCAGTGTCATTACTGTGTGGTGTCGCATGGCGCGATCCTGCGTATCCGTGCGAAGAATCCTCTGATCGCCGATCAGATCGCGAACAATTACCGCAAGGCGGACATCACTTCGCGCCAGCGCGCGATGCTGGATTTTGCCGTGAAGGTCTGTCTGGAATCGCAAAAAACATCCGCAAAGGATTTTGAAATTTTGCGTGGCCACGGCTTCAGCGACGACGACATTTGGGACATCGCAGCCATCGCAGCGTTCTTCGCACTATCGAATCGCATGGCGAGCGTCACCGACATGCGGCCCAACGATGAATTCTATATGATGGGCCGCGTGCCGAAAGCATAGTTGCGAGGACGTGGCCTTGATCGACTGGTGGGACATTGTTTTGCGGCTCGGCGTAGCCACGCTGGCATCCGGCGCCATTGGCCTGAATCGAGACCTGCACGGTAAATCCATCGGCATCAGGACGCTGGGCCTCGTTGGCCTTGCCACCGCGCTGATCGTAATGCTCGCCAGTCCGTCGAACGTGGAGGCCGGTCAGCTCACCGATGCGACAAGCCGCGTCATTCAAGGATTGCTGACGGGCATCGGCTTTCTCGGCGCGGGTGTGATCGTTCACGGCGACCAGCGCAAGGTGAAAGGACTCACCAGCGCCGCGTGTGTGTGGCTCACCGCGTGCATCGGTATTGTCTGCGGCCTTGGACATTGGCGGCTTGTCAGCATCGCGCTGGCGTTCGCCTTCGTTCTGCTCGTGCTCGGCGGCCCACTTGAGCGCGGTCTTCATCACATCTTCGGCGGGAAACCATCCGACGATGCAGCGTCGGACAAAAGACCCGAACGGCCGGACGGACGCTAGTCGTCGTCCGCAGGGCCGCACCAACCCGGCAGATAGACTGCATCCCTGCTTTTGCCGAGCGACAGCGCCTGCTCCACCGCCTTCTCGAAATCGTTCTCGACCGTTTTGCGAGACATTTTGCGGCGAAGAAAATCAGCCCAAAGGAATTCGCTGAACGGCGTCGTGTCCTTGGCAAAGCCGCCTGCGCGGCGCAATTCACCCGCCAGACTGCGGAACGGATCGTCTTTCAGGCCTGTCACGTTTTTCGGCAGATCGTCGTAATGCCGACGCTCGCCCTTCGTATCGTATGGATAAACCCAGCGATGGTTATCGAGCACGACCCAAAACGCTTTCTTGTCCACCATCGTCAAGTCGGCGATGACCGAGACAAGCACATCTTTCTCGCCTTCTTCGTGAAGCGCTCGCGCCAGATGATGATGATCGATGACATAATTTTTCTCATCCGGCCCGACCACGACCGGAATCATGTGCCGGCCTAAAAGCTCTGCGCGCTTCTTCGAATTGTGCGCCCGCCAGCGCTTCTGTTTTTCTTTCACCTCTCGCATACCGACCGTCATCTGCGTCGGGCGAAGGGACAGGATTGATACAGGTTTCAGGATCGGTTCGCGTTTATTTGCCATGACATCGGCGCTCCACTAACGGTTCCAACAACCTACCCGAGGCTGTGCGCTCGTGCGTGGCCATCGCACATCACTTTCAGGACATCCTGCTCGGAGAATCTCGCGACGATATGTGCTGCCTATCCTTTTGCGCATCACAGGAATACGGTGTTCTCTGACGACACACGTCTGCTGCGGGCTAAGATCACTTCATGACAAACGGCGATCATCGCGTTCTCAAATTCCGGCCACGAACTCAGACACGGCCGCCCGGCGACAGCCAAAGCACGCTGGTTCCTGACCTGTCTCAATTCGAGAACGGACGCGAAAGCCCGGATGACTACCGTCACCGCATGATCACCAATGTCGCCGCCATCGCGTTCACCGCCGCTCTGACCGGTGCCGGCATCTGGCTTGCCGTGACTTTGGCCGACCTACGGAACAAGCAGGACTGTGTGCTCATGGGCCGACGGGATTGCGCGCAGATTTCGGCACAAAAAACCGAACCGATTCGCCACAATTAGGCTCGAAAACCGCAGTCAACCCGGTGGGCTGCGCCATTGAACTCGCCTCATCGCTCCGATATATGGGGTTTCAACCCGTCCCGAGGGATTGCGGCTCGGTTCACTGGCCTGCATCCCGCGCCATTCACGGCGTTATCTTAGAAATCTCAAAGGCTTAGCATGTCGACTACATTCGATCAGGTCGCAACGATCATTGCGGAAACGTGCGACATTCCACGCGATACGATCACGCCGGAAAGTCACGCCATCGACGATCTTGGAATCGACAGCCTCGACTTCCTCGACATCGCTTTTGCGATCGATAAGGCCTTCGGCATCAAGCTGCCGCTTGAGAAGTGGACCCAGGAGGTCAACGACGGCAAGGCCACGACCGAACAGTACTTTGTCCTGAAAAACCTCAGCGCGCGCATCGACGAACTGGTCGCCGCCAAGGGCGCCTGACGCGCCTGCCATGCGCCTCGAATATTTCCAGCTTATCGACCGGATTGCCGATATCGACATCGGCAAGCGGACGATTACGGTCGAAGCGCAGGTGCCGCAGACCAGCACTATTTTCGAAGGCCACTTCCCCGGCTATCCGCTGATGCCGGGCGTGTTGCTGATCGAGGCGATGGCGCAGACGTCCGGCTGGTTGCTGATCGGACTGCTCAAGTTCGAGCGCATGCCGTTTCTGGCCGCCGTCAAGGAAGCCAAGATGCGGGACTTCATCACGCCCGGCGAATTGCTGACAATCAACGCAACCGTTGAGCACGACGGCTCCGGTTTTGCGGTCACTCAAGCAAAGATCAGCGTAGGCGGCAAAGTGAAATGCAACGCCACGCTGACATTCCGACACACGCCGTTTCCGAATTCCGAAATGCGTGGGCATATGGAAGCGATGGCGAAGAAAATCGGCTTTCCTGAACAGGCAATCGTACATGGCTGAGAGCTCTTCCACCGGCGGCCCGCGTGAAGCCTGGATCACGGGCATCGGCCTTGCGACCTCGCTCGGCGAAGGCCTCGATGCGCATTGGGACGCGCTGAACGATAAGCGCGTCAACGCCGACGAAACGACTTTCGCGCCTTACATCGTGCATCCGATGGCGAAGGTGAGCTTCGATGCGCAAATTCCTAAAAAGGGCGATCAGCGCCAGATGGAAGCCTGGCAGCGGATCGGCACCTATGCCGCCGGTCTCGCGCTGGATTCCGCAGGTATCAAGGGCAACATCGAGATTCTCTCGCGAATGGACATGATCGTCGCCGCCGGCGGCGGTGAGCGCGATCTCGCGGTCGACTCCGCGATCGTCAATGCGGATGTTCAGGGCAACGCGGCACCCGGCCTGCTCAACGAGCGGCTGATGAACGACCTGCGCCCTACCCTATTTCTTGCGCAGCTCTCGAACCTGCTCGCCGGCAATATTGCGATCGTGCATGGCGTCACCGGATCGTCGCGCACATTCATGGGCGAAGAAGCTGCAGGCGTCGATGCCACGCGTATCGCTCTGGCGCGCATTGCTGCCGGACAAAGCGACATCGTCCTTGTCGGTGCGGCGCAGAACGGCGAGCGCAAAGATCTGCTGATGCTCTATGAGTTCAGCGATTTCAACCTCAAGGGCAAGTATGGGCCGCTCTGGGCGCGCGATAACGGTTTTGCGCTTGGCTCGGGCGGCGTGTTCTTTGTGATCGAATCCAGGGAACACGCACAGGCACGCGGCGCGAAGCCTTACGCGAAGCTGTCGAACGTCGTTTCCGAGCACACAAGCCGCAAGGCTGCAGGCAGCGTCACCGCGACGCTCGATCAGTTGTGGTCGAAGCTCGGCGCGACCGGCAAGAACAGCGCGATCATTACCGGCGCGACCGGCGCTGCGCCCGTCACCGCTGAAGAACGTGCATTTCTCGATAAGCACCGCGATGTGCCGACGCGCGCGTCGACGACCGGCTTTGGTCATCTCATGGAAGCACAGTTTGTGCTCGGCGTTGCGTTGGCCGCACTGTCGATTTCGCGTGGCGCACTGTTCGCGCCCAACGATCCGTCCGGTTTCGAGATTGAAATGAACAACGCACCGTCCGAGATCGTGGTGGTCAGCGCCGGTCACTGGCGCGGCGAAGGCATGGCGCTGGTTGAGAATATTTAGCGGGGCAAGAGATCATGACAGCAACGCGCGACAAATTCGGACGGCCTGTTGTCGTTGTCACCGGCATTGGCGTTGTCACATCGCTCGGTGCGGGGAAAACCGACAACTGGGCCAAGCTGTCCGCAGGCGAGTCCGGCATCCGAACCATTACGCGATTTCCGACCGACGGTCTCAAAACCACAATGGCCGGCACCGTCGATTTTCTGAATGTCGAACCATTCTCGTCCACAGTGCTGTCGGAGCGGCTTGCAGAGACGGCGACGGAAGAAGCCATCGCGCAGGCCAATATCGGCACCAAGGGTGATTTTCCCGGTCCATTGTTTCTCGCAGTCGCGCCTGTCGAGATTGAATGGGAGCCGCGCCACGCGGTTGCACGCGCGACCGGTCTTAAAAGCGGCATCGATTACGACGCACTGCTGAAGGTGAGCGGTGGTGGAAAGTTTGCCGCCTATCACAGCCGTTTCATGTTCGGCTCGGTCGCCGACCACCTTTCGGAAAGTTTTGGCACCAAGGGTTCGCCCATTTCACTCTCTACGGCCTGCGCCTCGGGTGCGACCGCGATCCAACTCGGCGTCGAAGCAATCCGCCGCGGCGAAACCGACGCTGCGCTTTGCGTCGGCACCGACGGTTCGGTGAATCCGGAAGCATTGATCCGGTTTTCTCTGCTCTCGGCGCTGTCCACGAACAACGAGCTGCCGCAGACAGCGGCCCGCCCCTTCTCCAAAAATCGCGACGGTTTCGTAATGGCGGAAGGCGCAGGCGCCCTCGTGCTTGAAAGCCTCGAGTCTGCGACTGCGCGCGGTGCAAAAATTCTCGGCGTCGTCGCAGGCTGCGGTGAACTCGCGGACTCGTTCCATCGCACGCGCTCGAGCCCGGACGGCAAGCCAATCGTCGGTTGTGTGCGCAACGCGCTGACGGACGCAGGCTTCGGCATCGAGCAGATCGACTACATCAACGCGCACGGCACCGGCACGCCGGAAAACGACAAGATGGAATATCTCGGCATCTCCATGGTGTTCGGCGAGCGCGCAAAGCAAATTCCGGTCTCGTCCAACAAGTCGATGGTCGGGCATACGCTGTCGGCCGCAGGCGCGGTGGAAGCAGTGTTCTCGCTGCTGACGCTGGAGCATCAGCGCATTCCGCCGACCATCAATTACGATGTGCCGGACCCATCGATCCCATTCGACGTGGTGCCCAATAAGGCCCGCGATGCGCGCGTAACAGCCGTGATGTCGAATTCGTTTGGGTTCGGAGGCCAGAACGCCTCGCTGATTCTGACCCGCGAGCCGATCTAAGCATCTGATCGCCGTAGCGTTTCTGACCGGTTGACGCCGCCGCGCCAACCGGCGATACCCACACGGAATTTCGCAGAAAAACCAGCTTTTCAGGACGCCGTTATGCGTGCCCTCAGTCTTGTTGCCGACCGCCAATTGGTGGTGGCCGATATTCCGCCTCCGCCGCCACCGGCTGCGGGCGAGGTGCAAATTCGCGTTAAGGCTGTTGCACTGAATCACATCGACGTCTGGGGCTATCGCGGCATGAGATCGG
>Ga0209023_10004053_pt1 | contig 16967 bp, 12 predicted proteins | sample LakOneMetagenome_FD_187468 | JGI IMG/M metagenome (GOLD analysis project Ga0209023, IMG submission 187468) | Freshwater and sediment microbial communities from Lake Erie, Canada (SPAdes) (version 2) | ecosystem: Environmental > Aquatic > Freshwater > Lentic | place: Lake Erie, Canada... | reverse complement strand
GCACGGTGCCGATCACCTGGCCGGTGTGACGATCGAGTTCGAGCACGCTGCTGGTGCCGTAGCTGGCGACATACACACGGCCGTCGAGCCCGAACGCGAGGCCGTCCGGGTCGATGTTGCCGGCGAGCTGGGCGAACACGTCGACGAAGCTGTAGTCGTCGTGGCGATAGCGCTGGATCTGGTCGTTGCCCTCGCTGACGACGTAGATGAGGTCATCGGCCGGGTTGAGGCGCACCGCCTGAGCACCCCGGATGCGCGAGGCCTGGTCCAGCTGGCGCAGAAACTGTCCGTTGCAGGCGTCGTAGATCGCCACGTTGTTGGAGAAGTAGCCGCTGACCAGCAGGTGCTGGTTGCAGGCGTGTGCGGGGATGGCGGCGCAGGCGGCGATCAGGGCCAGCACAAACAGGGCGATTCTTCCGGACATGGACGGGCTCCTCGGGGATGGGTGGGCCACGATGTCGCCATCCTTGGGCACACGTCCTTCGCGGATGCTCCGGTTGATCTCCTTTTTTTCTCCTTTCCGGCAAGAAAGCGCCGGTACGTTGCGCATGGCTTGCTAGCATCGGCGCATGAACGATGCTGCGACGCCCGTCGCCGAGTACCGCTTCCTCGACTGGCGCTATGAGCCCGAACGACGACGGCTGGTCCGCGCGTCCGGCGAGGCCGCGGAAACCCGCCTCAAGCCCTTGCCCGATCGCCTGCTGCGCCGCCTGCTCGACGCGCCGGGCGCGGTGCTCTCGCGCGAGCAACTGATCGATGAGGTGTGGACGCGGCGCGAGGTCAACGACGAAGTGCTGTCACGGGCGATCGCCGAGCTGCGCGCCCTGCTCGGCGACGATGCGCGCGCGCCGCGCTTCGTCGAAACCTTGTCCAAGGGGGGCTATCGCTGGATCGCACCGGTGGCGCGCATCGAGCCACCGACGACGCGACATGACACTCCGCTCGAACGGCCGGCACCGGCATCGCGAGGGACGGATCGGCGCGCATTCGCCGCGCTTGCCGGCGTTGCCATCGTGCTGCTCGGCGTGGCTGCGTGGCTGCTGCGACACGACCGAAGCGACGGGCCCGCAAGGCTGGCCGTCGGCCTGCTTGCCGCACGACCGCTGACCGCCGATGCACGGCTGGAATACGAAGCGCGGTTCGACGGTGCCGGTCGGGTCGTCTACATCCGCGCCGCGCGCGGCGGCAGCACCAGCGAACTGGTGCTGGTCGACCCCGCCACCCTGGCCGAGCGGGTGCTGTGGCAGGACGCCAGCTCGTTGAGCCATCCAGCGCCATCGCCGAACGGTCGCGAGATCGCGGTGACGAGCGAGACGGACAAGGCCTGCGGAATATGGAGCGTCGCCCTCGTGGACCTGCGTCGCACGCGCCTCGGTGATTGCGCGCGATCGACCGAGGGAGGGCTGGAGTGGACCGACGGCGGCGAGGGATTGATCTATACCGCGCCCGCCGCGGATGCCGCACACGCGCCGGGCCTGGCGCTGCTCGACCGCCGCCGCGGCACGCAGCGCGTGCTGACCACGCCGGAGAGCGCCGAAGGCGCACACGTGCATCCGCGCCTGTCACGCGACGGCACGCGCCTCGTCTACGCGAGCCAGCACGATGGCGAGCAAATCCTGTGGCAGACCGACTGGCCGCGATTGGACCGGCGCAACGCGCTGCTCGAACGGCCCGAACCCGTGTACGGCCACGCTTTCGAACCGGACGGCACCGGCTTGTGGGTCGCGGGCGACCTGACGCTCTATCGCGCGTTGCATCGACTGCGCGACGGCGGCGAGCCGGAACTCATCGGCGGGCGCGGTGCGATGTCGATCGACATTGCAGCGAACGGCGCCGCGGTCTGGTCGGAGGCGAACTTCGATGCCGACATCTGGCTGCGCACTGGCGATGGCGCGGCGTGGACGCCGATTGCCATCTCCAACCGCTACGAGTCGCAGCCGGAATTCTCGCCCGACGGATCGCGCGTCGCACTGGTCAGCAATCGCAATGGGGCCGAAAGCGTATTCGTCCACGACCGACGCGATGGACACGTGCATGCACTCGCGCTCGATCCGCATCTGCGCTGGGTACGGCCGACCTGGTCGGCGCGCGGGAACGCGTTGATCCTCACGGCATACGAGGATCGCCACACGCGCCTGTACCGCTACCGGCTCGACGGTGATGTCGCGAGTCCCTTGCCGCTGGTCGCGCCGGATGCATTCCTCGGCGTCGAACGTGCCGACTGCCTGGTTTTCCTTGCCGGACACGGCAGCGGTCGCGGCACCCTGATGCAATGGCGCGAGGGGGACGCGCACGCCGAACGCGTCCCGGGAGTCGATGCGATCAAGACCTACCGCATGTCGCAGGAGTGGCTCGTCTGGCGCACACCGGATTCCACTGCGCTGCGCGCGGCGCCATGGCCTTCGCTGCATGCCGTGCGGGAGATTGCGAGCGACGATGGCGGCGAGGCGTTCGCGCTCGCCGGCCATACGCTCACGTTCAGCAACGACGGCGCCTTGTGGACGCTGGAGCTGCCCGACGGCGAACCGACCCGGATCGCGGTGGATCGCATGCCCAGCGGCAACGGGCCGAGCCTCGCGCTGTCCTCCGATGGAACGCTCGCGGTCGTGACGCAGACGTCGATGAGCATGGACCTCATGATCGCCGACGCGCCGGTACTCGCGACTGCGCTGGGCAGGCATTGACACGATCGTGTGCCCGGCTGGAGCGGCGCACCGCGGCCGGCACCGGCTCCCGCAGCCCGCGCGCAGCCCGGCTCGGCGGCAACATGCGACCAGCCGACGCGACGGGTTCGCTGCGAAAGCGACGGATTCATGTACTGCGGGGCCATTGCGATAGACTGGCCGGACACGTCCGAAAAGGGGGACGGATGCTTCCCGACGCGAAAGCGTTCGCATTGCTGGCGCTGTTGCCGATGTTCGCCTCCGCGGCCGAACTCGACGTCACGGTGTCCGATGCCCGTGGCTCTCCCGCGCAGGACGCCGTGGTCAGCGTTCGTGGCGGCAATGGCACGCCGCCTGCGCGGCCGGCCGCGACGCGCCCGATCGACCAGCGCAACGAGACCTTTATTCCGTACGTCGAGATCTTCCGGCCAGGCGACAACGTGGTGTTCCGCAACAGCGATCGCACGCGCCACCACGTCTATTCGTTCGCGCCGGCGAAATCGTTCGAGTTCGTCATCGCACCGGGCGCGAGTGCGCCTCCCGTCGTGCTCGACCACGTCGGCGAGATCGCCGTGGGATGCAATATCCACGACCAGATGATCACGCACCTGTACGTATCCGATGCGCCGTGGGTTGCGAAGTCGGATGCGCAGGGCCACGTCGTGTTCCGTGACCTGCCTGGCGGCCACTACGTGATCAGCGTATGGCATCCGCAGCTGCGCCCGGGGCACCCCGAGGCGGAACAGGCGATCGATGTCGGCACCGTCCCCGCGAGCACGACCTTCACGCTGTCGCTGACCACCGATCCACGCCCGGATCCCGCCGACAAAGAACGCAAGCACTACTGAGCCATGAGCTTCCGCCTGCGCCTCGCCCTGCTGTTCGTCGCGACCATGGTCGCGGTGCAGGCGTTCACGGCTCTGCTCGTCTACAACGTCGCGCGGCACGCGCTCATCGCCGAGGGCGAACGCCAGCTCGGCATCGGCGCCGGCGCGGTCGCGCGCCAGCTCGACGACATCTCCAACCGCGTCGCCGACAACGTGCAGGTGCTGTCGCTCGATTTCGCGCTGCGCTCGGCCATCGCGCAGGACGACCAGGGCACGGTGCTGTCCGCGTTGCGCAATCACGGCCGGCGCATCGGCGCCGAGCGCATGCTCCTGGTCGGGCTCGATGGCACGATCCGCTCCGACACCACGTCTTCCAGCATCGGCGAGCCATTCGCGTTCCCGGATCTCGCCGACGCCGCGATCGACCATCCCGCCGCGGCGGTCGTGGCGATCGACGGCAAGGCCTACTGGATGATCGTGGTGCCCGTCTACGCGCCCAAGCCGATCGCACTCATCGCGGCGGGCATTCCGGTCGACGATGCGCTGCTCGCGCGCCTGCAGCAGTTGTCGGCATTGCCCAATTCGCTCGAACTGGTCACCGACACCGGCGATGGTCATTGGATCGCCATCGCGCATGGAGACAATGCCGTGGAGATCGCGCCGACGCTCATCGCGCACGGCTTGCCGCCGCAACCGACGCTGGTCCGCGTCGGTGCACTCGAATACGTCGCCCTCGCGACGCGCCTCAAGGAATCGCAACGCGGGGCGCCGGTTGCCGCGGTGCTCGGTTACTCGCTCGACGCCGCACTGCAGCCATACCGCACCGGCGCGATCGCGTGGGCGAGCCTGGTCACGCTCGGGCTGGTGATCGGCCTGATCGGCGCGATGCTGATCGCACGCGGCGTTGCACGCCCGATCGAGAAACTGGCCGCCGCCGCCCGGCGCATCGGCGCCGGCGACTATGCCGCGGCCGATGCACCCGGCAAGCACGACGAGGTCGGCCAGCTCGGTGCCGCGCTTTCGAGCATGACGCAGGCGATCGCCGAGCGCGAGGAGCGCATCCGATTCCAATCCGTGCACGACGCCGTCACCGGCCTGCCGAACCGCCAGGCCGCGGAGTCGGCCATCCAGCGCGCGGTCGCGGAACGGCCGAATACGGGCGCCCTGCTGATGGTCGGCCTCGCGCGCCTGCCCGACATCATCCAGACCATGGGGCATTCGATCAGCGACCGCCTCATGCGTGACGCCGCCGGGCGCCTGCAGCCGCTCGCGCAACGCGGCCTCGCCGCACGAGCAACCGACACCCAGTTCGCGCTGTGGATCGACGCGGCCGGCAAGGCCGAGGCGATCGAGGTCGCGTTCCGCATCCTCGACATGCTCGGCACGCCGTACCAGGAAGCCGACCTTTCAATCGACACCTCGCCGGCGATCGGCATCGCACTCAATCCCGAACATGGCAACGAAGCGAGCACGCTGCTGCGCCACGCCGAGATCGCGCTGATCGCCGCGCTTGGTTCGGAGGACCCGGTCGCGGTCTACGACGCGGCGACCGACCCGCACCGGCAGGAACGCCTGACGTTGATGACGGACCTGCGCGAAGCGCTCGACCGCGACCAGCTGCGCCTTCACTACCAGCCGAAACTGCGCTTCGCCGACAACCGCATCGACAGCGTCGAAGCGCTGGTGCGCTGGAGCCATCCGCAACGCGGCGCGGTGCCGCCGGACATGTTCATCCCGCTCGCCGAGAAGACCGGCAACATCCGTCGCCTGACCCGATGGGCGCTCGCGACCGCTGTCGCGCAGGCGCACGAATGGAGCCTGCAAGGGCACGAGCTGCGCATCGCGGTCAATCTTTCCGCCCGCGACCTCGACGACAGCGACCTGCCGGCGCGCCTCTCCGACCTCCTCTCGCTGCATGGCGTCGCACCGCGCAGCATCGTGCTCGAGCTGACCGAGAGTGCGGTGATGGGCGAACCCGACACGGCGATCCAGGTATTGAAGCGGCTCGCCGACCTCGGCATCGATCTCGCGATCGACGACTTCGGTGTCGGCCAGTCGTCGCTCGCCTACCTGCGTCGCCTGCCCGTGCGTGAGATCAAGATCGACCGATTCTTCACCCAGAAACTCGACGAGGATGTCGGTGACCGCACGATGGTGCGTTCGATCGTCGAACTCGGCCACCGCCTCGGCTACCGCGTCACGGCCGAAGGCATCGAGACGCGCGCTGCGCTCGACTACCTGCGCGACGTCGGTTGCGACCATGCGCAGGGGTACTACATCGCGCGCGCGCTCGAACCGGACGCGCTCGCGGCAATGGTCGCGAGCGGCGAAGCCGGTGCGCCGCAAAAAGGCGCGCGCCGATGAGCGCCGCGCGCCTCCTGGCCGCAGGCATCGCAATGGCGCTTGCGGGCGAGGCGTGGGGTGTCGACTTCAGCGCGCATGGATACCTCGATTGCCGCTTCCTCGCCCGCGCCGACGAACGCAGCTTCGCCGACGGCGGCCTCGGCAAGACGCGATTCGGCGGTGGCGGCAGCGACGCGAGCTGCATGCAGGCCGGCCTTGCGGTGACGACCGTGCTCACGCCGTCGCTGCTGGCGCAGGCCGAACTGCAATACCAGACCACCGACACGAATTCGCTGTCGCTGCTCGAGGGGTACCTGCGCTATCGGCCGGTTTCGACCACGCCGCTGCGCTGGTCGCTGAAAGTCGGCGCGTTCTTCCCGCCGGTGTCGCTCGAGAACGATGCCATCGGCTGGACCAGTCCATGGACACTCACGTCGTCGGCGATCAATGCATGGATCGGCGAGGAGTTCCGCAGCATCGGTGCGGAGGGTCGTGTCGAATGGCGCGGTGAACGATCGACATTCGGCGGCGTCGCCGCACTCGTGCGCAGCAACGATCCCGCCGGCGAACTGCTCGCCGCACGCGGCTGGTCGCTATCCGATCTCGTCTCCGGTCTCGGCAGTCGCGTGCGCGAGCCGGACGTCTACGCCGTCGACGAAAACGAGGCGGTACCGCTGCGCTTCAATCCGTTCCTCGAAAACGACGGTCGCCTCGGCTGGTACGCCGGCGCGAACTGGGAGATGCGCGGGATCGGCAGCGTTTCGATCCTGCGCTACGACAACGAAGCCGATCCCGCCAGCGCCAGCCGCGGGCGCTCGCCTGTATTCAGCTGGGAAACCGATTTCTGGAGCGTCGGCGCACGAACTCGCGTCGGCGACGTCGCGTTGATCGGCCAGGCGATGACCGGTTCGACCGCAATCGCGCCTTCGCCGTTCTTCAGCACGGCCACCGATTTCCGCGCCGCGTATCTCCTCGCCGGCTGGGACCGCGGGGCCTGGCGGCCGGCGTTGCGCTTCGACGTGTTCTCGACCGACCAACTGCCGCGCGAGATCGCCAACCGCGTGCGCGAGCACGGCAACGCGATCACGCTCGCGCTGAACTGGCGCCCGTTCGACTGGCTGCGCGTGACCGGCGAAGCACTGCGCGTGCGCAGCTGGCGCACCCAACGCTTGGAGGAAGGCATCGCGGCATTGCAGACCGACACGCAGCTGCAACTCGGCGTACGCGTGATCTTCTGAGTGGCAAGCGCCGCCTCGGCGTGCATGGCGCGTTCGCGCAAGGATGATCGGCTTCGAGTCACCAGCGGGGCGCGCCGTGTCGTTTCACCGATCCGCATGCCGTCGCGCGTTGCGCCGAAGGCCCGGCCGGGATGGCGATTCATTGGCGTGCACCCTTCCGCCGAAATGTCCGACCTCGCACGCTCGACGCTCGGGCCGCTGGTGTCGCGGGTCGAATTCGTCGAGGGCATCAACCGGATTCACGTTCAAGGGCCGGGTCGCTTCCATGCGCCCATAGCGCGCGGCACGCGGTAGACGACCTTCGAGCCAACGCGGGGCCTCGGTCCGCTAGACTTCGCAGCGTACTTCGCAAGGAATACCGCATGACCGACGAAGAGTTCGACGCATTCGTCGCCGACGCACTCGCCGAGCTGGATGCGAAACAGTCGGCGCTGGAAAAGGCGCACGGCCTCGGCCGCCACGAACGGTTCGATGCCGACTTAGAACGCGCCACGTTGCGCTTCAGCAATGGCGGCACGCCGGTGGCCGAGGCGACGGTCGTGCCGGTGGCGTCGTTCGCGCCGTCGAGCGGGAGCCTCGTCTGGTGGCGCACGAACCGGAATCTTCCGGAGGCGACGCGTGCGCACGGCTACGACCACGCCGCGCTCGCCGCATTCACGGGCATGGATGTCTTCGCGCAGCGCGCGATCGAGTGCGACGAGGACATGGCGTGGGAGATCACCGCGATGGCGTGCAAGCACGCCGGCCTCGAGGGCGCCTATGTCGCACCGCACGGCGCGGCCAGCCTGTTCCTGCTGATCGCCGCGATGCGGCGCCTGCCCTGAGGTGCGGTGATGGACTACGTGCACCTGTTCGAACTCGCGATCGCGATGTTCCTCGCGATCATCGTCCTGCACCACGTCGCGCACCGCGTCCACCTGCCGCCGCCGGTCGCGCTGATCAGCGGCGGCGCGCTGCTCGCGTTCCTGCCCGGCGTGCCGACGATCGCGATCAACCCCGAGTTCGTGATCGTGCTGTTCCTGCCGCCGCTGCTGATGGACAGCGCGTGGACGATCGCGCTCGGCCAGTTGAAGCGCCACCTCATCGGCATCGCGTCGCTCGCGATCGGCGCGGTGCTGTTCACGACGCTGGTGGTCGCGGTCACCGCGCACCTGCTGTTTCCGGCGTGGCCTTGGGCGGCCTGCGCCGCGCTCGGCGCGATCGTCGCACCGCCGGACGCCGTGTCCGCGCGCGCGGTGCTGCAACGGGTCACGCTGCCGCGGCGACTGAAGATCCTGCTGGAGGGCGAAAGCCTGCTCAACGACGCGACCGGCCTCGTGCTGTTCCGTTTCGCGATCGCGGCCGGCGTCACCGGCAACTTCAGCGCCACCGACGCGATCGGCCGCTTCTTCGTGCTGGCCGGTGGCGGCATGCTGGTCGGCGTTGCGGTCGGCATGATCTGGGTCAAGCTCGTGCGTCGGCTCGGCGACGAGTACCTCATCATCGCCGCGACCTCGCTGGTCTCGTGGTGCGCCTATCTGCTCGCCGAGAAGCTGCACGTGTCGGGCGTCATCGCGACCGTCACCGCGGCGTTGATCGCCAGCTGGCACGCGCACACGGTGCTGTCGGCGTCGACGCGCATGCGCGGTTCCGCGTTCTGGACGGTCATGGTGTTCCTGATCGAGGCTGCGCTGTTCATGCTCATAGGCCTTTCGCTGCGCGGCGTGATCGAACGCGCCGGCGGTTTTGGCGCGGTCGTCGTGACGATGGGCGCGCCGAGCCTCGCCGTGCTCGTCACGCTCATCCTCGCCCGCTTCGCATGGATGTACGGCAGCGACGGGGTGATTCGCGCGTGCGCCCGCCTCGGCGTGACCCGGCATTCACCGATCGGCGCGCGCGGTGCCAGCGTGCTCGGCTGGGCCGGCGTGCGCGGCGTGGTGACGCTCGCGCTCGCGCTGAGCGTGCCCGACGGCTTCCCCGGCCGTGACGTCATCCTGGTCACGTCGTTCGTGGTCATACTCGGCACCGTGCTGCTGCAGGCAACGACGCTCGAGCGCCTGATCCGCTGGGCCTGCCTGGTCGAGGCGCCCGGCGACAAGGCGCGCATCACCATGAACCAGGCCGAGTCCGCGATGGCGCAGGTGCAATTGGTCGCGGTCGAGCGCGTCGCCTACGACGGCGACGGCAACCTCGTCCATCCACGCCTGCTCGAGCGCTACACGCGCAAGGCGACGATGATCGTCGACTACGCCGAACGCCCCGACCACTACTCGCCGATGCTCCACGCTCATTTCGACGTCGTGCTCGAAGCGGTGGCCACCGCGCGCGTCGAACTCATCCGCCTGCACCGCGCGGGCGAGATCGACGACGAGACGCTGCACGAACTCGAACGCGACCTCGACCTCGAAGAACTCAGCGCGCTGTCGGCGAAATCCTGAGCGCTAGCCGGCGCGCCGGAGACCCGCGCGCATCAACGTCCCGATCACGATGAACAGCACGGCCGCGCTCGCCGCGAGCGACCAGTGGATGCCGATGCTCGCGCCGACCAGACCGACCGTGATGCCGCTGAACGTGCGCATGCCGGCGGCGAACATGTTGAACACGCCGATCGCGCGGCCGCGCATGTCCGCCGGTGCGTCGAGCTGCACCAGCGTCTGCGCCATCGCATTGAACGACAGCTCCATGAAACCCGCGACGAACAGCAGCACGAGCGCGAGCGTGTAGCCGGTCGTCAAAGCGAACGAACCCAGCGCGAAACACCAGATCATCGCGAGCACGCAGGCGGTGTGCGCGCGCGGCTGCAGCAGGTTGCGGCTCTCCAGCACGATGCCGGCTGTCAGCGCACCGGCCGCATCCGCCGCGAGCAACATGCTGTAGTAGAAGTCGGCCTGGCCCTGCCCGAGGTCGTGCGCGAAGCCCGGCATCTGCGCCTGGTAGGCGTTGCCGATGAACAATGCCGCCGCGCCGGCCAGCAAGGTCATGACCATGATCACGCGGTGGTGCGAGATCTCGCGCACTGCGCGCACGATGTCGCCGAGGGTGCGCACCGCGCGCGTCGCCACCACCGCGCCGGCGGTACGGAACTTCGGCCCGTACGGCGCGAACGCGAGCCATGCGATGAACGGCAGATAGAGGCACGCATTGACGAGGATGCCGAGGTTTGGCCCGAGCCACAGCAGCAACCCGCCACCGACACCGGGCCCGGCGAGCATGCCGAGCTGGCGCGCGGTCGCGTTGAGGCGCACCGCGCTCTGCAGGTGGTCGCGCCCGACGATGTCGTGCAGCAGCAACTGCGAAGGCGGCCCCCACAGCACGCCGGCGCAGCCGTGCACGACCAGCAGGATGCATGCGTGCCAGATCTGCAACGTGCCGGTGATGAAGAGCACGCCCCAGGTGATCGACACACCCATGAACAGCGCCATGCCGAGCTGGATCATGCGGCGAGGATCGAGTCGATCGGCAAGCGCGCCGGAATACACCGAGAACAGCAGGAACGGCAGCCAGTGCGAAACCACCGCGAAGCCGCCGAGCGCCGGCGAATGGAACCTGCCGAACATCACCCAGTAGCTGATCACATGCTCGATGTTGTCGGCCATCATGGCCAGTGCCGACAACAGGAAGTACGCGCGAAAACCGGGGTGCCGCAAGGCGGCGAAGGAAACCGGCCGGGACGGCGCGGTCGGTGCAGACGTCGAAGCGTTCATGGATCTCCTTGGGTCAAGCGAAAGCGCCCCGTGCCCGATGCAGCGGCACGACGAGTCCGGTGTGTCCGGATGCGATGGCGCGTTGGTTGACGTGAACGCTTACGGCGACCGCACGACGTGCGGCGCGCAGGGATGATACGGGATCGACAAAAGCGCAGTCCAGCGGCTGCGGCAGGCCGTCAGCCGAGCCTCGCGCGCAGCGCGAGCGCATCCGTCATGGCGTGGCCGGCCGCGGTGTTGTCGAAGATGCACCAGCGTTCGTGCACGTCGACCGATTCGCGAGCCATGCGCCGCGCCACGCGGTGAAGCGTCTCGTCGGCGTAGGCGTCGTAATAGACGCGCGGCGAGCCGTGCAGACGCAGGTATTCGAAGGCGTGGTCGCCGCCGGGCACGGCCGCGCGCGACACGCGTGCGGGATCGGCTGCGGCACGCGAAATGCCGCGCTCGCGCAGGTCGGCGTCGACCCCAGCCACGAACCACGACGCATGCCGTGGCTCGCACGCGACCGGCCCGGCATGCCGTGCGCGCAGCGCATCGAAGAACGCGCACGCGCTGCGCCGCTCGAACGCGAGGCTTGGCGGCAGTTGCAACAGCAGAACGCCGAGCGTCGCGCCGAGCTCGCGGACTTGCGCAAGGAACACGTCGAGCTCGCCGACGCAGTCGCGCAACCGCTTTCCGTGGCTGATCGCCTTCGGCATCTTCACCGCGAAGCGGAACCCCTCCGGCACCGACTGCGCCCAGCGCGCGTAGGTCTGCGGACGGTGCGGGCGGTAGAACGAGGAATTGATCTCGACCGCATCGAACACGCGCGCATAGCGCTCGAGATGCGTGCCGTCGCCCGGCGCCAGCACCGCCTGCTCGTTGCGCAGCGACCAGCCGGCGCAGCCGATGCGCAGCGTCGGGATTCTTCGCGCCGCTTGGGCGCTTCCCGTTTCCTGCGACATGGCGGCACTCCGGTTGCGCGACGAAACGGGACGATCGCGCCTTCCGGCTTAGCCGCGACTTAATCGATCAGTTCACGATCTCGGCACCGTCGGCGAAGATCGTTTCGGCATACGCACCGACGTCACGCCCGCCCCTGGCGGGATGCGGACGGTCGAACAGGTCCGTCGACGTGAGCACGAGCGGGCTGATCACGAGCAGTGGCGAATCACCGGCGAGGCGATAGTTGCCGACGGGCGCGTTGATGAAATGCGGATTGAGATGCGTCGAAGCGATCTCGCTGACCGGCGCATCGCCGCCGCGGTTGCCGAAATTGTTGTGCGCCAGGAAGCCACTGGTCGTATTGAGCCACAGGCCGGCGCCGTCGTTGCTCCACAACACGTTGTTGTAGATCTGGCAGCTCGCCGTACCGCTGCAGTATAGGCCTCCGGTCACGTCGGCCGTCGCCTGCGTCGAATTGTCAGCGACCGTGTTGCCGAAGAACTGCACGTTGCCCGTGCCGTACAGGCAGACACCGCCGTCGTTGAGGCTCGCATCGTTGTTCACGAACAGTGAACTCTCCACGCGCACCTGGTGCGCGGCGGCGCCCGCGTACAGGCCGCCGCAGTAGAAGTCGGTGTGGTTGCCCTGGAAGACGACGCGTGAAACACGCACATCCGCCTCGTAGCAGGTGCCCGTGCAGTGGGCGCCGCCGTTGATCCCGAGTCCGCCGCCGAGGAATGCACCGTGCCCGCGCTGGATCGTCAGATCTTCGATGGCGAATGCGCCGAGGTGCTTGATGACCGTGAACACCGGCGTGAAATTGCCGCCGTCGAGCACGGTCAGGCCCGGATTGGCCGAGCGCGTCTGGCATCCCGCGGCGTAGCCGCCGAGCACCGACACCGCATTCGCATGACTCGACATCAGGAGGAACTCCTGGTTGAGGTGGGCGATGCCCGTAATGTAGCTGCCCGTGACGAGACGGATCTCCATGTCGTCGCCCTGGTGCACGCCATTGTCGGACGCGTCGTCGAGCGCGCCCTGCAGCGCGATTTCGTCGGCCGCACAGACGACGACGAGCGCGCGCGCCGGGAACGGCGCGAGCAGCAGCACGGCAACGACAGCCGCCAGCAGGACAGGGAGCACACGCATCGCGATTCTCCGGAAAGGAAGGCCTGGCCTTCCCTTACGACGATCGCGGGGAAAAGCGGGTGGCCGATCCATCGATGCGCTGTCGCCGCTTCCCCTCACCCTACCCTCTCCCGCAAGCGGGGAGAGGGGACAACTCATATTTCGCCTCTCCCGCTTGCGGGAGAGGCCGACGCGCGCCAGCGCGGCGGGTGAGGGGCAGCGAAGCGAGGGCCCGACAAACAAGCACCCACAACCCACCCGCGCCCATCGGGTACTCCCTGCGAATGCCCCGCCGCACCTGCCGACGACGCGCGAGGTGTATAAACCGGATTCCCTTCCCGCTCCTGGAGCCCCCATGAATACCACCGCCAAGATCACCGCCCTCGCCTTCGGCGCCGCCGTTGCGCTCGCTTCGCCCGCGTTCGCCGCCCTCAAGGTCGGCACGCATGCGCCCGATTTCAGCGCGTCGGCGTTCCTCGCCGGAAACCCGCTCACGTTCAAACTGTCCGATGCGCTGAAGAAGGGACCGGTGGTCGTCTACTTCTTCCCCGCCGCGCACACCTCCGGATGCAACATCGAAGCGCACCTGTTCTCGCAGGCGATCGACCAGTTCACCACGCAGAACGCGACCGTCATCGGCATCACCGCCGGCAAGACCGACGAACTCGCCGCGTTCTCCAAGGAAACCGAACACTGCAGCGGCAAGTTCGCGGTCGCCGCCGATCCCGGCGCGAAGATCGCGAAGGAATACGAGTCGATCCTCGCGCAGAAGCCCGAATGGTCGGACCGCACGTCGTACGTGATCGATTCGTCGGGCACGATCGTGCACGCGTATTCGAACCTCGACCCGAAGGACCACGTCAACGAGACGTTGGCGGCGGTGAAGGCGCTCAAGAAGAAGTAACCACCACGCTTCACCGCGACCCGGCAGGGTCGGGCGCTTGCCCACCCTGCACGACGAGCCGTTCGGCTCAATGCTTCAACGCGAACTCCATCATCGCGATCAACGTCGCGCGCTGTTCGTCGGTCGGCTCAGCCCCCGGCACGTAGGCGATCTCGAGCATGCGACCGCCGGTCGCGACGATGACCTGCGCGCGCGGATTGCCTTCCTTGCAGTGGTGCGCGATGCCCGCCGTCTTGCCGAACTTCGGCAACGGATCGACGGTGCAGCCACCGCTCTGCATCATCCCTGCGGCCGCATCGGCGCTGCGCGGGCCCTTCGTGACGGCGACCGTGATCACGCGCCCATCCGCGGACATCACGCAACTCTCCTTGCCGGGCACTATCGCGGAAACATTGCCGGTCGGCAGCAGCTGCTTGACGAGCGCGTCGTCGAGGTAGGGGCAATCCGATTCCTTCGCGAGCGCCTTCGGCTTGCTCGCGACGCCGAGCGTGCTCGCGATCAGGTGCGCGGCGAAATCGCGCTGTGCCGGCGTGATCGCGCCCTTGAGATTGAGATAGCCCGACACGCTGACGCTGCCGCGGTGGCCGTAGAAGAACATCGACTTCGGATCCGCCACCGCGCCCGAATCGTCCTTCTGCTGGTAGGCGAAGCCTTCCTCGCCGAGCGCCAGGATCGGTTCGACGAGGCTGTTGCCGGCAATCGCCTCGCGCATCTCGACCGCCGACTTCTGCGCAAGCTCGGGGGACTCACTCACCATGTGGCTGAAACCGAAGTTCACGCTGGTGTCGGCCGCCATGAAACTGCATTCGCCCGGCCCACCCGACATCACGCGCCACGGTCCGCCGCCGAAGCCCTTGTCGACCATCGAGGTTTCAATAACGGGACACTTCTGCGCCGCCATCGCCGCGCCGCTCATCGCGAGCAGCAGCACACCGACCTTCCACGCTTGCTTCATGACGCCTCCCCGGTCCGTTGCACCCGCGTCGCCATCGTACGCCGGTCGCATCCGGAACAACGCATCGCGGAGGCGCGCTGTGCAGCCGGGCCCCGCAGCCGCGCGGTCCTAGGGCCGCGGCGCGCCCTTCGACGGCGGCGCGGGCTTCCAGAAGTCGCGCTGCACGATCGTCGCCAGCGCCGCTGTGTAGCGTTCGGCATCCGCCTTGGCCAGGTGCGACCAGTCCGGCAGCAAGTAGCCCTGCATCTCGGGATAATCCTCGAAATGGATGCCCGGCGCACCGCTCCGCGCCAGCAGTACGTCCCATGTGCGTTCGCGCGGGAACACGCGCAGTTCGTAATCGCGGAACGGACCCGCACTCGGCGCGCGCACGAACAGCACCTCTACACCGCGTTTGCGCAGCTCGGCGACCGCGCCTGCCGCGCGCGCGATCTGCTCGTCGATCAGCGCCTGCGCCTTCTCCGGCGTTTCCATCTTCGGCAACGGCGCGTCGAACATCTGCCTCCAGCGGTCCTGCACGATCGCGCGATACGCCGGGTCGGTCTCGAGCTTGCTCCACATATGGCTGTTGCGATCGGCCTCCTGCACGGACAGCTTGCGCACGTCGGACCGCGCGCGCAGGCCCGGGCGCGCCGGCCACGGCTGGCGCCGGACCAGCGCGGCGAGCGCGAAGTCCGGGTCGTCGAACGCGAAGTACGGCTCGACCAGGTGTTTCGACAGCCAATTGCCGCTGCGCTGCGAAGGGCCTTGTTTGTGGTAGTACGGCACCACGTCGGCACGCACCGCGAATGCACCGAAGAACTGTTGCGGCGCGACGCCGACGAGCAAGCGACCGGTGAACGCCGGGTCCCGGGCCAGGTCCTCCAGCATTGGCACCGGCGACGTGCCTTCGATCGCGAGCTGGATCGGCCGCTCGCCCGTGATCTTCTCCCATACCGGCAATTGCACGTCGAACAGGGTGCGCGACGAACCGATCAGGACTGTCGCACCGCCCTCGCCCGCATCGATGCGGCGGCGCTGGTCCGCCCATTCGCCGTTGCTGTTGCGATAGCCCGGGGTCGCGCCATACATGCGCCATTTGATCTCCCATGCCGCGAGCAGCAATGCGAACAGCACGAGCATGCCGAGGAAGATCGCGCGCCACGGCCGCGCCGGAATGTCGCGCTCCGGCACCGGCTGCGCCACGCCCGGGCGGTCCGACGCGGTCAGGCGAACGAAGCCGGCGCGGATCTTCGGAGCGTCGATGACGGCGGCGTCAGAACTGGAAATAGATGAAGGCATTGCCCGCCCCCTGTGCGATCACGATCGCGAACAGCATCAATGCCCAGCCCGCCGACAGCAGCGGCGCCGGCACGCGCGCGAGGGTCGACTCCAGCGTGCGTTCGCGCATCAGCCAGTGCGCGCCGACGATCGCCGCGACGATCCCCGCGACCATCACCAGGTGCACGACCGGCAGGATCGGTTCGGCACCGCCGTTGAGGCCGAGCATGCCGTTCAACACCAGCCATGCCTTGCCGAAACTGTGTGCACGGAAGAATACCCAGGTCAGGTTGACGAGTGCATACGTGAGCAACCCAAGTCCGAACAGCGCGAGCGGTCCCGGTTGCCACCCGGAGAATCGCCTGCGCAGGGCGCGTTCCGTGGCGAGATAGGTGCCGTGCAGTCCACCCCACACCACGAAAGTCCAGCTCGCGCCGTGCCAGAGACCGCCGAGCAGCATGGTGGCCATTAGCGCCAGGTAGGTGCGCGCTTCGCCATGGCGATTGCCGCCGAGCGGAATGTAGAGATAGTCGCGCAGCCACGCCGACAGCGTGATGTGCCAGCGCCGCCAGAAATCGGAGAAGCCGACCGCCGCATACGGAAAACGGAAGTTGTCCGGCATGGCGAAGCCGAGGCACATTGCCGCGCCGATCGCGGTGGTCGAATAACCGGCAAAGTCGCAGAAGATCTGCCCGCTGAAGGCGAGCGTGCCGATCCAGGCATCAAGCAGTCCAGGCGTGCCCTTGCCGTCGTAGACCATCTCCGCGGGGCGTGCGAGGAACGCGTCGGCGAGCACGATCTTCTGGAACAGGCCGAGCGTCATGAGCGCAAGGCCGAAACGCAGCGCGTCGGCACCTGCGCGACGCGGCTCGGCGAACTGCGGCACCAGTTCGGTCGGGCGCATGATCGGGCCGGCGACGAGGTGCGGGAAGAATGTCACGAACAGCGCGTAGTCGAGGAAGTTGCGCGCCGGTGCCGCGCGGCGCAGGTAGACGTCGAGCGTGTAGGACATCGTCGCGAACGTGTAGAACGAGATGCCGAC